>TARA_B110000037_G_scaffold58902_1_pt1 | contig 163686 bp, 139 predicted proteins | sample TARA_B110000037 | Tara Oceans TARA_B110000037 (sample SAMEA4397196) | marine metagenome | biome: Polar Biome; feature: [MIX] marine epipelagic wind mixed layer (ENVO:01000061); material: water (ENVO:00002006), including particulate matter (ENVO:01000060) such as... | depth... | reverse complement strand
TGTCAGAACATCTAATACTACTTATATGGGTTGAGATAAAATTAATGACTAAACCTTTTTGCCATCTTTATTTTTGCGATTAATTTGCCGTAGTATTCCTAATCCTCATTGGTTTGAAGGGTAATATCTTTGTATTCTTTCTGCGTATTGGTTTCTAGATACGTTAGTGCATCATCTATTGACAAAAAGAAATTGTCCTCGCCAATTTTATTGCGTAAAACTGTGCGACGAAGAATATCACGCACTGGTCCCTTTACACTTGTCATTAAAAATCGGATATTGCGTTTTTGGTAGTCTTCGACAAGATCACTTATTGCATGTACTGCTGAAGAATCCATCCCGTTAACTCCGCTTGCATCTATAATCACGGCTTTAATATCTCCTCTTTTCTCTTCTAAGCTTTTTAATTTATCAAGAAAATATCGCGTATTCGCAAAAAATAACTGAGCATCCAATCGAACAATTAGAATTTCATCTGCTGGATTAATATGCTCAAAACGTTCAACATTTAAATATTTCCTACTCTGTTCATCCAACCCAAGCTCAGCCATATGCGGATACGAAACGCGGAGAAGCAAACCAACAATTGATACTCCTACACCCACCATAATCCCTTGCTCCACACCAAGTGTCAATGTTGCTATGGCCGTAATGATGAACATTGCAAAATCTCGGCGATCAGTTTTCCATAAATGTTTCGCTTCCTTAAAATCAATCAATCCAAAAACTGCCACTATAATAATAGACGCTAGAATTGCATTCGGCAAATAATAAAAATACGGCGTTAAAAAAAGTAAGGTCAATATCACAACCGTCGCACTTATAATTCCCGCCAAGTTCGTTTTTGCTCCGGATTGGTCATTGACCGCACTTCTAGCAAAACCTCCCATAGTTGGAAAAGCTTGAAAGAAAGACGCCCCAATATTCGCAATACCTAAAGCGAGTAATTCTTGACTGGCATCAATTTCATAGTTTTTATGCTTTTTTTGAATGGATTTAGCCACTGCAATTGATTCCGTAAACCCAATCAGCGCAATTGTAAGTGCAATTGGTAAAAGACTCGTTACGGCTTCATAAGTAACAGTTGGCACAGTAAAGGAAGGCAAGCCATCTGGCACATCTCCTACAATAGAAACGTTGTAGGGCATTGCATCTAACCCAAGTGCATATCCGACTCCCATTCCTAGTAAAACCACTACTAGGGGGAACAGAATACGTTTGTTTATTTTCTTGAGTACAATAATGGTGATGATTCCTCCGAGACCAACAGCGAGCGTATATTTATTGATTTCACTAAATTTCAAATAAATATTGTAGGCCGTTTCATGGACTTTACCACGCGGGATGCTAATTCCCAAAACGTGTTTCATTTGACTGAAAGCGATATAAACTGCAGCCGCAGAAATAAATCCAGAAAGCACAGGATGCGACAAAAAATTGACAATAAACCCCACTTTAAAAATACCCATAATCAATTGGAATACCCCAATCATTAACGAGAGTAAAATAGCCATTCCTAAAAAGCTATCAGAACCTATTTCAGCCAAGGCACCTACTCCACTTGCGATAAGCAATGAGACAACGGCAACTGGCCCAACGGCTAATTGTCTTGAAGTTCCAAAAATGGCATATAGAATTAACGGAACAGTTGCAGCGTATAAACCATAAATTGGTTTCAACCCCGCCAACATAGCATAAGCCATACCCTGAGGAATAAGCATTACACCAACAGTTATCCCGGCACTTAAGTCACCAGAAAGATTCTTTTTTTTATAATTGGGTAACCAATCTAAAATAGGAATATACTTTTTCATTATGCCCCAATTGTTTCGTACAAAAAGCCCAAATCTAATTGAATAACACGAGAAATGAAAGTTCCTTCAATAATAAGTAGGGGATTATCAATAGAATTTCGGTAAAACAGATAAATAGACCTCTCAATTATAAACTAGCGCCCTATTACATGAAAAAAAACATACCATTTATTGTCGGAATTATAGCGTTCTTCTCTTTCCCTTTTGCCACCGTTTCCCAAACCATTGAATTAAACTTTGATATTAATGATGCACAATTTATAAATTCAAAATTGAGCGGTTTTAATACAGGCCCTACTTTCAATGAAATGTTTGAGTCGTCAGATAGTCCAGTAAGCATTGTTGATGCCTGCGCTATTTTACCTCCACCCTTTGACACGTTAAACGACTTTAAAATAATATCATTTACACCTCAACCAAATTTAGTCCAAAAATCGGCCGAGCTAAAACCGGCTACAATGCGATTTCCGGGTGGAACAATAGCAAATTTTTATCATTTATATGAATATGAAGACGGCAGTTATAATCCTGACGCGCCGGTTTTTGCTGTAGGATGCGGCACACAAGATGTGGAGACAAGTGTTTTTGGTAGAGCCAATGTCATTCGCGAACAATATTGTAAAAAAGATCCGCGTGTTCAACTTGATGATGCTTCGGCGAATCCAAATTAAATTCATGGCTTCTTTAATTATATGCATGCCGTTGAAGCAGAAGTACATGCTGCGGGTGATACAGAATATAAAATGGACGTGTTATACGTACCCAATGTATTTGCACACTTTCAAACCAAATTTTTTGGAACAGTGTTGAAAGAAGCCTATCTAGCACCTTCTGATCCAATCGACCACTTGAATATTGAGGATCCAACAGCCATATTTGAACTGTATTATAAAGAAGTAATTGACGCCTTGGATTATTTAATAGCTAACGACGTAAATGTGGTTGGTGTTGAATTTGGGAATGAACTCTTTTTTCCATTCTATCAAACGTCAAACAGCAATGTTACACCAGAGACGTATATGGCCTTAAGCGACATTTATAGTAAACGCATTGCGGACGCGTATCCAGACATGAAGTTTGCCGTGCTCTCTGAACCTTCAAATGCTTCTTGGAACAGTGCTGTTAAGTATTATTCCCCCATTTTTTATGACGCGGTAGCTTTACACGATTATTATACCAGCAACACATGCCTTACAGACGGCACTGAATGTCCAGAAGGATGCCCAGATGAATATGTAACTGATCGCACTTGCAGATTTGACTGCGGCAAATGTGCACTTGGCGATTATACACGCCACGAACTCAATGCAGAATTTTCTCATGCATTGGAGGGGTTCCAGATCACACAAAATTATGGTTAACAGAATGGGGAATCATTTCGCCGGGTAGCTATACCGGTAATAATTTGGACTATATGAATACATTTTTATATGCCGGCTTTATTCAAGAACATTTAATCGAACAATTAAGATACAATGAAGCACATAATAACGCCTCTGAATTCTCCACGCATCATAGAATCGAATATAAGAATAGATGGTCTGTCATTCAAACCCGCTTAGGTTTATACACTTCGGCAGAGCAATCTAATTTTTATACGTACAAATTCTTTGAACAATTGGCTCATGCATCCGCGGCTTGTGCATACGAGGGAATAGAAATTCCAACATTGGTTGACAGTAATACAGCTGACGTCGCAAGCTTTTTAATAAAACCAGATGTTACTTAAAATGCAAAAATATTGCTTTACTACAGCAATAAAACAACAGAAGTTTTACCTTTAGATATTAGCTCTTTTGCTACCGCTGCATTTGAAGGTGATGCCTAAAATGCAATCGAAACACCACACACATAATATCTCCAAGCAGCCGATTCAACAGGATTATATTCAAGTTTTGGAAATACGAAGTTTAATGACGTTTGGATTGACAATACAGATCATCCATCAATGACAGTTTTAGAAGATGTCGAGATTAATTTGACCACATACAAAATACCAGCGCTATTAACAGGGGTGACTGGAATTGATTTGTAGAAGATAATTGGAATAATGGACGAAAACAATGACCTTGGCTTTCAACTTTATCCCAACCCTGGGAGCAGAATTATTCAACTGATAATCCCTGCAGGTGTCTTGCCAAAATCAGTTCAAATTCGTTCGGTAGCAGGAAGTTTAATTCGTGAAATTACTGCGCTAGACCAGACTGAATTCGCATTCGATTCTGCCCACTTAGAAAATGGCGTTTACCTCATAAAAATTGTTCATAATACTGGAGAGTCTGTCTTGAAATTTGTGAATCAGTATGTTCTCAACATACTGATTTGTCTGAATATCTTTCTGAAAAGAAAGGTGTCTTTAATTGAAGAATAAGACTAAGCATCTATCTAAACAGTTTGACCGTCTTGCATGCATAAAACCACATTTAATTTATAATAAATAGACTTGTTAAAAGGTTTATTCACTATTTTTGTAGGCAATGTCAATTGACCCAAATCCTTTACGCCATGAGCCTGTTAATCCATGTTCAAAATTCAATTTAGAAGATGTCTAAAAGAATTGCTATTCTCGGATTAGGCTGGTTAGGACTGCCACTTGCAAAACAGCTCCATGAAAAGGGATGTAAAATTACTGGGAGTACTACTTCATCTGAAAAATTAATGCAATTGTTACAGTCGCGTTTGGCTGTTAGAATAATAAAAGTTACAAAGAATAACATACAAGGAAATTGGAAAAATTTTATTCAAGACATTGACACACTCATCATCAATATCCCGCCTGCAAAAAAGGACAAGGCCAATGAGAATTATGAGTTTCAGTTAAAACAAATTGCAGATCGCTGCGACCCTTCACTCAAAGTGATTTTTGTAAGTTCAACTTCTGTTTATGGAAATAATAGTCTAATTGCCTCAGAGGATTCGCCAACCCGTCCATCAAAAACTTCTGGAAACCAAGTTCTTGCAGCAGAAAGAATAATACAAGCTCATTTCGGGTCAAATGCTGCAATTGTTCGATTTGCAGGTCTTTTTGGTCCTGATCGGCATCCAGGAAGATTTTTGAAAGCAAATACAGTGTTGGTGAACCCAAACGGTAAAATTAATTTGATTCATTTAGAGGATTGTATCGCATTAATTACTGCGATTATTGAGAAAGACGCTTACGGAGAAATTTACAATGGCTGTTCAGATGAGCACCCTACTCGAGCTGATTTTTATACCAAGGCGGCTTACGCCCTCATTATGGAAGCACCGGTTTACGATCCAACCTTGCCCCCTGTTGGAAAAATAGTTTCAAACGAAAAGTCAAAAAACAAACTTGGGCTGATTTATAAATACGCTAAGCCAGAGTTATTCTTTGACGATTAAACTTTAATAATCATCATCAAGTTCGAAACCAGTTGCGCCAATTCGTGTTGCATATGTTTCTTCAATGACATCTGCCGGACCTTCATCTTCACCTGATCGATTAATCCAATACGTATTAATTTCAAGTTCAGCCGAAATTTCAATTGAAACATTGGTGTCTCCCCAGGCCGGTGGATCTCCACCACTTGATACTTCTGCCAATAGCATAGTGTTTTTTACCTCATAATTATCTAATAAGGTACCATAAACTGCAGCTCCAGATGCAAAAGGACAGGCTTCGTAAGTACTGTAATTAATGCTCCAAAGCAAAATCTGTTTTTGGTCATCCAATTGAATTATGCACTCAACAAAAGCATCTGCTACCTGCATCATTCCAATGTCTAAGTTTCTCACGTGATCCTCATAAGCACCAAAAGATTTTAATGAGTCTAATTCACAAAAAATCTTTATATAATACTCCCAGTTAAAAGTTGGTGAACTTTCTAAAAGTTGTTCAGTTAAATATTGCCCGTTCAAATAACTCATTGCGGATTCATCTGACCTTTCAAAAAAATCAATATTATGCACAAAATTAGCATCAACAGCTGCAGGTAACGAATAGGTAGTGTCTGACTTGCCGATAAATGCTTGCAGTTGATCACCAATTTCAACCACAGGTTCAACAATCGGCTCAACAGAAGCTGTGTCAACAACCTCTTCAATCAAGGATTCTGCAGTTTCAGTAACTTCACCCTCCTCCACTTCGCCCCCACATGCAAAAGCAAAAGCAGCACATAGAATAGTCAGATAATGATAACGTTTTATTGATTTTATTTTAAATTCAGTGCAATATAATAAACCTGTAAAAAGAGGACAAACTTTGCTATGCTCACATAATTTTAATAAATTGGACTTCTTAAAAAAAAACAGTTATGAAAAAAATATTACTTTATGCTTCTTGCTTTCTTTTTTCAGCAATTGGCCACGCTCAAACTACCGTAAGCTCTAGTTTCGAATATGATGGGGAGGAACGAGAATACAAACTATACATTCCGGATATTTACGATGGGTCGCAACCTGCGCCGCTCCTATTTAATTTACACGGTTACGGTTCAAACAATTTAGAACAGGAAGTTTATGGTGATTTTAGACCGATAGCAGATACTGCTCACTTTATTATTGCACATCCTATGGGCCTAGTAGATGATTTTGGTTCAACACATTGGAATACCTTTGGAACTTCAAGCGTAGATGACGTTGGATTTTTATCAGCATTGATTGATACTATTTATGCAGCCTATAATATTGACGGAAATCGCATTTACAGCACGGGAATGAGTAATGGCGGATTTATGAGCTACAAGTTAGCTTGTTTATTGAGCGGAAGGATCGCTGCAATTGCATCTGTGACAGGAGCAATGACTCCCTTAGAATTTGACGCATGCATTACCAACCATCCAATGCCCGTAATGGAAATTCACGGAACGGCAGACGGAACCGTACCTTATGATGGAAATTTATTCTTTATGTCTTCAACAGATATTATTGACCATTGGGTGGCTTTTAACGAATGTGATCCAGAGCCAGTTATTACCGAGCTACCAGACGTTGATGGTAGTGATGGATGCACGGCAACACATTTTGTATATGAAAACGGGTTATTAGGCAGCACTGTTGAGCATTATAGAATTAATGACGGAGGTCATACTTGGCCAGGGTCAGCATTTGGCGGGGCAGGAACTAATAATGACCTTAACGCTTCTTTGGAAATCTGGCGTTTCTTTAGTAAATACAAATTGAATGTTTTAACAAGCGGAATTGAAAAAGAAGCTGCACCAGTTGAATTCATGATGTATCCAAATCCTTCAAACCAGTCAGAAGTGACATTAAGTTTTGCAGATAATGCAGTCAAGAACATTGCCATTCATAACTCATTAGGTCAAGTGATTTTAGAAACTACGGAAGCGGCCTCAACCATTCAATTGAACATTGAAGAAAAGGGAATGCTCTTTGTAACTATCAATCAAGATGGGGCAATGCACACTCAAAAATTGGTTAGAAACTAATAACCTGGATTCGATTATTGCTTAACAACTTTACCTCTTAGGAGCTTGTCTTTTCTTACGAGATTCCAGCAAAACAGACCGTTTTTAATAGAACGCGGAAACTTTATGGAATTTGAATGATCTACTCTTTGATTAAAAATGAGTTGTCCACTTAAATCGTACAATAGAAATTGGGCGTCTTCAATGTTTTGATTGAAGACCAATTCATTCGAAGTTGCATTATAATACCATTGGAGGTTCTCTTTTAATTCGGCAGAAATACTTGCGGTATAATCTGTTTTTAGATCAAGTAAAACGGGAAGATGATCGGACATATAATAGAGGGCATTTGAAACACTGTCTGGAACAGATGGATTATAAGGCGAAGTGATTGTACTGTTAAATCGAGTACCATCTTGCCCAAGCGCTTGATATGAACCTTCGATAAGCTCTAATCCATTGGAATTATCAAAAACATCAGCTGTGGTAAAAATAAGGTCGAAACGATCATCCATTCCTCCACCAGCCCCATCTGCTAAAGGCGCTGTTCGAGTGCTTTGTGTATGAATATTTGCATAGGCGACATTATTGTTCCAATCTCCAATACTCGCAATCGGGTCAAATAAGTTGATATCTCCCGTTTCACGAATTGCTAAACAACCCGATTCATTACCTGAATAAAAATTAAAATCACCACCAACAAATATATTTTCAGCATTGGATAGGGAGTTCAAATGATACTTTAAGACAATTGCTTGCTCTTTTCTTTGATTAAAAAAACCTGAACCTGCTTTTAAATGAAGCCCATAAAGGTTTAAATATATGGTGTCAGACGCCGCACTTAGGCTTGGGTTTTTATAATACAATTGAAATTCATTGTGATCCCTTACATCTGTGGGTATTTCTTCTTGCCCTAAAAGGCCTAAAAGGTCTGAATTATAGAATAACATGTTATCCGTGTATGGGCCATCCATATATTCCGCGGCTTCATATTTATCTTCGCCCCAAACATTCAATGCAGAATTCAAGATTAAATCCGCTCCTTCACTCGACTGTAATTCACACACCACTAAAACGTCAGGCTGGGCATAACCAAGGATTTGTCTTAAATCCGACACCCGCTCGGGAGATTCATCTGGAAAATTGAGCAGGTTATAATACATCACACGGATTGTATCCTGCCCAAAAGCAGGTCCCAATAAACTAAATACGAATCCAATACCTAAAATCAACTTCAACATTGTGTACAAAGATAATTCTATTTTGCCGATATCTTTTTCAAAGCATTCTATTTAGATTTCCTGCCTTTAAGTGTGGTTACATATCTAGAATTAAAACATAAACCCATTAAATGAAAAAACTTTTATTTCTTCTAAGCATCTCAATCACACCACTCGGGTTTGGACAATCAATTCAAGATCTTAAAAAAACACTCGCCCTTGAGATAATCAACTTGAATCCAAAAACCAATTATTCGAATAAAATCAGCAATTCTGTTCAATTCGACTCGTCTTTAACACGAAAAGGAGACACCACAGGCATTCATACCAATGTGGAATATTTAATATTTCATGATGAAATTACGGAGGAAAAAGAAGGTGAGCTTTTAAAGCTCTTGCAGGTTAATTGGGTTACCAATGCAGCATATGACGAGTTTTGCGAATGGGTATTAGATTCGCTATATCGAGAAGCAATTTACAAGAATACAAACCCTACAGGGAATGATGCGTTTTTTAGAGAAGATCTTGCTCAACTGCTGGATCATGACGATTACTATAAAGATTCAAACGGGCAGGATTCCGCCCGCTTTGATCCAAATAAATTAAAGTTAAATAGGGAATTATATTATTTCGATTATGAATTTGATTGGTGTAAAAAATTTCATTTTCATCAGTATTTACCCATAATAAACCCATTTAATTTGTGGATTACAGATCGCTTTAACAAGCGAAAAGAGGTGGATGAACGAAGGTTGTTTTTCAAAAATTCAAGAACCAGTGAAGGTTCTATACTTGTATCGCGGGATCGTGAAATATGGGCGCAAAATTCTAATCATCCATTCGACTATTCCTATAATTTGGCAAATCATTATTATAGAGATGTCTCTTTTAAAAACCAACCCGTTCAAGGGGTTTTCGGCAATCAAACTAAAGCTTATTTAATTTACCTAGAAAAACAATTTCAAAATTGGATAAATGAAAAAAAATTACCGTATCGGATTCAATTAACGCTGCCGAGTAAAGTAGACCTATTGGAAGCATTTCCTGATTATCACGAAGGAAAACCTAGCGTAAGAACTAAGCTCATTGACATGACCAATCATTGGCAAATCACCAATCAAGATTATTCAGCATTTCTCGAAGACGTTCGCGATTCTTTAATGATGGAACGAATTTATGAGAACACCAACCCAACTGGGAAAGACGCGATAAGCGAAGAACAAATTGCAGACATGTTAAACCATCCTCAAGTCTATTATGACGAAATTAATACAGAGTGGAAAGAATTTGACCCATCCCAAGCGTACATCAACTCTCAATTATTCCCTCTTGATCTTAATTATAATTGGAAGAAAAAACTGTCACCGAATCAATACCTCCCTTTAATAAGCGAACTGTTTATTTCAGATGAATTCATACCAGAACTTGACTATGACAAACTTAACCCAGTGAGACAATTCTATCGATACACTTGGCAAGACCTCAAACGAAAAGCGAACGCAGGTGAGCTCATTTGGGATGATGCTGTCGGAATATATCACGCGGCGAATAGCGCAGATCCAAATTGGAATATACGGAATAAGGATATGAGCAATGGCATGAGAAGAATCTCTCGCTTTTTTGATGTAATTATGGGTGAAGGAATAAATGTTTATCCCAACGTGAATTGTGCCTTTTGCAATAATATCTGTTTGCGCGACCACGGCGAACTTGACTTGGACACAATCCCTGAGGACATATGCGATAAATGCCCTATTTACACTATCGATCCTGCAACAGTGCCTAAATATGATTTCAAAACAAATCCAGAAGCACTCGTCCAAGGATTAACTTATGCACAAGCCATGGCATTTTGCAACTGGAAGTTCTTAAATAACAATAAACCCTTAGATTTTGACGAAATCATTTATGATGAATTATTACCAAGTGAAGAAGAATTTCAAAAAATTCAGGCCGGGGAGCAAATTGTAAAAACATCAGAAAAGATCATCTTCCCTACTCCTTTGTTTCGCTATGTTGTGCATGTCTATGCAAAATAAGTCCAATTTAATTAGCTAAACATTGATTTTCAAATTGATAGGGTGAAGTAAAGCTGCCAAATATTTTATGCAAATTCTAGCTTATTTTCTATGCGTACATAGTAAATTTTCGTAATTTTGAAGATGAAAAAAATTTATATTTTGATTGCAGCAGCCTTATTTACAATTACAAAATCTTGCGCGCCATCTCGATTTGTGGAACCATTAGATAAAAATGAACTCAGTATTGGTGGAACTTTTGGTGGCCCTGTCATTGATTTTGGAGGGCCAATTCCCATGCCGGTTTCAACTTTAGAAGTTGGATATGGCTTAGATACAAACCTCACCATATTCGGCGCCCTGCACACTACTGCGGCTATCTTTGGAAACATTCAAATAGACGCCGGAATCTCTTATCAGTTTTTAGAACAAAAAAAGTTCATCCCGAATCTTTCAGTCGCACCAGGATTCAATTTTATAACCAATATCAAAAGCACGAAATTTTGGCCTAAACTAGATGTAAACGCCTTTTGGAATTACGGCGCACGGACAAATTATTTCTATATCGGTGCCAATAATTATTTTGAATTGAGCAAAACTATGGCTTTGGAACAAGAACAACTTTCGCCTTGGCTGTTCAGCCCACAAATTGGGCATGTTTTCAAAGGCAAACAAGAAAATTGGCAACTCACCACAGAAATTAAATTTTTAGGCCCCTTCATAGACAATTCAACCGCCTTTGTTCCCTACAAAAGTTTAACTGGCTCAAACGGAGCAACTGGATTTTTTATTGGATGCAGATGGATAATTGGTAAAAAAGAGAAATAATGAAGAAACTATTTTTATATACAATTATTGGGCTTTTCGCAGCAGCTTGCACCAAACCCAATTTAGATGCACTCGCTTTTCCAAGTGAAAAGGCAGACAATTATGAATTTGAAAATTATGATGCTGGTGCAGGTAATGTACCTACAATTTATGATGTAACATCAGATAATTACACCCTCGTTTCAATGACTTCTATAGACGGCAATACTGGAGATGAATACACGATTTATGGCGTGTATATTGGCGACATGGCGACTATGGTAAGTGACACGGTTATTATGTATTGTCACGGTCAAGCAAAACATATGGATGCCTATTGGCCAAGAGCTACTCTATTAGCGAGTTTAGTTGAGACATATCAATACGGTGTTTTTATGATGGACTACAGAGGATACGGCATGTCAGAAGGAACTCCAACGGAACAAGGTCTTTATGAAGATGTGGACGCCAGCATTGATTGGCTCATTGCGATGGGGGCGAAACAAGAACAAACCTTTTATTACGGCTTTAGTTTAGGTTGTATTCCAATTATAGATCGTGCGGCATATCGCAGCGACTTTCAACCTGCAAAAATCATTATAGAATCACCCTTAGCTTCAGTAGATAAGTTGGCGCATTCGTCATTGATTTTAAATGTGGATCCAAACTTTGTGTCGACACTTGAATTTGAAAATGCCGAAAAAATGAAAGCTATAAGTATGCCGCTCTTATGGTTTCACGGCGTTGAAGATGATTATATTGAAATTGAAAATGGCGAATTAATTTACGGAAACCATTCAGGATCGTACAAAGAAGCTGTTCGTGTAAATGGTGCAGGTCATGGAAATATACCCGAAATTTACGGATACGATAACTATATCGTCCACCTTGAAAACTACATCAAACTTTAGGCATTTAAAGCCAAAATTCCAATCGAACCTAATTTAAAGGTCAGATAACTTTGATTTGATAGTTGAAAAGATGAAATTTGTTGAAGACTACCACGGGAAAAATGCAAACAGATAATTCAGAACAACCGGAACAAAAAAAATGGTACCAAAGCGCATGGCTTAAGCGTATTGGTTTGTTGGGTTTTCTATTCTTTTTAATTAAGGGGTTAATTTGGTTAGCTGTCCTTTTTGGCGTTTTTAAGTGGTTTGGGGAGTAAGGCAGTTTAGATTGTGAGTAGTGGTGATTGAGGAGTTGGCGGATTGATGCTGATTTCTACTTTTTCTATTCGATTCCTGTTATCACTAGTATGGATAATCTCAAATAGAACGACAACCATAATCAGTAAAATTTTACCTACCGCCCAAAATTCCTAAAAAGTGCTTTTTATCATATTGATTTATGACAATTCAATGACACTAAGGGACTATTAAACCATGACTTTTGTACAAAATTTTCAAAAATGCTACAACGGTTCAGTTTAATTCTAGTATTCATTTCATCTCTGGTATATGGTCAATCGTACCAAACTGTTCGTGGAACTATCAAAGAGTCTTTCACTGAGCGGACTATTGAAGGTGTTGTTGTAAAATTACTATCTGATAATGTGGAGTATAAAGAAGCGGTTAGTGATGCAAAAGGAAACTTTACTTTCACTGATGTTGAACTCGGGTTTTATGATATTCAATTCACGCATTTGAACTATAAACCATTCATTCAACCCTCTATTGCCGTAACGGTTAGTAAGGAAACTGTTTTGAATATTGTAATGGAGAATAGTGCAACTAAACTAGGTGCCGTTGTAGTAAACTTCAATAAAGAAAGAGGTATTCCAAATAACGAAATGGCAAACTCTAGCGTTTTTTCAATTCACCCAAATGATGCAAGAAGAATAGCAGGGGGTTTAGATGACCCAATTCGCGTCACCGGAACGCTACCTGGTGTTACAGCAGCAACTGGTTTTTCGGCCAATTTTGTTTCCATAAGAGGTAATTCTCCTAGAAGTTTAAAATATCAAATGGAAGGTGTAGAATTACCCAATCCAACTCACTTTGCCCGCATTGGAGGATCTGGCGGTACTTTTACTATTTTCAGTATGCAATTAATGGATAAGTCTGACTTTTATACCGGGGCATTCTCTGCACAATTTGGAGACGCTTTAGGTGGTGTATTTGATGTTAAGTTTAAAAAAGGAAATTCAAAGCAACATGAAATGACATTCCAAGTCGGTACATTAGGTGCTGAATTTGGTTCTGAGGGTCCGCTATCAAAAAAGAATAATTCTTCTTATGTCCTAAATTATAGATATGCAACCGTTGGGTTGGGAAGAATTGGAAACCCATCCTCCCCTACGTATCAAGATCTATCATTTAATATTGATGTTCCTTTAGCAAAGTCTAAAGCAAAATTACAATTGTTTGCGATTGCAGGTACAAGTGACAGAACAAGAGCCGCACTTGAAGACAGCTCTGAATGGGCCGAAAGTCTTGATAGAACAACATTATATTTAGCATCAACTACGGCTACATTGGGCGCAGTATATAAAAAATATATTGGTACTAAATCTGTTTTTAAAGCAACAGCTGTTGGTAGTTACTCTAGGCAGTCTGACAATAAAGACTATGTTCAAAATGACTTTTCTATTATCAATCAAAAAATTAACCAATACACCTCAATACCTATTGCAGGTGCCTTATCATTAAAACATAAATTTGGTTTAAAGCACAGTAATATTACCGGTTTAAGTTACAATACAACAGCCCATGACTGGAGGGCTGAAAAATACAGCTTTAATCAAAGCAAACAAATTGTGTTAATGAATGGTGCCGGTAGAAGTAACCTCTTGAAAGCATATACGCAATCTAAGTTTTCACTCACGGAAAAATTTAACATTTTAGCGGGTGTACACTACTTGAATTATGATGTAACAAACCAACAGACAATTGAACCAAGGCTAAGTCTTAATTATCAGTTAAATTCAAAGCACAGCATAACTCTTTCTTCAGGAATGCACAGTCAAGTAGAGAATTATGCGACTTACCTCTATGAGGAAACGAACATAGATGGAGAAATAATTAATCCGAATAAAAATTTAGGACTCTCCAAGGCCATCCATTATATCGTAGGCTATAAACGGAAAGTATTTACAAATCACAGGTTAAGAATTGAAGCATACTATCAACAATTATATGACGTACCGGTGGATAGCTTCACTTTTTCTACAATTAATATTGAAGAGTTAAGTGATTTAAGAGCGCTGACAAATTCTGGAACTGGCCAAAACTATGGGATTGATATTGGCTTTGAAAGATACACCGACAATGGCCTATACTACATTTTTAACTCAAGCTTCTGGCGTTCTCTATATACAGCAGGAGATGGGATTCAAAGAAGTTCGGCTTTTGATAATAATTATAACCTAAGATTTATTATTGGGAAAGAATACAAATTGAGAGCCTCACAAACTAAAAAAGGAATAGATAGATATAGAGCATTCAGTTGGAACGGAAGTTTAAACGTGTTGGGAGGACAAGTTTATACACCTTTGGACTTTTTAAATTCTAAACTAGAGCAGGAAACACGCTATGATGAATCATTAGCATTTACAGAAAAAGGTGCAACGTTACTCTTTCTAGACTTTAATTTTAGCTATACCATCAATAAGAAAAAACGTAAAACTGTTTGGGCTATTCAAGTCAAAAATTTACTGAATAATGGAAACGCATTGTACAGAGAATATGACACAGTGCTGGATAAAGAGGTAGAGATAAAATCTACTAGCTTCTTTCCTAATATCTACTATAGGTTAGAGTTTTAATCGATTATTGGCTGTTTCGAATTGATTAGCACACAATTGCATAGGTTTGTTAACTAAATTGTAGCACAGCGAAAATTAAGTCATGGGAAGGTATCAATACAAATTAAAATGTGAATTTATTCTTAGTCCCGAAAATTTCATCAGTCTTGATGACCAATTAGAAATATCACTCCCCTGCCTTAATTGTCGCCGATACAATAGAACCATTATTTTTGAAAAAATCAATGAAAAGGGAATTTTTACGCCTCGAAAAAAATGTGATGGATTCCCTGGAACTTTAAGCCGCTGAGAAATAATTAAGACATCAACTACTGTTGAAATACACTACCAAATTGACTTTGAGTACGACCCGTTTATTGATCGGAAACACCAAATAGAATCGAATTTTGATTTTGGTTGGGCAAGAGTCTATTTTACACTAAAATGTCCGAGTTGTCAAAAAGAAAATCGTGGCTCCACGCAAGAAAATATTGGTCGACCCTGGAATGAGACTTGCAGTTGCGGGAATGTTATATATAAAGATCATTCAAGCCCATTTAACTATAAGGCGATTGAAATCTCATAACAACTTATTATAAAAAAAGCCGCACAAACTAGGTTAGCTTGCGCGGCTTTTAATATTTCTTTTTAACCTATGCCTCCGTAGTCGGCCCACCAAAATTCATTGGAATGGCCTGTTGTTGTTCGTGCGTTTTTATTTTACCGTGTAAACCTTCATACTTCGAAATATTGTCACGCATGGCGAGCATGAGTTTCTTGGCGTTTTCGGGCGTCATAATAACCCTAGATTTAACTTTGCCTTTGGGAACACCCGGCATTAACTGAACGAAATCAACAATAAATTCACTCGTTGAATGGGTAATGATAGACAAATTAGAATATTGTCCTTCCGCTACCTCTTCTGGCAATTCGATATTAATTTGGTTGCTGTTTTTTTTGGTGTTTGATTCGCTCATTTTATTGTTTTTCGCTTATTCATTTAAAGGTACAAAAAAAGCCCTGACGATAACTGTCAGGGCTTTATAATTTATTTGATTGACTATTCGCTGTCTTTTGTCAACTGATCGTATTCAGCTTGATTTCCAACCACTAAGTGTTGAAATTCTCTGAATCCTGTACCTGCTGGAATTTTATGTCCAACAATTACATTTTCCTTCAACCCTAACAAGTAATCTTCTTTACCGTTTAGAGCTGCCTCATTCAGTACTTTTGTAGTTTCCTGGAATGATGCTGCTGAAATAAAGCTTCGCGTTTGTAGCGACGCTCTTGTAATCCCTTGTAAAACTGGAGAAGAAGTTGCAGGAACTGCATCTCTTGCTTCAACCAACGCCTTATCCTTACGTTTCAACATTGAGTTTTCATCTCTCAATTTACGCGCAGTGATAATTTGACCAGGCTGCATTGTGTCAGACTCTCCCGGATCAACAACTACTTTCTTACCATATAACGCATCATTCTCATCAAAGAAGTCTGCTTTATGTACATTTTGGTTTTCTAATAGTTTCGTATCACCAGCCTGAGTGATTTCAACTTTCAACATCATTTGACGTACAATAACCTCAAAGTGTTTATCGTTAATTTTCACCCCTTGTAATCGGTAAACCTCTTGAACTTCATTCACTAAGTATTCCTGAACGGCTGTTGGCCCTTTAATGTTCAAGATATCTTTTGGCGTAATAGCTCCATCAGTTAACGATTGACCCGCTTTAACAAAATCATTTTCTTGAACCAAGATATGTTTAGAAAGTGGTGCTAAGTATTTACGGATAATTCCTGTTTTAGATTCAATGATAACCTCACGATTACCACGTTTGATTTTACCGTAAGAAACGATACCATCAATTTCAGAAACAGTTGCCGGATTAGAAGGGTTACGTGCTTCAAATAACTCAGTTACACGTGGCAGCCCCCCTGTAATATCACCAGTTTTACCAGCGACACGAGGAATCTTAACCAAGATTACACCTGCTTCAATCTTCGCGCCATCTTCTACAACAATGTGCGCACCTGTTGGTAAGTTGTAAGAACGAATAGGATTACCTTTAGTATCAACAATAGTTACCGTAGGAACATTCTTCTTTCTTCTATTTTCAGTAATTACTTTTTCTCTAAATCCTGTTTGCTCATCAATCTCTTCACGGAATGTTTCACCGTCAATAATATTTTCGAACAATACCTTTCCTTTATTTTCAGAAAGGATTACAGCATTATAAGGATCCCATTCACAAATGACATCTCCTTTTTTAATTGCACCGCTTGGACTAGAAACTAACTTAGATCCATAAGGAACGTTAGCTGTCATCATTACGATACCAGTTGTCGGATGAGAAATTTTAGCTTCACCTGATCGTCCTAAGATCATTTTAACCGCATTTCCTTCTTTGTCTTTAGCATCTAAAGTTCGTAGCTCTTCAATTTCAAGATTTCCGTCAAACTTGGCAATTAATTTGTTTTCATCAGCAATGTTTGATGCTGTACCCCCAACGTGGAATGTACGTAATGTTAGCTGTGTACCCGGTTCACCAATTGATTGTGCCGCAATTACACCAACCGCGTCACCTTTAACAGCCATTTGACTGGAAGAAAGGTTACGTCCGTAACATTTAGCACAAGCACCACGCTTCATTTCACAAGTTAGTACTGAACGTACTTCAACTTCTTCAATTTCAGCTGCGGCAATTTTCTTAGCAATAGGTTCGATAATTTCAACACCCGATTCAACAATCACTTCTTCAGTTCCAGGAACCAATACATCATGAACAGTTACACGACCTAAAATTCTATCATATAATGACTCAACAATGTCATCATTTTTCTTTAATGCAGAAACTGTAACACCTCTTAGTGTACCACAATCTTCTTCATTAATAACAACATCTTGAGCAACATCAACCAAACGTCTCGTAAGGTAACCAGCATCAGCCGTTTTTAAGGCAGTATCGGCCAATCCTTTACGCGCACCGTGTGTAGAAATAAAGTACTCTAGTACCGAAAGACCTTCTTTAAAGTTAGAGAGAATTGGATTCTCAATAATGTCTTGTGAAGATGCTCCAGATTTTTGTGGTTTCGCCATTAAGCCCCTCATTCCTGAAAGTTGACGAATTTGCTCTTTAGATCCACGTGCACCAGAATCCATCATCATATAGATTGAGTTGAATCCTTGTTGATCGCTTGTTAAACGGTTCATCAATACTGAAGTTAATCGTGTATTGGTGTGCGTCCAGATGTCAATAATTTGGTTGTAACGTTCGTTGTTTGTGATAAGTCCCATGTTATAGTTCATCATCACTTCATCAACATCCTTATTGGCTTTATCAACCATTTCGTCTTTCTCTTTCGGGATAATTACATCATCCAATACGAAAGATAATCCCCCTTTAAAGGCCATATGATAACCTAACCCTTTGATATCATCTAAGAATTGAGCTGTACGAGCAGTACCACAAACCGCTAGAACTTTAGAGATAATATCTCTTAATGCTTTTTTAGTTAAAATGTCATTCACGTAACCCACTTCTTCAGGTACCATTTGATTAAAGATTACACGTCCAGTTGTCGTATCAACAATACGTGTAACTGCATTTCCGTCTTCATCAACATCTTTCGTTCTTACTTTAATACTTGCATGGATGTCTATTGCTCCTTCGTTTTTGGCAATAATTACTTCTTCAGGAGAATAGAAAGTCATTCCCTCGCCTGCAACTGTAACCTCGTCAGTTGATTTTTTCAACTTCGTGATATAATACAGTCCTAAAACCATATCCTGAGATGGTACCGTAATGGGTGCACCATTTGCAGAGTTACGGATGTTATGAGAAGACAACATTAATACTTGTGCTTCCAAAATTGCAGCGTTACCTAATGGTAAGTGAACTGCCATTTGATCCCCATCAAAATCGGCGTTGAAGGCTGTACAAACTAACGGGTGAAGGCGAATTGCTTTTCCTTCGATCAATTTAGGTTGGAAAGCTTGAATACCTAATCTGTGTAGTGTTGGTGCACGGTTAAGAAGTACTGGATGACCTCTTAATACGTTCTCCAGAATATCCCACACAATTGGTTCTTTCTTGTCAACTATTTTCTTTGCAGATTTTACAGTTTTAACAACCCCTCTTTCAATCAATTTTCTGATGATAAACGGTTTGAATAACTCGGCCGCCATGTTCTTTGGTAAACCGCACTCGTGTAATTTCAAGTTTGGTCCAACAACAATTACTGAACGTGCTGAATAATCAACCCTTTTCCCTAGTAAGTTTTGACGGAAACGTCCTTGCTTACCTTTTAATGAATCAGATAATGATTTTAAAGGTCGGTTAGATTCTGTTTTTACAGCAGATGATTTTCTTGAGTTATCGAATAAAGAATCTACAGACTCTTGAAGCATACGCTTCTCATTTCTCAAAATTACTTCTGGTGCTTTAATCTCCAATAATCTCTTCAAACGGTTATTACGAATAATTACACGTCTGTATAAGTCATTTAAATCAGATGTTGCGAAACGACCACCATCTAGAGGTACCAAAGGTCTTAACTCTGGCGGAATAACTGGAACAACCTTAACGATCATCCATTCTGGTCTGTTTTCAACTCTTGTTTGCGAATCTCTTAACGACTCAACAACTTGAAGACGCTTTAAAGCCTCTTTTTTACGTTGCTGAGAAGTTTCAGTATTTGCTTTATGTCTTAAATCATAAGATAAAGTATCAAGCTCCAAACGTTGCAATAAATCATGTAATGCCTCAGCACCCATTTTTGCAATGAATTTATTTGGATCTGAATCCTCTAAATATTGATTTTCTTTTGGCATTTCATCCAAGATGTCTAAATACTCTTCTTCTGTTAAGAAGTCCATGTAATTTAGCTCTTCACCATCTAGGCGCTCTGCAATACCTTTTTGAATCACTACATATCTTTCGTAATAGATAATTTGATCCAATTTTTTTGTGGGTAACCCTAATAGGTATCCAATTTTGTTTGGTAACGATCTGAAATACCAAATATGTGCTACAGGAACAACCAATGAAATGTGCCCCATACGCTCACGACGTACTTTTTTCTCAGTAACCTCTACACCACAACGATCACAAACAATTCCTTTATATCGGATTCGCTTATATTTTCCGCAATGACACTCATAATCCTTTACAGGTCCGAAAATTCTTTCACAGAATAATCCGTCACGCTCTGGTTTATAAGTTCTATAGTTGATTGTCTCTGGCTTTAAAACCTCACCAAATGATTTTTCTAAAATCATTTCTGGAGAAGCCAAACTAATCGTTATTTTATTAAAACTACTTCTAGATTTTGTCTCTTTTCTATAAGCCATAATTCTATTTAGATTTTAGATTATTTAAAAGGGGACTTCGAGTGCCTCAGTCTCCTTTTAAAATCTAGTTTTCTTTTTAATTAATTAATCCAAAGTGATGTTCAACCCTAATCCAGCTAACTCGTTCAACAATACATTGAATGATTCAGGAATTCCAGGTTCACCAAAGTTTTCACCTTTAACAATGGCCTCGTAAGCTTTCGCTCTTCCGATTACATCATCCGATTTAATTGTTAAGATTTCTCTTAAGATGTTAGATGCTCCATAAGCCTCTAATGCCCAAACTTCCATCTCACCAAAACGCTGACCTCCAAATTGAGCTTTACCTCCAAGTGGCTGTTGTGTAATTAATGAATATGGTCCGATTGAACGTGCGTGCATCTTATCATCAACCATGTGACCTAATTTCAGCATGTAAATTACACCAACTGTAGCAGGTTGATCAAAACGATCACCTGTATTACCGTCAATTAAGTAACTTCTACCAAATCTTGGTACACCTGCTTTATCAGTATACTCGTTGATCTGATCAATTGAAGCACCGTCAAAAATTGGAGAGGCAAATTTAACACCTAACTCAATTCCTGCCCATCCTAAAACTGTTTCATAAATCTGACCAAGGTTCATACGAGATGGAACCCCTAACGGATTCAATACAATATCTACCGGCGTTCCATCATCTAAGAACGGCATATCTTCTTGACGAACAATATTGGCAACAATACCTTTATTTCCGTGACGACCTGCCATCTTATCTCCAACTTTCAACTTACGTTTCTTAGCAACATATACTTTCGCCATTTTCACAATTCCCGCTGGTAAGTCATCACCAACAGAGATTTGGAATTTTTTACGTTTGTAGATTCCTAATAAATCGTTTGCCTTAATAGAGTGGTTGTGTAAAACACGTTGGATTAATTTATTGATTTCAGCATCTTTTGTCCAATCATATGGATTAACAATGCTAAAGTCAACAATCATCAAATTCTTTTCAGAGAACTTAATTCCTTTTTTAAGAATTTCTTCTTTAAAGTTATTATATACGCCTGCAGATTTGTGATCCTTTAAAATGTCAAGCAATTTATCAATCAAAACTCCTTTTAATTGGCCTGCTTCTAATTCGTAGTCAGCATCCAATTGCGCTAGCATTGGTTTATCTTTTGCTTTCGTTTTTCTATCTTTAATTGCTCTTGAGAACAATTTCTTAGCAATTACAACACCTCTTAAAGATGGAGACGCTTTTAAAGAAGCATCTTTCACATCACCCGCTTTATCACCAAAGATTGCTCTTAAAAGTTTTTCTTCCGGTGAAGGATCAGTTTCTCCTTTTGGTGTAATCTTACCAATTAAGATGTCGCCTTCTTTAATTTCAGCACCAACTCGAATGATTCCATTCTCATCCAAATCTTTAGTTGCTTCTTCCGAAACGTTTGGAATATCCGCAGTTAATTCTTCAAGACCACGTTTTGTATCACGTACATCTAAAGAATACTCATCAATATGAACTGAAGTAAAGATATCCTCACGAACAACTTTCTCAGAGATTACAATTGCATCCTCAAAGTTATATCCTTGCCAAGGCATAAATGCCACTTTCAAGTTTTGACCTAAGGCCAACTCACCTGATTGTGTTGCATAACCTTCACAAAGTACTTGTCCTTTAGAAACTTTATCTCCTTTAAGAACAATAGGTCTTAAGTTGATCGTAGTACTCTGGTTTGTTTTTTGGAATTTTGTTAAAGCATATGTTTTAACATCACCATCAAAGCTTACCAATTTATCAGCCTCCGATAAGTTATATCTAATTTTAATTTCGTTGGCATCTACATACTCAACAACCCCATCTCCTTCAGCATTAATCAATACACGAGAATCTCTAGCAACAATACCTTCAATTCCAGTACCAACTACTGGTGAATTTGGTTTTAATAATGGCACGGCCTGACGCATCATATTTGATCCCATCAGTGCACGGTTGGCATCATCATGCTCCAAGAAAGGAATAGAAGATGCAGCAATAGAAGCAATTTGGTTTGTTCCTACATCCATTAAAGCAATTGCATCTGGACTAACAACAGGGAAATCACCTTCTAATCTTGCTTTAATTTTATCATCAGTAAATTTACCTGATTTGTCAATAGACATACTTGCTTGTGCAATAATCTTTGACTCTTCTTCTTCAGCACTTAAATAAGTAGGTGAACCAGATTGATCCACTTTACCTTTAGTCACTGACCAATATGGCGTTTCGATAAATCCAAGTTTATTCACTTTTGCAAATACACATAATGAGGAAATCAAACCAATATTCGGTCCCTCTGGAGTTTCAATCGTACAAAGACGACCGTAGTGCGTATAGTGAACATCACGAACCTCAAACCCTGCTCTTTCACGAGATAAACCCCCTGGCCCTAAGGCAGATAGTCTTCTTTTGTGTGTTACCTCCGATAATGGATTCGTTTGATCCATGAACTGAGACAGCTGATTTGTTCCGAAGAATGAATTAATTACAGAAGAAAGCGTTTTCGCATTAATCAAATCGATCGGTGTAAAGACTTCGTTATCTCTAACGTTCATTCTTTCACGAATTGTTCTAGCCATACGAGCTAAACCAACACCGAATTGGTTGTGCAATTGCTCACCAACAGTTCTTACACGTCTATTTGACAAGTGATCAATATCGTCAATCTCCGCTTTCGCATTAATTAACTCAATCAAATATCTTACGATAAGGATGATATCCTCTTTCGTTAATACTTTTTGCTCAATATCAGTATCTAAACCTAATTTTTTATTGATTCTATAACGTCCTACTTCACCTAAATCATATCTTGAATCGGAGAAGAATAGTTTTTCGAATACACCACGCGCCGTTTCGAAATCAGGCGGCTCAGCGTTACGTAATTGACGATAAATATGCTCTACAGCTTCTTTCTCTGAGTTAGAAGTATCTTTTTGTAACGTATTATAGATAATTGCAAAATCCGCAGAATTTACATTCTCTTTGTGCAAGATCACAGATTTAACGCCTGCGTCTAAGATCAAATCAACATGCTCTTGCTCTAGCAATGTTTCACGATCTAATAACACTTCATTTCTTTCAATAGAAACAACTTCTCCTGTATCCTCATCCACGAAATCTTCCACCCAAGTTTTCAAAACTCTAGCGGCTAATTTACGTCCCATTACTTTTTTCAATCCTGATTTAGTTGTTTTAACTTCATCAGCAAGATCGAAAATTTCTAAAATATCTTTGTCACTTTCAAATCCGAGTGCACGGAATAAAGTGGTAACAGGTAATTTCTTTTTACGATCGATATACGCGTACATTACTGAATTAATATCAGTTGCGAATTCGATCCATGAACCTTTAAAAGGAATAATACGTGCAGAGTATAATTTCGTGCCATTTGCATGTCTAGATTGTCCGAAGAAAACTCCAGGAGATCTATGCAATTGAGATACGATTACACGTTCAGCACCATTTATTACAAATGATCCTTTAGGTGTCATGTATGGTATTGTACCCAAATAAACATCTTGAACGATTGTTTCAAAATCCTCGTGTTCAGGATCAGTACAATACAATTTCAGCTTTGCCTTGAGCGGCACACTATAAGTTAATCCCCTATCGATACACTCAGCAATTGTGTAACGCGGTGGATCAACAAAATAATCTAAGAATTCGAGTACGAATTGATTTCGTGTATCAGTGATTGGAAAATTCTCACTAAACACTTTGAAAAGTCCTTCGTCACTTCTGTTTTCTGGTGTTGTCTCCAACTGAAAGAATTGTCTGAACGATTCCAACTGAATATCCAGGAAATCAGGGTATTCAAACAGCGCCGACTGGCTTCTAAAATTGATTCTTTCTTTAGTTATATTATTTGGTACCAAGGCTAATTTTTTTTGTTAAAGAAAATAAATTCTAAATGATGCGAACTATAAAACAGGAGTAGGCACATGCCCAAAGGGCAGTGCCTATCCTGTACTTCTTAAGTGTTCTTACTTAATTTCAACTTCTGCTCCCGCAGCTTCTAACTCAGTCTTAAGACCGTTAGCTTCGTCTTGAGATACACCTTCTTTTAATGCAGTTGGTGCACTGTCAACTAATTCTTTAGCTTCTTTTAACCCTTTTCCGGTTAATTCTTTTACTAATTTTACTACAGCAAGTTTAGATCCACCAGCAGCTTTTAAGATTACGTCAAACTCAGTTTGAGCTTCCGCTTCTTCTCCACCAGCAGCAGGCCCAGCAACAGCAACTGCAGCAGCAGCAGCAGGCTCGATACCGTGCTCATCTTTAAGGATAGTTGCTAATTCGTTAACTTCTTTTACTGTAAGGTTAACTAGTTGTTCTGCGAATTCTTTTAATTCAGCCATTTTATTTTGTTTTAAATTGTGTTATTGATAAAAATAATTATGCTTCTGCTCTTTCAGAAAGCGTTTTAATAAGACCTGCGATTGTGTTACCACCAGATTTAAGTCCAGAAATAACGTTTTTAGCAGGTGATTGTAGCAAGCCAATAATCTCTCCGATAAGCTCTTCTTTACTTTTGATTGAACTTAGGAAATCTAAGTTTTCATCTCCAGTGTAGATAGATTCTTCGATAAAAGCACCTTTAATAAGTGGTTTATCGTTTTTCTTACGGAAATCTTTAATCAACTTTGCTGGTGCACTTCCAACTTCAGAGAACATGATTGCAGTCGGTCCAGCAAGAACTCCATAAAGTTCTTCATAATCTGTTCCGTCAATGCTATCCATAGCTTTCTTAAGCAATGTGTTTTTTACAACACGTAACTCAATCGAGTTTTTGAAACATTTCTCTCTTAATTGGTTGACCGTCTCAACAGTTAAACCTGCAGTGTCAGTCAAATAGAAAACACCCGTTTCAGACAGCTTTGCAGCCAAGTCTTCAATGTACTGTGATTTTTCTTCTCTTGTCATAATATCGAGGTTTCTTAGGTGGCGTAAGCTTTAGTATCGATAGAGATACCTGGGCTCATAGTTGAACTAATGTTAATACTTTTTACGTACGTTCCTTTTGCCGCTGTCGGTTTAAGCTTCATGATTGTGGTTAACAATTCAGAAAGGTTATCTTGGATTTTGCCAGCTTCGTATGAAGATTTAGCAACTGCCGCGTGAATAATTCCAAATTTATCAACTCTAAAATCAATTTTACCAGCTTTAACTTCTGTTACAGCTTTAGCCACATCCATAGTTACTGTGCCTGTTTTTGGATTAGGCATTAGACCGCGTGGTCCTAAAATTCTACCTAAAGCTCCAACTTTCCCCATTACTGCGGGCATTGTTACAATAACGTCAACATCTGTCCATCCACCTTTTATTTTAGTGATGTACTCATCCAAGCCAACAAAGTCAGCTCCTGCTTCTGTTGCTTCAGCCTCTTTTTCAGGTGTGCAAAGTACAAGTACTTTAACATCTTTTCCTGTACCGTGAGGTAGAGCTACAGTTCCACGAACCATTTGATTTGCTTTTCTAGGATCAACTCCTAAACGAACTGCAACATCAATAGATGCGTCAAATTTAGTTGTAGTCACTTCCTTTACTAATGCACATGCCTCTGTGAGACTATATGCTTTCTCTTGATCAATTTTCGCCAAGCTTTCTTTTCTTTTCTTACTTATTCTTGCCATTGCTCAATTAATTAGATTCTGGAAATGCGCCTTGAACTGTAATACCCATACTGCGTGCAGTACCGGCTACCATTTTCATAGCAGACTCAACTTTAAAAGCATTCATATCCTGAATTTTATCTTCAGCGATTGCTCTTACTTGATCCCATGTTACTTTTGCTACTTTGATTCGATTAGATTCTGCTGAACCAGATTTCAGTTTAGCTGCTTCTAGTAATTGTACTGCTACTGGAGGTGTTTTAACAACAAAGTCAAAAGTCTTATCTCCATATACAGTAATAACAACCGGAAGTACTTTTCCTGCTTTCTCTTGGGTTCTAGCATTAAACTGCTTACAGAACTCCATGATGTTCACCCCTTTTGCACCCAATGCAGGTCCTACTGGAGGTGAAGGATTAGCAGCTCCTCCTTTGATTTGAAGCTTGATTAATCCATCAACTTGTTTTGCCATTATATGTTTGTTTTTTGTAGTCAAGCATACCGTTGTTCTCGAATGGGAAACATTCTATTTCATTCGGGCAGTACTCCTACACGTTAATATACGCGTTAATTTGTTTTGTCCACTTGCATATAGTTTAACTCAAGCGGTGTTTTACGACCGAAGATTTTAACCATAACTTCAAGTTTCTTTTTCTGTTCATTGATGTCTTCAATAACACCCGTGAATCCATTGAATGGTCCGTCAATTACTTTAATGGTTTCACCCACTACATACGGCACATTCATTTCTTCTTCTTGTTCAGCCAATTCATCAACTTTACCAAGAATTCTGTTTACTTCACTTTTACGCATAGGCATTGGGTCGCCGCCTTTAACAGCTCCCATAAATCCTATTACGTTAGGAACACTTTTTATAATGTGTTGAACTTCCCCTTCAAGACTTGCTTCGATAAGCACATATCCTGGAAGGTAGTTTTTCTCCTTACTAATTTTTTTTCCGTTCCGGATTTGGTATACTTTTTCAGTAGGAATCAAAACTTGTCCAACCAAATGTTCTAATTTGTGACGTTTAATTTCAAGATCAATATAATCTTTAACTTTTCTTTCCTTACCGCCAATCGCTCTAACAACGTACCAACGTTTCTTAATTTCAGCCATCTTAAATCGATTATTTGTATGCTCCAGCAATTACGTCGTAATAAAATCCAAGAACTCCACTCCAAAGAGGAGCTGCGGCTTCGCCGTCTTGAAGTTTAATATTAATTCCGAAGATATAATCCATTACGAAGATCATCAATGCGAAAATAACAGAGGCTACTAGTACCACAATTGAACTACTTTGCAGTTGATCCCATGTAGGCCAAGTTACCTTGTGCACCAATTCACTAAAAGACTCTTCTATGTATTGTATAATGTTAGCCACGTATCTGTTTTTTTTAATTTTATTATAAGAAGAATCAAATTACTTTTTTCTTCTTTCGCACGGGCGGAAGGATTCGAACCCTCATCAGCGGTGTTGGAGACCGACATTCTACCATTGAACTACGCCCGTAGAGACAAATTCCCATCCGCCATAGGCGGACGGGATTCGTCAAAGTACATATGCTTTCGTCTCTTACTCGATAATCTCAGTAACTTGACCAGCACCTACAGTTCTACCACCTTCTCTAATCGCAAACCTTAACCCTTTGTTAATTGCAACAGGAACGATAAGGTTTACCGTAATAGTAACGTTATCACCAGGCATTACCATTTCTCTTCCTTCTTCAAGTTCGATTTGTCCAGTAACATCTGTTGTTCTTAAATAGAACTGTGGTCTATAGTTATTGTGAAATGGAGTGTGACGTCCACCTTCTTCTTTTTTCAAGATATAAACCTCAGCTTTAATTTTAGAGTGTGGAGTAATTGAACCAGGCTTGGCGATTACCATCCCTCTTGCGATTTCTGATTTCTCAATACCTCTTAATAAAAGACCAACGTTATCGCCAGCTTCACCTCTATCTAATATCTTACGGAACATTTCTACCCCAGTAACAGTTGACTTTAATTTCACGTCACCCATTCCTAAAATATCTACTTCCTCACCAGAGTTAATTACACCAGTTTCGATTTTTCCAGTAGCAACAGTACCACGACCAGTAATTGAGAATACATCCTCAACTGGCATTAAGAAATCCTTATCAGTATCTCTTACAGGTAATTCAATATACTCATCAACTGCAGCCATTAGTTCGATAATAGATGGCTCCCATTTAGCATCTCCATTTAATCCACCTAAAGCAGAACCTTGAATGATTGGAGCATTATCTCCATCATACTCATAGAAAGAAAGCAATTCTCTGATTTCCATCTCTACTAATTCTAAAAGCTCTTCATCATCAACCATATCCACTTTATTCATGAATACAACCATACGAGGAATTCCAACTTGTCTTCCTAATAGTATGTGCTCTCTAGTTTGAGGCATTGGTCCATCAGTAGCAGCTACCACTAATATAGCACCATCCATTTGGGCAGCACCAGTAACCATGTTCTTAACATAATCGGCGTGACCAGGACAATCTACGTGAGCGTAGTGTCTGTTCTCTGTTTCATACTCCACGTGTGAAGTATTAATAGTTATCCCTCTTTCTTTTTCTTCTGGTGCGTTATCGATCGTATCAAAATCTCTAACTTCTGCTCCTCCAGCTTTGGCTAGCACTACAGTGATAGCAGCTGTTAAAGTCGTTTTCCCGTGATCCACGTGACCAATAGTTCCAATATTCACATGCGGTTTGGAACGGTCAAATTTTTCCTTAGCCATAATTACAATTGTTTACTTTATTATTAAATTCAAAATTATACAACAACAAAACATCCGCCTGTGGCGGACTTACTTATCCTTTAGAGCAAATGCGGAGTTCAAAAATTGAACAAGCCCGAGACAAATATCCATGAAATTCAGACTCATTATTCAAATCTTTTTTCCACCCTCAACTCTTTCCAGAGCCAATGATGGGATTTGAACCCATGACCTCTTCCTTACCAAGGAAACGCTCTACCCCTGAGCTACACCGGCACTAATCTATTTATAACGACTGCCTCGTTTGACAGCTTATTTGTTATAGATGTAAAACAAGACTAGGTCTTTGTTTTACACATCTAAAAACAATTAGCGATCTCGGCGAACCGAGATCAACTATATGTGTTTTTTGAGCGGGAGACGAGACTCAAACTCGCGACCCTCAGCTTGGAAGGCTGACGCTCTATCAACTGAGCTACTCCCGCTTAACTTTTTTCAAAGCTTGTTTAGTGGGGAGAGCAGGATTCGAACCTACGAAGACATAAGTCAACAGAGTTACAGTCTGCCCCAGTTGGCCGCTTTGGTATCTCCCCTTCAAACAATAGTATTAAATTGAGCCTCTGGAGGGACTCGAACCCACGACCTGCTGATTACAAATCAGCTGCTCTAAGCCAGCTGAGCTACAGAGGCATTCTCAATGTTAATTACTCTATAAAAAGAACTAAAAAACTCCCGCTTTTTTCAAACGGGAGTGCAAATATATGTTAAAGAATTTTATTGTAGTAACAAATAATCAGTTTTTTTTATTTTTTTTTTAATTCCCAAGCATTTTCTTTTTCAAACCAGCATCTGCGGGGTCGTCACAAAGCCATACTCCAAAGAGTGCCTTTTTAAAATCTAGGCCTGGAACTGTAATTAAAGCGGTACCATTTTTTGATAAAGTACAACCTGTTCCTGGCTGATAGAAAATGTCATAAACATCATTGGTCTTAATATCTTCTTTAAACCCTTCAGCCATCATGTCGTCCATACGCTCTCTATATGGAGCAACATTATCATTCGTAGATTTTTCAAAACCTACTTCTAAGGCTTCTTTAAAATTATCGTTATCCACCATACCAGAAATGATCTTAATTTTGATGGCCATAGGTCTATCACCATTAATTATTTCATCTGCGTCTGAGGATTTTTCTTGTAAATAGAGTACACCGACATATAAATCGAATACTAATTTTTCACGAATTCCGCCGCCGTTCATTTTCAAATACTCACTCCCGACTTTCATGACGTTAGGCATTACATTGCCACTAATTTTTGTTTGCGCCATTGCTGGTGTTAATGCGAGCATGGCTATAATCATTGCTATTGTTTTCATTCTTTTTCTTTTAATTGTTCTTTTCTCCTTATGTAAGTTACGTTCCAAAAATAAACTATTTTATTTAGATCGTTCAAAATATTCATTTAATCCAAAGGAAAAGCGTCCCGATTGGTGATCCAAATGCGAGACGCTTTTTAATATTTCAGTTTATTTATGCAGATATTTTTTCTTTATGCTTTTGAACTTGGCGCTTTAATGCCTGGCACGCTCGATCTGCAGCCTCTTCAAAAGTTTTACACTGTTTTTTCGCGAAAAGCTCTTTCCCGGGAATCGCTAATTTAATTTCTGCCACTTTATTTTCTTTATCTGAAGGGTTTCCTAATTTTAAGAAAACTTCTCCTAAGATTATATTATCAAAATACAATTCTAATTTCTCCACGCGTTGATTTACAAAATCAATCAATTTCCTGTCTGCGTCAAAATGGACGGAATGCACTTGTATATCCATATTTATTAAATGTTTATTTCTCGATATAACTACCGATCCGCACCACGGGGATGCGATTGTTTGTAAATGGTTTTAATTTGTTTGAACGAATTGTGCGTATAAATCTGCGTTGAAGACAAATCAGTATGACCCAATAGTTTTTTAATGGACTCAAGAGAGGCCCCATTATTCAACATATGCGTGGCAAAAGTATGTCTTAATACATGTGGACTCTTTTTACTCAAATTCGTCGCCTTTCCAAGGTAGTGATTAACTTTAATATAAACAAACTTTGATGTGAGTTTTTTTCCATTTTTAGCAATCATTAAGAATTGTGATTTAAGGGAAGATTCCTTCTTTAAATCTCTGAAATTATTAATCAAATCAAACAAGTTACCCGCTATTGGGATTATACGTTCCTTATTTCTTTTTCCCAAAACTTTAATCTGATTTTGGCTGACGTTTTGTTCTTTCAAATTGATAAGTTCACTTAGTCGAATCCCTGTTTGATAAAAAAGCTCTAATGTTAATTCTACCAACGCTTTATTGTGAGGGTCCTTCTCATCATCAAATATTTCAGATGTCCAAAGCTGTTTTTCTGGCACAAATTGAGGAAGCACTTTCTTTTGCTTTAAGCTTTGCACTTTAATCGCGGGATTGATGTCAATCTCTCCTTGCTGCCTTAAAAATTTAAAAAAACTTTTAACCGTGGATAATTTGCGGTTCACAGAAGAGTTTTCTAAGCCCAGATCCACGAGACCTACAAGGTAGTAACGCATCATTCCGTGACTCACTTCCTTTACAGCGTCATCAGACTCCAAGTCCAACAAATCATAAAACTGTTCCAAATCCTTTATATAGGCTAAAACGGTATGCTTAGAATAGCGCCGTTCATGGATTAGATAGTTTTTAAAACCTTCAGTATAGGACATAAAAAAAAGAGTACAGGTTTCCCTATACTCTTTAACGTATTTTTAAAGAAAAAGTTTCTTACATTTCTTCTCTTCTCAACTGCTCGATATAAGCAGCTTTCAATTTCATTTGTCTATTTACAACAGATGGTTTAGTAAAATGTTGTCTAGCTCTAAGGTCTTTTAACATTCCCGTACGCTCAAATTTCTTCTTATACTTTTTGAGTGCTCTCTCAATGTTTTCACCTTCTTTCAATGGTATTATTAACATATCTTTTGTTTAATTATAATCTTATCAGGGGCGCAAAGATAACGCAAAAAAACATTTTAACAAATCTATTTTAATATTTCTCTAGAAATAACCAATTTTTGTATCTCAGAGGTTCCTTCGCCAATGGTACAAAGCTTAGAATCGCGGTAGAATTTCTCTACTGGAAAGTCTTTTGTATAGCCGTATCCGCCAAAAATTTGCACGGCTTCTACTGAAACCTCAACTGCTACCTCAGAAGTATAGTACTTAGCCATGGCACCTTCTTTGGTCATTTTTTCATGTCTATTCTTTTTATCAGCCGCCTCTAACAATAAAAGTTCCGCGGCTTTAATTTTTGTTCCCATTTCAGCCAATTTAAAGGCAATGCCTTGAAATTGAGAAATTGGTTTACCAAATTGTTCGCGTTCTTTAGAATATTTAACTGCTGCTTTAAATGCACCTTGCGCAATTCCAAGTCCAAGTGCGCCGATTGAAATTCGACCACCATCAAGCACTTTCATGGCTTGCACAAATCCTTCTCCTTCTTTTCCGATCAATTGATCTTTATGCACCCTACAGTTGTTAAAAATTAACTCTGCAGTTTCAGATGCACGCATTCCTAATTTGTTCTCTTTTTTACCCGGCATAAAACCTGGTGTACCTTTTTCAATAATAAAAGCACTCATACCATGAGAATCACCTTTTTCACCTGTACGCACAATTACAACAGCTACGTCACCAGAGATGGCATGTGTAATAAAGTTTTTAGACCCATTTATTACATAACGATCTCCATCTCTAACCGCAGTGGTTGTCATTCCGCCAGCATCAGAACCTGTGCCAGTTTCAGTTAAACCCCAAGCTCCGATAAACTCGGCTGTTGCTAATTTGGGTAAATATTTTTTCTTTTGTTCTTCTGAACCATGGTATAAAATATGCCCGGTACACAAAGAATTATGTGCAGCAACCGATAAACCAATTGAACCACATACCTTTGAAATTTCCGATACGACAGTGATGTATTCATAATATCCAAGACCACTTCCACCATATTCTTGTGGGACCAAAACACCCATCAAACCTAGATGACCCAATTTCTTGAATAATTCTAATGGAAAAATTTGATCTTCATCCCATTCCATCATCTTAGGTCGGATTTCTTTTTCAGAAAAATCGCGTACCATTTGCTGGATCATTTTTTGATTTTCGTTTTCTGTTATAATCATATCTTGTAATTAGCGAACGTAAAGTTAGTAATATTAAATCGAAGGTTTGATAAGGTAAACTCAAAAAATTCGTGGGTCGATATGAACTTGTTGCCCAAAACTAAAATTCGATATAAAACTGAAATTTCGCTTTGTCATTGGCCGATAACTGAGATTCCGCTAGAAAGTCAAGATCAACGATCATTTGTGTATCGCGATATTTTAATATTGTCGCAACGGCTAGCCAATTAGAATATGGTACTTTTCTCAATTCATCTTTTGTTGCGGTGTTAATGTTTGTTTTTTTAACTAACGCCGCATTGATAGTGGTCAATTCTATTATAGTTGACTTGGCTTCATCACGGATTGACATTTCTTGAATTTGTTCGACATCTACAAAACCTCCAGTTTTACTACGGTAGTTTAAAATTCGATCGGCGAAATATTCGCCAATGCCATTTAAACCAATAAGTTCCTCTTTATTTGCAGCGTTTAATTCAATTATTTTAGGTTATTGAAGGACTTGGATCAACGGATTCAATGGCGCTACTTTTCTGTTCAACCTGTTTTTGAATAATAATATGCGGTTCTAGTTCGGCATATTTCTCATCACTGACTACATACAGTTTTTTGATATCTTCTTTCCTCTTAAAAGGTCCGTAGTTATTTCTGTATTTAATAATTGATGCCGCTTGTTTTTCCGAAAAACCAAAACTTATCCATTTATCCAAACCAATTTCGTTTGGATCAAAATCAGTAATTACTGGTTTGAATGCTTCCTTATCAAAATGTGAATCGGGATCTTGATTTTGAGAAGGATTAGAATCCCCATCATCTAAAACCAAAAACTCTAGTTTAGATTCATCTACATCAAAAGGGTCAGGCACATACGTCGTGTATCCAACATTCAACAGAACCGTTAATAATAGAATAAGCGCGGACAAAGCGACCACGCCAATCTTTTCCTTCCGATTAAAATTGAAATACGGTTTCACATTAAGCTTTTGCCTCTTTTTTTGATTCTTTCTTTGATTCTTTAATTTTGTTCATGAAGCGTTCCAACTCCTCTTTTGCCCGAGGCGCAAGTAAGAATAGCCCGATCATATTAGGAACAAGCATAGCGAAAATCATGGCATCAGAAAAGTCGATAACGGCTCCAAGTTGCGAAGCGGACCCAACGATTACAAATAGACAAAACAACCCTTTATAGGCATACTCAATTTTCTTTCCTCTACCAAATAAAAACGTCCATGCCTGATAACCGTAATACGACCAAGAAATCATGGTGGAAAAAGCAAATAATATAACCGCAATGGTTAAAATTAATGGGAAGAACCCGATTACAGATTCGAAAGCAGCCGAAGTAACTTCAACACCTTGCTTCACCTCTTGTCCGTAGGTCATAATTGATCCATCACCATTTGTAACAATTAATACCAATGCTGTCATTGTACAAACCAAAACCGTATCGATAAATGGCTCTAATAATGCCACCAAACCTTCACTTGCTGCATATTTAGTTTTTACTGCTGAGTGCGCTATTGAAGCAGAACCGATTCCAGCCTCATTACTAAATGCTGCTCTTCTAAATCCTTGAATTAAAACTCCAAATGCTCCACCGGCAATTCCTGCCCCTGTGAAAGCTCCGCTAAATATCTGACTAAAAGCACTCGGGATTTGATCGAATTTCATTCCTAAAATAACCAAGGCCGCACCTACATATATTACAACCATAAATGGAACGATCTTATCCGTAACCTTTGCGATTTTTTTAATCCCACCTATTATCACTACACCAACTAAGATTGCCAATATCAAACCGAAAATCCAACCGTTACCTGTAAGTGGCGAGATGACAGCGCCTGCTCTAAAATCAGCTTCCGAAACTGTCATTACACCTTCGCCATTTTTTAAATTGACATATCCCCCTGAAATCGACTCAACATTCGAAACAATTTTTTCGTAAGATGTACAAGCGATTAAAGCACCACTTAAAGCTGCCAAGTCCGTAGTAGTATCAATTGCCGCCCCAGAGCCTGCCATCACGATAGAATCCCCTAAAAAATCATCCTTTGTCAATGCGCAACGCGTGTCACCCATCATATAAATCACAGAATCCTCATTCACACTTGACACAATACCTTCGTTTGTTTCGCAGTATGAATATTTCACTTTTGAATCTATTGTCTCTTCTAAATTTTCATATTCATCTGCGTCGCTAGATCCATAAGATTCTAACATGGCAAAGGCTTGATTGGACTGAAACATATTTCCTCCACCAAAAGATCCTCCAATACACATGATAGCAAATATAATTGCAAGGCCTTTACCTAGCTTTGCTAGTCCTCTGTCCCTTAATCCTTTTTTAAGGTAATACATTGGACCACCGTAAACTTTACCATTTTCATCAATTTCTCGATACTTAACACCTAATGTACATTCAGTGAATTTTGAAGCCATCCCAATAAAACCAGCAATAATCATCCAAAAAGTGGCACCTGGACCACCGATAGATAAGGCGACTGCTACACCTGCGATATTACCTAAACCAACTGTTGCTGACAAGGCGGCTGTGAGTGCCTGAAAATGCGTCACTTCTCCATGATGGTCTGCGTCTTGCTCAACACGTATTGTGTCGGGATTATCCCCATCTACAGTAAATACTGCGTCTGATGTTTCGACGTGATCGTCTCCTCCTGATTCAATTTCATCATACTTACCGCGTACAATATTAATTGCCGTTTTGAAGCCAGTGAAATTAATTAATTTGAAATAGAAGGTAAAGAAAAGTGCTCCCCCTATTAAAACGATAAGCACCCATGGAACTGCTATTTTATCCGTAAATGGTATGGCATAAAAGATCCCTTGCACAAACCATCCCGTTGCATCTCCAAAAACTTTATCAATCTTTTCGTCAACCCCCTGCTCAGCCGCATAATTTAAAAACGGAACGAATGCAAAAAATAATAATAGCAACTTTTTCATTAAATGATTTTATGGTTTCTAGATAAGCCAAAACGACTTTCAACAAATATAGAAAAAATTGTCAGACTCAATTATTGAGTAATGCCAAGCTTTCTTCTATGCTCATAGGAGTGTAACCCAAAGATGCTTTTGCTTTGTCGATAATAAAACCCGTTTTGGGGGGGCGTTTTGCTTTTTGACTTAAAGTTGCGGAGCTTATGGGTTGTATCATATCAGTGCTCAATCCATAAAACTTTCCGATTCGAATAACTAAATCATAGATTGAAAATGTTTCAGGACCAGAAATATGAAAGATGCCTTGAGCATTTAAAACAGCCGTTTGAATGCAAGCCCAAGCCAAGTCATCTGCCCAAGTGGGTGCGCGAAATTGATCGTTTACAATGGTTAAAGTCTTTCCCTCTTTCAAAGCAGATTTTGCCCATAAAACAATATTTGAGCGACTTAAGTTCTCTCCTTCACCAAAAACAATAATGGTTCGAAGGATTGCCCAATTTTTATACTCACTATTGATTAATAGATTCTCCGAATCGACCTTTGACCTTGCATAAATACTTAAAGGGTTTCGCTGATCCGTTTCAATATAAGGTCCGGCTTCACCATCAAAAACAAAATCAGTAGATAGATGAATAAAATGGGCATTCCGTTTTTTAGCCGCTTGAAACAGCAAGTCAACCCCTTCAATGTTAATTATTCTACAATTCACCTCATCTGCTTCGCATGCATCCACATTTGTCATTGCAGCCGTATTTATAACTACTGTGGGTTTAGCAAGTTCAAATATGGATTGAATTTCTTGTGAATTGGTAATATCTAAAGATTGATAGTTAGCAGTTGGACAAGCGCTATTCCTGTTTTCACCCAATGAAGTAGCCACAAATTCTGTTTTTGATTTTACTAATTGTTTGACGATTTTTTGCCCTAAAAGTCCGTTAGATCCGGTAACAAGAATAATCATACTCAGTGTGAATTAGGATTTCTTAATTCCGAAAATAGTATTTAGTTTCTGGATTTGCTCAGGGTTACCTAAAACAAATAATTTTGAATTCGGTAAAATTTTCAAATCGCGTGGTGGGTTGATAATATACTCCCCCTCTTGAGTTCGATATCCGATCACGTTACATCCAGACAACGAACGTCCTTGCAGGTCGCCGATAGTGGTATACTTAATATCTTCAGGTAATTCTCGGAATTCAATTTCCTCTAAGTTCACCGCAGCTTTACCTGAAACCTTAATCAAATCCATAAACTCCATAATGTCTGGATTTACAACCAAAGAAGCCATGTGCGCGCCACCAACAGTGTCCGGCATAATTACGTTATCTGCCCCTGCAATTCGTAGTTTACGCATAGAAGAATAACTAGATGCACGAGAGATGATTTTTAGTTTAGCATTCAATTCACGCGCTGAAAGCACAACAAATAAATTATCGGCATCTTTTGGCAAGGCTGTGATTAAAGAGGAGGCTCTTTTAATGCCCGCTTTTAACAAAACTTGATCATCAGTGGAATCTCCTTTGATAAAATCAACATCATTGTATTGGGTGTCTTCTACGATCTCTTGATCTCTTTCCACAATAACAAATGATTTCTTGTAGAAACGAAGATCATGTGCAGCTTGCTTGCCCACACGACCATATCCACTAACTATAGTATGGTTTTCCATGTTTTTTGCTGTTTTTAGCGACTTATACTCCTGAAAATACGCTTTATACTCACCACCCACAATGTAGGAAGTTATGGCAGAAATCGCATACGCAAATGTACCGAAGCTTGTGATAATCAAAAAAGAAGTAAAAAGTTTCCCCCCAAGCGAGAGCTCATTCACCTCATTAAACCCAACGGTGGAAATGGTAATAATGGTCATATAAAATGAGTCAAAGAAGGACCAACCCTCCACGATCATAAAACCAATTGTCCCCATTAAAACAACAATTGCAAGTAGCATCATTGCGTAATAAACCTTGGCGAAATATTTATAGTTTAATAACATTTAGATTTCCCAAATTGATTTTCTGCGGCGTTGTAACTTAAAAATATGTTTATGTTCCAAAACAAAAGCCATCACCATGTATATAATTATTGGAGAGCCGAGTCCAATAAACGAAGCATAAATAAAAAAGAGTCTGACTTTAGACACTTCTACCCTTGTTTTTCGAGCAAACCATGTGCTAACACCGAATGAGCGTAGTTCAAAAAAGAGGGCTATTTTCTGAATAAAATTCATCTATTTAAAATACTTTTTCCAAGAGCACAAAATAAGCATTTTTTTCGATTACACCCTTCTTTTTTAACTCTAATAATGATTGTGTTTCGAATGCCGAATTCACTTTTACCCCTGCTTTTTTCCATTCTTTAATGACACTATTTTGTTCGGGTTTTATTTTCTTTAAAACTTCCATGGCTTGTTTCGTATAAGCATCATTACCCTCCCATAAACCAATGGCATATATAAACGGAACAACTGCATTAATAAAAACTAAATCCACAAAACTTTTGGATAAATGTGTTGTTACCCGGTTTTCTGTCCGTGTTTTTAGTCGAAAGTGATGTTTCCAAAAAGGATCAAGTGTAATGTAAAATCCAGCGCGCAATTTTTCAAGATCCCAATTTGTAGTTAAAAAGTCATTTGTTGCGGGTCGGGAATTTAACCATGCGGCGAATTGTGCAAGGCGCAAATCAGGAAAATTGTGCGGTCTCATTCGAGAATATTTCCAATTCTGCTTCGGCATTTCATTTATTCCGAATAGTTTTTTTTGATAAACAAATTCAGTTTGCACCTTTTTAATATGAACACTATCTGAATGAAAATTCAGCAAACCAGACAACCCTAAAACAAGAGCTTCTATACGAATTGATTCATAATTTAACTTTGCAAACCATTTCGGATCTAACTTATCAGCTAACATTTGAAATGGCAAATAATTCACCTGGCCGCCAAACACTCGCGATATCGCCGATATAAATGCCTTATCTCGATCACCAATATTAGACTCCGCATCTTGAATAATGACAAGTGCCTTTTTCCAAAGACGTTCTCCTGAACTTTCCTTTAATTGCTCTTCAATTATTGCTGAATCAATTTCAGGAATCCCGTCTTGACATAGGACACTTTTGTCGGCTTGAACTAATCCTTTGTATTTATCGAAATGGTTCAAATTAATCTTGTCTTGTAGCTCCACGGTAGGTATTTGAAATTCATTAACTAAAACATCAGTATCATAATTGTAAACAAAATGAGCGATCACATTATTATACGCTGCATCAGTTTGATGTTTTTGCTTATACCAATCCGAGGCGTTTACGTGAAATTCAATTGGACCCGCCCAAATATGACCGTCATGTAAAATTTTAGCGTCTAAAAAATCAGGTCCTGCATTTGAATTATGCTCTCCAAAATCGAGTGCTTTTAAACTTTGATTATTTACAGTTTTGAAGCTATTGCCCAACATTTTTTTCTTGAACACGTGGTGCAAGTATTCCTCTTTCATATGATTGAAATAAAAAGTTTTGGGATTGGAGTATGAATATAGGGGATATTTAATGAAAAAGAAGCCTTCCCGAGGAAAAACCAAGGGAAGGCCTTATACTCAAGCCTTACGTTACCAAGGTAGGGCTTTAATCCAACTGTCGCTTATAACGCAAAAATCGTGCTAAAAATTGAACCAAGAAATAAGTCTTTAAGCAACAATCCTTTTTTTAAGGCCTTCTAAACGCAATTCTTTTTCTTTATTTCTGCCACTTTCTTTTTAAACATATGCAGTTCTAGTCTGAATCAACGATATTTCGAAAAAAGCGAAATTACCCTGCTATTCCTCAAAAACTAGCTGCCTTCAATCGCTGAATCAGGGTGAGTAAAATCTAAAAACGAAAATAAGAACGCTTATTGCGCGTTATTCATGGATTTGATAGGAAGAATTAAATTAAAATCTTCTATTTTTGCAGCATGAAGAATATCAGGAATTTTTGCATCATAGCTCATATTGACCACGGTAAAAGCACCTTGGCCGATCGGTTATTGCAAACTACCGGAACGATAGCGGACAGAGACATGCAAAGCCAAGCTTTGGATGATATGGATATTGAGCGAGAAAGAGGGATTACAATTAAAAGTCATGCCATTCAAATGGATTACAAACAAGATGGCATTGATTATATCCTAAACTTGATTGACACACCCGGCCATGTTGATTTTTCATATGAAGTTTCAAGATCTATTGCTGCTTGTGAAGGCGCATTATTAATTGTTGATGCCGCACAGGGGATTGAAGCTCAAACTATTTCAAATTTATATTTGGCTTTAGAAAATGATTTGGAAATTATTCCAATTCTGAATAAAATGGATTTACCCGGCGCACAACCTGAAGAGGTGACGGATGAAATTGTTGACCTTATTGGTTGCGATCCTTCTGATGTGATTCCTGCAAGTGGCAAAACAGGCCTTGGAGTTCCAGAAATTCTAAAAGCAATTATTGAAAGAATTCCAGCTCCAGTTGGAGATGTTGAAGCACCGCTTCAAGCTATGATTTTTGATTCTGTATTCAATTCATTTAGGGGTATTATTGCCTACTATCGTGTTTTAAATGGTAAGATTAAAAAAGGTGATCTTGTCAAATTTGTGAATACTGAACGCGAATACTACGCAGATGAAATTGGTATTTTGAGAATGGATATGGAGCCTAGAAAAGAGGTGCTAGCTGGTGATGTTGGTTATATCATTTCGGGAATTAAAAAAGCGAACGAGGTTAAAGTTGGGGATACGATTACAACCGTAGCGAATCCTACTAAAGAAATTGTACAAGGATTTGAAGATGTAAAACCAATGGTGTTTGCTGGGCTTTACCCTGTAGATACAGATGAATATGAAGAATTGCGCTATTCCATGGAGAAGCTGCAATTAAATGATGCTTCTTTGGTATTTGAACCTGAATCATCTGCAGCCTTAGGTTTTGGTTTCCGTTGTGGATTCTTAGGGATGTTACACATGGAAATTATTCAGGAACGTTTAGAGCGTGAGTTTAACATGACGGTTATTACAACTGTTCCCAATGTATCATACAAAGCATTTTTAAGAAAAGATAATATCATGCAGGTGGTAAACAATCCATCTGAATTGCCTGATCCTTCTCGAATAGACTATATCGAGGAACCCTATATACGCGCACAAATCATTACCAAGTCAGATTATGTTGGGCAAATCATGAATTTGTGTATTGAGAAACGTGGTGAACTTAAAAATCAAGTTTACTTAACGCAATCACGTGTTGAGATTACGTTTGAAATGCCAATGGGAGAAGTTGTTTTTGATTTCTACGATAAATTAAAATCAGTTTCTCGTGGATACGCCTCTTTCGATTATAACCCGATAGATTATCATAAATCTGATTTGGTAAAAATGGATATTCTCTTAAATGGAGATCAGGTGGATGCACTTTCAGCTTTGGTACACCGAAGTAATGCACATAATTTAGGGAAGAAAATTTGTATTAAGTTGAAGGAATTGATTCCAAGACAACAATTTGAAATTCCGATTCAAGCAGCTATTGGAGCAAAAATTGTATCGAGAGAAACGATCAAGGCCTTGCGTAAGGATGTAACTGCTAAATGTTATGGTGGTGATATTTCTCGTAAACGTAAGTTATTAGAAAAGCAGAAAAAGGGGAAGAAAAGAATGCGTCAAGTTGGAAGTGTAGAGGTTCCACAAGAAGCTTTCTTGGCGGTTCTAAAATTGGATTAGAAGCGAGCTTCTTTTGCTTGGCAATTTGACTTTTAAAGGTTGAAATGAGCTTCTTTTACTATTAGATTTGGAAGCAAGTTTACTTGAATATTCGGTTTGACTCATGAAACGGAAAACAGTTGAAAGATTTCATTTTTCAATCATCTATTAAGTCCGAAGTGTCCGCAACTTTTACCATTGGGACTTTGCTCCTGATCATGTAAACAATTCCGAAAAACAAATATAAAATTGGGATGAGCAGCAGCGATTCTGAAGAATTTCCAATTTTCATCATTAAAAAAGTAATAATAAATAAGATCGCTGCTGGGTATAAAATCAATCGAAACATTCGCATGTATCCTTTACTCTGTAGCATTTCAACTCTTCCGATCATCTCACCATTTTTTGTCAATGTACAAATTGAACCAGCATTGTTAAATTGTATGGATTCTTTCAAAACAACTCCAAAATGATCACCGGCTGCATTCTTATGTTCATAAGACGTTTTAAGTTTGGTTCATTGTTGTTTCTCTCCTAATAAATTATCATTATAATAAAATCTCTCTTTCCCACTTGTTGACCCCGCCCAAAAAGGAAACCAATCATCATTATCTTTAAAAAAAACCCAACTACCTTCTTTATAACTGCGGCTTGATTCAATAAGTAAATTCTCCATAACGTGAAAATAATAAACTTCAACTGTTATCAATTCAATACAAAACCTAAATTTGCAACTATGAAAGTACTCGGCATTATTCCTTCTCGTTATGGTTCAAGTCGTTTCCCAGGTAAACCATTGGCAGATTTATTGGGAAAATCTATGATACAGCGCGTTTATGAACAAGCAAAGAAATGCGTGACTTTTGCGGATGTGGTCATTGCCACGGATGATCAACGGATTTACGATCACGTTAAAGCGTTTGGAGGACTGGTAATGATGACAAGTTCTGATCATGCGAGCGGAACTGAACGCTGTGGCGAGGTAATTGAAAAATACAATGACTACGAAGTTGTGGTCAATATTCAAGGAGATGAGCCCTTAATTAGACCAGAGCAATTAACTGAACTAATTGCGGTTTTTGAATCGGCAGAGGTTACAATTGGAACAATTGTCAAGCCCATATCAAATGATGCAGATATACGAAATCCAAATCGAATTAAAGTGGTTTTAGATAAAGACAAAAATGGAATTTATTTTAGTCGTAGTCCAATTCCTCACATAGCCAGCACACCAAATTCAAATTGGTTAGACAATAACACCTTTTACAAACACATTGGGATTTATGCCTGGCGAACTAAAACACTCAAAGAATTACTCACGTTAGACCCAACCGCGCTAGAAAAACTAGAGTCTTTAGAACAATTGCGCTGGATTTACAATGGCTATTCGATTCGAACAGTAGAAACTACAATTGAAACACCGAATATAGATGTGCCAGAAGATGTTGAAGCCGTGCTACAATTACTCCGCAAAAAACTACAATAATCATTAAGTCTGACCACACAGTCAACTTCAAAAGCACTTTAATTAATACTTCATGATAAACCCTCTTTTGTCTATATTTTACTATAATTTTAAGCCAATGAACAACACTTACTTATGGGATATTTTAAAATAGTAATTCTGCTCTTTATAATTTCCGCACCAACAACCTCTACCTATAGCCAGTCCTCTCACTTCACTAAAAGTGATCATTGGAAAAATAAACGCAAATCCGTTTTGTTTGGGATTGGTTTGACTGGTTTTCTAGGTGATATAGGTGGAAGTGATAAAGACGGTACGCATTTTTCACCCAAAGATCTAGATCTAAATTCAACAGCCTATGCTGGCCATATTGGTTACCGTTTCAGAATTGGATCCAATTTCGCAACAAAGACGCTATTGCAATATGGAATGTTCGCAGCAAATGATACATATACCCATCAACCAAACCGCAGAAATCGGAATATACAAGTTCAGACGCACCTATTTGAAGTATCACAGCAATTTGAATTAATATTGGCACGTAACGAACAATTTGGATCTCGTCACCGCAAATATGGACTCAAGGGTATTCGTTCAAAAGATTTTCAAGTTTACCTATTTTCTGGTATCTCTGTATTTGGATTTATTCCACAAGGCCGGGGTGGCGTATATGGTTGGACCAATTTACGCCCATTAAAAACCGAAGGACAAGGATTCATAGGAGACACAAGAGAATATGAACGCTATAGTCTAGGAATTCCTATTGGTTTTGGTTATAAGATAGGACTCGCTCCCATGTGGTCTATGTCGTTCGAAATAAGCTATACACATACTTTTACCGATTATTTAGATGATGTCAGCGGCAATTATTATGACAATAGCTTGATTGAAAGCAATTTTGGAAGCAAAGCTGCTTATTTTGCCGATCCATCATTGGGGCCATTTCCCGAATTAACGCAAGCAGGTTTAGCGCGTGGAAGTTCCGATTATAATGACGTTTATCTCTACTTAAACATGTCATTTATTCGAAATGTAAGTTTTAAGCGCACAAATAAAACAAGGCGCAAGCATTCTCGCTAAACTAATAATCCCTTTGCTTAATTTAAGCCTGTTGGTCAACTAGATGGATTATCTCTTATCTTTGCCGCAACGAAACTAGAATTTTGTGTAAATCAATCAGTATGAGTGAACGTAATAAAAAATCGGGATATAAAAAACCGAGCCGCGCAAGTGGAGATAGAAGCAAAGGTTTTAGCAAGTCAAATAAAAAGCCATTTGCAAAAGGAGAGCAACGTTATAAAAAACCAAAGGGAGATCCTTTGCCGACTTTTAGTGACGAGGTGCGCTTAAATAAATTTATTGCGAATGCCGGCATATGCTCAAGAAGAGAAGCAGATGTTTTGATTCAAAGTGGTATTGTAGAAGTGAATGGTAAGATCATCACCGAAATGGGTTATAAAGTTAAGCCTAATGATACTGTGAAGTATGACGGAAGTACTATTCAATCGGAGAAGAAGCGTTACGTTTTACTGAACAAACCAAAAGATTTCATTACGACAATGGATGATGAGCATGGAAGAAGAACCGTGCTGCAACTTGTGAAAAACGCTTGTAAAGAGCGTATTTATCCAGTTGGTAGATTAGATAGAAACACCACAGGTGTTTTATTATTTACGAATGACGGAGACTTGACAAAAAAATTAACGCACCCGCGCTTTGAGGTTAAGAAAATTTATCATGTAGAACTAGAGCGACCAATTGATGTTGAAGCCATACATGCATTACACGCAGGTGTTGAATTAGACGACGGAGACTTTGCAAAAGTGGACGTAGCCGAAATAATTGCTGATTCGCGAAATCGTGAGGTGGGCGTTGAAATTCATTCAGGAAAAAACCGCGTAGTCCGAAGAATGTTTGAAGCGATAGGACATAAAGTGGTGCGCTTAGACCGCGTGAAATTTGCCGGACTAACGAAGAAAGACCTTCCCAGAGGTACTTGGAGATTTTTGGATGACAAGGAGGTTTATTTTTTGAGAATGGGATGATTTCGAGATCTTAGATGTTAGTCTTTTGGAGTTTGCTTTTTGGGTAAGAATTTTATGAATTCATTGCGATCTTCGTTCGATTCATTCTTATCCAAAACCGCATTGTACTTCCTATTATCTGGAGAGAATGTGATTAATTCGCCACTTTTTATGTTAAAAAATAATTTTCCACAATTCCGGCATTCCAATATTAGTTTAGAAGGCTCATCTGTCTCAATTGCATGGCAGGATATTCTTTCTCTTTTACGCTCCCTCCTGATTTTTCAACAGCATTATCTATCGACTCCCAGAAATCAAACCAATGGGTATCTGATATTAAACGTCCCTTATTCCTCAAATAATCGTAATTATCTAGGATCACTGAACCGCAAGTACAATTAATTTTCATGTTTTAGATAAAAAGAAAAGCCTAAGCCTCCATAGGTTCGCCACGCAACTCCATCTCTTTAAAGTGTTTCACTAAATCAAGCGCCTCGGGAATTACATCACTACTCAATACAATTAAAGAGCCTTTCACAGCATTTTTAATCGCATATGTGATCGCTTCTTTTTCAGAAGGAATAATTGTTGTTTTGATCTTGGGATCTTTCTGTTTGATACCATCACTTAACATTTTAATTAACTCCTCTTCTGTTTTACCCCTTAGCCTTTTATCTTGGCGAATAATGATTTCATCAAACATTTCTGCGGCAATCGCCCCCATTTCATTATTATCCTCGACTCTTCGATCACCAATTCCGGCAATAATACCAACTTTGACAGTTGCCTCCATATTATCGACAAACTTTTTCAAGGCTCGCATTCCTGCTGGATTATGTGCATAATCTAAAAGCACATTAAAGTCATTGAACTCAAATAAATTCAAACGCCCTGGTGTTTGCGAAGCTGAAGGAATAAATGTTTCCAATGCTGCGCGCATATCCTCAATACTTATGCCTTGAATGTTTGCTGTTAAAATTGCTGGCAATACATTCTGAATCATAAATTCAGCCTTACCGCCATAGGTCAAAGGAATTTCTTCAACACGCATCACACGCATTTTCCATTCTCCACGACAAATGGTGACATAACCGTTTTCAAAAACCGCACAAATTCCTCCTATACGCTGTAAAGCTTTAATTCTAGGGTTTTCCTCATCCATGGAGAAAAGTGCTACGTTACAATCTACGTTACGGCGCATTTCATACACTAAATCATCATCTGCATTTAAAATGGCATAACCATCAGGCAATACCGTTTCGGGTACAACACCTTTTACTTTCGCTAACTGTTCAACCGTATGAATTCCTTTTAATCCTAAATGATCTGCCGAAACATTTGTTACAATTGCAATGTCACATTTTTTAAATCCTAAACCAGCTCTTAACAATCCGCCACGCGCACATTCCAAAACGGCTAGATTAACCGTTGGATCTTTCAATACAAATTCTGCACTCGCAGGCCCAGTGCAGTCACCAGTCATTAATAGCCTGTTCTGAATATACACTCCGTCCGTAGTTGTATAACCTACGCGGTAACCTGTCATCTTCATCATGTGCGCAATCAAACGTGTTGTTGTTGTTTTACCGTTCGTACCAGAAATAGCTATGATTGGAATTCGGCCAGTATTTCCTTGTGGAAATAATTTATCAATGACATGGCCAGCCACATTTCTTGGTAAGCCTTTAGTTGGTGCTAAATGCATTCTGAATCCTGGTCCAGCATTTACTTCAAGCACGGCGCCTCCAGTTTCGGCTAATGGTTGCGAGATATCAGTTGTCATGATGTCAATTCCACAAATATCTAGATCAATTATTTTTGAAATTCGCTCTGCCATTGAAACATTTGCAGGATGGACAATATCTGTAACATCCTCAGCCGTTCCGCCTGTCGACAAGTTTGCCGTATCTTTTAAAATCAGCATTTCTCCTTCAGGAATCACACTTTCCTCAGTATATCCCTCACCTTTTAAAATGCTATTAGTCAAATCGTTAATTGTAATTTGAGTTAACACATTTTCATGTCCATAGCCTCTTCTAGGATCAGAGTTCACGATATCCACTAATTCGCGAACTGTTGATTTTCCATCCCCAATTACATGCGCAGGAGTTCGTTTTGAAGCCGCTACTAAAACATTGTTAATTACCAATAAACGATAATCCTCACCAATTATCATTTTCTCTACAATAACTGCGCTTGAAACTTCTTTCGCCGCATGAAATGCAATAGTTGCATCTTCCAAATTTTCAACACCTACGGTAATACCGCGACCATGATTTCCACCGACTGGTTTAATCACCAATGGGTGCCCCACATAGCGACATGTTTCTTCTAAACTACATTCTCTTCGAATAATATCTCCGCGAGGTACTTCGACCTCAGCCTGTTCTAATAAATGCTTCGTATCTTCTTTGTCACATGCAATTTCAACCCCAATGCTACTCGTTTCACTTGTAACTGTGGCTTGAATTCTTTTTTGGTTCGCTCCATAACCTAATTGGCATAAGGAATATTTATTTAAACGAATCCATGGAATTCCACGAGATTCAGCTTCTTCGATAATTGAGCCAGTACTTGGTCCAAGGCGCTCATCCTCCCTGATCTCACGCATTTCTTGAATATCCGCGTCCAAATCATAGTCCTTACCATCAATAAGTGCTTCGCAAATTGCTACTGAAGCTTTTGCTGCAAAACGCCCAACTTTTTCCTCTGTATAAGCAAATACCACATTATAAACCCCTTCTTCCCCATATCCTCTCGTGCGACCAAAGCCAACTTCCATTCCAGCTAGCGACTGAATTTCAAGCGCAATATGCTCAATAATATGCCCCATCCAAGTGCCTTCTTCTACGCGTTGAAAAAAACCGCCCGCCGTGCCAACAGAGCATCTATGTTCATACATACCAGGAAACAATGCTTCCAATCGGTCACTAAATCCATCAATTTTATTCGACGGACGTTCTTCCATCTCCTCTAAATCCAACACCATAACAATTAGTTTGTGACGGCGTACCGACCAATAATTTGGGCCTCTCATTGCATTTATACTGCGTATTTCCATAGGTTTAATCTTTTCTCTATAAGTTCAGAAGAAAATACCTCCTCCCTCAACAATTGGTAATTTGTTATTTTTATAAGTCAAAAGTTAACCTATTTTTAAGAAACAACGGTTAACGAATTGTTATAAATATATCATTTTTTTCACCAAATACTTTAAATTTGTAATGACTCAAAAAATTTAAATACGATCAAATGATAAATTCTATTGCTAGGGGGGTATTAATACCAATTGGGGGGAATGAAGACAAAGGCGGCGAAGATGAAATGCATACGCTTGAATTTATTGATGAAGGAATATTATATCATGTCGTAAGAGAAGCGGGTGGGATTGATGCGAAAATCATTCTAATTCCAACGGCCTCTAGTATTCCGGACGAAGTTTGTGTAAACTACAAAGAAGCTTTTGAGAAATTGGGTTGCACCAACATTCATTTCATAGATATTCGTGAAAAAGCGGATTCTGAAAAAGAGGAATCTATTGAAATGATTAAGACTGCGGACTGCGTGATGTTTTCAGGTGGAGATCAATCTAAAATAACATCAAAAATTTCCGGTACGACAATCCATAAAATAATGCAGGAACGTTATTTAAACGAGGATTTTGTAATTGCAGGTACTAGCGCCGGAGCCATGTGTATGTCTGAAGAAATGATAACGCATGGTAATAGTTCAGAGTCATTTAGAAAAGGTGCAGTTGGATTGGGAAAAGGAATGAGTTTTACACCGCATTTAGTCATTGATTCGCATTTCATTAAAAGAGGGCGTTTTGGCCGTCTGACTGAATCCGTTGCACATTTCCCTGATTTAATAGGAATTGGACTAGCAGAAGATACAGGTTTGATTATACGTAACAATAGTGAATTCGAAGTAATTGGATCGGGTATGGTCATTGTTTTTGACGCCAGAAATCTAGGTCATAACACAATTGATGAACTCAAAGAAGGAACACCAATGACCATTACAAATATGGTTACACATGTTTTATCAAATGGCGATCAATTTGAAATTAAAACTCGCAAAATTAAAGTGCTTCCAATTGACGCACCATTCGTTTAACACGCATTCTTATCCTTTAATAAAAACTAGTTTAGCTTTTTTTTGATTAACTATTCACAGCAATTGCACGTTTACTGCTCAGCACACTTTAAAGCATTAAAACGCCGTGCTCTGTATAGATATAGGGTAATGTTCGACGTCCGCCCCATCTCGAGGTCGCAAATTGCGACTTCAATTTATCCATTCTGTTTTCGTGAATTGAAAGATTAAATCGGCGGAAACTTTAGCAGTGTTTTACTTTCTATTTATAGATAGAAACTACCTCTTCCCCATTAGAAGATTTAGAAGCGCGATACATTCCTTCCGTATTAAAAGGCATAGAAATTTCGCCATTTGCATTGATAGCAATAAGGCCTCCATCACCTCCCAATTTTAGTACACGTTTACTAATCACCTCTGTCGCTGCAGCCGCTAATGACATCTCCTTATGCTCGATTAAACAAGCCACATCATAAGCTACCACTCCCCTAATGAAATATTCTCCGCTTCCAGTGCAAGAAATGGCACAGGTCTCATTGTTTGCATAATTCCCTGCTCCAATCATTGGGCTGTCCCCTACACGTCCAAACTTCTTATTCGTCATTCCACCAGTAGATGTGGCGGCCGCAATATTTCCCTTTTGATCACATGCCACTGCCCCAACGGTTCCGAATTTTGAATCTTTTTTCTTAGCGTGATCCAATTGAAAGCTATCTGTATCTTTAATTTCAACCCATTGTTTATGCCGAGATTCATCATAAAAATAAGCGCTATCCTCAATGGCATGATTGTTATTTTTTGCAAATTCCATTGCGCCGTCACCCGCTAAGAAAACGTGCTCGCTTTTATCCATTACATCACGTGCTAAACTCACCGGGTTTTTAATTCCGCTTATTAACGAAACTGCCCCCGCATTTAGGCTCTCTCCATCCATAATAGAAGCATCCATTTCATGCGTCTCAGCTGCTGTAAAAACACTTCCTTTACCCGCATTAAACAAATATGAATCTTCTAATCGCTTCACTGCCTCTTCCACGGCATCAACTGCGGTCCCGCCATTCTCTAAAACCTGATAGCCACCATCTAACGCGTTTTTCAGTGCCGAACGATATTCGATTTCTTTTTCAGGTGTCATCATGCCCTTAACTAGAGTTCCTGCACCGCCGTGTATTGCTATTGAAAATGTATTCATGCTAATTATTTATTCACTTCTAAAGCGATTATATTTTTTTTAACCCGTGTAAAAACTAAATTTCGTGCATCTGCAAATGATATGTCATACACGCGATCAATTGTTCGGTATTGAGCCGGGTAATTCGCGAGTAATTTCGTGTAATATTCCTCCAAGACCTCTTTTGGCGGTGTTGTAAATTCCAATTTTAAATCAAATCGCCGTAACAAAGCTTCATCAATAAGTTGAATTTGATTCGTGGCGCCAATCAATATGGAATCTTTTGGAAAAGCATCAATCAATTGTAAGATGGTATTTACCACGCGTTTCATTTCACTTGTATCGTTATTGTCATAATCACGCATACTTCCTAACGAATCAAATTCGTCGAAAAATAGCACGGCTTTTTTATGCTCTACATTTTTAAAAAGCGCTGCCAAATTTTTAGCCGTCTCGCCTAATTTTGAAGATACAATTGAGCTTAAATTAACAATGAATATTTTTTTATTTAAATGGGTAGCAAGCGCCTTGGCAGTCATGGTTTTTCCACAGCCGGTTTGCCCGTATAAAAAGAGTTTATTCGCTACAGGCAAATCATACGACTCAAGGATTTCCTTGTGCGTATATTCATCTATAAAATCGTTGATATGATTCGATAAACTTTCGTCAAAAACAACCTCTTCTAATTCTACCGAGGCCAGATTGGTTAAGTATAAACTATTCATGCAGGTGCAAATTTAGGAAATATACTTTGTATCCTTTGAATAAAATGGATTATGCAACCTTTTAAAACAACATTGCGTTTTATCTATGAAGCGTTTCATGATTCGTTTGTTCAGGTTCTACTGCTTACTAATATCGAACCCGTTCAATAAATTTAACCTAATAACATAATATTAAACTGATGAAAAATTTAAAATATTGCCTTATGGCAACAGGAGTTCTATTGCTTAGTTTTTCCTGCGAAAAAGAAACCATAATTGATCCTCCTATTATTGGAGATGATCCGATAGTTGAAGAAACTGGTGCCAATGACTCTGCCGGAATAATGGAAATCCCAATTGGTTCAGACGTTGCTTTAGCCAACTTCTTTTCAACAAATATTGAAGCAGCTACTCAACACTTTTCTAAAAACGCAAACGCTGTGATTAGTTTAATAGGAGAAAAGTGAACATACCTTTCACTTGCACCAAATAGTTTAATTGATGCAGATGGGGATCTAATCACGGGTTTAGTAGATGTCGAATTGATAGAGGTGAGCAAAAAATCTGAAATGCTAATGTTAAATAAAGCGACTACGGGCTTAAAGCCGACCGGTGAGCATGCCACATTAGTTTCTAACGGAGAATTTTACATCTCAATCTCCCAAGATGGTCAAGAAGTAACTTCTACAACGCCAATGTACGTTCAATCTTTTTTAGGGGACTTTGATCCCGATATGCGAAAATTTTTAAACACATCTGATGCAGAAGAAATGCTTTGGGAGATGGCTGCTGAAAGCCTTCTAGATCCGGATGGTGGTATGGAGGGAGTTTCTGCTTTCGGAATATTGCCAGGTGAATGGGGATGGACGAATATAAATAAATTCTATTCAGATCCAAGACCAAAAACAGAGATTTACGCAGAATTACCAGATGGACTAGGCAATACAAATACAGAGGTTTTTATTTCATATGACGGAGAATCGGAAGCGCTAGCTCAATTTGACGTTTGGGAAGATGGTCGATTTACAGAGCATTATGGTTTGATTCCGATTGGTCTAGAGGCACATTTTATTGCTGTTATAAAAATTAGCGGACAACTTAACTATACAAACATCCCTGCCACTATCACTGAAAATCATGTACAAACCATTGATGGATTTACAGAAATTAGTGATGATGCGCTTATTACTTTAATAGACGATTTACCCTAATTCATTAAGCTGAGACAACCATATAAATTTGGGTCTTGTACTAATAAAAAAAATAGATTATGAAAAATACGTATTATTTAATAGGAGGACTGGTATTTATAAGTTTCGCATGTAAGAAACCCGATCCAGTTCCACCACCTGCAACAGACGCAGCTGCTCTAATCGCGTTTAATAGTGATAATATTGAAGAGGCGACTCAAAATTTCTCTGTCAATGCTAATTCTCCAATTTACATTTACGGTGAAAAAGGAACATCTCTCTATTTAGCTGCTGACGCCCTAGTCGATTCAGAAGGAAATTTGGTGACTGGCGACGTTCAAGTAGCGTTGATTGAAATTGACAAAAAATCTGAAATGGTTTTGATGAATAAAGCCACAATGGGCAAAAAAGGTTCGAATCACGCCACCTTAATTTCTCAAGGAGAATTTTATGTTAGCATTTCTCAATTCGGTACTGAATTAACTTTAACGTCTCCAATGACATTATCGACCCCAATTGACGATTATGATCCAAGCATGCGTAAATTCGTAAACATCTCAGATGAGAAAGATTTGCTGTGGGAAATGGCTGCAGACAGCATTTTAAATGAAGGTGAAGATAGCACTGGAGTTGCATTGTCATATGAAATCTTATCCGGTGAATGGGGATGGACAAATATTGACAAATTTTATTCTGACCCAAGACCTAAAACTGAAATTTTTGCAGAATTACCGGAAGGTTTTAACGATACCAATACTGAGGTTTATATTTCGTATGATGGAGAATCAAATGCATTAGCACAGTTTGACGTTTGGACAGGAGATCGATTTTCGGAACATTATGGATTAATTCCAATCGGATTAGAAGTTCACTTTATTGCGGTTGGAATTGAAGGTGATGAACTACACTGCAGCATTCAGTCCGCAACGATTATAGACAATCATGTGCAAAACATAGATGATTTTGCAGCAATCACTAAAGACGCACTAATCACTTTAATAGACGCTTTACCTTAAGAACATAAGTAAGCCTTAAGTTAGTGAACCCGCTTCTAATATTTAGACGCAGGTTTTTATTTGCTAAGTCATGATGATAGTCAAACGATTATTGCTATAACGAAATAGGTTAAAAAAATTAAATAGGCCAATCGTTTCATTTGTTTTAGTTTCCAATGAGAAACTTAAAACTAGGTGCCCCTATTGTATAATTGTTAAAGATGAGTTCACTTGATCGAAGAGAGACTTAAACTTTATTCCCAAAACTTCAATACATCCGCTAAATTAAAATCATGGAGCGAATCAAGAGATGAATCAGCAATTACCAATCTTGGATCAATTTGATGTGTCTTTTCAGGAATTGCGATTACCTTCATGCGGGCAGCTTTAGCCGCCAAGACACCATTAAACGAATCTTCAATTACCAAACAATCTTTAGGATTCACGTTTAGTTTTTTGGCACAATTTAAAAATACAGCCGGGTGTGGTTTACCGTTTAATTCATGTTCGGCAGAGTGCATCACTTCAAAATAATTGCCGATTCCTAACTTTTCAACAACGGCCTCAATAATCCGCTCGTAGGATGAAGTTGCAAGTCCAATTTTATACCCTGCCGAACGAATCATTTCTAACGACTCATGAACGCCTGCCAGGGCTTTTCCTTGAATGTTAATTTCTCGAATGACGATATCAACGATATCCGCCTCTACTTCCTTCACGGTTTTTGAGGTCCACTTTACCTTATCATGCCACAATTGCACCACCTCATCTATTCGTAAACCCACGGTTTCTTCACAATCGGTATAGGTTAAATCAAGTCCAACTTTCGCAAAAGCTTCTACTTCGGCAATTTTCCATAACGGTTCTGAATCTATTAGGACACCGTCCATATCGAATATTACTGATTGCATTTTTTTAGATTTTAGAAGTTAGATCGCCTCGCTCTTTGACAATAGACCTTGGCTCATGCTTCGCGTTATCTGAATTGATAATCGCTAATTACAAATCACCATTTTTCAGCCAATGCAATCGCATTATACACATTCACAATTCCACCACTCACGCATAGTTCATCAAAAGTCACTTCTTTTTTATGATCACTTGGCAAAGGAGTTGTTCTTCCCGGATCAAGCACGGTTGTCACAATGATTTCACGTACGTCAATCATACTAATTTCAGTATAATAAGACATAATCAGAGCCGCTAAGCCTGCCACCATAGGTCCAGCCATTGACGTACCGTCATAGATGTCATATTCGTTATTTGGTACAGTAGAATAAATATCATAACCCGGCGCAAAAACATCTACAATTTCATTTCCATAATTCGAAAAATCAGCTGCTAAACCTGGAAGGAAAAGATAGTCTTTATAAAACTTCGCTTTTTTATGCCGTGTTGAAGCACCCACTTCAATCCAATTATTAAATTTATCCGACATTCCTTCATATTTAGGTGTTGGGAAATTGTGTCCTAAATCGTCATTGTCCATTCCTTCATTTCCAGCTGCATGAACCACAAGCACTCCTTTTTCCTCAGCATACTCAAAGGCTTCCATAACCCCCTTTTTGTCGGGAGAATATGATTTACCAAAACTCATATTGATGACTTGAGCGCCATTGTCAACGGCATATCTCACAGCAAGAGCAATATCTTTATCCCACTCGTCACCATTGGGCACGGCTCTCAACGACATGATTTGAACATTCTCTGCAACGCCATCATTTCCTATACCGTTATTTCGTAATGCACCAATTATTCCTGCGCAATGTGTTCCATGACCCGCATCTGGTCCCTCAACATCATTGTTTCCATAGTTTCTGTCAGAAAAATCTGTTGGATCATCACCAATAACATCTGCTCTTGCATCAATTTCTGGATTGTAATTAAAATCTAAATTATCTCGATAATATTTGTTTTCAGCTTCAATGTCGGAATAGGTGTATCCAAATTTATTAAGCGCGATCATTTGAGTAGCTTCCATACCTACTTTTGGATGTTTCTTTACTTTTTTCAATTGTTTAATGGTATAGTCGCCCCCAAAATGCTTTCGTAATTTCAAGTCAGACCCTTTCAGCACACTGGTCATCTCCTTCAAACTCGTGAATCCTTTTTCTGATTCATCTCTATTATTCTCAACTTCTTCCTTTACCTCTTTATACAAGGCATATTGTTCTTTTTCCTCAGCAGATAAATCTGAATATTCTCGCCCTTTAAACTTGAGGTCCAAATCATGATAAATTCTTGCTACTTCCAGTCGGACGTCATTTATATTTTCACCTTTGGCATTGCCCAAAAAATTCCATCCATTGATATCATCTATGTAACCGTTTCCATCATCATCAATACCATTATCAGCAATTTCACCCTTGTTTATCCAAATATGTCCCTTTAAATCTTCATGTTCAATATCTACTCCAGAATCAATAACAGCGACCACCACAGTGCGCGATTTTTTATCAGCCAAAAGCTTGGCATAGGCTTTATCTGTGAGCATTCCATATTTATTACCATTATACCAATTTGGAATTTTTTTATCAATTTTCTGCGCATTTAAATTCCCAACCAAAAGGAAAGTAAATATTAGAGTGATGCCATTTTTCATAATTGGTTATTTAGGTTTTAATTTTAGTTCGTAAAGATTTCCTCCGCCCAGGCCCTTCTTCTGTTCATCCGTTACAAATAGTGTTGATTTATTTTTGAAACATACGGCCTCACGCTGTTTAAATACTGGCAACGCATAAGATTTAATTTTACCATTCCAAAAATCATTTCCTTTAATGTTCGAAATAACGTAAAGTTTAGAATAGGTTAATATTGCGAGCTGATTCGATTTCGCATCATAAGCAGCGCTCGTGACAGAACAAAAGCGCCATCCTGATTTGCAAAGGAATATACTGCCGATATGTTTGGCTTTGTGTTTACCAGTAATTGCAGGGATTTCATAAACTCTTGATTCACCCGTAAAAGGTTTCGTGCGGCATTTGGTAAGGAGATATAGTTTATTCTCCTTCCAAAAAAACGCCTCACAATCATAATTTAATTCACTTTTTTTTGGAGGAAATTTCTTTTGATCCTCATAAGTGAAGGTAATTTTTTTAGGTGTGACATCTTTCTTGTCTAATAGGTTTTTTGGGAGAATATAAATTTGACATTTTTCGCGTTTGTTTGCGTTATTCCCAAAATCGCCAATATAAATTCGCCCCTTATCATCTTGCGTTAAATCCTCCCAATCTCTATTTTTGGTGTCTTTTATATTGATTTTTTTAACGACCTCACCTTTCAAGTTCAAGACAAAAATTTCACTCTTATGCCCGCCGTCATTGTGGGTAATCAAATATTCGTTTTTATAATAAACCAGTCCGGAAGTTTCATAAACTGATTTTGGTAAATCAGCAATTTTCTTCAATTTAGCCTGCCCCATTGCGATTATTGTCGCCATGAATAATATAAGTGTATGTGTCAGCTTTTTTGCCATTTAATTGATCAAACTCCCAAAATTAGACCAAAACTTTAAGTATTTACCATTCGCACGTGATTTCTACTTATATTTTTCCAATATCGCCGCTTTTATTTCTTCATTAAACATTTTCTCACCGTCTTTCCATTGCGAACAGATTGTGGCATAAGTTAATATCAATTCATTTGAATTTGTATTCACATGTGTTTTTAAAGAATCTTGGTAAAAAGTCCTTTCAGATTTATTGCCAGAACTGTGGTAAAAGTATTGGCAGTATATTCGAGTTCTATCGCAAAAAACGGATCTTTACCCCCAGTAAATTCTAATCTCGCAATCCGATTAGATTCAATGTAAGCCACAAGCAAAATGGAGCCATGCTCGGCACAAACTTGTGGTCCTTTTATTACGCCACTATAACTATATTTCACCCATTCTGGAACCTCAGACGTGATAAAATAATCCTCGGCGTAGGCATTTTTATTGAATTCTTTTAATGTCATACCTGCATAAAACCTGTTATATTGTATTGGGAACCGTGTTTCGGTGGTGGCCTCAGTATCAAGGGGTTTTTCAACGTCTTCAGAATAGCCAAGCATTAAAATAGTATGGAAAGAATGAGAATTCTCATAAGTTTTGGCAATTCAATTTTTTTTTCACTTCTATGAACGATCAAATATACTAAATTTGTGTACAATGTTAATGGTATCTATGTGCTACCAAACTTCTGATATAAGATGATGAACCCTAGTAAACCAGGCTGGATCAAAAAGTATTTTTCGCTTTTAGACAACTACAGCGACAGTTTAAATAAATACTCGGGAACAATGCTTTCTGCTGATGAGTTGTTCTACGGGTTTTTACAGCCAACGGGCATTATGTATGGTTTTCCTACTAGCTTACTTTTTTTAAATGACAATTTAATTGCGGATCTTTCAAGTGAAGAAGCCTTTAAAATACTACTAATAGAGGGGTTAGTACTAACCGATCATCTCAGAAAAGGGAGTTTTGATCTAGAATCTTTAGAAAAATCACTGGAAGAATTTGTTGCATTCTATGAAGAAACCCAAATTGAAAAAGCAAAAAAAGGATGGTTGAATTTTAAGGATTTAACCGTTTATGAAAAACTCGAGTCCATTATTGCCCAAAGGGTAGATATTAAAACCCGTTTTACCCATAAGCTTTGGACCACCTATTTGTATAACAGCCTTATTTTTCATGATTTAATTCTATACAACGAATACCAGAACGGGGCAAATCCGAAAGATTTAATTGTGACGCGAAGCCGAGTAGAGCTTGACGTAATCAAAATTATAGCACTAGCGGCAAATGCCGACGGTGAATTAGCCGAGGAAGAGGAAGCCATTTTCGAAGTATTTATGGCCTCTGCCAGTTTAAACCGTGAAGCGCGCGAAGAAGCAAGTTTATATTGGGACGGTAAACGTTCACTCGACTCCATGGAATTGGACTATGAACGCTCTTGGATTTTGAACCGGTATTTAATGGAAATTGCCGTTCTAACCGTTTGGAGCGACCGGTTAGTAGTTGATTCAGAACGCGAATTTTTAAAAGCCCTCACATTAAAACTAGGACTTGGCGAAGACGAACGCGACAAATCTTTCCTCGCCATTCAAGCCTTTGTGATGAACAACTACGAAACCATTCCGTTTTTGCAAGGAAAAAAAGACGCCGAGTTATTAATGGAAGGCGCCGCAGAACGTTGGAAGAATATTTTGGGCAGGAACAAAGAACAATTGGCTGCCGAATTAAAAGAGAGTAAAGAATTGATGGCGCTTATTCGAAAATCAACAACAGACGACCTTACCAAAGAAGAAAAAGAAAAAGCGCGAACGCAACTGAAAGACCTAGCGCGGACAATTCCTTCATTGACGTTATTCATGTTACCGGGTGGTGCCTTATTAATGCCCTTGGTGCTTAAGATTATTCCGGATTTAGTACCTACGGCTTTTCGAAGTAATCAAATTGAGGAAGAAGAAGAAGAAACGGATTGATCGAATATCCATCATGGATTGTTAAATTTAATACGAACATTAAATCAATTTCTACGTGTAAAATAGTAGCTCTGATAGGCATATTGACCTTATCATTTTAAGGATTTAGTCAAAACGTAAAAATTAAGGATGATGATGCGACCATAGATGGTAAACCATTTTTGAAATTCACATATACTTGGGCCGAAAATTCAATTTCAATTGCAAGTTTGAATTCAACTGAAGATGAAGTTTACGTCACTTTTCCAGATTATAAAGACCCAAATGAAGTGACCAGTTCAAACCCAAATGGAGAAGTAAGTTGGATTGATTTGAACTTCTTAACACTTGATTTAAATTGTGAAATCCCAAGCCAAACGAGAAAAATGTTGGTGAAATTCATCCTAAGGCATAACCTTTATGTTCATGGAGCTTTAAATACCGATAATGTGAACGCATTAATCAGCAAATTTGGTACACGTTATTCGGATAACCGACCTAATGGAGCAGTTACTGTAATTATCAATAATTAAAGTTACTTTAATACAAGAAGCTATGATAAGGGTAACGCACTTGAAATATGGCCTTCGCCTCTGTGTATAACTTCGCTTTGAACTCGTCAATATTCAAATTTTCTTGCGCAGAAATGAAGATGCAATCCTCTGTTCCCAATTTTGCCATCCAGGATTTTTTCAATGCATCCAAAGCGAATTTTTTACCCTTTGGGTGATATCCAATATCTTCTGGAGCAGGATTATAAGCATCAACCTTGTTGAATACAACTATTGAGCGCTTATCTTTATTATCCCCATCAATTTCTGCAATAGTTTCGTTCACCACTTCATATTGCTCCTCAAAATTTGGATGCGAAATATCAACGACGTGAATTAAAATATCCGCTTCCCTTACTTCATCTAATGTAGATTTGAAAGATTCAATTAATTGATGTGGTAATTTTCGGATAAACCCTACGGTGTCAGACATTAAAAAGGGTAGATTCTCAATCACAACCTTACGCACAGTCGTATCGAGCGTTGCAAAGAGTTTATTCTCCGCAAACACGTCAGACTTGCTTAACAAATTCATGATCGTGGATTTACCAACATTTGTATAACCAACCAAAGCCGCCCGAACTAATTGACCACGATTGCCACGTTGAACGGACATTTGCTTGTCAATTTTCTTCATCTTTTCCTTTAACAAGGAAATTTTCTCTTTAATAATACGTCTATCCGTTTCAATTTGCGTCTCCCCTGGGCCGCGCATTCCAATTCCCCCTTTGGTTCTATCCAAGTGAGTCCACATTCCCGTTAGTCGTGGCAATAAATATTGATACTGCGCCAATTCCACCTGCGTTTTGGCATGCGCTGTGCGTGCACGACTCGCAAAAATATCAAGAATAAGATTGTTGCGGTCTAAGACTTTTATTTCAAACTCACGCTCAATATTACGCAACTGAGATGGAGACAATTCATCATCAAAAATGGCAATATCAATTCCATTATTATCAATGTATGTTTTAATCTCTTTGATTTTTCCCGAACCTACATAGGTTTTAGGATTTGGTTTATCAATCCGTTGTAAAAATTTACGCTTCGTTTCTGCACCAGAAGTATCGGCCAGAAAGGCCAATTCTTCAATGTACTCATTCGCCATCTCTTCAGTTTGCTTACTGGTAATTACCCCAATTAAAACAGCAAACTCTTGCTTTGACTCAATATGTGAAAATCCAGTAGACATATATTTTTTTAAAATCGAACAGCGAAATTGCTGTTGATTTAATCATTCAATTTAAAACCAACCTGCACCCAGCGCTTCTCTGAATGGCCAAGGAATTGCAGCTAAAATTAGTACCAATGCAATGGTGTAAAAAACGGCAAGCACCTTAAATTTATCAGTATCTGTCTTCTTTTTCTTTGATTTTGAATGTCCAATTGTGATTAAAATCATTGCTATGGTCATCATTAAAGAATGTTCAACCGTGAAAAAACGATATTGAGGATTACTCATCATGCCATCAATAAATTGTACCTTCTCACTGGTAAAATATAAAATCCAACCAAACAAAAATTGCAGGTGAAAAGCAATCATAGTAAAGAGTGCTAACTTACGACTTCCATCAGTAAATGCCTTTTTTCCTTTCCATCCCATATGCATCTTTACAACCGCCGCAACGATAAGAATTAACACAATCCATCTCCATCCAGAGTGAGAGCTTATTAGAATCCGATTAAATGTTTCCATAATTGGTTATTTTTGAACAAATTTACAGTTTTAATCAGATAAGCCGATTAAAACTTGAATTGTAATTTTACTTCTATTCGAATATAAAATAATTATCCATGATCAAATATATAGTTGCAGGGATTTTTACACTGCTTTTGGGTGCTTACTCCCAAGCTCAGGATATTGAACCTGAAAACGGTGTGATCAACTCTAAAGAAACGGTTGCATTTACAAATGCACGTATTGTTGTAAGTGCATCTGAAACCATTGAAAGAGGAACACTCGTGATAAAAGACGGTGTAATCATAAATGTTGGAGCCGCCGTAATTGCACCAAAAAACGCAATCAAAATTGACCTAAAAGGTTATACACTTTATCCCTCATTCATAGATATACATGTAAGTGAGGGCGTTGAAAAAAGTCCTTTAAAAAAACAAGGCATGGGCCCTCAATTATCTACATTGAAAGAAGGTCCCTATTATTGGAACCAAGCCATTCATCCAGAAGTTGATGCCTATACACTATACGCAGATAAGCTTTTCAAGGAAAAAAGTGCTTACGTAAACCAAGGTTTTGGAGCCATCTCAACCCATCAGCGAGATGGATTGTTGCGAGGAACAGCTGTACTAACTACAATAGGATCGGATAAGTCACAAGAACAAATTATAAAAACGGCCGCAGCAAATCATTATTCTTTTTCAAAAGGATCGTCCAAACAAAGCTATCCTTCTTCTCAAATGGGTTCAATCGCATTAATCCGTCAATTTTATTATGACGCGAAATGGTATCAAGGACAAACGAATAATACAGATAATATCTCACTAAAAAGAGGGATGGAAAACCTAAACCTTCCACAAATTTTTGAAGTTTCTGATAAACTTGAAATATTAAGAGCTGCAAAATTAGCGAAGGAATTTAATATTGACCTTATTGTAAAGGGAGGCGGCGACAGCTATGAGCGCATTGACGCCATTAAAGGACTTGGGACTAAATTAATTATCCCCGTCAACTTTCCAGCACCTTATGACGTAACCGACCCCTATTTATCGCGTTTTATTTCATTAGCTGATTTAAAAGATTGGGAAATGCGTCCCTACAACGCTTACTTTTTGCACAAAAAACAAGTTCCTTTTTGCTTTACGACCGGGGGGTTAAAGAAAAAGGCCGACTTTTTAAAGAATGTCCGTAAAACAGTAAAACATGGCCTACCGAAAGCTGAAGCCTTGCGCGCCTTAACTGAGAATCCGGCAACGTTTTTAAATGCAGGCGATCAAGTGGGGACACTAGAAGCTGGAAAAATTGCCAACCTGTTGATAGTAAAAGGTGATATTTTCGAAAATGGCGTGATCTATGAGAATTGGATAAGAGGGGAGCGTTCAAAAATTAAAGACATCAATTCAACCGATATCCGGGGAAAGTATAACCTAAACATAAATTCAATTGTTTATGGTTGGGAAGTGACTGGAAAGTCTGAAAAACCTACCTCAAAATTATTAAGCTACCAAACTAAGTTTGATTCTGTAACCAATGTGACCAAACTAGACACAGTAGAACTTAAACCCAATTTAGTTTTAAACGATTTGCAAATTAGTATGAATTTTTCCGAAAAAGCAGGGAATTATGATGGGGTTGTTCAACTAAACGGAACCCATAACATTGCCCTTGGAGCGTTTCATGGTAAAGCTAAATTACCAAATGGTGATTGGGTGGATTGGAGCGCTATTCGCAATGAAAAACATAAAAGCGCTAAAACTAAATCCAAATTCGTGGTAGATACATCAGCCGTGAACAAATTAATGTATCCGAATATGGCTTACGGTTTTGATAGCCTTCCGTCACAAGAAACTTATTTTATAAAAAACGCAACTATTTGGACGAATGAATCCGGTGGAATACTAAAAAATGCCACATTACTGATTCAAAACGGGAAGATTAAAGCCGTGAATAAATCAATCATTCAAATTCCGAATGATGCCCTGGTAATAGACGCAGGGGGCAAACATGTGACTTGCGGAATTATAGATGAACACTCACATATTGCCATAAGTAAAGGTGTAAATGAGAGCGGACAAAATAATTCAGCCGAGGTTTCAATAGGAGACGTTGTTCGTTCGAATGACATTAATATTTACCGACAACTTTCAGGCGGTGTTACGGCTTCACAATTGTTGCATGGTTCTGCCAACCCGGTTGGTGGACAGTCGGCACTCATAAAACTAAAGTGGGGCTTTTCACCTCAAGAGATGTTAATTGATGATACACCTGGATTCATCAAATTTGCCTTAGGTGAAAATGTAAAACAATCCAACTGGGGTAATTTTAATACGGTTCGTTTTCCGCAAACAAGAATGGGAGTCGAACAAGTGTTTTATGACGCATTTATTCAAGCCAGACAATACGAAGAAAAGTGGGCGACTTATAATAAATATTCAGAAAAGAAACGAGCTGGTATTGATGCGCCGCGGCGAGATTTAGAATTAGATGTGATGCTAGAAATTCTTAATTCGGAACGATTCGTCACTTGTCACTCCTACATTCAAAGTGAAATCAATATGTTAATGCACGTGGCAGACTCCATGGGCTTTACGCTTAACACTTTTACACACATTTTAGAAGGGTACAAAGTAGCAGAACAAATGAAAGCGCACGGCGCAGGTGCTTCAACTTTCGCAGATTGGTGGGCTTATAAATTCGAAGTAAACGAAGCCATTCCATACAACGCGGCAATTTTGCACAAAATGGGAATTGTAACTGCCATAAACTCAGATGATGCTGAAATGGGACGACGATTGAATCACGAAGCTGCCAAGGTAGTGAAATACGGCGGGGTATCACAAGAAGATGCCTGGAAAATGGTGACCTTAAATCCAGCGATACTTTTACATTTAGACGATCGCATGGGGAGTATTAAAGAAGGGAAAGACGCTGACATTGTTATATGGTCTGCCAACCCACTTTCAGTGCAAGCCAAGGTGGAGCAAACCTTTGTAGATGGAATACTTCTTTACGATATGAACCGCAGTGTTTTTTTACACGATCGTGATCAAACCGAGCGCAACAGAATTATGCAGTTGATGCTAGCAGAAAAAAGCAAGGGAGCAGTAACGCGCAAGCCATTTAAAAAAATGAATCCACATTACCACTGTGATACAGTTGGTGAACATTAATTGATAGAAGAATGAAACGTATATATATTTTACTCATTGGTTTTTTAGTTGTCTCCAGTGGATTTGGTCAATCACCTAGTCCACAAAAACAACAACACAAGCGTATTCTTTTTCAAAATGGAAGCGCCCATGTTGGTAATAGAGATTATGTCCACAATTCAGTGATTGGGGTTGAAGAAGGCAAAATTCTTTTTGTTAAGAATGCCTTGACGTATCAACTCAGCGAAGACGATTGGGATACGATTATCTCTATAAAGGGGAAACATGTTTATCCAGGCTTTATTGCAGCGAATTTAACCATAGGTTTAACCGAAATTGATGCCGTACGTGCTACTCGCGATTTCAGAGAAACAGGCAGCATTAATCCAAATGTACGATCGCTCATTGCTTTTAACACGGATTCGAAAGTAATGTATACTGTGCGTACAAACGGAGTTTTGGTGACGCAATCTACCCCTCGAGGTGGATTAGTATCAGGAACTTCATCTGTAATGGCACTTGACGGCTGGAACTGGGAAGATGCAGTTTACAAAGCAGATGATGGTGTACATATTAATTGGCCAATCAAATACCGTAAATCAGGTTGGTGGGCAGAACCGGGACCAAACTCTGCAAATGATAAATACAATAAAACTCGAGATGCCATTTATGCTTTTTTTCAGGAAGCTATGGCTTATTTAGAAGTTAAAAATCCGACAGAAACGTTCTTGAAGTTAGAAGCTATGCGTGGAATTTTCAAGGGAGATCAGCGCCTTTATATTCACACAGAGTATGCACCTGAAATCAATGACGTGATTAACTTTTCGCGGCGTTTTGATTTAAAACACCCTGTTATTATTGGAGGATATGATGCCCATTTAGTAGCAGCGCGCTTAATTGAAAATAATTTTTCCGTCATGTTAGGAAGTCCGCATTCATTGCCAAATTTTGAAGAAGATTATACATACGTTAATTATCAAGCTGCTGCAAAATTGCAAAAAGCAGGCGTTCCTTTCTGCCTCCAATCGGCGGGAGACATGGAAGTTATGAACGCTCGTAACTTACCGTTTTTAGCAGGCACGGCTTGGGCATACGGTTTGACAGAAGAGGAAGCGGTTGCATCCATTTCATTAAACGTAGCAAAAATAATGGGCGTGGATGATCGGATCGGTTCACTAGAAAGTGGAAAAGATGCTACCCTATTTATTTCAGACGGAAATGCATTAGATATGATGACCAATAATGTCACGCTTGCAATGGTAAAGGGGACTTTTATTGTTTTGGATAATCACCAAATGCAATTGTCGCGCAAGTATCATGAGCGTTACGGAATTGAATAATTAACCGAATCGTTTTTCACAAAGTTAATTTTCATTTCACTTTTTGCCCACTTTTCTCGTCTTAGATAAAACACCTAATCTTTTTTCTAATGAAAAGCCCAAAAGCAATTGTTACGTTAGCACTATTATTCTTTTTACCTTTAGCCATATCTGCACAAACATTTACCAATATTTATGGTGGAGACAGCTATGACACAGGCAGAGCTATCTGCATCACTGAGGATAAAAACATAATAGTTGCAGGTTCCACGAGCAGTTTTATGTCTGAAGGAGTAGATATGTATGTCGCGAAATTTGACACTGAAGGTGACACAGTATGGTCAATTTATATTAGTAATGATGACCCTGATTTTGAGGGTTTTCATATCGAAGAAAGTGTGGCTGTATTAGAAAACGAGGCCAACGAAATTATTGTTTTTGGAAGCTATCATATTGTTGGATGGTCGGATTATCATGGAACCGTTCTTCATAGAATAAGTGCAGATGGTGAGCTACTACAATCAAAATTATATGAAGTAATGGCGGCTGATGATATGGTCTTAATGGACAATGGCGGCTTTATGATTTGCGGTACAGGATTTACTGGTTTTGCACTGCCAAAAGCCCATGTTATGATGATAGGCGCTGATTTTGAAATTGAATGGGCAACGCAATACACAGGTTCAGCAGAACAAGGGTGTGGATTGCGTGGAATTTGTAAAATGAGCGAAAACGAATACGCTGTTGCCGGATACACTTATGGAATTGGAATCGTTTCTGGATTACTGAGCACTTTCGACACGCTTGGTAATATCACTTGGGCGAGTGAATTATATTTAGGAATTGAGATAGACAACATATTCTCTAGTGTGGAGTGATTTGACGACAACAATATTATAGTTGGCGGAGTTTCAGGATATTTTGGTGCTTCAAAACATGCAGGTGTATGGAAAATAACCACCGAAGGCGTGAATGAGTGGGTTTATAAAGGACCAGGCGGAACAGGAATTTTAGAATATTATGATATTCACATAAATGATGATGGGAATATAGCTGCTTGCGGAATCTATGACACAACCTATTGGACCGATCAAACCGTTGGACTTTTTACACTTTTAGACCCGAGCGGTGAAGTACTTCGAAATAAACTATGGCATGATACTGTCAATTCTTACTTCACAGGTTTAACAGAAATGGATGATGCGTAGTACGTTACTGGACCACATGGCTCTAGTCTCGAAACAGATGCACTATTTCTCAAAAATCATTTCTATCAGCCAGATACATTGTGCGGTTTAGAAAACATTTATTTAGGAATCACAAATGCCTTAGGAGACACATTCTTTAGCTACGAACCACCATTTCCATTGCACGGCATTACACAAGCCTCATACGTTGCTCGAACGGGACGCGGGGCTTACGTGACCGAAATATGTTCTCATGACGTAACTTATGGCCTAGGAATAACTGAAGGAGTTTACCAAAACGTAGGAATTATTTATCCAAATCCATTTATAAACACTTTCCAAATTGATATTCCAGAGGAAGTGGTGCGGATCACAATGATAGATTTAAATGGGTGGAAAATCCCTTGCGAGTTACAACATAATAGCGTTTCAATTTCTACTACAATTGCTGATGGCATTTATGTGATTAATTATGAATTGAAAGATGGTATTATCTATTCAAAATGCATTGTAAAAGGTTAGTTTATCTCCTTTGATCAATTCACTGCGTGTTGATCATTTCTAAATTTATTTTGGCTTGAAGTATGCAAAGACAACCCATGAAAGGAATGAGCAAACATTTGCACCACTATTAGACTAGGCTACCAACCCTGCTCTTTAGCATAGTTTTGCCATTTCACACGATAGGTTTCAAATAAAGGGTCAGGCTCAAAAGCATACAACTGTTTTAGCAAGCTGATATGAATCATGTGATATGATTTACCGGCAGACTTGTTTTTTAGGTCGTAAAAGGAAAACCCATTGTCATCAAACCGGGCGAGATTGTCTTTTAAAGCGACTAAGCCTTTCTCGTATAATTCCATGGCGAGCTCATCATTGGAGTATTCATAGTATTTGTGCATAGCGATTAAAATTGAGAGCTTACCATTCAGCACCATAGGACTGTCCCCATTTGGTTTAGGGTATTCACAAAACCACCAACTTTTATCACTCAATTTTATGACTAATCCTCCCTTTGTAATGGGTGTTGTGAAAGGAAATAAAACGCTATGAGCAACCTCTAAATAAATAGTGTCTCCACTTTCCTCGTGAGCAGCCATCATAGCTAGAATGACCCTTGAATTAGTTAACCCGCACTTCCATCCGGCTGGCTCGTCATAGGCTACTAGATCGAAGTCTCCGGTAAAATAAGTCGCATCCCCTTCAACAACTTTATCTTCCATCAAATAGTTAATGCAATTATGGAAATAGGTTCGCGTTTCTTCATCATTGGTTTCCTTGAACTCGTCATAATAAGTAATGGCCTGTGATGCTATGAACAAAGGATTTCTTTGATAGCCAATAAATGAATCTTCACGTTCTCCATAATAATACCATTCGAGCCCCTTATTATCGACTATTCTATCAAATCTTAAATGAATAAACCGGGCATGATAATATCCAAAACAAGCGGCGGCAATAAAAAAAGCGATCACCGTTAATTTCGTATTCTTATACCGGCGAATAATAAGCATACGAATAAAGCCCAAAAGACAGATAAAACCGACCAACACTACGGAAATCTTTAGTGCTAAACTGACAACCTCATGAGTAGAAAAAAAATCAGCTAATTGATGATTTAATTCCAAATGGTCAATTCGGTATGCACCCAAATCTCGCGTCAACTGTGCGCATGAAGCGTATTCGATTTCATGCCATATCAAGATACAAATTAGCACAGTCATTAATATCAAAAGTATAGGGGGCAAACGGAATTGTTTCATAAAATTAATTCAATTGTATCATTCTGCGTTTAACTACCTTCTCAACACTCCACTCGACCTGCACATCCGTATTTTTTTTTGGACATACGATACATAACTGGAGACTCATTTAAGTTATGCTGCTAATTTATGATTAATATTTCTAATTCAAACTCATGAATGGTTTTGTAATTTAAAACCGAGTGACTGCAGCTCTTGTAATACCAAATTTCCATCCATTTAAACATTGAAAGTTCGGCTTAAGAAAAATGCTTGTAGTTATTTTTATAAAACCACTAGTTTCCAGAATTTTTAAAAAAATCTACTCCTTCTTGTGTTTGATCAGCGCCAATTGTCCAAAAGGCATTAATTTTATTATTGGAATTTACAACTAACTCGAGCGTTCCTTTATAGGGTGTTTGACCAACATCTTGATTTATAACCTTAATAGCATATTTACCAACAATTTCATATATTTCCATTGAGATTAAAATCTTAGCTAAACAAACCCCTTTTCAGTTAAAATAGCTGACATTTGCTCTTGCAAATCTTGAGCTGCCAAACGTGCTTTATCGCCAAAATCTTTCCCATTGCCGGCATAAATAATTCCACGAGAAGAATTCACAAGCAACCCACAGTTATCATTCCAGCCATAATCTGCAACATCCTTCATTGAGCCGCCTTGTGCTCCCACACCCGGTACTAAAAAAAAATGATCGGGAGTCAATGCTCGCACTTGCCCAATGGACTCATTACGTGTTGCTCCAACAACATACATGAGTTTTGAAGAATCACCCCACTCAGCAGATTTGCGAATGACTCTTTCGAATAATTTTTCACCTTTCATGTCCGTTGTGAATTGAAAATCTAAGGCCCCCTTATTAGACGTTAGCGCCAATAAAATCAACCATTTATCTTCATATTCGAAAAACGGCGTAACACTGTCCACCCCCATATAAGGCGCTACAGTTACCGAATCAAAATCCATGTACTCAAAAAATGTCTTGGCATAATAATGCGACGTATTTCCGATATCTCCCCGTTTTGCATCTGCAATTGTGAAAATATCCTTCGGAATATAATCAATGGTCTTTTTCAATGCGTCCCAACCTTTGCTTCCATGACATTCATAAAAAGCAATATTAGGCTTATAGGCTACACATAAATCTTTTGTCGCATCAATAATGCGTTTGTTAAACTCAAAAATAGGATCATCATAATCCAATAAAAAAGCTGGGATTTTATCTAAATCCACATCAAGTCCAACGCATAAAAAGGACCCTTTTCGTTTGATATTTTCAACTAATTGTTCTTTGGTCATGGGTTAAAATTAAATAGCGGTTCCTTGTTTCATTTTTTCCGCATTTTCGGCAATTTTCAAGGCATCAATAATTTCTTGAATATCACCATTCATAAAACTTGGCAAGTTATACATGGTTTTATTGATGCGGTGATCAGTAATTCTTCCTTGCGGATAATTATAGGTTCTAATTTTGGCAGAACGGTCACCTGTTGAAACCAACGATTTACGGTGTTCAGATCTTTCCTTTTCTTTCTTTTCTAACTCGGCTTGATACAAACGTGTTCTAAGCACCGTTAAGGCCTTATCGTAGTTTTTATGTTGTGATCTACCATCTTGACATTCTACTACCGTGTTGGTAGGGATATGCGTTAAACGAACGGCAGATTCCGTCTTATTTACGTGCTGACCACCTGCGCCTGATGCACGATAGGTATCTTTCTTTACATCTGCCATATTCAGTTTTACATCTACTTCCTCTGCCTCAGGCATTACAGCAACTGTAATTGCGGAAGTATGCACACGCCCTTGTGATTCTGTCTCTGGGACACGTTGCACACGGTGAACGCCCGATTCAAACTTTAACATCCCATACACACCGTCCCCTTCAACTTCAAAAGAAAGTTCACGATAACCACTGGTTCCTCCTTCATTAGAATTTACAACTTCCATTTTCCAACCCACAGATTTAAAATACATGGTATACATTCTAAACACATCTTCTACAAATATGCAAGACTCATCTCCACCTGTTCCGGCGCGCAATTCAACAATTACGTTTTTATCATCCTCGGGATCTTTAGGAATTAACATCACCTTGATCTCCTCCTCCATTTCTGCTCTTTTGGGCAGTAGATCATCCAATTCCATTTTAGCCATCTCCTTCATTTCAGGATCGTCCTCCGTTTCAATCATCTCCTTAGACATGGCAATATTATCTACCACGTTCTTATATTCTTTATACACCCTAACTATTTCCGAAAGATCTTTGTATTCTTTTGTCAATTTGACATAACGCTTCATATCCGCAATAATGTCTGGATCGACAATTTGCTGGCCCACTTCGTTAAAACGAACGGCAATGGATTCTAATTTCTGTAATATGTTACTCATGCTTATATAATGGTTAGTGCGTTCTCCGCCTATGGCGGATCACTGTTAGTCGTTAGACCATTCACTCGGCTAAGCCGAGTTCACTCTTAGTACTTAGACTTTTTTTGTGTTGTGTTGTGTTATCTTTAGCATCATTGCGCTCTTGCCTCTTAATTCAACACTCCTCTTAATCTTTCCCTCAATCCGATCCTCATTAAAATTGAGGACTCGGCAAGTGATACTAATGACTAACTATTAGTCACCGAATCAATAATAACTCTTAATTGAGCGGGTTTCAATTCCAAGGCTTTTCCAAAATTTTGAACCATTGAAATTTCGGTCGCATCAATGTCACCATCAGCGGCTGCGATCATCATACTTGCTTTAATAATATCTATTTTTCCTTCATCATTTAAATAAGCAGCTACATGTTTTAAATATTGGTAGGGCGGTTTATTTTCGCTTCTTACCTTTTCAATTTCCTGATAAATATCAGCTACTGCTGCTCCAGTAGTTTTGCGATATACTTTATAGAACATGTGAATTTCAGAGTCTTCAACTTTCCCATCCGCCAAAATCATCATGATTAATAATTTCTTAATCACTTTTTGTTTTTCAGACTGGATATCCCCTTTTGGGGCTATACCCTTTGTTTCAGAAGTTAGACTTTGTTCTTCGGCAGCCAATTTTTCGGCTAATATTAATTTTTTATGAGCTTCCATATACTCTCCAAATGCATGCTCTAATTCATTTACCTCTGGTTGTTGCTCAATTCTTCTTTTTGGTTCAGGGCGATCAGTAATATCAATTTCCTGGTGCATCTCCAAAATGCGATCAATGAAAGTGTTGCGACACGATTGACATTCAACATAAGTTCCTTTATTTCCTAAAGGAATTAATGGAATAAAATACAAGGTGAAAAACTGTGTTACTTTTTTCTGTTTAAATCGCGTTTGTCCATCACATTGAGGACAATAAAACTGACCTTCCTGTACGGTAGATCTTACCCCTCTTGTCTCGAAAATTATAAATCCTAACATAAATTATTTTATTGCTTCAATAAGTCCCTCCGTGCATTTATCTACTCATAAATAAACTCTCCAAATTCCGATTGAATCGTTAATTTGTTCCCTTCATTGTTTTCAACTCGTCCAATTATTTTGGCTTCAATTCCAAACGATTCAGAAATCTGAATAATTTTGTTGGCTTTTTCGGGCGATAGATAAATTTCCATTCTATGCCCCATGTTGAATACTTTGTACATTTCTTTCCAATCTGTTCCAGATTCTTGGTGAATTAGTTTGAACAAAGGTGGTGCATCAAACATATTATCTTTGATCACATGCACATCTTTGACAAAATGCAGCACTTTGGTTTGCGCCCCACCGCTGCAATGCACCATACCATGAATATCTCCTCTATGTTTATCTAAAATCGATTTTATAACAGGCGCGTATGTTCGTGTTGGCGACAAAACCAGCTTCCCGGCGTTAATCGGTGATCCTTCAATTGCATCCGTCAATTTTTTTGTTCCGCTATATATCAAATCAGCGGGTACCTCTGGGTCGAAACTTTCTGGATATTTTTCTGCTAAATATTTATCAAAAACATCATGCCGAGCGCTAGTTAATCCATTACTACCCATTCCTCCGTTATATTCAGTTTCGTAAGTCGCTTGGCCATAGGATGATAATCCTACAATTACATCTCCACCTTGAATAGTATGATTTGAAATAACGTCTGACCTTTTCATTCTTGCAATTACGGTAGAATCCACAATAATGGTACGAACCAAATCACCAACATCAGCAGTTTCTCCTCCTGTTGAATGAATTTGAACACCATGGTTGCGCAAGTCAGCCAAAAGTTCTTCAGTTCCATTAATGATTTCGGAAAGCACTGTTCCGTCAATCTTGTTTTTATTTCTTCCAATTGTTGAAGATAGAAGAATATTTTCAGTTGCACCAACACACAGTAAATCATCAATATTCATGATTAAAGCGTCTTGTGCAATTCCCTTCCAAACAGATGCGTCACCCGTTTCTTTCCAATACATGTAAGCCAATGAACTTTTAGTTCCTGCGCCATCAGCATGCATGACGACGCAATAATCTTCATCCCCCGTTAAATGATCAGGCACGATTTTACAAAAGGCTTTTGGAAACAAACCTTTATCAACATTCTTAATTGCGTTGTGCACATCTTCTTTAGATGCTGATACACCTCTGGACTTATACCTTTCGTCAGCCATTGTAATACGATTTTATGCAAAAATGAAAAAAGCACTCATCACAATTGTGTGATGCAGTGCTTTTTCTTTAAAAATTCTATTTATCTAATTCCCTTCGCCGTCTTCTGGTTCGGTTGCTTCAGTCGGAACATAATCGAAACTTAAGATCGCACATTCTGTACGTCTGTTCAACTGATGATAAAGTTCAAACTTTTGATTGTCTGTCTTTTTCAGTTTAGTAATCATGTCACAACCTAATGTCGTAAACGTTGTATCTCCAGTTGCGCTAATATCTCGTAGTTCAACAGGTCTATTTTCACCCAATCCTTTAGGGATTAAACGCTCAGTTGGAATACCTTTTTCATCTACTAAATAGTTTACACAAGATTGCGCTCTCGCTTTAGATAGTTTCAAGTTTGCTGCATCTGATCCACGACAATCCGTATGTGAAATCAACTCAACAATTAAGTTCGGATTTTCTTGTAATAATTCATACAAGTAATTCAATGAATCTTTTGAATTAATTTGAAGTGCTGGATCAGCATTAGTTGTATCAACTAATAGAACTGAACTACCTAGTGCGTAACGCACTTCAGGAAGACGAATTGGTTTTTCAATGTTCAATACTTTCAAATCTCTAATGATTCGAGTATTTACCTCAACACCTTCAGTGGTATAGTTATCGTTTGTTCCTAAATATAATTTTTCAATTCCGTCTACTTCCAAAGTCCAAGTTGCACCAGGTTCAACAAAACGCTCACCATCTGGTTTTTCACCTAGGTTAACTTGACCAGAAGCATCAGTCACTAAATCATAGCTCGCTCCATTAGAACCAACCATTTTAATTTTAGCACCTTCAATAGGATATCCTTCTTCTTGATCAGAAACAATGATCATTACATCAATTAAGATTGGTGGTAAATAGAAATCCCAAATATCTTGAGAGTTATCTCCTTTAGAACCATTTCTATTCGAACTAATATACCCTCTTTCAACTTTACCTTTTTCAGTATAGATGATATGATAATCATCACGACAAGAGTTCATAGGCGCGCCAAGGTTAGTTGGGTTCTCCCATTTATCTTCTTCACCAACTTGAGTTGCCATGTAGAGATCTAATCCACCTAATCCAACCATTCCGTCAGATGCGTAGTATAAGTTTCCATCAGGCCCGAAAGTTGGGAATAAATCATTTTGTGCTGTATTGATATCTTCACCTAAGTTTACTGGGAGACCCCATGAATCAGAACGTTTGTCATAAGTTGACATCCAAAGGTCAACTCCACCGAATCCACCAGCCATATTAGACGAAAAGATTAATGTTTTACCATCAGGAGTTGGACAAGGGTGACCAACATGCGTTGTGTCATGATCTTTTAATTCTAATCTTTTAGGCTCTGCCCATCCTTTACCTTTAGCGGTAGTCATCCACATTTCGCAACCTAAGTTCATTTTGTCAACTGAAGGACAACGTGTGAACCACAATGTTTTTCCTCTCGCGTCAAATGCCATTGTTCCTTCATTATCGATAGAATTGATTGGCTCTGGCATTGGAGTTGGTTGACCCCAGTTTCCATTTCTATCAATTTTCGATACCCAAAGGTCCATATAATTCTGACTAGTAATTGGATCAGAAGCAGCTCCTGTTGAACCTGCACGAGAAGAAGTGAAATACATTTCTTTACTTCTTGGTCCCATTACAGTAGCAAAGTCATAAGACCCTGTATTTAACTTAGTCACATTAGATACTAGGTGTTTTGAAGGATCTCCAGTACTTTCAGCATAATAATCACATGAAGCAATACGGGTTTTTGCCATTTCGCTTGATGGATTCAACTTCAAATACTTTTGATAATTTTCCTTTGCTTCTTTGTGTTTACATTGCGCCATTTCCATTTCAGCAAGCTTCATATAAACTTCAGCCTCCCACTCTTGGTAACGGAATAAGACAGCTTTTTCATACTGTTGTTCAGCAGAAGCATGCTCACTTAACAGGTCATAGCAGCGCCCTGACATGTATGTGAAATAGGCTTTCTTCTGTCTTGCCTTGTCATTTTTAGGGCTGATTTTTTCAGCAGCTAATTTAAAAGCTTCCGCAGCTTCAGCGTAGGCTCCGGCTTTCCATAGGTTAACCGCTTCACCCGAGTAACTTCGTGTAGCTGCTCTATCAGTTTGCGCAATGGCTGCTGATCCCCAAGCAATTAATCCAACGAATAAAATTACAGACTTTAGTGATTTCATAAAAATTTACTTTTCTGATATAAGCTTAATACTCAAAGAGGCGAAAATAAAGATTATATTTTACTTATCAGTACATTTTTCCTAATAAAATGCCCTGAAACTAACCGTTACTTCTCCTCAAACGTTTTTACTGTATACTCTCCATTTCGCTAAGAGTTTGAGAAAACCTTCAGGAAGTTCAGATTCATAGTAGACTCTTTCACCTGTTATTGGGTGTTCAACTCCGAGGGTTTTTGCATGCAAAGCTTGCCCTGGTAACAGTTTAAAACAATTATTTATAAACTGCTGATATTTAGTGAACGTAGTTCCTTTTAGGATGCGATCCCCACCATACTCAAGGTCGTGAAAAAGGGGGTGTCCAATGTGTTTAAAATGGACTCTAATTTGGTGTGTTCTTCCGGTTTCCAATTTACATTCCACTAACGTAACATATCCAAACCTTTCGACTACTTTATAGTGAGTTACAGCATGTTTTCCATATTCTTCATCTTCATCATAAACTTGAAAAACTTTGCGATTTTTCTTCGATCTGCCAATTGGACCCGTAATTGTTCCTTCATTTTCGGTCAAATCTCCCCAAACGAGTGCATAATAAACGCGCTCACTTGTGCGATCATGAAATTGTTTGGCCAAATGTGTTAAAGCTACCTCAGTTTTTGCTACAACAAGAATCCCCGTTGTATGTTTGTCAAGACGGTGAACTAAGCCTGGTCTACCAAAATAATCGTCCTTTTTAGGCAACGAATCAAAATGATAAACGAGGCCGTTCAATAAAGTACCTGAATAGTTTCCGAAACCTGGATGCACAATCATGTTGGCCGGTTTATTGACCATAATCATTTGATCATCCTCATAAAGCACTTCAATTGGAATATCTTCAGGAATTAATTTTATTTCACGGACCGGATATGGTAAAACCACCGAAATTTCATCTTTCGGTCTTACCTTATAGTTTGATTTAACAGATTTGCCATTTACGAATAATGTGCCTGCCTTAGCAATAGTTTGCAATCTGTTGCGTGATACATTTGGCAAGCGTTTCATTAAGAATTTATCAATTCTTATCGCCTCTTGTCCAACATCTGCAATTAAATTATGATGTTCGAATAAATCTTCTTGCTGCTCGTTTTCTTCAGAAATTTGATCTTCTTCTCCGGTATTTTCAGTCATTACTTTTTAATTAGCTTGGAGGAATATATTGGTGTTCCAGCCAAGTCTCTTACATCAACTATATAGAACCCACTTTCCAAGTCACTTACATTTACTTGATGTTGATTTTGGACAGAAGTAACCACTCGTCCGCTCATGTCAAAAATTCTCACCTCATAATCCCCAGTTAAACCGCTAATTGTTAAGTCATCAGAAGTTGGATTTGGATACATGGTGATTTCCTCTTGCAGCTCCTCATCTTCAATTTCTAATGTACCATCTAAACCTGTTGAAAATAAAGGACGGATTAATAAAGATATTTCAAATGATGAGGTTAACCACTCACCTGATGTATTTCTAAACACTTTGTCTCCGTTATCAATATTCCAATCTAAACCAATATTTAAACTCATAGAGCCAATTTTTTGCCACCCTACATAAAACACCTCGCTTACAGTTAAAGATGTGTCTGCCGTGTTTAAATATTCCATGTTTCTGAACTTATAATATCTAAATCCATCTTTTGAACCAGAATATTCTGGCGTATGCGATTCAAAATAATCGTCTTGATAAATAATTTCTCCCGGCTCACCGTCATTATCTGCCCATACTGTCATCAAAAACACCTCACCACTCAAATCTGTTACTGACGGCTGAAACTGCATTAATATTCCTTTTAGATTGCCCGCTTGGTAGGTTTTAAACTTGTAAGCCATTAAAGATCCTTCCCCTTCAATGCCATATGCCGCCTCAGCCGAACCGTCGTCATAAGCGTAGTAATTATCGAAACGCTGCGTTAAATAAGTTGAGTCGTTTTCTCTATAGACATTTTTATCAGCACCCGCAGACGAAGAAAATCCAAACTTTAAATCAAAGGCCGCCTGATCTCCAACAATCGCAGGGTCATACCCGTAATCTGAAGCTCCATCAAAGGTCAAAGGAGTATAACCTACGTAGAAATCTACATCTGGAGCTGCTGAATTTGGTATATTAAAAGGACTCCCAGCTTGCAAAGCACCTCCATAACGCACTTCCCACTCTCCCTCAGTGAAATTAGTTTCAGTAGGTGTGCTGTTGTGCGTATGCAATAGAAGGTCCTCCAAAATATGTTCAGTCCCGGTAGTATTTGCCTTATAATGATCCCAAGGGACACGTGTATAATCTTTTAAAATAGTGTTAATCGGATACTGAATTGCCACATCATTAAATGATTGGATATACGGAAGTGGTTCAATGCTCAACTCGACATAATCAATATGCCAATGATCCAGCGCACCTGATAATGATGCATAATTCTTTAAACGGAATTGAAACCCGTCTTCCTTATAACCATTATCTATTGGAAAGTATAGCGTATCCCAAGAGTTTGCAGACACTGAATCGCCAGAAACTGACCATTCACGAGCCCAATCCTCCAACTCTGGCACTTTCATTTCCAGCACTAAACTGTCAAACCCTTCAGGCATATTACCAAAACCCTTCGCTTGATAAACGAACTTTAAATAGAGAAAATCCGTTGCATCAAGGTCTGAAAGATCAATTGGTCTTGAAGTTAAATAATCTGCAACGCCATAGGCTCCATCATCACCGATTGCATATGGATACCCATTTTCATCTAACCCATCAAATGTTGCGACACCTAAAGACCATGGATCAACAGCATACGTATAATTTCGGCAAGCATAATTATCTTGCCAAAGAATAGAAGTATCATTTACAACTTCAGTAAACACACGCGCACTATCTTGCAGATATGCGGTAGGATCAATGTTATACCAGATTGTGTCTTGATCCAAATCTACCACACCATCAATAATTGAATCAATTAATACATAGCACTCTTGAAATACGCCTTCATTTAAAATACCTTCAACAGGATAAAAATCTAAATCATTCACCCAAATATCATAGGATGTAAAAGGATAATTCGTCACGGTTTCAATCACAGCTCCAATTTCATCCACTATCACAGTATCATGACGGGCAAAAATCGAATCACAAAAAATTAGACCGGGCTCCTGCGGAGTGGTATTTGTTTCATCCATTAATCTATGATAAAGTACTGATGTGACATCAGGATCACTCGGGTTTTCATTAAAAGGTTCAAATTTATCAATTGAAAAATCGTCATATACATCTATTAAACGCAGCGACGTGAATTCATAAATATAGGTACTATCCAAATCGTTCATTAGGCTCGCTTTTGCAAGCACCTTCTCTTTCTGAATTGTTTGATTGATAAGCAGCGGATTAATTTTTTCTTGTGCAAAAATAAATTCTGATGCTAATATAGCTATTGCGAGTACAACTTGTTTCATTTGTTCAAATCCTTTAATTATCCGCCTTTACTTGCCCAGACGGTAATTGTACTGCCGGCCGAAACGTTCACACCTTCACCCCCTTTGGGGCTCTGTTCTGTAATAATTGCCCCTGGCTTTTCTTCCTCAGAACAGCCATTACAATCAACATACATTGAAAGTGTTAAATTAGATAAACGTTCGTTTGCTTCGGATATTGTTAATCCAACCAAATTTGGTAAGCCTGATGTGGCACCATTATTTCCCTGTGCCACAACTAATTCAACTCTTGTTCCCTTCGGAATTCTTGTTCCTGGTTTTATGTCATGCCCCTGGTATTGCTGTTTTAAAACAAAACCTTTTCCTTCTGATGCGGGTTGGTAACTAATTTTTGTTCGAATTCCTATCGCTTCTAAACTGGATTCTGCCATTCTTTTAGACATGTCTACCACATCTGGCATTTTTATCATTTGTGGGTTAACCGGTACAACTGACAATAGTATTTCTCGACCGGACTTAATGTGCATTCCAGAAGAGTCAGTTGGAAGCGGGTATTGCCAACACACCGTGCCCTTTGGCCAATCATCCATATAAACAGAATCTTGAATGGTGTATTTAATTCCTTTATCACTTACAAATTCATCTAAATCATCCATGTGGATTTTATAGAATGTAGGAACTTCTATCTGTTCACCAAAGCTTGTATGGTTTTTTAAATACCATAATTCCCCAAAAATTATTGCCACCCAAACGATAATAATCAGCCCAATATTTATCAGAAACTGCTTGCTAATAAAAAACCGAAAGAATTTTTTCATTTCAACTATGGATTTTAACTCTTTTTATTGATGTGGCAAATATAAGTAATTCACTTTTAATCTTCACGCTCGAATATGAGGTAAGGTGGTTTCATTTATTATTTGCTAGTTTGACGATATGATTTGTTTGCCAATTTCAAGATTCGATTGTTGCATGTTGGCGTTTAATAAGAAGTTTCATAAATGAGATTCAAGATGACTTAATCCGGAAATCTGCGCTGAAAACACTACTTTTTGAACTCGCCAATTACTAAGCCATTCTTTTTTAAGAAATAGACTTTTGAATTTGAGAAAGCGAACTTCATGACATTTTCTGGAATTTTATACGTAAAATCGGCCGCTAAGAAAGCTATATTTGAAACCGCCTCGATAGTTCTGCCGTCTTGCAACAAAAGGTAATTATTGAGAACGCCAATATTTGTGGCTCGCGTTGGATAAATCTTAATAAACGTCCCAAAAACATCAAATATTGCGACTCCTTTGCTGGGAATAAGAATATATAAATAATCGTTTTGTTCCATCATTTGACTCGGCGGATTATCATTATCAAAAATCGAGACAAGGTTCTCAGTTTGTGATATAATTTCTAGCTCACGGTTCAATTTTACGAGGCGCATTAATCCCCCATCAAGCACCCAAAAAGTATTACCTGCAAACGATTCACAAACTAAAAGCGGTTGTTGCAGCCCAATTGAAACTAAATCAATTTCGCTATTGATGTCTGTCAACGTATTATCGTAAAAGTGCAATACCGACCGGTCTTGATCAAAAACTAGCGTTCTAAAAGACTTTGAACTTTCAATGGAAGTTGGTCTGAACGACTTCAATGAAGTCGTGTAAATGGTGTCGTTTTGGCTAAAATGCTGACTAATAATATCATTCTCACAGAGATAAACACGTCCAAAATTATCCACTGAGAATTGAGAGAAATTTCCCTTAATAGAATCAGTGGGTATAAAAACAGATGCTTGCGCCGAGGAGTAATTTCCCGCCAGAACAATTAAGAATATGGTTATTAGTTTTTTCACCTCGGGGTAAAGTTAGCATATTTTATGCCCTTTTTTTTCAATTAGCAATGTGCAATTTACAATTATAAGCGAGTTGCCCCAAGTTTATCGAAGGGTTCACTTCGATTTGACTTGGTTTTAACATTAATACTATGTTAGCAAACGTTTTCAATCCCTAAATATTCTAACTCGATAGATTGATATTGAAAATTGATCTCTATTCCTCCTTGATTCCATACCAGAAGCAGATATAACCCTCCTCCAAAGTTGTTATTCCATTCGTATTCAAATGAACCTATTTCAAGAGTCCATTTATCATTGAATTTATAGCCGTCAGTTTCGAATATTAAGATTTGATTACACTTAATGTTGATGATTTCATACTCCTTAAGCACTTCTACATAAGGCGTAATCTGGATAGTATAAGCGTTTTCTGGTCCAAGTTGAATTTTAAACCAATTAACGGGCATATCATGGAATTCGATTTTAGAAATCTTTTTTAACACCTCCGTTTTCTCCGAAAGCAGATTTGATTTAAAATTACCAATGGTATAGCTCATAACATCAAATAAAGGCCACTCAATTGTTAATTTATCAATGTCAATTATACATTGAACTAACTCAACCTAAAAAGAAAAAGTTGCTCCACCAAGGATTTGGAAACCTTGTGTACGATACCTGTTCCATCTGAAATATTTTTGTGCGGCCAAGTTGTTAAGCTGCACAAAGATTGAAACTCGTTTATTATAGCGATACTCGGCGCTTAGGTTTGCGTCTGCGACAAATCCAAGATCAAATTCTTCATCACTCACTTCAGTTGAAAATAATCCCTCAGGGCTTTTTCTACCGCCTAGCAGCGTTAAATCGGACTTCACATAGATCTTATCATAGAGGTTATAAGAGCCTCTTAACTTAATGTCAATTTCCGGCAGATTCCACGCATGTGTTTCCACTTGAGTGGTGTAATTATTATACGCGACAATCGCATCTACTTTTAATTTTTCCGCGGCTTGGTAGCTCACACTAGCATTTACGCCTAAAGCGGTTACTTTATCGTAAACCACGTCAAATTTGTATAAATCACTCCAAACGGTGTCATTTACAAATAACGCCATATTGGCAAATGTGGTTGAATGCACTTGCAAATTAAAGGATAGTTTTTTCGATAAGGTTCCTTTTATACCGCCATAAAATTTCAATTCTTTGGTGTTCTTTAAATCAAGCTCTGACACTATAAATTCGTTCGTTCGGTTTAAAGAGCGGAAGGTGTTTTGCGTTAATCCACCACCAATTCCAGCATAGGGTATAAGCATGTCTTTAAACAAGCTATACCTCCCTTCCAAAAGAGGAACTGCCACAAATGTAGGCTCTGGATTGAAGTCAAAATTAAGATCTACACCCACTAATACTTTCCATTTTTTACCGTAAGATGTAATGGATGGTTTTAGATGAACAATGGTATTGTCATCATCATGCCAATCGCTAATTAATACATTTGGATTGTCATTGGCGAATTTGTATTTATTGTAACGAATGTCTAATTCACCTGCGTAAATATTATTTTTGAGTTGGTAGGCCATTTCTGTTCCAATTCCAAAATTTGAGTTTTTCGCGTTCATATTTCGCTCGAGCGGATCAAATTCATGAAAATGGTCAAAGTCTGTTTTAACTATGTAAAGCAAAGTGGCGCTATCTTTTCTAGCAAAATTCGAGAAACGAACATTGTATCCAATTCCTTGCACACGTGTTCTTAATGAATCTTTTGAAATTAGATCTTGATTTTCTGTTGTGTCTTGAATACCATAAAAATGATAGCCATTATTCAAATAATTAATTTCACTTTCAATTCTGAATTCTTTGGTAAAGAACTCCCCAAAAAGTTTGGCTGAGCTATTATCAAAAATACTTGGTGCATATCCTTTAATATTTCCAAAAGATGAATTGTGATTTAAATGCACACCATAACTCATTCGGCGATTCCGCAAAGAATTATAATAAAACTCTCCAAGCGGACTGATATAATTCCCTAATCCAAGACGTAAATAACCTGGATAGAGTTTGTCTAATTTTTCAACAATCTTGATCTTTGCAGGATCAATTTGATCAATTGAAATTTCAGTTCGCATATTTCTTGACAATAGCGGATAAGAAATGTTCGGGATAGGAATAACCGTGTCAATAATCGCGGGCTTTTCCGAAATTCGATATGACGGTGAGATTGGTCTTTCGGCTTTTGAAATTGCTTCGTAATCTATTTGCCCAAAGCTGATTCCTGCTAAAAGAAATAGCGGACCTAATATTATATATTTTAAATCTATCTTAGTCATTTCCATCTCCTATTTCAATTGGATTATCAATATCCGGATCAAGATCCTTCTCTTTGTTTTTATATGCCTGAATGACAGCCATAACTTCATTCGCCTCTTCTAAAATTCCATCATCTGTTACGGTGTATCCATTCAATACACTATTAATAGTATATTCAGCCTGCACATAATCATCTAACCCAATGGAGTTTTTAGATTGAAGGATGAGTGCCTTTGCCACCCAAAAATCATAACCAGCCCGTTCTTTCATAAGCACTCTCACTTCATCTTCAGATTTTTTAAACTCTTCTTGTAAATGATAGATTAATGCAATGCTGTATTGCGCCTCTGCGCCCAACACACTTGAAGTTTGTTCCGTCACTTCTTTAAATTCACTCAAGGCTTTGGCGTAATTATCAGCTTCAAGCGCAGCCTTTCCAATCACATAATGCGCTTCAACTTTCACATTGTCAAGTGCCAGTGGATCAGCAAGTACTTTTTTAGCATATTCGGCAGCAATGCCTAATTCTTCGAGGAAAGTGTAACAGCGCATTAAACCAATCTCGGCTTTTAATTTATTTTCAGGATAGGAAGCGTTATTGTCCAAAATCTCAAAATACTTTGCGGCTTTTTCATAATTCCCAGCTTGATACTCATCAGTAGATGCAATTCCAGCCGCTTCCTCTGTATAGAAATTGGTCGGTTTTTCTAATAATTTTTTAAATGCTGCGGCACTTAACTCTAACTCACCTAATTGTCGATATGAATATGCCATATAGAATAAGGCATCAATTTCATGATTAGGATGTGCAAATTCATCCAAATACTTTTTAAACGAAGCAGCTGCGTCATCAAAGACTGAATCCTCATAAGCACGATAAGCTCCTTCGTACATCAGCTCATCTTTTTCGCTCACATCAATATCAATTTCTAAATTGGCTAGTAATTTCACATAATCAACCGTTCTGTTCATTGCGGTATACACATCTCTTAATCGCTCAAGTGCTTCTGGAAATTTTTCAGATGCAGGATATTCATTCACAACCCTTAAAAATTGTTTCTCAGCCAAACTATATTCCTTCGAGAATAAATGAATATTCCCAATTTGAAAGATCGCATCCACTACTTTTACATGCTTTGGATGATCTTGAATCAGCTGTTTGTAATATTTAATTGCTTTGTCCTTATGTGACGGATCATCTGAATCCGACATCAATCTATACGACTCACCAGCTTCATACAAAGCAGGAACTGCCAATCCAGATCGTGCATGATTATTCACAATGTCCAACATGATAGAAGCCTTATCCGTATACTGCTTTTTAAATCCGTAAGACAAACCAATTTGATATTTCGCATAATCCATTTGACCACCTCCAGTAGCAATTGCTTTTTGATAAAACAAGATCGCATTATCATCATCCGGTTTTGGCGTATCGTTCGGTTTACGAACAAAATGACAGTCTCCAATTCTTAAATAGGCATCCGTAATCTTCTCTTTGTGCGACTCCATTTCGTCCTGAGTAAATGTTCTAAAGTATTGAATGGCATTTGCATAATCCTGTTGTTTAAAATAAGCATAAGCCATATTATAATAAGCGTCATTATGCTCAATCACACCATATCCACCCGGCTCGTCTAAAAATGTGCGATACTGAGAAATAGCCGTCGGGTAATCTGCCTTTTTAAAACTCGCTTCAGCAATCCAATACAAACTCATGGCATTCAACTTTGGATCAATTGGATAACGCTTCACCACGCCAAATGCCTCAATGGCTTTATCCATCTCACCATTTTCAAACAACTCTACGCCATGATTGTAGGCCATTATTTGATAGGCGATTTTCATTTTAAAATCCTTCTCTTCAATTCGATCAATAGATTCCATTGCCGATTTATAATTCCGCATAGTGGTGTATACATTCACCAAGTATTGATACATGTCCTGCTTTCGAGGTGAATTCGGATAACGCTCTAAAAAGAGGTTCATAGCTTCCACTGCCTCATCAAATGGATTATAATCTAATTTATAGGAGAGCACTGCCATATTATAAAGCGCATCTTCTTCGACTGCTGCATCAAAAGAAAGAACAGAGGCGCCTTCAAATGCATTTCGCGCATAAAGAAATTCTTCAAGCTGTAAATAACATTCCCCAATATGATACAATGCTATTTGCCCCAATTCATCCTTTGTTCTTGCCACTTTATCAAACATTGGAATGGCATTTTCAAAATCGCCACTTTTATAATAAGCAAACCCCAACTGATAATCTTCGTCTCGCGTTGTGGCACTTTTTTTATTGTACTCTTCCAAAAAAGGAACAGCTTCATCATACTTTCCAATTTTATAAAAAGCATCACCAATTAAATGCGCCATTCCTACCTCATTTTTAGGATTGGTGGAATCCACAACATTTGGCGCATACTCCAATAACATTTCATACTTGCCTTGCAAATAATAAATTTGAGCGATATAATACGGTACAACATCCTTAAAACTATGATCGTCCTTTAATTTGGTAAATCCTTCCAAGGCTGTTTGATAGCTTTTTTCAGTATAAGCAATGTGCGAAAAATAATAAAGTGCTGGTGCTTGATATTGTCCTTCTGAACTAATTATTTCGTAAAAAGCATCTCGAGACTTTTTTAGATTGTTCCGGCGAAAATGAGCATAGCCTAATTTAAAATAGTACTCCTCTTTTTCATCAGCAGTTAAATCGTAAACGTCAATTTGCTCTAAATACTCTATGGCATCAATAAATTTCTTACCGCGATAGTAGTAACGCCCTAATTCAAGATAAACGCTTTGTCTGTGGATACTTTCAGGATATTCGCGCAAGAATTTTAACAAGCGTCTTTCCGCATCAGCATGATAAAGATGCAAAGCACTTAAGGCGCTATAATACATTGCAGAAGAATAAAGCGGATCATTAGGATCGTCTTGCTCCGCCATAAAGAGTTTGAATTCCTCCTCGGCAGCGCTGTATTTCATTTTTTTATATAGATCCTCAGCTTTATAAAACCGCGCATAGTCTGATTTGTATTTCTCAGAAGATTGAGAAAACCCAGCCGTACTTAGTAATAATAAAATTATAACACTCGCTCTCAGCATAAACCTGTTTGTCATTTTTACCGAACAATTTTAATTGCTCTTTTATAAACTTGTAAATTTAAGGTGTAAGGTAAAGGTTTGTGTGAGGGGAAGTTAAAGTTATAAACGTATTGCTGTTAAGATTATTGCACAGTGCTCAAATATTTTTTCTAATCCTGTTGGAAATATATTCGCCATACTTTGGTGAAATTAATAATTAATTAACTGGATTTAACAACTAATTTTAATTCCATATTGTATCTTTAAGCCGAACAAAAATTGAACGCATGAAAAAAATATTAATGATCGCCACTTTACTGTTATTAGCGGTAGCTTGTAATAAAAATCAAAAAGCAGTTAAGAAACTAGATGGTAATTGGAATGCAACTTCATACACGGTTACTGAAGACGGAGTTACGTCAGATTTAATTGCATTTGGTTTTGGAGTGGAAATGGATTTTGACAGGTGTAAATTAAACAATGATGAATTCTGCAGTATGACGACTACCCTTTCATTGGATGGATCAACTGAGACAGAAGCGTCCGTATACCGTGTCACAAATGACGGAACAAAACTAGAACAAAAAGAAAATTTAGAAGCGACTTCAATTGAAACAATTGATATCGTTGAATTAACCAGATCGACCCTTAGATTGCAATGGGAAGAGGACGGTTCAACAGCACGTCTGACATTTGAACAATTATAAAGAATTAAAACAAGTATAGGACCGCCCCAATTCTAGAAATGGAATTGGGGCTTTTTCGCATAAAAATGAGCTCCAAGAACAGACATTTAAAATAAATATGTAATATTGAATTAATGGAAACCGACAATAGCATATTTTGGATTAAGGAGGGTGAAATTCACCAAGGCGGAGCTTTGGTATTAAAATCCGTTAATCTGCATTTAGATAAAGGAGAATTTGTGTATTTAATTGGGCGCACAGGTTCCGGAAAAAGTAGCTTACTAAAAACACTTTATGGTGAATTGCCGCTGGCTTCGGGCACAGGTAAAATTGCCGAATTCGAATTGCATGCCCTTAAACGAAAAGAAATTCCATTCTTACGACGTCAATTAGGAATTGTATTTCAAGATTTCCAGCTCTTATCTGATCGATCGATCTTAGAGAATTTGGCCTTTGTAATGCGCGCAACAGGTTGGAAAGGAAAGAAAGAGATCAAACTAAGGGCTGAGGAAGTGTTGAGCCTTGTTGGGTTAGATCATAAAGGAGATAAAATGCCGAATCAACTATCAGGCGGAGAGCAGCAACGGGTATCAATTGCACGTGCGCTTATCAATAAACCGGCCTTCATACTGGCAGATGAGCCAACGGGGAATTTAGATCCAGAAACGTCTAAAGAAATAATGGGCGTGTTGTTAGCAATTGCGAAAGAAGGGACATCCGTTTTAATGGCGACTCACGATTTATCTATTATGGAGCAATTTCCATCTCGAACAATAAGGGTAGAAAATCAAACGGTGCAAGAGTTAAACCCTATGAACGAATTTGATCCTTTTTCTCAGGTAAGTTTTGAATAGTTCTCGATACGATTTTTCAGAATTTCACTTCGTTTATTCTGAAAAACCACTCAAACTGACATTCAAAACCATAATCGCCGGGTTTATCATTATTATTTCAAGACCATTAATGACTAAACTCTAGATCAATTCTGCTTCAGTTTTACAATTTAGTATCTATTTACGACCAGACACACTATTTAGATTTGAAATGTGAAATTAGAATTTCATTGTTTTCACAAAGCGGAGTTATTAAATCTTTTTTTTCAAAAGCAATAAGATTCAGTTCAAATCTGCCAACATCTTCGCCACTCTGATAGCTTGTGAATACAACGGTCCAAAGTACATTTATACTCCCATCTTATCTCAATTTAAATTCAATCAGGTTATTATTAATTGGCTCACCATCTCTTGAGCTTAACATAGTAAACATTTGTTTATTTGTCCACCCTTTTTTAAGTCCAATTTGAGGCCGTCGAGTTCCTTAACTGTTGATTGTTGAATCGGCAAATTCGCCAACATTATTTCCGTACTTTCATCATCAAAATCTAGTTCTTTATTTAAAGCATTTAATTTCCTGAAATAAACGGTAAGAATATTCAAACCTTCGCAAAGCCTCTCAATTTCAATTTCTCCGGAAACACCCGCTCTATAGGTATATTGAATGACCTCTTCTGAGTCATCATCTTTTGTCCAAAAGTTCACAAATTGTTTCATATCTAATATGTAAAAGTGTATTAAACACCCGCAGAATTCATCACTAACTTATCTTTTGAAGAACACTTAAGACTCAAACCCTTGCTCAATCCTACCCTAGTTCCCTGTTAACTCTTTAAAGACTTCTTCCATTGATTTTTGTTCAACAGACATGGCTAGAACGAGCAGATTATTATGTTGGGCGTATTTCGCAATTGCGGGGCGAATATCTCCCTCTCCGGCAAAAACCCATTTATTGCCATCCACATTTTTGACACTCTTGATGCTTGGAATTTGACGCAACTGATTTCGTGAAACAACTTGATCAAACTCAACTAATACGGTTTGGCGTTCCACATCTTTTTGTTGCATTTTTTCAGCCGTATTATCCGCAACAATTTTTCCTTGTTTGATGATGACAACACGGTCGCAAATGGCCTCCACCTCTTGCATAATGTGCGTGGAGAGCATCACGGTTTTGGTTTTGCCAATGTTCACTATTAATTGACGGATCTCTACCAATTGATTCGGATCTAGCCCACTTGTAGGTTCATCCAAAATCAATACATCTGGATCGTGAATAATGGATTGTGCTAAGCCTACACGTTGACGATAACCTTTAGAGAGGGCGCCTATTTTTTTATTCTTTTCTAGTTCTAAACCGACTAAGGAAATCATTTCGTTCACCCGGTCTTTTTTGTTTTTAAGCTTGTAGATACTTGCCACAAATGAAAGGTATTCTTTCACATACATGTCCAAATACAATGGATTGTGCTCGGGGAGGTATCCCACTTTCTTTCGCACTTCAATAGAATGTTCTTCCACATCTAAACCACATACTTTTACTGAACCCGAAGACTTTGGGATGAAGCAAGTTAAAATCTTCATCATAGTTGACTTTCCTGCGCCATTTGGTCCTAAGAACCCAATAATTTCGCCAGAATTCACACTGAATGACACGTCATTTAAAGCAGCTTGTTCTCCGTAATATTTAAATGCGTTTTTTACCTCTATTGACACCTTAATCTTGTTTTGAAATTCAACCTTACCAAATTAAAGTTGATGACATATCAACCCTAAATTTATCATGGATTACGAAAGTAACGGAAATTGAAGGAATTAATTACAGTTTGAGACTAAATTAATCAAAACAAATTTGTTAATTTTCACACCTGTCTACGCTCAAAAATTGCGAAAGACTCAATTGGAATTGACCAATTACTCAAATTGCGGTGAAATTTTATGAATTCAATACTTTCGTTTTACAAAAAAATATACGAGTAAGAGCTGAGTCAAGCGAAAATGATGCACCTCTATTCATCTCGTGTTTTAAAGCGATATTTTATTTCTAAAACGGAGGTGTCATTCGCTATTTGATTTAGGGAAATGGGGGCTTGAACTCTTATTATTACCATTTAATTGGGGTGAAACAGCTACATTTATTAATCGAGCCACAGGTCCTTATTGGTGGGCATATGGGATCATGCTGATTTGTCGTTTTATACTGCCCGTATTTCTCTTGCATAAAAAGTTGGGCCGAAACAAATGGATCCTAATGCTTGTAGGTTTTCTATCTACAGTTGGATTGACCTTTGAAATATATGTGATATTGCTGACCAACCTGCATCAGGGATTCTTATCCACTTCTTCAAAATCTTTTCTCAGTCATCTATTTTTCCGCCCATTAATAATGGCTAGCCTTTTAGTCGGAATCGATTTAATCATTCAGAAGTTGCGTAATGATAAGAAGGAATTATTGGATGTAAGATGCTTTGGATCAAGAGTAACCCCTAATGTCTTACCCAAGCAAATCCTTCAGAAAATGTTTTCACCTTTGCAAACAATGGTGGAATCACTATATGATAATTGCGATCCATAAAGCCTAATTTGCCTTCCATATTTGAAAAAGCAATGCGGTTGCCATTTTTAGCGCCCATTAAATATTTCACGTTTTCCAATGGAATTAGATTCAAATCAGCATCAAAATAATCCTTTCTGGCATTGGCTAATGAAGTCACTTCGCTGCTAGGATAAACGCCACAGAAATAACCGTCTTTAGAAATGTTGCAATAAATGGTTTCGTATTTTAATGGCAAAATCACCTTGCCCGTAGTGTCAATCATGCCTTTTAATTCATTCTTTTCAACCACACCATAACCGTCTTCATTAAAGTTAATGGCATAATCATACGTTGGATTAATAACAAATTCGTCTTTAAAATTAATCCACCCCCATCCTTTTCTATTTGGTTTTGTGATGACTGAAATTAATCCATAGTTAACACCTTGGATGTTGCCGTTCTTGGTTTTAAACACAGCCTTGCCTTCTTTATCAATTAAAACTGTTTTACGTTCAACAGTAGCCCTAGCCAAACCATTGCGGAAAGAGCTTGTTCCGGCTTGGATGAATTTTAACGGAATCACCACTTCACCATCTCTATTAATAAAACCGTACTCCCCTTTAGCAGGGCTTGCCAATGCAACACATGCCAACCCTTCGGTAAAAGATGATGAACCGGTATAAATGCATGGAATAACTTCCTTCCCTGTTTCATCTATAAAGCCCATTTTTCCATCTTCATAAACCGCGCAACGCCCTAGGTTTGATGCGAAAAAAGTGCCTACTTTTTTATAATTTTTTGTGGGAATAACCTTTCCTGTTTTATCAATTAATCGGTAAAAATTCTCGCCATCACGTCTAATCCATGCGACATCTGCCTTAAAGTCTTGCGCCTTAAGTAAATTGCAGGGAATTACAATTTCACCTTTAGTGTTCACATATCCATCACCCGTTACCCATTCATTGTTCACTAATGTGTTTTTATGAACTGCCGCCATTCCGTTGTGAAAATCGGAAATGTGAATTGCTTGCATGGAAAAAATGTCATCTCCATCCTCATTTATGCAGGTCCAGGTTTTGTTTTTTGCCTGACTTGAAAGTCCAACTAAAATCAGCGCAAACAATAAAACAATTTTTCTCATAATTAAAGTTTTCCAAAATCGGTTCTAAAAGTAATTAGTTTTAAGCAATTATTGAACCAAAACGGAATGGATGAGCTTAAGTATTCACAAAAGAAAGAAAAATATAGCCTATCAAAGCTCTGGCAAACTATTGGAGTTTATTATGACGCAAGGTATTCTTCGAATAAATTCAATCTGGAGAAAGAAGCGATTAAGAAGTAAAAATCATTCTACAATTCCGTCCACCACATTCCCTTCCTTATAAATATAAAACCACTCATCTGATTCCCACGACCAATGTTCTGGGTCATTCTGAACTTTGGTGCAATTCAATGAAACCTTTGCCACTTCCTTTTTAAACGGAACGGCACAAGCGTATATTGGATCAATTATAATTTCACCCTGCTCATTTGCATAACCAATTTTATCTTCTATTACAATTCTAAATAAGTCTTCCTCCACATAATCAGGGCCTTGTTCGAAAATAAAAATATCGAATAGTTTATTTTTATCAATTCCGATCCAATCATAATCTTGCGTGAACACAATTGTAAAATTCTTAAAGGTGTCGGTATACGACGCCATATATTTCCCAATTGGGATGACAGTATCCCTGAAGGAATTTAAAAAACCACAGCCCAATGCATCATCACAGCTGCGATAATAAAAATTGGAATCTAAAACCAACGGGGGACTTAACTCAACCGAATCCCTATTTATAGAGATTTTATCCGTAATCAAATGATTATCTGCATTTTCCACCCCATTCCAAGACAAAAAAGAAAAATAAATAGGGTATGAAAAACCGATAATTCAAAATCATTTCTTCCTGAATTTATACTCAAATATATAATAATATAAAGCAGCAGCAACACTCGCCAAACTAGCTATACCGAGCCATGAGAATTGCAAAATATTCCCTTTTTGCAGCATCACTATTACCTCTAAAAGGATTATGGCAAAGGCAATAGATAGAATAATTTTCCAAACAGTTGTCATTAAAAAAGTAAGGTTTGTTCTACAATATTTTCGCCAAATGAATATGGAATATAATCCAATGAAGGAATTTCTTTTGTGATGATAATATTCGCCTTTTTGCCTACAGTAATTGATCCTAACTCTTTACCTAAATCCATAGCAAATGCACCATTTATTGTCGTGGCATTAATAGCTTGGCTAGGCGTTAAACGCATTTTTACACAGGCCAAAGAATTTACAAACTGCATATTTCCACTCGGCGTAGAACCTGGATTATAATCCGTAGCTAAAGCCACAGCCACATTGTTTTCCAATAATTGTAAAACAGGAGTATAAGGAATACTCAGGAAAAACGAGCAACTCGGCAATGCCGTTGCAATTGTTTGACTACCCGATAATGCTTTAATGTCATTATCATCCAATTCCTCTAAATGATCAACAGATACCGCGCCGTGCTTCACTCCAATGCCTACCCCGCCTAAAATTGAGAACTGATTAACATGAATTTTGGGCTTTAAACCAGCAGCAACACCAGCCGCCAAAATACGATCTAACTGAGTGGGGGTAAAATAATTCCGCTCACAAAAAACATCAATATAGTCCGCCAAGTTTTCTTCAACAATTACAGGTAACATTTCGTTAATTATCAAATCAACGTAGGCGTCTTGATTCTCATTATATTCTGCCGGAAAAGCGTGCGCTCCTAAAAACGTGGCTTTTATAGTTAAGTCAGATTTAGACTTTAACGTTTTTATAACCCGCAACATTTTTAGCTCAGCAGCAACACATAATCCGTAACCGCTTTTGATTTCAACCGCACCTGTTCCAAGTGCTTTGATTAATTCGAGGCGTTTCATAGCATCTGCTACTAAATCGGCTTCTGTCATATCGGCAAGTTTTCTTGCTGAATTCAAAATTCCTCCGCCCTTTTTTCCAATTTCCTCATAAGACAAGCCTTTGATTCGGTCTACAAACTCATCTTCTCGCGTTTTTGCAAAAACGATATGGGTATGAGAATCACAAAAGGCTGGTAAAACATATTTACCTTCCGCATCTATCACCTCTAAATTATTCCAATCTATAACACCAGCCAATTCAGTCATTGGTCCATACATGGATATTTTACCATCTTCAATTGCTAAAAAAGCATCTGCCAAACAATTGAGTTCTGACAGCTCTGCCCCGCGCAATGGACCTTGATTTGTTTCCAAAATTCCCGCCAATCCTTTTATGTTCTTGATCAAAATATTTGCCATAACTCAATTCTAATTTAGCTCAAAAATACTAAAATTTGAGCGAACGAATTTTGAAAGCGGAGAACCTGAAGTCAACCTAATTCGAGTATTATTTTCATCATAAACCTGGCACTTCGTATAAACACCTAAACACCCACCTAAATCTTTTAGAAACTAAACCGTTTAAAATATCAGACCCCAGGTTTTGGCACAGCTTTTGCAATTTCCATAGCGAACGTAAAAAAACAGAAATAAGTAGGGGCTCACAATTTTCAACTCGATTCTCTACCAAGAACAAGTAAAACTGAAGTTATGAAAAAAGTAAATTACATATTAACAGGAATTATAATGGTAGCATCATTTGGATCAGTCGCCCAAGAACTGGCTCCGGATCAAAATCCTAACTACCAAAACAGCGCAGAAAAGTATGCTGAGAAATCAGATGAGCTAACTGCAACGCAAAGTGAAACCACTCAGGAAACGTATAAAGCATTTGACTGGCGTGAAGCGAAAGCCGAAAAACAGCAAATTCGTAAAGATCGTCAATATGAAATTCGCAAAATGCGATTACAAAACCGCTACAGATGCGGTAACACCAATAGATATTACAACAACGGAAATCCATATGGTAATTACAACAACCAATATTATAACAACGGATATTATGGATTACCAAGTTGTGGAACAGGGCTTTTTTACCCCTTCCATTAAATAGAACAGAAGCAAAAAAATTAACGATAAAAACAGAAGATCATGAAAACATTAAAATTTAATCTATTTTTTGCAACTATACTGGCACTGTCAGTTCAGAGTTGTATGAGAAGTGTATCACGAGTTGATCCAGAAAAGGAAATTGATATCAGCGGAAGATGGAATGATGTCGATTCAAAAATAACTGCAGAATCAATGATTGACCAAGTATTAGGTGAAATCTGGTTGAAGAAGCACATGAATGAAAAGAAAGAGAAACCAGTTATAATTGTTGGGTTCGTAAAAAATAAAAGTCATGAGCATATTGATGCTGAAACGTTTATTAAAGATGTTGAAAAATCATTCATTACTTCACAAAAAGTGAGATTGGTACAAGGAGGAGAGAAGCGCAACGCAGTTAGAGGTGAAAGAGCTGATCAACAAGATAATTCATCCGTTTCTACCATGAAAAAATGGGGATTAGAAGTAGGAGCAGATTATATGATGCAAGGTTCAATCAACTCAATTGTTGATGCCTTAGATCGTAAGAAGGTAGTTTATTACCAAATTGATCTTGAGCTTACGAATATGGAGACAAACGAGATTGTTTGGATCGGAGATAAAAAAATCAAAAAATTCGTCAAGAATTAATTAAATGCACTTCGAGAGCATCAATGAGCCTGCTCATAAGACTAAATAAATCGAAGTAAACTTTGACAATAATAAATTATAAAATTGAGTAAACAAAAATATCACATTGGGGAGGTTCAACAAACCTGCTCAGTGTGAATTTTTCAAACCATTTAAAAAAAAAAATTAAAGCAGTCTGATTAATGCACATGCAAATCAGACTTCGTAAAAAACGAAATCATGTTTGCAAAAAAAGTCGCACATATCATTATAGCACTTCTTATAGGAGTTAGCATAAGCGGTTGTGCCACTTATCATCAAAAAGCGCAGGAAACTGAAAAAGCACTGTTTGCCGGAAACTATACGAAAGCAGAAGAGTCTATCAAAAAAAACAAATTCTTAAAGCGCAAACGCAACGCACTTTTATATTACTTAGAACTTGGAAAAGTTCAAAACCTAAATGGAGATTTTGCTGCAAGCAATAAAAGCTTGAACAAAGCAGATCACATGATGGAAGAACACCGTAATCTTTTTGAGATGGCAATTGGTATTACGGTTAACCCAGCAATACAATCTTACAATGTTGAAGGGCATGAACGTATTCTAGTTCATTATTATAAAGCATTAAACTATTTACAATTAGGTGACATTGAAGAAGCGATTATTGAGGCGCGCCGAATAGACTTGAGCCAAATGGCAAATGATAATGCCGTTGGTGGTAAACTCAAAAAATATGGCAAAGATCCATTTGGATTAATGCTGATGGGAATGATTTACGAGGCGGACAAAGATTATAACAACGCATTCATTGCCTATAGCAATGCCAAAAAAATATACGACACGGATGAAACTGGGCTATATAACGGTCAATATCCAGAGAGTTTAGAGCACGATATAGTGCGCACGGCGGATTATGCAGGAAGACAATACAAATCTGATTTGGTAACTGAAGATCTTCCTTTCGGAGAAGCAATTATTTTTTGGGAAAATGGAATGGCTCCAATTAAAGAAGAAAAGAATCTTTACTTTTCATTAAATGAAGAAAACGGTAACTTCTTTTTTACATCTGATCAAATTTATGTACCAGTAGATTATGATTTTGGGAAAGATGATGAAGATTTCGACCCAAGTGATATTGGAATGATTCGTTTAGCATTGCCTTATTATATCCAGCGAAACAACGCTGTACAATCAGCTTATGTGACGCATAACAACAAACGTAAAAACTTACATTTAATTGAGGACATTAGTGCTTTAGCTTTCCAGATTGAACGGGACAACTATTTTAAGGAACTTGGAAAAAATCTTTTACGCATTGCGATTAAAAAAGTAAGCGAATTAGCTGCAGGTGATCGGAACGAATATGTTGGATTGGCCATGAATATCGTAAATGTAGCTACTGAAAAAGCAGACACTAGAAACTGGCAATCACTACCAAGCCAAATTCACTATACCCGTATTCCTTTAGAGGAAGGATTGAATACTATTTCTGTGAATTGTAGCAATGGACAAACGCAAACTTTTGAGATTCGAGAAAGTGGCGGAAAGGTTTTTCGGAACGTTGTAACTTACTAGGCGTGTTTTAGTTTTAAGTCTTGATAGTTATCGTGTTGTTTTTAGTAAATATTGCTAATGGGAGACCAACAAATTGTTCAAAAAATGGTAAAAGAATAAGTTCACTTTAACGGAATAGAAAATGGGATAGTGATTAAGTAAATCATTATCCCATTTAAATATTATGCACGATAATAAAACGCAATTGAAACTACTTTGGTTTATGAATTACACCCTCCTCAATCAAGTGTGCAAAAAAGTCATTAATCGTTTCAGATAACGGACGATAGTTCATTCCTAATTTCTCAATACTTTTGCTATTATCCGCTTTAAATGGATAGCCAATATTTTTAGCTACCATTTTACGCGGCATACCCTGTGATGGGCCAGCCAACCACACCATAAACTTTGGCAATTTTCTTGAAGGCAGTGGGTAATTTGGATAGTTCGGTTTAAGCATTGCTGCAAGGCCTAAAAAGCTTGAATTTTCTGCAGAAATGATATGTCTTCCTTCTGCTTCCGGAGTGAAACCTGCCTGGAAATGAGCTGTTGCTAAATCACGCACATCCACTGCGCCAATATTAAATGCAGGCGCCCCCATTTTCATGTCGCCGTTCCCCATCATTTTCATAATTTCAAATGTTTCTGAAGTTCCATGCGGATTGATCCCAGGTCCTATTACAAATGAAGGATTTACCACAACAACATCCCATTGCTCTTGCGCCTTCATCATTTTCCATGCTTCCTTTTCAGCTAACGTTTTTGAATAAGAATAAGGTTGATGATCTAGTGAAGAGGTTGTATTCCATGCGTCCTCTGTCATCGTTTGATTAGGCATACTCAAAATGTCTTTTGCATCTCCATAAATGGCGGCACAGCTGCTTGTAACTACAACTCTTTTTACCGAACCAAACTTCGTTGCAGCGTTCAGCACATTTTGTGTTCCCTTTAATGCCGGGTCAATTAAATCCTTTTGCGGATCCTTAATTGAAAGTGTAAAAGGAGAAGCAGTGTGAAAAATTAGTTCACAACCTTGGGTGGCGGCATCAAAGGAGCCTTCCTCCAATAAATCTGCCTTGAAGTACTTTATACTCCCAGAGGAATTGGCGGCAATTGCATCCAGATATTTTGTTTTTTCTTGATTCTCGGGACTTCTTACCGCGGCGTGCACAGTCATTCCTTCTTTTAATAATTTCTCCACTAAGCGTCCTGCAACATATCCTGTTGCGCCGGTTACCATTACTGGTTTTGATTGATCTATCTTTTTCATAATCTATGTATTAATCTAAATTGTATTTTATTTTTAAAGCGTTCAGCGTCTTCGCTGAATCATATTGTTCATCTTTTAGCAGTATTACGGCAGCTGCTCCGTCCAATATCATTTCCAAAATAGCACCTTCAGCCTTGGGATCTTCATAGCCTAATTCAGCAAAAGCCGCTGTTGATTTTTCAAACATGAGCTCAAATGAAATGCTATTGTATTTTTGTTGTTGCCATTTTAAGGCATATATTAATCGCCAAAATTTATGCTCAGCTTGGTCAATTTGAAAAGGAATTGAAATAATGGCGCTTAGAATTTCTTTGGGGTCCGTCATTTCAAAAATAGGTGCGAAATACGCTGTCCCCATTTCTTGTCCTTGCTCTAAAATGGCATTTAACAATCCTTCTTTATTTTTAAAATGCCTAAAAATCAATCCTTCAGATACACCCGCAGCTTTCGCTATTTTATTGGTAGATGTTCCATGAAACCCCTCTTCTGCAAAGAGTTCCAGGGCGTTGGCTAGTATCTTAATTTGTTTTTCTGTCATAATAATAAGTGATTACTCACTTATAAATGTAGTAAAAAACTTGATTCCTCAAAAAATAAATATCATTCCCGCGAAATTACTACCAGTAAAACGACAATTTCATGAATGTCTTCATGATTAGAGATCGAGACTTTTTTTACGCTTTAAAAAAATGATGTTGAAATTCCGTTGGAGAATTCAAACGATATAACATTTTAAAATCACCTTCCAAAGCCGTCATAATATTCTTCAAGATAGCTTTCATACTCATATATCATTTCGATATTTTCTACTTCAATATCCGATAATTTACCCCGAATATCTGTCCCCATTGGCATGTACCAATCATATCCTTCGAACAAAGTCCGCCATTCTTTATTCTTAAAACAATAACCACGGCGTGCATAAATTTCATTTCGCATTTCTGTCAATTCGTATTCAGTCAAATTGGCCAAATCATCATCCGCTAATAAGCGTTGCGAGGCTTCCGGATAGGTTCCTAAAGTAGCATCATATTCAAATAGACGTTTTTTCAATTCATAGGTTTTAGCAGAGTTTCCTTTTTCCTTATATGGCGTCCAGTTCCCTTTGACTAGCTCGTCCGAAGCATCTAAAGTAAATTCAAATATTCCGTCATATTGGTCGTCACCAGGCTCTTTTAATGTGAATGTATAAAGGTCTTCTTCCATTAAATCAAAAGTCCCTGAAACCTTGCGAAAATTTCCTGCACAAACAGAATATCCTTCTGCACTGCCGTTTGCCGTTTCAAAAATGGTCAGGTTGATTTTATTTTTTCCAAAAGCTCCCACATAACATCCTAAAATTTGGTCAACTGTTTGATCTACCAGCGGAAACATTTCGTCAATAAAAGACTGATTGATGTCTTTATCTCCGCCGATTGTTCTAGGGCTCTCATCATATAAGGTAGCTGATAATGACTCATCCAACTCTTCTACTGCAGGATCATTTGTCTCAATATTGGTTGTTTCATCCTGCTCATTGGTTTCTGGTGGATCAGATGTTGGAGCACTACAAGACATTATAAAAATAAAACTCGTTGCGAAAAGTAGTTGCATTAAAATGGGCGTGTTTCTTCCTTTTTTCATCTTCATTGTCATTCATTTAAACTATTTTGGTTTCATCAACCGAATGTAAATTACAGATTATTTTGAAAAAGCTTATCAGAATCTTACTTATTCTATTATTTGCATTCTTTACACTATTAATGGTGCTCATTACCATCCCATATTTCTCATTAGAGACAGATGTGGCATTTTTACGCATTAAACAGTGGGTATTTCGACTCTTCCCAACTTCGGTTTCAAATATTTGGATTACAGCTTTTTACATTCACGTTTTTACAAGTGTATTCGCCTTAATTGCAGGTTTCACACAATTTAACAAGCGTTTTCTATGGAAAAAAACGCACAGAATTATGGGAGCAATCTACATTGTGACGGTTCTTTTATTGACGGGACCTTCTGGACTAATTATGGGTTTTTTCGCAAATGGAGGACCCTTATCTGTTGTAGCATTTAGTACTTTAGTACTATTGTGGTGGTGGTTTACATTTAAAGCGTACACAGCCATTCGCAATCGAGACTATGAAGCACATAGCAAGTTTATGTATCGAAGTTTTGCGCTTACGCTATCGGCTGTTACACTCCGTTTGTGGAAATATGTCATTGTAAATTATTTGTATGAAATGCCACCTATGGATCTTTACCGCCTCGTAGCATGGCTTGGCTGGGTGCCTAATCTAATTTTGGCAGAAATCCTGATTTACAAAGGGTTCCACTTGAAATTATTGACCAAAAAACTTAACCACCCCTATTAGAAATTTGCAGAACTACTACGTCAGTCAGTCAATAGCGCACTGATAACGCAGATTATTCTGATTTTAAATGATCTTAAAAAAGCTGTGAAAAACGCCAAGGGGTGCTTTGTGCAAATACTCTTAACTATTGCCCTAATGCCTAATCACCTCTTACCTTATCCCTAAAACCGAATATCCTTAATCATTAGCTGCAGCGTTGTTCTACCTTGCCAAAAATTCTCGCCTATTGTATACACAATATCGAACGGTTCATTAATTATTCGAGTCATTAAATGCCCAAAACCAAAAGCAATGGCCTCTACAATAATTTCTGGGTATTCTGCTTGTCGAATAGAAAGCTTAACATGCTCGTCCTTTAATAACCTGGAATAGCCTGTGTCTTTGACTTGCCGGCTAACAAAAACTGGTGACATATTATCTGGACCGAACGGCGCCAACTGTTTCAAAACACGATAAAACTTCGGAATTCCACCCAATTGATTTTCAAAAATATCTCTAAAGTCTATTTCCGTATCAATTTCAATTTCCGGCACCAACATGTCTTCTGTTAAAATGTCTTGTGCAACTGAATCGAACTTTAATTTAAAAGCTGGAACATTATCCAGAGGCATGGTTAATCCTGCAGCGAAATAGTGTCCACCGAATTGAGTTAGCAAGTCAGCACATTCTGCAATAGCATCGTGAATATTAAAGCCCTTAATACTGCGAGCAGAGCCTACAGCTTCGCCGTTTGATTCTGTCAAAACAATTGTTGGTCGATAATACGATTCAATCAGCCGAGATGCAACGATTCCCACCACTCCTTTATGCCAATTTGGATCAAAAATCACCGTTGATTTTGCATTTAATAACCAATCGTCTTTTTCAATTTCCGCCATGGCTTCAGCAATTATTGAGCGGTCTATTACTTTACGGGTTTCATTGTGCGTATTAATGAGTTTACTCACCTCCTCCACCTCATCAATTGACTGGGCTAATAAAAGCTCCACGGCTTTATTTCCAGATGCTATTCGACCCGCCGCATTAATTCTCGGCGCAATTGAAAACACAACAACCATAATCGATAAATCTCCTTTGGTATTGGATAATTCTAAAATCCGTTTAAAGCCTATTCTTGGAGTTTCGTTGAGTAATTGAAGACCAAAATAAGCCAATATTCGATTCTCTCCAGTCATTGAAACGATATCTGCACCAATACTTACAACCACCAGATCCATCAAATTCACAATATTATCAAATGATCGATTGGCTATTTGATTCAAGGCTTGCACCAATTTAAATCCTACGCCACAACCAGATAGTTCTTTATAAGGATATGGGCAATTGATTTGTTTGGGGTTCAATAAAATACAAGGTGGCAGTTCTGTTCCGGGTAAATGATGATCACAGACTATAAAGTCAACACCATTTTCCTTGGCATAGGTTATTTGTTCAATTGCCTTAGTTCCGCAATCGAGTGCAATGACCAAAGAAAAACTATTATCAATAGCAAAGCCTACCCCTGTCATTGAAATACCATACCCTTCTTTATACCGATCAGGAATGTAATAGCCCACCTGCTCATATTCTCGCGTTAAATACTCATAAATGAGGGCTACAGAAGTTATTCCATCTACATCATAATCACCATAAACTAATATATTTTCACCGTTGAGTATGGCGGTTGATATGCGTTCAACTGCCAATTGCATGTTCAACATTTCGAATGGATCATGTAACTCATCCAAACTCGGGCGAAAAAATGCTTTCGCAGCTTCAAAATTTTGAATTTTGCGCTGCCCTAAAATTGTTGCAATTGGTTTTGAAACACCGAGTTGCTCAATTAATCGAACAATCGTGTCTTGATCTGTGCTTTCCTTAAAGACCCATCTTTTATCCATGAATTTAAGCTTTTATAAAGAAACTAATTAGATTTAATCTTTTCGTATCTTAGAAGTTTATTGGGGTCGAATGTTAAAGATAATTTAAAAGTCGATTTGATATTGGTTTCGAGATCATTTTTTTTATTTTTAAGAAAAAAACTAGGTTTCACCTCTTCAAAATAGTATTCATTTTAACCCTAACTCCAGTTTTTCGGCAAGACAATGAAAAAGTATATTCCATTTATTTTGATCAAAAAGAACTTGATTTTAGAAGTTTAAAAGGGAGAAAGACAAAATTAGAGGGAGCAACAACCTACATTTTAAATCCAGCAAAAGCCGAATGGAAAGTTTTAATGAAACACTTTAAGGAATACGATCGGTATCACGAAATTGCTAAAGGTTCAGATTAATTTTTCTGAGAAGTAACGTCTAAATCAGTTCTTATTTTTCCTAGCCAAGCTTTCGCTTTGTCAATATTTGTAATGAGTTTAACAGGAATATACTTCTTTTTATTTTTTAGAATATCACGCGCAACAATGCGTTGCCCTAAAGAATGCACAATAATTGCCTCTGCTTTTACACATCCATCTCCAGTATCATTTGTACAGGCCTCTCGAGCTTCTCTGTCAGGAATTGTTCTATCTCCAATATTAATCAGATTAAAAACTTCTTTTTCTTTCGCAAGGCGAATTGAAGCCAATTTAATCTCTTTATAATCGTGTAAACTAAATACTTGATCCTCCCCAACATTTATATAGAGAATATTATTCTCCAATAATCTAACAGTCGATTTTTCACATTCAATCATTCAATTCTCTTTTTAAAAGACCAATTTAATTGGACATAACAATAATTACATCAACGTCGTTAAAAACATTCTATCATTAACGACAAGAAAATGAAAGGATAATTAGTTTAGAGCCATTTTTTGTAGTAATCGATTTACTTGAACAGCGGGTTAAGTATAATCGTAGCGTTATTCGTGGTAGCAGCTATGATGTTATTTTAATGAGCTAATATATATTTGGTCGACTAATCCCTAATATTGGTAGATTAATTTTGGAATAGCTTTTTACCCGAAATTACTAACCATTTGATAATTATCATTTTTTGCACGAAGGCCTGTTACCCATTCTTTTGCTTTTTTCTTATCTGTAAAAATGCGCGTGGGAACATTTGATTTTCGTTGCTTTATCGGTTGTTTGGCTATAATGAATTGGCCTAAACCATGAACGACCACCGCTCGACCTAGCATCTTATTATTTTGCCTCCTCTTTTCCACAAAACTCACGGGCTGCTTTGGTTGGGGTTGAATAAGCACCATAACTAACTATGCTGTATAATTTCCTTTGGACTTTCACTAATTCAGCTGCGACATTATGGAATTCATAAATGTGTTTCATACCTATTTCGCTCCCTGAATCAATATCAACGAATATAATATTCCCATCAATCAGCCCTACTTTACCTATTTTACACTGGATCATTTTCATAGACATAATATTTGATTCAAATTTACACCGTTTTCGTCGAAGGATGTAACAAAACAGATATGCATGCATAATAAGTCGATAAGGTGTATTTATAATGTTATATCCGTAACACTTTGTTAATGAAGGTTTAGAGTTTGGGGGAAAACAATTAATCGTCTACACGAATATTAAAAGCTTCTAAAAGCCCCATTAAACCATCAGTAGAAAACCGGGCGCCTTTCACTTGATTTAGACTTGGGTTAATCGCGTAATTTTTACTTAAACGGAAATCAGCATCCATTAAATTGGTATTGTTAAATTGAGCATCCGTAAGAATAGAATTTGTGAAAATGTATTTTTTTAGTTGCGCTGCTGTAAAATCACATTCTTTCAATGAATAGTTAATCATTTTCAACCCAACTAATTTTAAATTGTGGAATGAGGCATAATCGAGCATTGAATCTTCAAACTAAATTTTTAAACGGAATGGATTAACACTTTCGAAATTAAGTCCGATCATTTTACAACCCACAAAACTTACTTCTCTAAACGCTGATTCATTAATGAAAGCCCCTGTAAAATCGCAATTAATAAACTCGTAGTCTTCAAATGTCAAGCCTATGAAATTTAATTGAGCAAAGCTACAGTTCTTAAGAACACATGACTCAAATAGTGTTTTGCGCAATTCTTCAGCACCATAATCAACTTGCTTAAAATGCTCTTCAAAAAAATTGTTTTCGCTCATAATAAAGTGTTTGATAGCGTCAACGGAGTGATTGATTTAAGAATTGACCCACTTTAAATCCGGTTGAAAAACAACCTTGCAATAAAAAACCGCCCGTTGGAGCGTCCCAGTCCAACATCTCTCCAACTATTGAAATATGAGGATGTTTTATTAATCGAAATTGCACATCTACTTCATCCATTGAGATTCCGCCAACAGTTGAAATGGCCTCCTCTACTGATCTGAGTCCAACTATAGGAACAAGCACCTTTTTTAAACATGTTGCAAATGCGCTAGGATTTAAATACGTTTCTTTATCTAAATTACGTTTCGCAATTGCATGCATGGCCTTGCTAAGCTTAAACGCATAGGTATAATTTTTTGGTTTTATTACAGCACTCGATATTTTTGCCTGCAACATCTCCACAGTACTATTCGGTTTAAAATCAATAAACACATACGCGCGCTCCTTCTTTGCTAATGTCTCTCGCATTAGCGGGACTAATGGATATATCGCATTTCCTTCTAAACCATACTTAGTAATTATAGCTTCGCCCTTAAAAGTTTGACCGTAAGCCTGAATAGCAATGTTTTTTATAGGTGTACCCGCAAATTTTTTTTGAAATTCATCTCCCCAATCCACATCTAATCCACAATTTGATGCTTGAAAGGGCAAGGTCTGCACATTAATGGCATTAAAATGTTTAAACCAATCGCTGTTAGCGCCTGTCTTGGACCATGAACCGCCTCCCAAGCCAAAAATATAATGATCCGCCTCTATGGTGATTTGATTTTCATTTGCCAATACAATGGGTTTGTTTGCTTGGTCAAATCCAATAAATGCATGATCTAAATGCACCTTCACCTTTCTTTCTTCAAGAACATCCATTATTCTTTGAAGCACCTGATTCGGCTTAATTCCTTTTTCTGGGAAAACCCTACCACTCGATCCAATAAAGGTCTCCATTCCGAGTTGCGACAACCAGGTGCGCGTGTCATTTGTGCTAAAATTCAATAAGGCTTGGTGTAATTGAGGGTGATTCGAATAAACAGCTGTTAGCTTTTCCCTTGTTGCTTGATTCGTAAGATTGAAACCTCCGTTACCCGCAACTAAAAATTTACGTCCGACACGTTTCCCTTTTTCAAAAACATGAACCTCATGCTTTGCACTCAATTGATATGCTGCCATTAAACCTGCGGGACCTCCACCAAATAATGCAATTTTCATTCTATCGTTTATTGCACCTCTTGTTTAGCGCGTTCGAACAATATTTCTCCGGTAATATATTCATCATCCCAAGTTAAAAAAATAAAAATAACGCCCTCATCAAGAGTATCGAACTCACTCCAGTGTTCATCAAAAGCGAGGTGACATTGCCATGTATGGGCGACCATAATTTTAAAAATTGGATCTTGCATAGTCGTTAAACAAGCGGCCGAAATCATACAATCTGTCTGCTCAGTTTGGATGACTTTAAGCACTTCAAATTGATCAAGTTCGGTAAAATAATAATAGATATCCTCTTGCATTTCGCGCAAGTCGCTTCCAGATACTGGCTTCACGTTTGAAGGAAGCTCGGCTATTTTTTCTTTAAGGGTCATAGTGTTTCACAAATTTACCCTTTTTATAGAACTGTATGCTTTTCTATGATTTTTTGAAGCTAAATATTTTTGTGCCGACATATTCCGAAGGAACATTAACATTTGTAAAATAACGCATAGTTTTTGCAGCTTTTTGTGCTTCGTGGATTAAATACTGACTGCCACTATTTGATTGATTCGGATCAAGCAATGCTTTTACCCATAACTTTAATGCAATTTCACCTTCTTCTTGTAAATTGGACTCAAAATTCGGCTTTTTTATGATAGCACGGCTTAAACTACCAGTTTCAAATGGTCCAACATCCACAATATTCCATTCCGTGTTATCCCCAAATGTTGGGCCATCTGACTTTCCGTCAGTTGGACTAAAATTAAAGGCTTTGTCCACTTGAGGAGCCGCAGTTTTCTCAACTGAAATACTTGATTCGTTTTGCACAGCAACGTCCTGAGCTTCCACTGGAGTTGGATTATATGTACTTGCATTCTCACTTCCAGAGGCGGAAGGCGCCTCAAAACTAATCTCAACGTTAGTTTCAATAGGTTCAACTTCTTCCTCATTTTCAGTAGGAGTTTTTAAACTCACTAGTAAAAAGAAAAGTATAGAAAGCATAATAAAGATAGCAACCGCATAAAATGCATGTTGGTGTTCTTTCTGTTTTAAAGCAAGCAACGGATTTTTCATAATGATTTGTTGCTATATAATCATTACGTTGAAAGGGGTTACAGGGTTTCTGCTTATGGAAGATGATGTCTGGTAAAAAGAGATCCCTTATTATGCGATCTATGTCAGATAGACTCGAGACAATATTAGCCATTTCTCTGATCGATAATTAAAAAACAATCCATTCACCTAACTTTCTTGTTTTTAACCCAAGAATTAACACATTTAACTCAATAATTCATACAGTTTAAGATTTAACACCTTCTTTTCCAAGGGTTAACACCGTTTGAATTGTTATGATACAGCAGGAGATCAATTAACACTAGTCCCTCAAAATAATTATTATAGATTTAATTATTATCGCAAAAAAGACGCTGTCTTCAAAAGTGTCTTTTTTTGTTACTATAAAGTTGACCTTATTCAAACTCAGGCTTCCGCGAGAATTCTCTCGCTTGGTATCATTTGATAACCCACTTTACTTCCTGCAATCGAACTACCCATTCGGATCCAAAATCAAATCGATTCGAACAACAGCGTCTTGTAAATGATATTTACTCATTTTATCTGCGGTGCGACCAATGGCAGCTTTAATTTGCTTTTTAAGCTCTGTTAACTCTGCTCGGACTACCGCACGAATATCAGATTGGCTAGCATCTACGTTCGATCGAATGAAGAAGCGTCTAAGTGCCCCCGGAATTATTGTCTGTTTTTCCGTCATCAAATAAGCCAAGCGATCGATATGCGCACGTTGTAGATTTCTGCGATACACATCAATCTCACCGCCTTGTTTTAATTCTGTCCAAACGGAGGCTCTTAGATCCTCCATCAATTCAATAATCGAATAAGCTTCATCTCCGTTTACAGCTTCGTTTTCAATTGTTCGCGCCAATCTACCAAAGTCTAGTAAACTATTAAGCGTTCTAGCCTGTAAAGTTCTCATGCGCTCAATCGCTCCATCAAATTGAATTTTATTAAAGATGTTTTGATCTAATAACCAAGTTGGGGTTTTAAATAATTGTTCATCTAAAAATACCATTGCTCGCTCTTGCTTCTCTTTTGTTACGTGGGTATAAACAGGACCTTCTTGATCGTAGGTTTTATAATTTTCATAGATACCACCAACGTTATTTGACACATGCCCCATATAACGGTTAAATTGACCCAAAACTTGATCGTAAATTGCAGATAAATCACTATAATCCTTTCCATCCTCACCGATCCACTCAATTAAATTAGGGATAACCCTTTTTAAGTTCTTAATTCCATAATCACTTGCTTTCATGGCATCATCACCTAAATCCTCCGTTTGAGAACTCGGATCAATTACACCGAATTGTTGCTTGCCAAACCTATATAAAGGATCACCAGCATGTTCTAATATCCATCCATCCAACGTTGCTTTTTCATCCTTTTCATTTTCTGCATCCAGAATCGGACGATACCCCCAATTGATCGAATACTTATCATAAATACCAATGTTTGGCATTAAAGCCACGCCTTCATCTTCCGGTTGTGCGATATAATTAAAACGGGCATAATCCATAATTGAAGGAGCAGTTCCGTAAACATCTGTAAAAGTAGACGAACGCAATGAATCAACAGGATAAGCAACGCTACTTCCCATATTGTGCGGTAAACCTAATGTATGGCCAACTTCATGTGCAGAAACAAAGCGGATCAACCTACCCATAGTTTCTTCTTTGAATTCAGTTCCTCGAGCATCCTCGTTAATTGCGGCAGTTTGTACAAAAAACCAGTTTCTTAAAAGTGTCATTACATTGTGATACCAGTTAATATCTGACTCAATAATTTCACCACTTCGCGGATCACTTACATGTGGTCCGTTTGCGTTTGGAATAGGAGAAGCTAAATAGCGCACAACTGAATAACGTGCATCTTCAGGACTCCATTCTGGATCTTCTTCCGCTGTGGGTGCATCCATTGCAATAATTGCATTTTTAAACCCGGCAGCCTCAAAAGCAACTTGCCAATCTTCAATTCCTAACTTCAAATACTTCGCCCATTTTTTAGGTGTTGCACGATCGATATAATAAATAATAGGTTTAACAGGCTCTACTAATTCACCGTTTTTAAACTTTTCCATATCCTCTGGCTTCACCTCTAAACGCCATCTATCCAAGTAACGAACCGATTCACTTTTTTGAGCTTCCGAACCATAATCAGTTTGCGCTGAAGTAAACCAACCAACACGTTGATCGAAGTAACGGCGCTGCATAGGTGCTTCTGGCAATAAAATCATGGAGTTGCTCATTTCTAAAGAAATTGAACCTAAGCTAGAATTAGAAGGAGCTCCACTTGCAAAATATGTTTTGACATGACGAGATTCCACATTAATGGGATAACTACTCAACGATTCAATAAATGAACGATCGCTATCTAATCTTGTGACTTTATATTGTTTTCTTGTCCAAACAGGTAAACCAATTGCTTTTATATCAAATGTAAAAAACTTTGTTACATCAATAACAACAGAGCTCGAATCTTTTCCAAAAGCTTTGATTGGAAACATGTACATAATCGGCTCAAAATTTGAATTCATAACCGCTTCGTGCACCGGTAAAGAATCTGCAGCAACTACTCGGTGAGAAACTACACGCAACAAGACATTGTCATCTTTCCACTCCCAACGTAAAACTTGCTCGTTTTGTTTTCCTCCACCAAATCCCATTCCCGCAGCGGTTTTTGCAATTCGTGTTACCATTAGCATTTCTCTTCCAAACAAACTATCAGGAATTTCATAGAAATAGTCTTTTGCTACCTTATGGACTTTGAACAAGCCTTCATCTGTTTCGGCATCCTTGGTAATTACTTTATTATAAGGTTTTACATCACCTTTTTTTGGTGGTGGTGCAGTTTGCTCAGTATCATCTTTCTTTTTCTTCTTTTTTTTCTGCGAAAAACCTTCAGTGGAGAAGGAAATGGCAGCTAAAACAATAAATAAACGGAGGACAAAATTCATTTTCATTGGTGGATTTTTCTTTATTTGACACTAATAATACGGTTTTAATTCGACCTTAAAAAGAAGAATGTATAAAAGCGTTATGTTAAGGATGAGTGGTTAAACTCTAATTTATTGATTTTGAATTAAAACAAAGTAGGCCCAAATACTAAAATTAAATTCATCATCCAATTGTTCCGTTTTCTGGTCTTGATGCTTTTCTGTTGAGACAAAAAAGAAACCCGCCATTGCCATTGGACTGTAACGCGCATCCAATTTACGAACAATATATGCGGCAACTGGCGGTCCTAAAAATACTTCCGCCAGACTTTGTGTAATTTGGAACCCTAATAATATCCATCCAATAGAAGCCATATTGGGATCATATATATTAATAGGAGCAAGCAATAAATACCCTAAAGTGGCAAGACCAAATCCAATAGCCAGTTGAAGTGTAGTTGGAATCTGTTTAATTGAAAAATAAATGGCCAAAGCAACCGCCGTGACAATAACTACAACCGTATTGATATTCATATTACCTCCAGCGACAAATTCAGCAAGCGCATTATTTTCTATTTCTTGAGAAAAAAAGTAGATCCCGCCTCCAACAAATTCCATTGCCAACCAATAAACCGCAGCTCCAATAATGGCAAGTGAAACAATGAGGGGAAACATGGTATTTGGTTTTTCTGGGACTTGGTAAGGGTCACTTTCGGTGGGCTTTGCAAACAACAATAAAGCAATTGAGAGCAAAAACATAAAACCACATATTAAAAAAGCAGTTTGATAGCCCTGACTATAAGCAAGAATACCTATGACCAAAGAACCAATGAACGCACCGACACATACCATGGTATAGTTAATCATTAGACCAGAATCCAACAATTTAGAGCGGTGATAAAGTTGACCTAAAAAGGCAAAAAGTTTGTCCTGGAAATTCCCCCGCCTACTCCAGCCAGTATAAATCCAATAAATATTTGATCTGAGTATTGCGCGAACGCAATGATGAAGACACCAATCGCTTGCAGTCCAACACACGCTATGGTCGCAAATTTTGGCTGTCCAAAAAAGCCAATTACGCCTCAAATAAAGTTACTGAGCATCATGTGTCCAATTCCAGCGCCATACATGCGCAAGCTGCCGAATCAGAAAGGCCGATTACTCCCGTTAAATAAATTACAAATATGGAACGCATACCATAAGACCCAGCATGCTCAAAAACAATGGCAAAGTAATATGGTAGTGTTGATAACGGGTGAGATTTCATGGGGTTAAAAATAGGCAAAGTAATATTTCATACCTAAATAAGTGAAAAAAGGAAATCTTTACAAATTCCCCTCATAAATTTTGAGCTATCGGTTTAAACCAACCTCCCGAACAATTCAGAAACTGGAAACGCAAGTGCTTCTTGTTCCGATTCAAGTTGAAAAGACAATTCTAACCCTGCCAAACAATTAATTTTTCCCTCTTCACCAAGCAAAGCAGTTAAAATTAAATCCGCAGCTATCATTTGGGTGTCGTCGTCTAAATAAGCAATGTTTGCAGCCTCTAAAATCAATTCAAATCTCCCATCTCTTGAAGGCGCAATTATTGCGCGCCAAGAGCTGGCATCCACGTCTTGAACGTCCATATTATGATCATAGACTTGCAATTGAAAAACGCCTGCAGCTTGCGCGGCGTAATAAAAAGTCCACGTATTTAAAGTTGGTGCTCCTGCAATAATTGATTTGGTGACTTCAAGTAATTCACGCTCATTATTTGGCGATAACATAAAGGTGAATTGGTTTGGTGAAGGATTGCCTATTTCCCATTTAATTTTACCCATTCCTAAAATATGTTGATCGAGTAATTGAATGAGTTCTTCTGTTTTGGGGTGACCGTTTGCTTCAATTACAGCTTCAATGAGCGCTTGATTCAAATCAAACCATTCCCAGAAATCGGTTATTTGATTGGACATTGACGAATTTAAATTATCCATTCTTTACCTTATTTTCAAATTTTACTAACATTCCGTTGCTTTGGCCGTTTAACTTGCGTTTAAAAAAGCTTGTTCCCCCCAAAAGCATTCCTTTAAAACCCAAGGCTTGTTTTGCCCATTTGTGTAGGTCAAATGTATCAATATGACGAATGCTTTTTCCGTCTTTAAAAGTAAACTCAGCATCAATTTTATTTAATACTTTGCGTCCTGTTCTACCCACAGTGTAATTGGCGTCCCAATGCGCTTGGCCCTTATTTCCATCCGCATGTACATCAGAAAATTCAAGGGTTAAATCAGCACTTCTGATCAGTAACATGCGCCACATATTTTTGGCATGTTCCACTTTCAAATAACCAAAAGCGGGATCAGTAAATTCAATGTCGTCATGATAAAAAGAACCCATTTTCTCGGCGGCTTTATTTTGGAAGGCGGTATAAAAACCCTCAATTACCTCTTTCATTTAATTTGCTTTTTATGCCGCAAATTAGTTCATTCTTCTATAGCTTTTACATTCTTCATTTTTTTAGTCCTCATAAAAATGTAAGAAAAAGATAAATTAACTGTATTTCCTTCATTAAAAATGTACCATCTGCCGAGCCATTATAGATGACATAATCTCCCGCATAAACTTTATCATGCAAGTATTCATAGGTCAGCGACAAATTGACAACGTGATCATTTTTCAGTTTATGATTTATCCCAATTGTTGTGTGGAGATTGCCTCGTAATCCTTCCAAAGAAGTAAATAAAATCGGCCTTCTGTTCCATTATCACCAATTATTCCAAGATCTGTATATCTATACGAAACATCCCAAAACCCGGCGCCTGCCGAAGCTTTCGAACGCATCATAGTTCGTGATATTGAAATAAGTGTATTATGAAGACCCTAAGAAATCTCCTCTTGGCTCAATTTCATAAGCAGAAGGAAAAAAGACGACACCAGCACCAACATTTATTCCAAAGTATTGACCTAGTGAGAAACGATAGTCAAGATGTAATTTAGGAACATATCCTATTCTTGATTCAGCCATTCCATCTCCGTTTTCTGCCTCAAAGGTTGTTTTATTGAATCCATTTGTCAAGGTTATCGCTAAACTGTTTCTTTCAAAAACATATGGTTTTTTTAGCGTGTCATTATCTTGAGCGATTCCATTCAAACAAAATAATGATATGATTAAGGTCAATCCAAATTTTGATAGCCCATTAAAAAAAGGTAAGGAAAAAGGAAGAGTTAATTTTCGGGTAAAAGTTTTCATAGTATAAAGCGTTTTGTCAATTTGTTAGATGAGACGAACTGATTATAAGATACCCCTATCAAACAGAGGACTTATTGCAGAATTCTATACGAATTGGAAAGAAATACATTATTTGCGGTAAGAAAAAGACCTAACTTAACGGTTGAAAATCACTAAATTTTGTCTTATAACACATTTTGAGACACCGAACTGCCATATATTCACTATCTCTGAATAAAAGTCAGTTCGCGGTCAACCTTATAACAGATACCTCAGGCCAGATACCCAAACGCCCGGGATACCCTAAAAAGCCGAACCCACGATTGACGTACATGTATTGATTCTTGAGCTGATAGAGACCTGCCCACTTTTTGTAACGAAGCGTTATTGGACTCCATTTATATTTACCAATTTCAAAGCCCATTTGAGCGCCATGTGTGTGTCCGCTAAAGGTTACGTCAATGTCATTATAATCAGCAGTGACTTGCTCATCCCAATGCGTTGGATCATGAGAAAGGAGAAGTTTAATCCGCGCTTCGCAACCTTCATAGGCTTTTGCTAAATCTCCTGCTTTGTGGAAACCAACTCCCCAATTCTCAACACCAATTAATCCAATTCGTTCATTATTCTGCTCCAAATAAAGATGTTCATTTAATAAAAGGCGCCAACCCATATCGCCGTGCACATCTTTTAACGCTTGTAAATTTTCAGCTTTGGATTCTGCATTCGGCCATTGCACATAATCTCCATAATCATGATTGCCCAGAATTGAAAAAACACCCATTGGAGCTTTCACGCGCCCAAATATCGATTTGTAATCGTCCATTTCTTTTGCATCATCATTGACCAAATCCCCCGTAAAAAAAACCACATCCGGATCTTGTTTTAAGATTAAATCGACCCCTTTAGTAACGGCCTTTTTATTATAAAAACTACCGGAATGGATATCAGAAATTTGAACAATTTTTAACCCTTCAAAAGCTTTCGGAAGGTTTGGTAGAACAATAGATGTTTCTTTAACTCGATAGCGATACGGGCCTATAAACATTCCCAATAGAAACAAAATATTTGGTAATGTACCAACCACTAGTCCAATGGAAACAAGAGTTGCAGAACGTGTCAAGTCACTCGATTGAAAAATAACATAACCCAATCTTCTAACATCATCTAATAAGACAAAAATGTCAAATACTAAAAGGGAGAATAAATTGATGAAAACGCCTGCGAAAAGAAAATTACGAAACGATTTAGAAAGCTTATTTCCTGTGCCAAAAATTATGACAAGTGAAACCACCGAAACAGCCATGAAGAAAAGATAGATACCATATACCGTACTCCTTAAACCTGGCGAATAAGACTGAATGGTTGATTCAAAACCATAGTAGGCATAAACCTCAAGCAGTGCAATGATTCCCATTATGATAAAGGGTAATATTCGAACTCTTCCGTGCATAGTGAACTAGGTGTTTGCCTTGTTTAGGGTCATAACCGTAATTTCTGGCCAAATACCAATTCGTCCTGGATAGCCTAAGAAACCATATCCCCGATTGATGTATAAATATTGTTGTCCTTCTTGATATAAACCTGCCCATTTTTCATATCGTAAACTAATTGGACTCCATTTGAATCCACTAGTTTCAATTCCCATTTGCGCCCCGTGTGTATGACCACTAAAGGTAATATCAATGTCTTTATATAATTTTCGCACCTCTTCGTCCCAATGAGTGGGATCATGCGACAATAATAATTTTACAGATGCCTCACATCCATTATACGCTGCAGATAAATCCCCAATTTGGTGAAACCCTGCGCCCCAATTCTCAACACCAATGAGTGCTATTTTATCATCTCCTTTTTCAATATAGATATGCTCATCCAATAACAGGCGCCAACCCAACTCTCCATGTATCTCTTTAATCCGCCTCAAATTCGCGCTTTTTGCTTCTTTACTTTCCCATTCTTCATAATCTCCATAATCGTGATTCCCAAGGATAGAATAGACCCCAAGCGGTGCCGAAACACGCGAAAAGACATCCATATAGTTGGACATTTCCTCGGCTGAATTATTCACCAAATCTCCCGTAAAAAATATAATGTCAGGTTGTTGAGCTAATAAGAGATCAATGCCTTTATTCACTGCTTCTTTATTATAAAAACTTCCAGCATGGATGTCAGAAATTTGAACAATTTTAAGTCCATTAAAACTTTCAGGTAAATTGGGCAAATTAACCGTTGGTTGATGCAAGGTATACTTATAAGGACCGATAATCATCCCTGCTGGTAATGAAATTGCCGGTACTGCCGCTGCGATTATGCCCGACTTCAAAATAAAATCTGATCGGCTAATGCCATCATCTGATTCGTTGGCCAAATGTTCAGATGGTTTAACCTTTTTATAAATCCAGCGACCGCCTCGAATCGCATCATCTAAAATTAGAAAAAGTGAAAAAACAAGCTTTATAATTATGTTAAGCACAACAAATGCAAAAAAGAAATTCGTCAACCAAAATGGCAAGGTTTCCCCAACAAAAAACCAGGTTAAAAAACCAATAATCGATAAGCTCATCAAAGACAAATGAGCAGTTTTTAACGTTCGCCTGAACCACAGACTATAATTGTTCCACCTCGATTTTAATGCACGAAAAGTGTACCATTCAAGCAAAACGATAAAAGCGACTGTTATTAGTATAAAAACTATTGATCTCATGTAAAATGTCTACTAATGCATATAACTGTTGTAACAAGCAAATCTAAAAAGAGTTCTACAACATTTTTTATTGTTGACGAATGAAAGGGATAAATATTTCAAACAAATCTTGAATTTTATTCAGTCAAATTCACGGCACCAATGTTAATCTATCATTATCAGTGATTTAAACCATTGTTTTTTGTCCAATAAAAATCAAAATAATTGAAGAACAGATCAACTTAACATTATTTTAATCGATTAAGATTTAGATCGCTATAATATTTTCAATAAAGTATATGGAGATTAAAAAAAAAGAGTGCATCTTTGTCTCCGTAATCGTCATATTTGGCGAAAAAATATAAAATTAAAAGATGAAAAGAGTTTATTTAGCAGGTGCTGCTGCAACGGTTTTATTATTAGGTTCATGTGGAGAAAGCTCTGATGAGCTATCTGATGCACTTGGTGATATAGATATGAGTGAGATCCTTACTGAGAATGCTGGGTCGGATGAAATCCATGATGCAGCAGCAGGTTTTGCAGAAGGATTATCTGAAACTGGAAAAGAGTATTTTTCAGGTTTATTAGCTGAGGTGATTGAGGTTGACGTTAAGTTTAAAGAAGTTGAGCGCATGGATGACATGGACGCTGAAAAAGACAAAATTGACGAAACTTTAGATGCTACTTTAGAAAAAATTGAAGAAGGAAGAAAAGCAATCACTTTATATGAAGATGAAACTTGGCCAAAACGTGCAGAATTTCATACATTGACTGAAGAGTGGTTTGATGCTGTTGAAGCTTTAGTAAATGATCATTTATACGATCTTTCTGATGCATTGTCAAGACCAGAGGATACATGGTCTGATGATGAATGGACTGCTTACGAAGAGTACTTAGTTGATCTTGAAGCTTATTGGGAAGTAGATAATCGTTGGGTAGAATTCCAATATGTATATGCTGAAGCAAATGGTTTTGAAATTGGTGGAACTATTGATGAAGACGCAATGGTTGATGAAGCTATTTCTGAAGACGGAATATAGTTCTCAAACTCAAATAATATTTAAAAAGGTCAGGCATTTATGTCTGACCTTTTTTGTTTTAGTGGTTTTTTTGGGGGAATATAGCTTTGGTTACTTAACGAAGGATTACAAATCCTTCGAATAGTTAATGTGCCGCCAACCAATTATCAGCAAACTTGTAATCAATATCCAGCGGCACAGCTAATTGAACCGCCGCCTCCATTTCTCGTTTTACAATTTCTTCCATTTGTTTTTCTTCAACTTTGTGGATGTCAAAAACCAATTCATCATGCACTTGCAGAAGCATTTTAGATTGTAGGGCCTCTTCCTTCATCACTTTGTGAATATTGATCATGGCAATTTTAATCACGTCAGCAGCTGAACCTTGAATAGGAGCATTCACCGCGTTTCGTTCAGCAAAGGCTCTTACAATGGCATTGGCAGATTGAATATCTTTTAAATATCTTCTCCGCTTCATAATGGTTTCTACATAACCATGATCTCTGGCAAAATCAACTTGATCGCTCATGAAGGATTTCATCATTGTGTACTGCTCAAAATAACTGCCAATTAATCCTTTTGCTTCTTTTCTTAAGATGCCTAGGTTTTGCGAAAGCCCAAAAGCTGATTGTCCATAAATGATTCCGAAATTCACCGCTTTGGCAGCACTTCTCTGCTCCCTTGTTACGTCTGCAATATTGTCGACATGAAATACTTTCGCAGCTGTGGCGGCGTGAATATCCAGCTTGTCTTTAAAGGCTTTAATCATATTATCATCCTGACTCAATGCAGCAATAATTCTTAATTCAATTTGAGAATAATCAGCTGCAAGTAAAGTGTGATCCGCATCTCTCGCGATAAATGCTTTTCTAATCTCACGCCCTTTTTCTGTTCGAATAGGAATGTTTTGCAAGTTTGGATTATTAGAACTAAGGCGGCCAGTCGCTGCGACGGTTTGCATATAACTTGTATGAATTCTTCCCGTAGATTCATTCACCAATAAAGGCAAACTATCAACGTATGTGCTTTTCAATTTTTTAAGGGAACGGTAATTCAAAATTAATGGAATAATTTCGTGTTTATGTTCGAGTTTTGAAAGTACTTCCTCCCCAGTTTTGTATTGTCCCGTTTTGGTTTTTTTGGCATTAGGATCGATTTGCATATGATCAAAAAGTACCTCACCCAATTGTTTTGGAGAGTCCAAATTAAAATCTTCAACTCCAGTTAACTCCTTAATGTTTTTCTCTAACCGAATTAAATCGACTTCCAATTCCTTCGAGAAAATTGCCAAACCAGGCACGTCCAAATTAATCCCTTCCACTTCCATATCTTTCAATACACGTGCTAAAGGCATTTCCATTTTATAAAAAAGATCCTTCAAATGATCCTTCTCTATCTCCGACTGAAAAATTTCCTTTAATTGCCATGTGATGTCCGAATCTTCGCAAGCATAATCTGTCACTTGTGCCGGCTCGAGATCAGCCATATTCCCCTGGTTTTTTCCTTTTTTACCGATCAACGTTTCAATAGAAATCGGGCGGTAATTCAAATATAATTCTGACAGGTAATCCATCCCATGTTTACCCTCAGGTGTAATCAAATAATGCGCAATCATTGTGTCAAACAATGGTCCCAGCACTTGTACGTCATATTTTTCAATAATTTTTAAATCATATTTAATATTGTGGGCTATTTTTTCGATCGATTCGCTTTCGAAAAATGCTCGAAATTCCTGAACTGTTGCCGCTCTTTCATTTGGCGCACAAGAAACATAATAACCCGACCCCGTTTTAAATGTAAATGACATCCCTACAATCTCGGCGGTCATTGCGTTTATACCTGTTGTTTCTGTATCAAAACAAACGGATTTCTCCTTTAATAAGGCCTCCAAAAGCTTCGCTCTTTTCGCTTCGGTATCAACTAATTCATAACTTGGTTTGGAATCAGCAATTGTTTTAACTGAAGTTTCGGCTGCTGCTACTTCCTCGGCTTTTGATTCAATTGCAGGCCCTCCAAATAAATCCAATTGCCCTTCCGCCTTTTGAGCTGTTGGAATGACAATGTCCTCTCCCAATACCCTCTTGGCCATGGTTTTAAATTCCAATTCTGTAAAAATTGCGCGGATTTTATCTTCATTTGGCTCCTCCATTACAAGGCTGGCCTCATCAAACTCAACATCTACAAATAAATCAATAGTTGCCAATCTTTTTGAATCTAAACCTTGCTGTGCGAACTCCACAACATTCTCTTTTTGTTTCCCTTTTAATTGATCAGAATTTTCAATAATCCCCTCTACGGAACCATACAGACCAATAAGCTTTTTAGCCGCCACGGGGCCAACTCCAGGAATCCCAGGGATATTATCCGCACTATCTCCACACAGACCTAAAAAATCAATCACTTGCTCGGGATGCTCAACACCAAAATTTTCCTTCACCTCTGGAATTCCCCAAATTTCCACGGGCTTTTTTCCACGGCTTGGTTTATACATGAAAATATTTTCAGAAACCAATTGAGCAAAATCCTTATCCGGCGTCATCATATAGACGGTAAACCCCACTTTTTCTGCCTGTTTTGCAATTGTTCCAATAATGTCATCTGCCTCATCTCCTGGGCTAATTAAGATGGGGATATTAAAGGCGCGCACAATTTCCTTTATCGGCTCAATCATGCTGGCAATATCTTCCGGCATTGCCTCCCGGTGGGCTTTATAGTCTTTAAATTCTTCTGCCCGTTTTGTTTTCCCTGGCGAATCAAATACAACAGACAAATGCGTTGGATTTTCCTTTTGAATAAGATCTAATAAAGCATTTGTAAATCCAAATGCGGCAGACGTATTTTGTCCTTTACTATTTACTCTAGGATTCTTTATGAAGGCGTAATACGCTCTATAAATTAGGGCAAAAGCATCCAATAGAAAAAGTTTTTTATCGTGTTGTGGCGTCATTTTATTATCGTAATTGGTTATAGTTTCGCGAATGAAAATTGGATCGCTATTAATTCAATACAGGTTTTGGAGCAGCTTCTCCAATGTATTTTTTATAGTAATGCCACTGTTGAATAATTTCAGTCATAGATTGTGTATCTCCATCTTCTGCCATACGCATTAGATTATCTGTATTCAATTCATCTGGATGTTTTGCGCCAGTGGCTGATAACAGTTCAAGGAAAGCGTGAATAGTATTTTTATGATAGTTTGCCGCACGTACACTTTTATCAGCAGGATCGAGTCCTTTCATTAAGTGTTTATTTTGTGTAGCAATGCCTACAGGACAGGTATTGGTATTACACAACTGCGCATGTATGCAACCAATTGACAACATCATTGCGCGGGCAGATTGCGTTAAATCAGCACCCATTGCAATAGCTTTCATAATTCCGAAACCATTAAATACTTTCCCAGATGCAATAATTTTCAATTTTTTACGGATGCCATGTTTGATCAATAACTTGTCGACTGCCACTAAACCCAGATAAAGCGGCATTCCAACAAAGTTGGCAAACTCAAGTGGAGCTGCTCCCGTTCCACCTTCTGCACCATCTACTGCAATAAAGTCAGGATAGGTATCTGCAGTCAACATGGCTTTACAAATTTCCTCAAACTCTTCTACCTTGCCTACACAAAATTTAAATCCGACTGGTTTCCCTCCGCACAATTCACGTAATTCCGAAATGAAATTTACTAAACCTGCAGGTCCGCCAAAAGCGCTATGACCAGGAGGAGACAATACCGTAATTCCTGGTTCAACTCCGCGTATTCCCGCAATTTCAACCGTGTTTTTTTTGCCCGGCAATACGCCGCCGTGCCCCGGTTTTGCACCTTGTGACAATTTTAGCTCGATCATTTTAACTTCTGGACGCGTGGCATTTTCTTTAAACTTTTCAGGCGAAAATGTACCACCTTCGTTTCGACATCCGAAATACCCTGTACCAATTTGCCATGACAAATCACCGCCTTGCAAATGGTATGACGCTACTCCACCTTCACCCGTGTTTTGATAAAAATTTCCTGCTTTTGCTCCGCGATTTAAGGCTATAACAGCATTTTTGGATAAGGAACCAAAACTCATTGCTGAAATATTATAAAGCGAAGCGGAATAGGGCTGCGTGCAATCTTTACCCCCAATCATAACGCGTGGCTCTTCATGCAAAACTGGCGACGGATATAATGATTGCGTAATAAATTCATATCCTTCTTCGTAAATATTCTCCTCTGTTCCAAATGGATGCGTAGCGCCAAGATTTTTTGAGCGTTGATAAATGACAGCTCTTTTATTTTTACTAATTGGTGCTCCATCTGTGCGGCGTTCTACAAAGTACTGCTGAATTTCAGGGGAAATCGCTTCTAAAATATAACGTAAATTCCCAATCAATGGAAAGTTCTTTTTTATGGCGTGTTTATTCTGCAATGCATCTCTCAGACCAATTAAAATCAGTGGTCCAAAAAGAATAAAGAGGTAATAATAATTTGGATTGATGAAATAACCTAATGCAATAATTCCAACAGTTATAAGCAAAGCTGAAATATAAAATATTGTTCGAACCATGTGAGTGGATTTTTTGTTGCGCCTTATTTAACTAATGACATAAAAATAAAGAGATTTTTAGACTTTTGGAGGGATTTGGACGTAAAACAACGAAAGATTATTCTGTGTCGTTATTTACCGGAAAATCTCCTGACTGATTCGGGTTTAAATGTATATCTGTTTGTGGATAAGGAATCGTAATGCCGTGTCTACGAATTGCAGTATCAATATCAAATCGAATGTCACTTTTTAGAATTTCAATATACAAGTTTTGCTTTGCCCAAAATACGAGGTCCATTTCTAGACCATAATCCCCAAATTTGAGCAAACGCACGATAGGTTTTCTAGATTTCAACACTTCCGGGTGTTTCTCGGCGCATTCAATTAATATTTTCCTTACCAAATCAGTATCCACACCATAATGGAAGGTAATTGGAATTAAGAATCGTGTAATTTTTGAACCTGCACTCCAATTGATTACACTTTCATGTGTCAGTTTTGAATTCGGAATGACTAATACCTTTTCATCTCTTGTTTGAACCTTTGAAGTTCTAAGGTTGATTTGGACCATTTTAGCCACGAAATTTTCCTGCCCATTTAGCGTTTCAATTTCTAAGACATCACCCACTTTAATTGTGCCTTCAACAAGCAACAAAATACCTGAAAAATAATCGCGAAATATCGTCTGTAAGCCTAAACCAACCCCAACTAATAAAAAGGTAGTTGCCGTTAAAAAGAGATCTAGATTCATACCTAAACTCCGCAGCATAATGATGGTAGCAATGCTATAAATCAAATATTTGATGAGTTGAATGTAGATGTATTGTGTGCCACCGTCAATTCTATCATTCTTCTTAGCTGCGCGCAGCATTACAACTTTAATAAAATTGAGCGAGATTCGTGTGATCACGATTATGGCTGCAATCAAAAACAAGTGATACACCGCAATGTGAAACTCCGTATTTGGAATTCGGAAAAACTCATAAGCAAAGATGCTTCCTAAGTTTAGATGCGGATTATTAACTTTTAAAGTGAGGAAAAAAATGTAGAATGCGACTAAATAAATGAGCTGCCGAGTTAATTTCCACAAAGCAATTTCTTTTCCTTCTATTTTTAATTGTTTGTCCGTTAGGTGATGTGCTTTGAAGTAACGTTTAATGTATTTAATGAAGATTTTCGCCACCAAATAAATGACAAAAATAAGAATGATGTTGATTATTGAAAACTGAAAAATTAGTTCGGACCGTACGGCCTCAATTGCTTCAACTGCTTCTGTTGTTTCAGTAGCGGCGATAGCATCCTGCGCCTCAACAGGTGAACTCCACCAATCAATGATTGGATAATTAAAAAAACTCCGAATTGCTTCCCAGATATCGTTCATAATATTTAAGTAATTCTGCCTAATTTATCCGACAGGATGCGCTTTAGTTCATCTAATTTTCTTTTTTCCGCTAATAATGAGATTTGCTCATCATAGCTTTCTGTATCCATATTCGTAAATAAATAATCCAATCGCGTTTGAATCTCTTCATTTCGATCTTTTACACGTTTATTTTTAAAGGCATATATGGATGACATCACCGCCTGTTCAAGTTTGTCCACCTCTCGCGTAATTCTCACTTTTTGAGTCAGCCAATTTGCACTTATTTCATGCCTATCAGCCATTATACTGGCAACCACCTTACTCACTTCCAAGTCTTGGTGTTGGGTAAAATGCTTAATTGGGTATAAAATCCCCTCATTTTTCCCTTCTTCGTATTCTTTCAATATCTGAGCAAAAACTGTGTTTGTAAACTCAATTTCATCTCTTGATAATTCATGAATGATTAATTCAATCACGGGTACTTCAACCTCCGTCACTTTCTTTACATCATTTTCGTCATATTCGACGTTCTCAGTCACCATAACAAAAGTCCCGTAGTTCAGCAAAATCCGAATTAAATCCAATTCAAAATAGTATAAATCGTTTTCAATTCCACGCCCGATATCCACACCAATCTCCTCCATGAAATCAGGAGGCAACATGGCTTCCATAGGGATTTCATAATCCATTTCTCCTCCTGTTGGATTCGGTTGAGGTTTTTGAGGAGTTTGCTGACTGGTTGAGGCAGCTGAATTTTGATTATTTCTATTTTCAGTTCTAATTCTACGATTATCGATTTTAGCTTTTTCGGCTTTCTTTCGTTGGCGTACTTTATTTACTTCCTGAATAATGGTTTGTTCGGCAATATCAAAAATAGTGGCACATTCTTTACTGTAAACTTGGCGTTTGATAGCATCATCAATCACCGCCACAGAACCTACAATGTCATTTATTAATTGGGCCTTTTTCAATGGGTCATTGCCGGCGTTCTTCAGTAAAACGTCTGACTTAAATACAATAAAATCTTTTGAATTTTCCGCAATGTATCCTTTCAGCTCTTCAGTAGTCGATTTTTTGGCGAATGAATCAGGATCTTCTCCATCTGGAAATAACACCACTTTCACATTCAATCCTTCTGAAAGAATCATGTCAATTCCGCGGAATGACGCTTTTATTCCGGCAGCATCTCCATCATAGAGGATCGTAATGTTTTCAGTATACCGCTTTATCAACTTAATTTGATCCGAAGTCAATGATGTCCCCGAAGATGAAACCACGTTTTCAACCCCCGACTGATAGAGGGAAATAACATCTGTATATCCTTCCACCAAAAAGCAATTATCGTATTTAATAATGGCATTTTTAGCAAAATACAGCCCATATAAAATTTTACTTTTATTGTAAAGCTCACTTTCAGGTGAATTAAAATATTTCGCTATTTTCTTGTCGGCATTAAGTGTTCGTCCACCAAACCCAAGTACTTTTCCTGCAATACTATGAATCGGAAAAATCACCCTGCCACGGTAAAAATCAAAAGAACGATTGTCTTTTACCTTGGTTAAACCTGCTTTAACTAAAAAATCAAGTTTATAATTTTTGGCAAGTGCCACTTTTGTAAACCCTTCAGATTCATCTAAACAATATCCCAATTGAAATTTTTCAATGATATCTTCTCTAAAGCCACGCTCTAAAAAATAAGAAAGTCCAATGGCCTTCCCTTTTGGGTGTTTGGTTAAGTTTTCATGAAATGTGTTTTTTGCAAATTCGTTGATAATGCTCAAATTCTCACGAACACTGGCTGATTCTATCTCCTCAGGAGTCCGTTTACGGTCTTCCTTAATTTCGATATTATACTTATTGGCTAGCCATTTTAATGCCTCAACATAACTGAAATGCTCGGCTTCCATTAAAAAGGAAACCACGTTCCCTCCTTTAGATGTACTAAAGCATTTCCAAATTTGCTTAGCTGGTGAAACCATGAACGAAGGTGTACGCTCATCAACGAAAGGACTTTTCCCTTTATAATTTGATCCTGATTTTTTTAATTGCACAAACTCACCGATCACCTCTTCAACGCGAGCGGTCTGATAAATCTCATCTATGGTTTGCTTAAGTATCATTAAAAATCTCTCTTTCGAAAGATACAAAGTTAATTAAAAGTGCACGGCTTGTTGACCGAAAAATATATAATAATTATATCCCTTTAAAAGCTGCTGTTTCCTTGATTTAAACCGAGAACATCTCCATCCGAAGCAAGTCGTTAGGCAATAAAAAAAATAGTTGGAATTATTTGCAGTCATTTTTTTGTTCTTACCCTTCTATTTAAATTTCAAAAACCAATTTAAATTTCTGATTTGATTTCTTTTAAAATTAAAGCCCTCTTAAAGTTCACGTTATCAGTGCGAATCAATCACATTCACCCTGCATCTGAACAAAAATATTCCAACAAAGTAGAAAACCTATTTTAACACCCTGATGTACTTAGAGAAATAACATTTAAAAAAACGAAATGAAAAAAATTATCTTATTTACAATTCTTGGACTCTTCGGAATCTCTGCCGGAGCGCAAGACACAACAGGTTGTGCATTGATTGCCAATTTTACCTACACGGAATCTGAAGAAACGCTTTCTTTAACAAACACATCTACAGACGAACCATTTTGGCCGTTTTATAGTTGGACAGTTGATGGATTGATATCATCTCTCGAAAATCCAACTTTCCCAACAACAGATTTTGAAACTAGCGAGGAAGTTTGCTTAACGGTTTATGATTCATTAGAAGATTGTATGGACACGTATTGCATGACTATCTTTTTTGAAGATGACACCTTAGTTGATGATAGCACAGGGTGCGAAGTAATCACAAATTTCACCTTTGTTCGATCAGAAGAAACCATATTCTTCACAAACACATCAACAGGGGAACCTGCAGGCGTAATGTACAGATGGTATATAGACTGGGCGCTAGTTTCAGAAGAAGAGATCCCATCATTCGACGTGACAGATTTTGAACCGACAAAAACAATGTGTTTGGAAGTCTATAATGAATATTGGTCTTGTTTTGATTCTACTTGTCAAGTGATCAATATAGACTCGCTTATGATAGATTCCACGGCCAGCATTATTCACTACGAAAAACTAGACATGAATGTATATCCGAATCCAGCAAGTGTTGTATTGAATATTAGCATTTCAAACCTCAACGGGAACCAGCACATTGCCATTTATAACTCAATTGGAGCGGTAGTTAGAATGGGCCAAGTAGGCTTAAACAATAAACAAACGGCCATAGATGTTCATGATCTACCAAAAGGATTGCACATCATTAACGTGATAGATGAAGAGAACCCATCTCAAAGTATACAAGAGAAGTTTATAAAGCATTAGAAATATAAAAATATTGGTTAAGTAGTATGGGGATACTATTTGGTAAAAGGAAGGCGGCGCTTATTAAGCCCGCCTTCTTCTATTCACGCTAAACCAATTTAAAGCGGTATCTTAGCCAAAAAAACTGAAGACGGAAGAAAAAATAGCAGAATTCGCGGATCAGCTTAACCCTTTTTTACCTGAAAATTCGGCAGAATATATTGCCGATTTTTTAATTAAAAATATGGTGCATTTTACAGTGAGTAAAAAACGTAAAACAAAGCTCGGCGATTACCGACACCCCCATAAAGGTAAGCCGCATAGAATATCTGTTAACGGCGATTTAAATCCTTATAGTTTTTTGATTACCACCTTGCATGAAATGGCGCATTTAACCACTTTTGAAAAGTATGGGAATCGTATCAAACCGCACGGCGTGCATTGGAAGCTTGAATTCAAATCAATTGCAGATCCAATCTTTGAAAAAGTGGTATTACCGGATGATGTTGACATGGCTTTGAAAAATTATTTGCGAAATGCGAAAGCTTCTTCCTGTTCAGACGACAAACTATATCGTGTTTTAAAACGATACGATAAAAACAAGGGAATAACGCTTGAAGAGTTAGAAAATGGTAGTTTTTTTAAACTAAATGCTAAAATTTTCGTTAAAGGTAAAAAGCTGCGTACGCGATTTGAATGCGTAGAGGCTGCAACAAATAAAAAATACCGCGTATTGGGCTTGGCGGAAGTTGAAATAATAGAAAGAGATTAAGATGAATAATAATTTTGCCGTAATAATGGCTGGAGGAATTGGGAGTAGGTTTTGGCCAATGAGTCAAGAAAACCATCCCAAGCAGTTTTTGGATGTATTGGGAATAGGGAAAACGCTTATTCAAATGACATACGATCGTTTGAGAAAATTGGTGCCCGATTCTCAAATATATGTGGTAACCAATTCGAGCTATGCAAATTCAGTAAAAGAACAAATTGGAATTCCGGACGATCAAATATTGACCGAACCAATGCGAAAGAATACAGCGGCATGTATAGCCTATGCTTCTCATAAGATATACAACCTCAACCCCAACGCCAATTTAATAGTTGCTCCGTCAGATCATTTAATTTTAAAAGAGGATAAGTTTGTTGATATTGTCAATGTCGCCTTGGAAAAATCAATCTCAGAGGAATGTTTGGTAACACTGGGAATTAAACCCTCGCGCCCACATACGGGTTATGGTTATATCCGATTTGAAAATGGCCGTGACATCATAATGGGCGAAGTGAGAAAAGTGCGCCAATTTACAGAAAAGCCAAATCGCGAACTTGCAGAGCTCTTCTTGAAAAGTGGAGACTATTATTGGAATTCAGGTATTTTTATTTGGACCGCCAAAACTATTATTGATTCCCTACAAAAGTTTAAACCAGAATTAAACGAATTATTTAGCTCAAAGGGCAACGATTATAATACAAGTGGTGAACAAGACTTCATCAACGAAGCGTTTTACAATTGTGAAGACATTTCTATTGACTTTGCGGTATTGGAAAATGCTAAAAACGTTCATGTAGTGCTTGCGAACTTTGGCTGGTCAGATTTAGGAACTTGGGGGTCACTCTATTCGCATTTAGAGCAAGATATTGAAGGTAACGCTGTAATTGGCGATCACGTTCATCTCTTTGAAAGCGAAAATTGTATCGTAAATATGCCCGAAGGTAAAATGGCAGTATTACAAGGACTCGAAGATTATATAGTTGTGGAGGCACACGGTATTTTAATGGTCGTTAAAAAGAATCACGAGCAGCGAATAAAAGGCTATTTGAAAGAGATTAAGAAGAAAGACCCTGGGTATTTTGACCAATGATCAATGATCAATGATCAATGTTAGGATAATATGAAGGTTCATATAAATCTTAATTGATAATAACTGAACAGCTGAACTACTTTTTATAAATCACGCCAAACCCACCTTTAATATCCTCTTCGGCATCAGGCAAATCAGATTCTTCTAGCATTTGTAACAGGTCGATTTCAATTCCACGAATAATGGTTGACATTGGTGTGTCTGCCGCACGACCTTCAAAAGAGTTTTCGTTTATTTGATCTGACTTATTCAACATAGCAAAGGCAATGAAATAGTGAAGAGCCATAAAAACAAATTTGTGAAATAGTTATAATAAAAAGGAAAAACGGTGTTTTTAATGCGCTCACATTTCCCTTGATTATCATACATCTTTTTTAGGGTAGACATATAAGCTTTAAATCGAAACTGTTCAATCCAACCTTTATCAAATTCATACGAAACATCCTTGGCCTGTAGTAAAATAATTTGCGCCGGAACGTTCTTGGCGCGCGATAAAACCTCACCATCAGCCGAGCTTACCCAGTCCTTTAAAACTTCACAGTTCGCCTCTTTTCTCAATAATGAGCGCAGTGCATATAACCAATCAATATGGCGGAAAGTAGTACGCTTTTTCCACACATCCAATTCTTCTTCTTCCCCTGGTTTTGGAACGCAATACGTATTAATCTCCATCCCAAGCGAACGGCTGTCGTTTACAATGGCACCCCATATTTCGCGGGCCTCCCGCCAACGGTCGTAAGCAGAGCTATTTTTAAACCCCAAGAATATAGCCAAGGCTCCACCCAATATACTTACAGGAATCGGAGGCAGCTCAAAAAATGATAGCCATAATAATGACAAAGAATATAAGCTATGCATGCAAAAAGCGCATAGAAAAACAACAGCCAAATATTCCAAAATGCTACTCCAAAAAATTGAAGAATAGGGTTACACGAGAATTTTACTTGTTTAGGAAATAGTCAATAGGCCGCAGGCAAATAATTTTAATGGTATTTAATTAGTAAAGATGCGAAATTGTTTGCGTCAATACTATTCAACATCAATTATTTATCCACAAATTAATCATTGCACCCCCCTAAAACCTCATAACATGCAGCCAAGCGGAAACCTAATATCTTTCGCCTGTTGACAATATAAAAAGTCAGTCAATAGCACACTAATGACTATTTTAATCTATCCAAAACAAATAAGGCAGTCTCGCTTGAATTTGAGAGGTTGTCCCAATAGTCTTCAGATAATCATACATATCAGTTAACTGCATTTCAAGTTGACTTTGAGCCGCTGCGGATTCACCCTGATCTTCAAGATTTTCTAAAAGCTCAAACAATTTAGGATTTTTCACCTCCGGATAATATTTAATTGAGATATCTTCTTGAGCGATATTAGCTTTTTCGGCTGCATAATTAATTGCATCTTGCAAACCTCCAAATTCATCAATCAAACCAATTTCCATAGCGTCTTTACCAGCCCAAACCCGTCCTTGACCAATACTGTCAACTTCTGATGTTTTCATATTTCGTCCAGCACCAACTTTTAAAATGAAATCATCATAGATATCATCAACACCACTCTGAATTAATTTCAGTTCTTCCTCAGTTAATCTTTTGTTCAGAGATAGAATAGCATGATCATTTGTTTGAACACGGTCAAAAGTAACGCCCAATTTATTCTTCAACATATCTCCAGTATAAGGAATAATTCCAAACACGCCTATTGAACCAGTAATGGTGTTTTTTTGTGCAAAAATGCGATCCCCTTCACAAGCAATATAATAACCGCCTGATGCCGCAACATCACCCATAGAAACAATAAAAGGTTTCCCTGCTTCTTTCGTCTTCATCACTTCTCGCCAAATAACATCACTCGCTAAAGCGCTTCCACCAGGCGAATTTACTCTTAATACCACGGCTGTAATATTTGTATCAATTCGTGCATCCCTAATTTGCGCCGAGAGACTTGTTCCGCCTATTTGATTTTGACCACCCATGCCGTCAACAATTTCACCTTCTGCAAAAATTACGGCAATATTCTTTTTATCCAACTTGGCTAATATGCGCTCTTCCTTTGTTTTTTTCAAGGCGTATTTTTGGAAGGAAAGTAAATTCACATCCCCAGTATAATTAACACCGCTCCGCTTGGCCAACGTATCCAACACTTCATCATAATAAAGCGAAGCGTCTGCCATTCTAAATTGCACGGCATCTCCTGACTTGCGGATAAACGCACTATCAGCAATTTGATTTAAACGACTAATTTTCATATTTCGTGAGGCACCAATTTCACTTGTCATCACTCCCCACAATACGTCAATATATTTTTGGGTTTGAATACGGTTTGCGTCACTCATTTGCTCATAAATCAGAGGCTCAACGGCACTCTTAAATTTATTATTTGATCCGCGAATTATCTGCATCTCAACATCTAATTTTTCCAAGGCTCCTTTTATGAAAACAATCTCAGACCCCAAGCCTAAAAAATCTAACATTCCCGAAGGATAAACATAAAGCTCATCTGCAGCAGAGGATAAATAATAAGCGCTTTTGCTATAATTCTCGTGATAAGAAACTACGAATTTTCCGTTTTCTTGAAACACTATTAATGCATCTCGAATTTCTTTTATTGTTGCCATTCCAGCAGATACATTGTCACAATTTAAAAAGATGCCTTTTACACGATCATCTTTAGCAGCCAAATCAATTCCTTCTAGAATTTCATTTAGACCAAACTGTTTGGTCATTTGAAATAAGTTTGGATCAAATCCAGCATAACTATAATCTCCGATCAATCCATCCAACTCCATGTGCAGAATGGTATTTTCCTCAACACTTAATGTTCTCGATTCAAAGAGCTTATCAAAGCCGGCAATCATTGAACTTAAAATGGTGAAAAAGATGATTAATACGATTATTCCAGACACTACACTTGCTAAAAGGCTTGCCCAAAACGTTTTCCAAAAGGTCATATTCATAATTGCTGATTTAATGAGTTGCCCAAAAATAGCGAAGAAACAGGAGATTTCGACTAAAAAGTATGTTAACGGTAAATAATCAGGTGTTTTTGGAAAAAAATTGCGTTTGTCACTGATTTTGTACACAACAATTAACCAATCGATTCGTTTTGTTAATTTTGCAAAATGGGGATTCAGAAACGCGTCATAGTTTCAGTTACAAATGATATCTACACCGATCAACGTGTGCGGAAGGTATGCGAGTTTTTGGTTGAGCAAAATTATGACGTCACACTCGTTGGTCGCAAACTGAAAAACAGCAAGGATTTACCCCAAACTGCTTATCGCACTAAGCGCTTTCCACTCTGGTTTACAAAAGGGGCTCTTTTTTATGCCAATTATAATTTCAGACTCTTTTTTTTCCTTTTATTTCACAAAGCAGATGTTTTACTTTCTAATGATTTAGACACGCTTTATGCAAATCATTGGGCGCGAAAATTCAAAAAGAATTGCCGCTTGATTTATGATTCACATGAATACTATATAGGCGTTCCAGAACTGGTGAGCAGACCAAAAGTTCAGAAATTTTGGCGGTCACTTGAACGCCGTACTTTGCCCAAAGCAGATGTCATGTATACCGTGAATGAATCCATTGCAGACATCTATCGACAAGAATATAACCGCGAAGTAAAAGTGGTCAGAAACATCTCTGATTTTAAGGGAATCAATGACCAGAAATCACGCGAGGAATTAAATTTACCCACCAATAAACACATTGTAATCATTCAAGGTGCCGGTATAAATATCGACCGAGGCGCAGAAGAGGTGATGGCAGCCGTGCAACGCATGGACGACACCATTCTAATATTTGTAGGAGACGGAGACGTTGTTCCGCTTTTAAAAGAAAAAGTGCTCAATGAAAATTTAGGAGAAAAAATCCTTTTTTTTGGGAAACAACCCTATGATAATTTGATGAATTATACACAAGTTTCTGATGTTGGCATCTCAATGGACAAAGACACGAATGTCAACTATCGTTTTTCACTACCGAATAAAATATTTGATTACATCCATGCTGGCATTCCGGTTTTGGTTTCAGATTTAAAAGAAATAAAATACATTGTTGAAACCTATAATGTGGGCCTTGTTTGTCCCTCACATGATCCGAAAGAAATTGCAGAATATTTGACCAAAATATTGACGGATAAAGCCCTAAATGCTACTTTTAGATCAAATACTAAAAAAGCTTCACAAGAATTGACTTGGGCCAAGGAATGTGAAGTACTAAAAACCACCTTTTGACCACAGAACAATTTCATATCATAGCTTTTGATGTGCCCTACCCGCCAAATTATGGTGGAATTGTTGATGTTTATTATAAACTCAAGAATTTGCATGCTACAGGAGGAAAAATTATCTACCACTGCTTTTATTACGCAGGACACAATCCGCCAACCGAACTATTAGAACAGTATTGTGATGAAATATACTACTATCCACGCAAAAAAAAGACGTGGAAATTGGTGATATCACGTTTGCCTTATGTTGTTTATAGTAGAGACAATAAAGCTCTTTTGAACCGCTTGTTAAAAGACGATTATCCAATTCTATTTGATGGCATTCAAACCTGTTATTTCATGAACCATCCGGAAATTGTAAAACGCAAGCGGGTTTTCAGAGCGAATAACATTGAGCATAAATATTATGAAGGCTTAGCACTTTGGGAGACATCATGGTTGAAGAAACAGTATTTGCTTATTGAAGCAAAACGATTAGCAAAATTTGAAAAGCAGTTGAAAGGTGTGGATGCAATTTTATCCGTTGCAAAAATGGATATCTCCCACTTTTCGCAATACGCCACTACGCATCACATTCCCCCATTTTTCAATAGCGAAAACCGAGCAGAAATTGACGAGTCAAGCACTGTAAAACAAGTGCTTTTTCAAGGAAACTTGGCGGTAAAAGAAAATGAACATGCTGCTAAATTCATTCTCGAAAACATTGCGCAACATACACAAAATAAAATTGTAATTGCAGGGAAAGATCCTTCTAAACAGCTTATTGCAATGGCAGCAACGGTACCAAATGTAGAATTGATTCCCACCCCTTCAATCGAAGTGATGGATGCCTTAATTCGAAATTCGCAAGTGAATCTTTTAATGACGTTTCAGCAAACTGGAATTAAGCTAAAACTGTTACATGCTTTAGAATCTGGCCAGCATATTATCATGAATGATAAAATGGATGATTCAGGCATTTTCGCAGCATTATGTCATGTAGAAAATGAACCTAAATTGATTGCAGCGAAGATTGATGAATTAATGTTAACGCCACTTACACAAGCTGATAAAACACAACGTGATATTGACTTTGCAAAGAATTATGGCAACGAAAATAATGCGCGAAAGATATTGGGGATAATAGGAATTTAACAACTCCTACTTCGCCTTACCAGAAGGAACGTGCTTATCAGTAAATTTAGCTACTGATTTATTCCAGGCATCTAAATATTCGCCACGATTATTATTCATAAGGTCATTGTTGTTATTATAAGCCTCAACAGATTCATTCATTTCGTTCACCGCATTGTTGCACTTATCCACAACTTGCGCAATCGCGCCCAAATAATAAGAGGATAAATACGTATTGTAACCGGCTGGGTGTTCCGTGAATGATTTAATTTGATACAATTCTTTTTTTAAAACAGTTTCCTTAGCTTCCGCCTCGAACTGCAAAACCGAATCAATGCTAGTGTCAAATGGATTGGGGTGAAACTCTCCCGAAAAAAGCCCATCTAACACCTCAGATTTTAACCACAACCTCCAATGCTCATCCATTTCAGTCTCATTTGCTGGAAAAAGTTTATAAGTGGCTTCATCATAGGATGAAATTTCCGAAGTAGCCCAATCAATATCGGCTGCCAACAAACGTTCAACACGTTCTTTGGTTTTTAGAAGGCTATTATAATAGATGCCCGCCGCAGCTGCAAAAAATGCTGCCGTACTCTGTTTTATTTCTTGATCGATTGAATGGTAATATTTTTCTTTGAGATTGTCAATGTAAGTTTGAAAAAAGAACATACCCAAGGCGTCTATTTCACCAATAAACCCATCAAATACCTGTTCCGAAAACTGATCATCAAAGTCAATTTTGTTGTAATGAAACTTCTCAATTATTTTTTTGATATAATTCGATTGTCGCCCAATACTGATTGTTGGCTGTGAAAATACAGCTGGTATCAGCAAGATAAAAGACAGGCCGAATAGCCAAAGTTTTGGGTTTATAAATCGCATGAAAAGTGGAACTTAAAGTTGAATGTAAACATTCTTAGGTTCGGTAAAAAACCGTAATGCTTCAAAACCTCCTTCACGACCAACACCCGAATTTTTAACACCTCCAAATGGTGTTCTTAAATCGCGTACTAACCAAGAATTCACCCAAACAATTCCGCTATGCAATTGATCAGTAAAGCGGTGAGCCAACGTTAAATTCTCCGTCCAAACTGTAGCTGCTAGGCCGTATTCTGTTGAATTCGCCATCATCAACGCCTCTTCTTCTGTATCGAATGGTGTAATGGTCACAACTGGTCCAAAAATTTCCTCCTGATTCGTTCTGCAATCATAGGCCAAGCCTTCTATAACTGTCGGGCGCATATAATAACCTTCGCTATATTCTCCTTCTAAATGTACTTGAGTTCCACCCGTTAAAACAGTACCGCCTTCTTCCCTGGCAAGTGCCACATAAGACAATACTTTTTCCATATGCGGTTTAGAAACTAGGGCGCCTAATTTCGCTTCAGGATCGGTGGGATACGAAACTTTAGTTTTGCTTACTCGATCTACAAAATCATCACGGAATTTCTCATAAATAGGGCGCTCCACAAAAATGCGTGATCCGCACAAACAAATTTGACCTTGATTCGCAAAAGAAGACCTCAAGGTTGTTGAAAGCATTTTTTTGAAATCACAATCTGCAAAAATGATATTCGGGTTTTTACCACCCAATTCTAATGATAATTTCTTAAACATTGGCGCAGCAATTTTAGCAATTGTTGCCCCTGTTTGCGTTCCTCCTGTAAATGAAATGGCCTTGACCTTTTCATCACGCGTCATAGCATCACCCACTTTTTGACCTAAACCGTGTACAATATTTAAAACGCCAGCGGGTAATCCTGCCGCAACGCAAACTTCTGATAGTAAATAAGCCGTCATTGGTGTAATCTCTGAGGGTTTCGCTATTACACAATTTCCTGAAGCCAAAGCTGGCGCTATCTTCCAAGTAAATAAATACAAGGGCAAATTCCAAGGTGAGATACAGCCAACTACACCAATTGGTTTTCTGGTCGTATAATTTATTCCTGGGCTTGAACCATTTTCCATATAATGCGACTCAGATGCAAAATGCAAAATAGCTGTTGCAAAAAACTTTAAATTGCTCACCGCTCTTGGAATATCGACGTGACTCGCTAATGATTCAGGTTTTCCGCTGTCCAATGATTCTGCCGCGACAAATTCATCCATACGATCCTCGATCATATTCGCAATCTTAATCATGATTGCAGACCGCTCGTCTTTTGGAGTTGTGGACCAAATAGGAAATGCCTTTTCAGCGGCGGTAACCGCTAAATCCACATCTTCTTTGGTTGAATCAGGAATTAAGCAATAAATAACTCCTCTTGATGGATCAATATTATCTAAATATTCACCGGATTTTGGAGCCATTAATTCGCCTCCTATATAATTTTGAATGTGCTTCATTTATTAGAAATATAGAGTATAAAAATAGGTATAAAATGGCGTTATTAATTAAATCACCAAGACTATTTTTTTTATTCAAAGAGGATGACTATTTTCGGCTATTCAATCCAAAAAAAAGTTAATGGAACACACTGCACGCTGGAATGTCGGGTTCAGCTAAAGCATTAGTCTACATAATAGTTATTGCATTTTTTGCTTTATGGATTAAAACAATTGTTGAAATAGCCACCTCAAAATTCATTGATGATAGCAAATCAACCTGGTTGTTGATTGTGATCTTATTGGGTGGACTTGGTATGATTGTATACTAAGGCGGTGGGCGTTCTAAACGCGTTAAAGTGCAGGACGAGAACTCCGATATAATTGATGAATTTTAAGTGCTTCGACATAGTCACTTCTTTTTGATTCAATCATATTGAACACAACTCTCAACCAACACCACTAATTATTCAACCAATAAAAGGTCATTTTTCTTAGAATTTCATACCTTTGCCCTTGTTCTTAAACAAGAAAAAATGGAAAATGTACTTTATGCAGGAATGCTATCACCAGGACAAATCACTATAATTGTGATTGCCATTCTTTTATTATTCGGAGGAAAAAAAATTCCTGAATTGATGAAAGGGATGGGAAAAGGCATCAAGGGATTCAAGGATGAGATGAAAGGTGAAGGAATCATTGACGAAGGTGAAGGAGAAGAATCTCAAGAAAAAACTAAAAAATAAGCTTCCCGACTATTATGTATAATTCATTTGCGGAAATCAAGTCTGCTTTGACTAGTGGAACTACCGTGGAGGATGTTACCCATTATTATCTTGACCAAATTGAGGCAAAAAAACACCTTAATGTTTTCTTAGAAGTTTTTAAAGATGATGTTTTGTCACAGGCAAAAATTGTTGATGAAAAAATTAAAGCAGGAACCGCTGGCAAATTAGCTGGAATGGTGATTGGCTTAAAAGACAATATGGCCTATAAAGGGCATAAGGTTTCAGCTTCATCCAAGATTTTAGAAGGATTTGAATCACTTTATAGCGGCTCCGCCGTGCAACGATTATTAGATGAGGACGCCGTAATTATTGGACGTTTAAATTGTGATGAATTTGCAATGGGGAGTTCAAATGAGAATTCGGCTTTTGGTCCAGTTCTCAATCCAATTAACGAAAAAATGGTTCCTGGAGGATCTTCAGGAGGATCATCAGCCGCAATAGCTGCAAATTTATGTACCGTATCTCTTGGGAGTGATACCGGCGGATCGATTAGACAGCCTGCTTCATTTACAGGCACCATTGGATTTAAACCAACTTACGGAAGAGTATCGCGATATGGTCTTTTAGCCTACGCTTCATCTTTCGATCAAATTGGCACATTTTCAACTACAATTGAAGATGCAGCGCTTGTTACTGAGGTCATAAGCGGAAAAGATGATTATGATAGCACCTTGGATCAATCAAATGCTGAAAGTTATGACATCAATTTTCCAACTGATAAAAAATTAAATATTGCCTACATAGTCGATTGCATAGAACGTGAAGGGATTGATCCTGAAATAAAGGCAAAAACGATTGCAACAATCGAACAGTTAAAAGCACTTGGCCATGCGGTGAGTCCCGTATCTTTTCCATATTTGGATCAGATGGTTCCCACCTATTATGTATTGACAACGGCAGAGGCTTCTTCAAACTTTTCGCGTTACGACGGCGTTCACTTTGGACATCAATCGAAAGTAGCAGAGGGCGTTGAAAACACCTATAAAAAATCACGCTCGGAAGGATTTGGTGAAGAGGTGAAACGAAGAATTATGTTGGGTACTTTTGTGCTTTCGCATGGTTATTATGATGCCTATTACACCAAAGGACAAAGAGTGAGACGCGTCATTCAGAATAAAACGAATGAAATTTTTGCCGAACACGACTTTGTGTTAATGCCAACAACGCCCTGCACGGCTTTTCAAATCGGGAAAAATATTGACGACCCAATTACCATGTATCTGCAAGATATTTTTACAGTTCAGGCCAATTTATCTGGTAATCCAGCGATATCATTACCTTTAGGTAAGCATAGCAATGGATTACCTTTTGGAATTCAGGTGATGGCAAAACATTTTGATGAAGGTAACTTACTGGCTTTTTCAGATTATATGATGAGCAACTGTAAGTAGAACCATTAAAAAATTATGAAGTTTATTGCATTTATATTTTCTTTCCTTGTATGGTCTGTGTCAGCCCAAGACACCACGAATATTATTGCAACTGATACGGTAATTACAAATGCTGATGTTGATCCTGATTCCCTAACATACCAGCGTTTTTTGGATGTTGTAGAAAACTCCCTATTTGAATATTACAATGAAACTTGGGGTAAAGAGAAAGCTTATCAAATTATAGATTCTCTTGGATATGATTCGGATGAAAAGCCGCAATTCAGTGATTCTATCTACGTAAGCCGCTTAAATCACCTCAATGAATCTACTATAATTGAAATTGAGATCAATGACGATTTGCTGAAAACAGTGAAGTATTTTGCCAAAAACAGAAGACGCTTTACTGCGGTTTGTATCGGCCGATCAAAACTGTTTTTCCCAATGTATGAGGAGCATCTGGATCAATATGAAATTCCATTAGAGCTTAAGTATTTATCCGTTATTGAAAGTGGATTACGCCCTACAGTAAAATCGCGTGTTGGTGCAACTGGACTGTGGCAATTTATGTATCGAACGGGTAGAATGTTTGGATTGGATAACGATTCATATGTGGATGAACGAATGGATCCGGTAAAAGCAACAGATGCTGCTTGTCGTTATTTGAAATATTTACACGGACTTTATGGTGATTGGAGCATTGCACTTGCTGCTTACAATGCCGGCCCAGGAAATGTAAACAAAGCTATTCGAAGATCAGGAGGGCAAATGAATTACTGGAAATTGCGTCCCTTTTTACCAAAAGAAACGCAGATGTATGTGCCAAACTTTATCGCTATGATGTATATGATGACATATTACAGTGATCATAATATTATACCAAAAGAGGCCCAAGTTTATTTGCATGAAGTGGATACGGTTTGCTTAAATTCAAGTGTACGTATTTCTCATTTAGACTCTATGCTAGGCATGACTGCGAATGAATTTGAATATTTAAACCCTGTTTATAAAACAGATGTGATTCCAAAAACGGATATCCGACAATGCATTACTTTACCGATTGCCAAAATTGATTCGTTCTTGGTGATTGAGGATAGTCTTTATAAGCATGATGCTTATTTAGATAAAACGGGAAAAAGTTTTGTGGCGCTCGAAAAGAAAAAAACGCATATTGTAAAAGAAAACGAGACCATTGCGCAGATTGCGCAAAAGTATGATGTAACGGTGAATGATATTAGGGGTTGGAATGGATTAAAGGCCAATAAAATTTACCCCGGACAACGATTGACCATTCGATTAAAAGAAAGAAAATATTTCGCGTCAACCTCAACGTCTTCTGGCTCTTCATCATCTAGTAGCACAAACAGCTCTAGTTCGAAAACACATGATGACGGGAAGTATAAATATTACACGTTAAAATCAGGAGAAAGCCTTTGGACGGTGAGCCAAAAATTTGGCATACCTTTTGCGACAATTCAATCATTGAATAAGGATATTGATCCGAAACGCATGCAACCTGGAGACAAAATTAAAATCAAGCGGCTGTAGGCATCAAAAAACCTAAGCATTATGAAAGTCTTTTCCCTCCTACTCATTTCTATTCTATTTATTACCTCTTGCGACGACAGTGACGCTAATTCGGACGCGTATTTGCCCGAAGCTAACGGACAGCATGGCGAGATTCTGATTTTAATGGATGACGGTTTATGGGACGGTCTTCTAGGTGAAGCAGTTGTGGCAAATTTAGAACGCCGTGCAGTTGGTGTTTATTTGCGACCAGAAACTATGTTTAGTTATTATAGAATGCGTCCGAAGGAATTGAATCACATGAATCAATTCAATCGTAACATCTTAAAATTTATGGTTGATTCTGATTCAACCTATGCAGAAACTACCGTAATAAAAGAGCATAACTATTATGCAAAAGGTCAACTTTTTATCATTATAAAAGATTCCGATCCGAATCGTTTATATGACTATGCAAAAAACGGGATGGATGAAATTCTAGATGAGTTCAACAATTTTGAACTCGATCAACTTATTAGCATGTATAAAAGTTCACCAAACCAACGCGTAAATGAATTAGCAGTAGACAAATTTGGCATTAGCATTTCAGTTCCAAAAACAGCAGAATTAAAATTTGAGGACAAGGATTTTGTTTTAGTTAAACGCGATCGTTCTAAAAACTTAATGGGAATTGAATCAACCGGAGCAGACGGTGGTACTTTTTGGATTCAACAAGGATTCATGATTTGGAAAACACCGTATACTCCAGACGCAAATCAGATGACTGTAGTAGGCGCCTTGCGAGATAGAGACTCAACTTTAAAACGCAACGTGCCTGGCGAAGTTGCTGGCACTTATATGGGAACTGAATATACCGAATATTATGATCCAAAAGGCCGCGTATTTAATTACAAGGGAAATGAAGCCGTGGAAATAAGAGGGCTTTGGATCTACGAAGGCGATAAATTTGTGGGAGGTGGTGGTCCATTCGTGCAATACTCCATTTTAAACGAATCAGCAAATGAAATTGTGACAGTTTGCGGTTATGTTTATGGACCAAAGTTTGAAAAGCGCGAGTACATTAGAGAAATTGACGCTGTGCTAAACACAATCGTGGTAGACTGATTAAACCGCTTTTGAAATGAGCACAGAACTCTTAATTGTCGACTATTTTGACCTAAAGTCAAAGAATGAAATAACAAAACCCGAGATCCGCGAAGAATTGGCTGCCAATTATAATTACACGCCTGAAGAAATTAAGGCGATCATGATTGAGATTTCCAACCGCGAATTAAACGCCCTTCAAAATCAAAAAACACCAATTGAAAAACTCCTATCCAGTATTTTCGTTTCCTATTTCTTTTTAGCGTTTGGTCTCCATGTAATTTGCGTCTCTATATTCATCCTGAATGCTGAGATTACAAATTCCTTAAACAAAATCTTGCCATGGATTTTAATTTCTGGAGCCGTTTTTATGATTTACAAACACGGTACAATTATCAATTTCTACCGAAAACAAAAATAAACCCATTAATTTCCCCTGTTTTTCAGAGTGATAGCGCAGGTGTTAAAATAAAATGTAACTTTGCTACGAAATTTATTTATTAGCAACTCCCGTTTAATTTACCGGGATATTTAAACCTTAGAAATGAAAAATACAATTTACCTTATTACCGGTGTTCTTTTGTTTGCATTAGCATCTTGTGGCAGCGGCAGCAGTGAGGACAATTATTTTGATGGTGATTTATTCGAATCATCTTATGTAGTGCATATTGACAACGCGCTTGACACAACAGCAATTGTTTCAATTACTCAAGAGGGCAATGACAGCACAATGGAGTATGAAGTATATGGATATAGCATGTACGAAATTGAATTAAGTGAAGCTAAATATCACGTAACAGCTACAACAGTAACTGACTCTGTGTTCCTTGATGAAGATTTCGAAATTGATGGATCAAGCTATACATATAACTTGAACTTAACAAAAGAAGATTACATTTTAGAACGTGTTACTTATGTTGTGAATGAAAATCAATTCACAGTGCCTCACAGTTTCACATATAACGGAAAGACGTATGATGATATTGATGCAAGTGTAATTGAAGGAGAATTATTGGTTCCTTCTAACTGGGATTATAATATCGAAGATGAGATGCCAGATGAAGTAACTATCTATGGTGAATCAAACCAAACTACAAAAACAAAATTATATCGTTCTGAAACGTTTTTGTTATACCTAGAGCTTTTTGAGCTTTTCGGTGAAATGGACTTAGAGGATGAGTATGGAGATTATGATGACGAATACTAGTCTATAATCTTCGCAAGAAGAAATTGCGCTAATGAGCGAATGGCAATTGATACGAAAGTATTGATTGCCATTTTTTATTTCTGCTAGCTACATACATATGGCTATCTCTCATAATAGCATTTGACAGGTTGGCTATGATGACTTAGCCCGTTGCATGTTTTACCAAGCCGTCATGATTTCATCTAGGAGTTCTCTATTATTCGAAAGTCTTGGAACCTTATTTTGCCCACCAAGTTTTCCTTTTGATTTTAACCAATGCTCAAATAAACCGCGTGGTGCCTGTTTTACTACTGGCATTTGCATGGATAGATCATCCGTTCGTTTGGCTTCATAATCTGAATTGGTGGCCTTTAGAGCTTTGTCTAATTCTTGTGTAAAAGATTCAAGTGATGCGGGCGGCTCTTTAAACTCAATAATCCATTCGTGTCCTCCTCCATTGCCATCTTCCATATAAATTGGTCCCGCAGTATATTCTAACACTTCCAAACCCGTTAATTTACAAACACTGTGAATGGCTGTTTCGGCGTTTTCTACTACTAACTCTTCACCAAAAGCATTTATATAACTCTTAGTTCTCCCAGTAATTTTAAAACGATAAGGGCTTGAATTAGTGAAACGAATCGTATCGCCAATAATATGGCGCCACAATCCCGCATTCGTTGACACGACTAACGCATAATTTACGCCTAACTCAACGTGTTCGAGCGAAATTACTGTTTTGGAATTTACTCCATCAAATTCATCCATTGGAATAAATTCAAAGAAAACCCCATAATCCAACATCAATAATAATTGATTGATTTTAAAATCATCTTGAATACCGAAAAAACCTTCAGAGGCATTGTAGGTTTCAACATAATTCATGTCATCAAATGGAATGATTTTACGAAACTGTTCGCGATAAGGTTCAAAACTGACCCCGCCATGCATAAACAATTCCAAATTAGGCCAAACCTCGCGCATATTTTTTTTCCCAGTAATTTCTAAAATTCTATTGCATAGAATTAAGGACCAACTGGGTACGCCTGCCAAAATATAGATATCTTGTTTAATGGTAGAATGGGCAAGCTTTTCAAGCTTCTCTTCCCATTCACTCATTAGCGCAATTTCTTTTGCTGGAGTCCTTCTAGCTTCAGCCCACCAAGGCATGTTTTTTAAAATGATAGCCGAAAGGTCACCAAAATAAGAATCTGTATTCTCGTTTAGGTAATTGATTTTTGCACTGCCACCCAATATCAGGTGCTTTCCTTTATAGAGTTTCCTGTCCGGAATCTGGTTATAATATAAACTCAGTAAATCTTTTCCTCCTTTATAGTGACAATTTTCAAGTGCTTCTTTAGAAACAGGGATAAATTTACTCTTTGCACTCATAGTCCCTGAGGATTGTGCAAACCATTTAATGTCTCTGTCCCAAAGCAAATTCTGCTCATTTTTCAATAAGCGTTGCACATATGGCTCTAACATTTCGTAGTTCGTTAAAGGAACCTTTTCATTGAAATCTTCATAAGTATCAATTTGAGAAAAGTTGAATTTTTTGCCCCATTCGGTATTCGACCCACGTGAAATGAGTTCCGTAAAGACATCACGTTGAACCTCGAAAGGATACTCTTTAAATAATTCTATTTGATGGATTCGCTTTTTTATTATCCAAGAAAACAATGAATTAAGCGACATTAAATTATTGTTTATATCAAAAGACTCGGTGATTTGCGCCATTTAAGTCTCCAATATTATTCTGCAATCAGTTTATCCAAAGAATAGTGTTCCAAAGATAATGACCAAACAAATTAGTACATAAATTGGCACCAAAATAGACGTTGAATCGTCGAAAAAAGGGCGATCTGATTTTTCTTCTGACATGATAAATATTTTTTGTAAATATAAACAAGAATCCTTAAATCGCGAAGTCTTTTTGGTTTTTTGATTCTTTTTGAAGGTTGCACTCCAAGAACGACTTCATTTTTAACCGCAGAAACAAAATTCACGGCTAAAAATTTTGTACCTTTATAACACAAGAAACACTTCTTTCATGAAAAAAATTACACTTCTTTTAGCAATTCTATGCCTTCCTTTTATTGGTTACAACCAATTACTTTATTCAAAGGTTAAAATATTTGCAACAAACGCTGAATTCGCTGAAATTAGTTCACTAGGCGTAACTATTGATCACGGTGATCTCAAATCAGATCATTGGTTCATTGCTGATTTATCCGAACTGGATATTCAAATTTTGACCGATAATGGAGTTACCCATGAGATTTTAATTGAGGACGTTGCAACCTATTATGCCGAGCACAGCACAGATGCCTCGCCAAAGGCAGACCGTGTTGACTGCCCTGATTCTGGAGGAGGAATTGGCGCAGGACCAACGAGGCCTGACAATTTTGAACTCGGGTCAATGGGTGGTTATTATACTTACGAAGAGTATTTGACAGAGCTAGATGAAATGCGCACTGCTTATCCGGATTTAATTACTGAAAAAGATGGTATTAGTGACTTCGAAACTTGGGAAGGACGACCAATTCATTGGGTAAAAATTTCCGACAATCCAGAAGTGGACGAAGATGAAAAGGAAGTAATGTACACCGCTATACATCATGCACGGGAGCCAATGAGTTTGTCGCAAACCATTTTTTACATGTGGTATGTTTTAGAGAATTATGGAACAGATAGCGAGATTACATATTTAGTAGATAACACAGAAATGTACTTCGTGCCAATGATTAATCCTGATGGCTATAAGCGAAACCAAACTACCAATCCAGGCGGTGGCGGAATGCACAGAAAAAACAGAAATCCTGGCATTGGATCTTCAAATAAAGGTGTTGACTTAAATAGAAACTACTCTTACCACTGGAATGAAGCTGGAACATCACCAGATGAGGACAGTGATGTTTTTGCAGGAGAAGGACCTTTTTCCGAGCCAGAAACACAAGCGATAAAATGGTTTTGCGAAAATCATGAATTTGAATTTGCTTTTAATGCCCATGCACATGGCGATCTATTATTATTCCCTATCGGATGGGCTTATGCCGAATTTGCGGAGCACCATGATTATTTCCAACAGTATTCCAACCACATGGTAGAATATAATGGCTATGATCCAATAAAAGCTACAGGGTTATATCCCGCTGCTGGAGATTCAGATGATTGGATGTATATAGATGAGGATACAGAGATTTACGCCATAACCCCAGAGGTTGGTAATTCGTTTTGGCCGCCAAGTTCTGCGATTGTCCCTACATGTAAGGAAATGTTTTTTCCAAATCTTGTGTTAGCTCATTTACCACATATTTATGGAGTAACGACTGAATTAGGATCAAACAAAGTTTCAGAGTTAACAGGTTATTTCACCTATGAATTAGAACGCCTTGGTTTAGAAGATGGACCAATGGTTGTAACAATGACTGCCATAACAGGAATTGAAACACTAGAGGGTGGTAATATTCACAATTTAGATTTAATGGAAATCATTGAGGATTCAATTAGTTTTGAATTGGACCCAGGCATTGGGTTCGGTGATGAAATTAAATTTGTTCTACATACTGATAATGATACTTGGACAAGAAATGATACCATAACAAAAACGTTTGGTTCGGGTACAGTTGTTTTCTATGATGATTGTGAAGACTTGACTAACTGGTCGGGTGAATGGGATTTTACAGGTGAAACTTACTATTCTCCAACAAACTGTATTACAGATAGTCCTTATGATGATACGTATGGAAATAATGTGGAGAAAGAAATTGAATTAAATGAGCCATTTACATTTTCACATGCCACATATGCCTTCGTTAGCTTCAGAGCACAGTGGGAAATTGAAAACGATTACGATTATGTGCAGTTCATGGCCTCAACAGACGGGGGAGATTCGTGGTTACCATTATGCGGTAAGTACACCAATACTGGGGTTGAAAATCAGGAAGATGGCGAAGGAGAGCCGCTATATGATGGATTTCAAATGGATTGGGTGTTAGAAGAAATTGATTTGGTAGATTATTTAGACGAAGCTCAAGTGCGTTTTAAATTCTTATTAATTACGGATGGTGGACTGCAATTGGATGGATTCTATTTTGATGATTTCTCAGTTTATACTGATGGATTTGATGATAGTGGAATTAATGAGTTTACAGACAACACTATTTCTGTTTATCCAAATCCAGCAACAGACCTCTTAAACATTAAAATCGCAGAGCATGTGAATGTTCAAACAGTCACTATTCAGAATGAGTTGGGACAAACCGTGCAAACTGTGAGTGGAAATACAAGCGCTATTGGAATTGGAAATTTAGCTGAAGGTATTTATTATGTGCAAGTGATTGACGGAACGAATGCTGTTATTACAAAACGATTCACGGTTATTCAATAATAAGGAAACCGCTTCACTGGAATTTCATTTGGAAATAAAAAACCGACCACTTTAAGCACGTACCAAATGAAAATTAATAATTTATTATCAATTACAATACTTGTTTCTTCTTTAACAGCGACGAGTCAGGTTCCAATGGAAAAACTGGTAAAGGTTTTTGAAGGAGTGGACACTATGACCGTGAATGAAGGTACTATTTTATTTTCAGATGATTATACAGAAACCGGCAGTGAGTGGTTTGTAACAGACAGTTTTCCTGAAACCACGGTTTTTCAAAAAGAATTGCTTTATATATCCAATATTGATACAAACCAATCATACAGAATGCGTATCGGTAAGGGGGGACAAATTTATTCATTAAGAGGTGTCTTTGGAGAATCAATCCCTCCGCAATGGAGATGGGAGCCAGCTGACCCTGAGTGGTACGGTAGGTATTTTGCTCCTTGGGTAGATGAAGTTTGGCAAATGGTAGCGGTTGATTTGGCCAAAAATATTTTACCAGATTCGCTTTATTTTGTGCATCAATCTGGTGTTTACCTGCATGATTCAACTCAAAATTCACCATTTTACTCACCAATGGTTGCTTATCATACCGATACTATTGACCAATCATACTCAATTGTAAATTGGGGACAACATGCGCACACTAAAAGTGTTAATAATTCCAATTACACTTCTTCTATAATGTACTATACAAAGTACAAAAACTTAGGGGGTGGGGTCATACAAGTCGACTATTTTATCTACAATTTTGGTAATGATAATTTAGGTTATTTAAATATTCCTTGGGGAGGAGTTAGAGACTCAAATCTTGACCATATGTTTATTGCACGTGCTGATAATACACTGGAACTTATGGCAGGAGGATGGGGCATAGCGCCAATTGTTGAAGCGGATACAACAGGTGGCTGGGCTGCATTTTCATCCGATATTGAGGTTGGCAGTCCAACGTTAGGGCTGGTAATTGGAAAAGAAAATAATGGAAGAACATACAAAAGTCGTTTTAGACAAGGTTCCACTGGTGCCGCAAGAAATTATAACGTATTTACATCACCTAAAATACTAATAGGAGAGGAAAGGATAAGCTTCGGAGAATCTATTCGTTTCAGAACGTTTATGGTCTTCGGTGCTAATGGAGATAGCGTTCGAAATATAATAGAATCACGCCAATTGGTTGAGCAAACAATTGATACAACATACATTACAACTTATGAAGAAGCAGAAGATCTCAATTATCAATTTTATAATAGTGAACTTGGAATAGAGATTGAGCAGGTAGATATAGTTGAAAGTGGTTTCCTGTTAAAGGCACAACCTTTCGAAAATTCTTACCCTGTTTTTAGGCTTAGAACTAATGATGCTGAAGAAAAAATAACATCAAACCTTTACACATATTCTAATCGGCCATATGATGGAATTGTTACTGATGTTCAGCTTTTAGGGTTTAATAACCAACCTGTCAACCTTCATTTTGAAAGTGACACTGTTTGCTTAGAAACAGAATATTTATTTCCTGACGGAAGTTCTGCACCAATATTGATGGACAATACGGTACAAATATCAACATTTGATCTTGACGATTTACCTGATAGTGTTGTTTATTCAAGTGTATATTTGTATCCTCAATGGGTAGATACATTTGATCTTTCTATCTGCAAGGGGGATACAATCACTTTTGGTTTAGGTACCTATACCAGTTCAAACGAAGGAATTGTAACTGAAGTTTTCACAGATATCAACGGCTGTGACTCGATACTTACCTTGCTTCTGGATGTGCATGAGGTCGACACTGTTGTAAGTGTCATTGAACAAACCCTTGAAGCCTCTGCCACGGGAGAGTTTTATCAGTGGATCAACTGTGACAATGGTGAAATTGTTGCAGAAGGAGAGAGCGCTATTTTTACTGTTATAGAGCCTGGCGCTTATGCAGTTGTTATTAGTGATGGTATTTGTACAGATACATCCACTTGTTTTAGTTTCTATGATTTGAGTTTGGATGAATTAAATGACTATCTACTTTCTATTTATCCCAATCCAGTAATTGATCATTTCACTGTCGATTTATCAGGTGAAGATGGAGAATATACTATTGAAATTCTAAATTCCGAAATGCAAAAAGTTATTGAAAAGAGCGGTGCAGTTAATGAAGTGCTAAACGTTAATTTCAATCAACCATCCGGAATGTATTTTGTTAAAATTTCAATCAATGACAATAGTTATTATAACATTATTATAAATCAAAAATAATTACAAAATATCTTATCAGAGAATTTAAAGGAGAACCATTTTATTTTTAACAAATAAAGTAAAACACTAAGTATTTTAATATTGTTAACATTAATGAGATCAACGAAGGTCTATATACAGCCTTTGCAGTAACATATAATTAAAGTTACTGCGATCTTAACAAGTACGGTTGTTGACGCTTTAGCCTTAGGGGAAAAAAGCTATTATATGTTTAAGTCTTTGAAATATTTATTTGTTCTTTTGGGTTCTCTTTTTACAGAAATTAGTTTAAGTCAATGCGATAGTTGCGATTCTTACTTGAGTGGGTCAAATCGTGCAAACGGTGAATGGAAATACAACTTCCATTGCAATTGGGAATTTAGCAGAGGGTATTTATTACGTTCAAGTAATTGATGATTCAAATACGGTAATTACAAAACGATTTACAGTTATTCGCTAGTGGATTAACCCATATAGCGATAACCAACACCTTTTACCGTTCTAATTATACCAGAACCAAATTTTTCGCGGAGTTTACGTACGTGAACATCAATTGTGCGGTCGCTTATCTTTGGGTCACCCCATACACTCGCCAGAATCTCTTCACGCCTAAATACTTTTTGAGGGGTACTCATTAAAAAGGAAAGCAGCTCAAACTCCTTTTTCGGAATAATGGATTCCTTCCCTTCTTTTTGAATGGAATAGCGTTCAGGATCAATCAATACTTTTTCTCTACTCTTACTTGTATTGTCGATATTGCGTTCTAGCAATGCTTTCACTTTATGAATTAAAACGCGCATACGGACCGGCTTAACGATATAGTCGTAACCTCCAGCTCTATATCCCGCTACTTGCGAATAATCTTCGCCACGGGCGGATAAAAATATAATATAGGAATTGTTAAGGGATGGATGCCTTCGCATTAATTCGCAAACTTCTATTCCGTCAATATCCGGTAACATCACATCCAAAAAAATCACATCCGGAACAACCTTAACCGCAGTGTCCACTGCATCTTGTCCTGTATTCGATTTGTACACTTTATAGCCCTCCTTCTCGAAGTTATAAGCAAGCAAATCCAAAATATCCGGCTCATCATCTACTATCAATACTTTCGGCTCCAAATCTACTTTTTTGACAAAGTTAGAGATTAGATAAAACGGAGACATTAACTCGGTGTTATCTATTTGTTATGGTTCCCTCAATAGAATATTAAGGGAATGTTATGTCGAATTAATGTATTCATAACACGGAATCAACCTTTTTTAAGGCCGACCTGATCTACCTTTGCGGTAAATATTAGAACTGCTAAAATGAAACACTTAAGCCTAATTATCACAATTATCACTATCACGTTTAGTATGGTTGTTAAGGCGCAAACTGGACAAGTAAATGGAACAGTTTATCGGCAAATGAACAATATAGAAGAGCCTCTATATATGCCAATTATAAAACTGACTGAAAACGGACTTCAAAAAATTGGTCAAACAGATTTTGACGGAACGTATTCAATTACCTTACCTGAGGGAGAAAATGTACTGGTTTTTAGAAATTCCACCATGGCATTACTAATAGATACAGTTCGCCTTTATATAAATAGTGATGAAACAATTACTTATAACCATGAAATGAAGGAAGATGGGCAGTTGCAAATTGTTACTGTAATGGCATCCGCAATCATTGAAGATGGTGGCTCCGAGAATAAAGTAGTGGCAGATGTTAAAAATGATGACAAAGTAACTGCCCAACTATCAGGCAGTATGATCGCTAAAAAAGGCGCTTCAGATGTTGGGAGTGCAGCAAAAAAAATGACAGGCCTCTCTACCGTTGGCTCGACCTTATATGTGAGAGGTTTGGGCGATCGTTATAATGTAGCTTATTTAAATGGATTACCAATTCCCTCTCCTCATCCCGATTTTAGAGTGGTACCTTTAAGTGTTTTTCCTACTGATTTGGTGAACTCAATTCAAGTAAGTAAAGTTATGTCGTCTGAACTTTATGGAGATTTTTCTGGTGGTGCATTCAACGTCACAACAAAAAGTTTTTATACTAAGCCAACTTTAAAAGTGACTGTCGGTGCGGAGATAAATTCGCAAACGACATTCAATGATTTCAGAACCTATAATGGAGGTAAATTTGATTATTTCGGATTTGATGATGGAACGAGACAAATTCCTGATTTTGTAATTGAAAATTCAAAGTCATCAACTTACCCTGCTGTAAACAACCTATACAACAATGGTATTTACAATTCCGTGGAAGGAAAATCAACTGGATTTAGAGACAATTTTGGAACACAATTAAACCAAGCTTTACCCAACACCAATTTTGCAATAACTGCGGGGAATTTCTTTCCTGCCACAAAATCGAATAGTCGCTCAAAAGGGTTTGGATATTTGGTTCTACTCTCTCATGATAATTCCTATAAGTATGCGAACGGATCACTGAAAATAATTAATGCACAAAGTGAAGAACGCTTAAATTATGATTTCGATAAATACACAAAAGAAACAGCAACGACAGGTTTGTTAAACTTGTATTACCGCATTAATCCAAATCATAATATCTCCTTTAACACACTTTATGTAAACAATTCTAATGATGAAGTAAGAGAAACTTGGGGAGAACATTTTGATTATTCACGAAGTATCTACTCGCGAAGATTGACCTACCAACAAAACTTCATGTCTGTGAACCAAATCATAGGTACACATCAACTCTTACCTCATCTCGAGGATTCTGCTTTATCGCGTTTAACAATTGATTGGAGAGGATCGTATAGCGCAACAGGCAGTCAGGAGCCAGATAGAAGACAATTTGTGGCCTTTTACGACGAAGATCAAAAAGAAAATACGGAGCATTATGCTTTCAACTATATTGATAGAAATGAAAATCACATTTTTCATAGCAAATTAAGAGAAAACGAAATTGCTGGAAAAATTAATGCACGCTATGTTTTACTTTATGGTGATGTGTTGAATAAAAAACGAGATACTGTCCTCGGCGAATTAATCACCTTAAAAGTGGGCGCAGACTATAAACAGAAATCTAGAATTTTTGACTATAAACAGTTTAACTATGTATTGAATGCATTAGCTGGAAATATCGGCGACAATGTGGATATCTGCAATATGAACTCTTACCTGAACACAACCATGCATGATGAAGGGCAGTTTAGCATTTCAGAGGTGGCAAACTTCGGCTCATCTTACTTGGCGCAATTGGATGTTGTTAGTGTTTACTCAGACCTTAAGTTCAAACTGAATAAATGGCAGATTATTCCCGGTTTGCGATACGAAAGCGGCTCGCAAACGGTTGAAAATCGAAACCAACAAAGCCCTTCAAAATATGAAAAAACAATTTTACTTAGCAACGCCTTATTGCCAAGTTTAATTACACGTTTTGACGCAAATGAAAAGAATGTCTTTCGCTTTGTCGCTAGTAAAACATTAACACGACCTAAGTTCAACGAAGTTGCTCCATTCCAATATGTACTCTATTTTGCCGGCGCAAAGGCGCAGGGAAATACAGACCTTCAAAACGGGGTGAACTACAATGCCGATTTCAGATATGAATGTTATGGCAAACCAGGTGAAATGTTTTCGGTTGGTGGATTCTATAAATACTTAGATAATCCTATTGAACAAACTATGCGTGCCACAGCTAGTGGACAATTAATGAGTTTTGCAAATGCGCAATCAGCCAATGTGGCTGGTGCAGAGATTGAATATATGCGAAGCCTTAACTTCCTAGTGCGCGATTCAGCCAGAAAAGACACTAGTTTTTTGAACGATTTGAATGTTGGTTTTAATGCTACCTGCATGTACACTTCAGTGGCGATTGACACAACCGCCCCTGGTGCAATTAATACCAATTCTGTTCGACCACTTGAGGGTGCCTCGCCTTATTTAGTGAATTTTGATTTGAGCTATCAAACAACCAAAGGCTTAAAAGGAAATAAAAAGACCTATTTAGCAGCATTGTCTTACAATGTTTTCGGACCACGATTATATGCCGTAGGAAGTAACGGAATCGGCGATCAATATGAACGACCAATAAACACCTTAAACTTTGTTGGAAAAATATCCATTAATGATACTTATTCATTTGGTCTAAAAGCGAAAAACTTGATAAACCCAACAATTAGCATTGTGCAGGAGAACCAAGTTAATCCGACGGAAGTTTTAAACGTATCCACTTTTAAACGTGGAATTGATCTAAGCTTATCTTTCAGTTATAATATTCCTGTTTCGAAAAAGAAAAAGTAAAAAGCAAATCTGGATTAAAAAATAGATCATTTGTACTATAGATATTCGTCTCTCACCGAATGTTTTTTAATGGCCAAACCGCCTATCTTAAGTGATAGGTGGTTTTTTTTTGATTAAAACTCAACGTTAAGGAAATGTAAATTTCAATTAACTTTTTATTAACGCAAGCGTAATGACAACGTAATTCGATCTCAGAAATAAGCCCCGATATTTGTATCAACAAAAGAGAAAAATAAAAGAAATGAAAAATACGAAAAACACAATCAAAATGATGATTTTAGCCGGAGCACTCGTAGCAGTGTTGCCAGCTTGTAAGAAAAAAGGATGTACAGATCCGGAAGCAACGAATTATAATTCAGAAGCGAAAAAAGACGACGGAACGTGCGCATACGATACAGATTCGGCATGGTATAGTGAAGTTACAATTGGAGGTGAAGTTTACAGACAAGTAACAGGAAATATCACAGCCGATCAAACTATGACAGCAGCAGACAACTGGTTATTATCTGGGGGTGTATTTGTTGATAACGGAGTAACCCTAACAATTGAAGCAGGAACAACTGTAAATGCTGCGGATGACGGCTCAACTCCGTTTTTATCGGTGGCGCAAGGCGGAACAGTAATAGCGTGTGGAACAGCTGATTCTCCTATTATATTTACCCCGGTTGCTGATGCACCAAGTCCTGGTGCTTGGGGTGGGATTATCTTAAATGGATATGCTCCAATCAATACAGGATTAACCGCTGAAGGTGAAGGTGGAACAGGTATTTATGGAGGCGACAATGCTTCAGACAATTCTGGATCACTTTGCTATGTTCGTGTTGAATATGCAGGTAAAATTTTAGGAACGGATAATGAGTTGAACGGATTTTCATTCAATGGGTGCGGTTCTGGAACTACATTACATCATTTACAAGCCTATAAGGGAAGTGATGACGGCTTCGAATTTTTTGGAGGAACAGTTTCTTTGAAACACGCCATTTCATCTGGTAACCAAGATGATTCATTTGACTGGACTCACGGTTGGTCTGGAAATGGACAGTTCTGGGTTGTTGAACAAGATAGTGAAGGTGGTGACCGTGGAATTGAAGCAGATAATAACGGAGATAATAACGAAGCTAATCCTTATTCTGATCCTAAAATTGCCAACGTAACACTAATTGGCTTAGACGACGGTGATGCAAGTAACCAAGGTATGAAATTAAGAGAGGGAGCTAAAGGAAATTTCTTGAACGTGGTTATTACAGGATTCCCAAAAAGAGGATGCCAAGTGGAGCATGATGTGACTTTATCAAATATGAACGGTGGATCATTGACCATGAAAAACTCAATCGTTGACAATGCAAGTCCATTCGTATTTACAACATCAGTTGGTGAAGATGCAATAGGAATTGCAACATTTGAGGATGGCGGAAATAACAATAGCAGTGCAACGGATGGTTCATTAGTCGGTTTCTTGTCAGGATATATTGGAACTACAGCAACTGGAGCTGGAGACCCAACAGCATGGGGAACTTGGTTTGACAGTGCAACTTATATTGGAGCTGTAAGCTCTGGTTCTGATTGGACAGCAGGATGGACTCTAGGGTTATAATAACTTAAGGATTTTCGAAAGAAAAAGGGTCTCGGAAAACCGAGACCCTTTTCGTGTTTAAGGACGTATTATTCACATTTATATATCCTATAACAATTATAAAGAGACGTCTACGAGCAGCGAGAAATGGCAAGCATGAAAGAAATTTTAGTGCACTAACACTATTTTTATGAACACAAAGCAGTTGAATTCGAATACATGAAGGGGGAAATTACTCCTCAAACTTATACCCTACTCCTTTCACGGTCACAATATGAGAATCTCCAATTTTCTCGCGAAGCTTGCGGATATGAACGTCAATTGTGCGATCTCCTACAATTACATCTGCGCCCCAAACGCTATTCATAATCACATCTCTGTGAAACACTTTTGAGGGTTTTGACATGAGTAAGGCCAGCAATTCAAATTCCTTGCGTGGTAGAAACATCTCAATTCCATCTTTTGAAATCAAATAGCGTTCATGGTCAATTACTATTGACTTTTTATTCTTTCTTTCGTCTTCCGTCTCAACGGAACCGTCAGTGGTTTTCCTTCTTAAAATAGCAGATATTCTACTCACCAATAATTTAGGTTTTATCGGTTTTGTGATATAATCATCCGCCCCTGCTTCAAAACCTGCAATTTGCGAATAGTCCTCGCCACGAGCAGTTAAAAAACAAATCATTGTGTTTTTAAGACAAGGCATTGCCTTTAGTTTTTCACAGGTTTCAATGCCATCCATTCCAGGCATCATCACGTCCAATAGAATCAAATCTGGAACTTGTTTCTGGGCCACTTCCACGCCATTTTCTCCATCTTCTGCCTGAGACACAACAAAACCTTCTTTTTCCAAATTGTATTTTATCAATACACGAATGTCTTGCTCATCATCTATAACCAAAATAGAATTACTCATGATTACTTTCTAATTTTATATAAAGATACGGTATAAATTGATTTGAAATCCTCCAAACCCAAATACATAACATTATGTTAACACTTCACGGTTTTATATTTTTCAACTTGCAAAATTATGCCCAAAACCGATTCCCAATTAAAGCAAGAAAACCCTTATGGCATCTTATAACCGATTGCAAAAAAAACATTGATTCCAGTCATAGACGTTGGTCCAATATTCACTTTGTCTGATTTTGAAAACGTCATTCTTCTCCAATTTTCACTGCTAATATCATAATCAATTGAAGCCCTAATTTGCAAGGAAATGTCACCAATAAAATAGCGCGGTGCAATTGTAAGTGTAGGAGTAAAATAAGGGTTTTTTTGTTTTATTAAGGGATCACCAAGCAACCGAAGGCGACCTGTATTGAAACCAAAACCAATCATAAAATCTATTTTGGGTTTATAATAAAATAAATCAAACCCAATTACAGTTAGATAGAAATTCCCTCCCGTCAACCAAGCAGAAATAGAATCATTATAGGCGATTTTCTGTGGCAAAACTTGTGTATAACTAAAATGATTCAAACCATTAAATCGTCCATTCCAGCGAAGCCCATGCGTCATGCTAACACCAAAATACTGCAATGACGAGAAAAAATGATAATCAGGTACAATGTTGAGTTCATGGTTTAGTGTTGGTGTCCGTAAGACCTTTTGACCATAGAGAAAATCAATAGATTTCCAGCCATAAGCAATGTGCAGCTTTTGGTATAGGTTGTTCACCTCAACATCTTCTTCTTCCTCCTGGCCTTAAGAAGTATGAGCAAACAGCTGCAAAATCGCAATAAAAGCGATCAACACTAATTTTTGAATTGAATGATAAGCATTTTCTTGCATGACAAACTTAACCTTGAACCAAAAAGTGGTAAAGGAAGGTCAAATTAACAATAATAAATAACCTAGAATCCCTCCGCCTAAAACAAGGATGATTGGATTGGATTTTTTAAGACCAAAAACTAAACCGAAAGCAAGCGCAGCTATAAGTGCACTGCGCCATTCAAAAATCCATTGTCCATCTGCATAATTCAAAATCGTTTCTCGTGCCATTTCAAAAAGCACCACTAACATTACGGCAACTGCAGCAATATTCACAGCATCTAAAAAATACCGCAAAACAGCAGATTTTCTCATGCGTGGAATTAATGGATTCAAGATTAAAACGAAAAGGAAAGATGGTAAAAATATACCCGCCGTAGCCCCTAGTGCTCCCCAAAACCCAGACAATTGAAAACCAATAAAAGTTGCTGTACTCAAAACAGGACCTGGTGTAAATTGTCCCACCGCAATTGCATCAATCAATTCATTTAGGGTCATGTAGCCGGTATCAACTAACTCGGCCTGTAAATAAGCGAAAAGTACATAGCCACTTCCATAAAGAATGGCGCCCACTTTTAAAAATGTCCAAAACACTGTAGCAGATGTTACGGCTACTGATGCTGGAGCAGAACTACCCACCAATAAAAATGGTAGCCATGCTTTTTTATCGTTTTTATCCAACTTAATACCGTTTTTTGCTTTAAAATAAAGCATCCCTGTAATTCCTGCGGTTAACAAAGCAATAATCTCATGAACATCTAGAAAGCACGCCACCACTACCAATGCGCCAATAATTCCTAATTCGGTACTTTTTAAAGCTTTTTTGCCCAGTTTAAAAATAGCACCGGCAATAATGGCTAAAACAGCTGGTTTAATGCCATAAACGAATCCTTCAACCTCTGGCAATGCGCCATAAGTCAAATAAAGCCAAGCTAAAAATCCGGTAATGACAACTGCTGGAAAAATAAAACAAATGCCCGCTACAAACAACCCCAATTTACCAGCTCGCTCATGTCCGCAATGCATGGTCATTTCGGTTGAATTTGGACCTGGAATTAGGTTTGTAGCCCCCATTAAATCCAAAAAGTATTGACGGTCCATCCATTTGCGTTTATTCACCACTTCTTCCTCCATCATTGCAACATGTGCTGCTGGACCTCCAAAAGCAAAACAACCTAGCTTAAAAAAAACGAGCGCTACTTCTTTTAATTTATCTTTTTGTGACATATTTTATTTTTTACAAAACTATTCTCAACTTTATTAACCAACGTTAAACTAATGTTAACAATTTTAAGAATGAATAGTCCCTTAACATATCAATACCACCTCAGCCTAGCCGAAGTGGTATTGATAAAATTTATTAAACTGTTCTTTAAAAGTGGATATCCATTTGTAATCTCCAAAATAGAATATCATCACTCCCTAAATTTACTGCAGTACTACCAGCAATTCCTTTTTGTCTGTAACTTAAATCAGTTTGAACTTTCAATTTGTGGCCTACAAAATATTTAGATAAACCCAATGTATATTCAGTCTCGTTATTACTTACGCCAGCAACGGGAGTAATGTTGGTATAACGACCAACTACCTCAACATTGTTTTTGAACATCCAACCCGCTTGAACAGATAACCCTGTTCCAATATAATAGGTTCCAACAACCAAAGAAGTGTCTACATTATCGTATACATCTGCCGTTCCATCATCAGTTGTTTTGTTAGCGTATTCCGCCATAATCGAAAGTCCCTTATATTTAAACATTAAATCGGCAAATACAGTATTTAATGTTTTGGCATTACCATAAGAACCGTCTTCATTGTAAATAAAACTTCCATTTTGTCCGCGTTCGCGTGCCGCACGATCATTGATATCATACGTAAATCCTAAAGCCAATTTTGGTTTATCTTCACGTTTGATTGCTGCTCCAACATAATCTCCTTTGGATTGAAATTTACCAAATGGCAACATTTCAACTCTAAAAGTAAGGTCATAACCACCAATATTATCCACCGTTAAGTTTCTGCCTTCGCCTTGCGAAAATGAAGCCACCTCTCTTACAATAAAATTGTCGCCAATTGTAAAGTGATGCTTTAATTGCACCCCCATATCACGATCAATATTATATCGGCTATTTAACCTTGAACGGTCTACCGTTTGCATGTTTGCAGATGAGATCACACGCTCTCTATTCCCAGGTAATTTAGATTGTCCGGCTTTCAAAGAGAAGTTTCCATAAAAATTCCAATCGATAAAGGCATCTAATATGAAACGAGGCGCTTTGTTGTGCTCACTATCAATTCCACCGCCAATATCTCTATTGGTTAACCCAAACTCCATTTTATATTTCAATTTTGGAGTGAATGCATAACCATCAAACTTAAATCTTGATCTTCTGATTAAAAAATTACTTGACAAATCTCCTACATAACCAAAGTCATCATCTCTCACATCCCAATTGGCAGACATTAAGGATTGAAAACGAATTCCAAAACGCATTGTGAAGGTAGAGTCCTTCCCAACTACATTAATTCCTTTCCCAAATTTTTGAGGGTTATACTGCGCAGAAGCACCTTGCACTATGAACATCAAAACAAACACGGATACTAATCCTTTCATCTAAATTTTATTTGAATAACAGCCAATAAACTGTTGGTTAAATTCAGGGCAAAGATTAGATTAAATTAACATATATTTGATATTCGTGATCTAAGCTTAACGATTTCTTAACATTGATTTCTGTAATCTTGTGTCGACCTTTTTCTCTAATCCTTCCAAAATAAAGGACATTGAGATAGGTACTTTCTTTTGGTGGTTTTGAGCGGTTTATTTGCAAGACGCATTTCTTAACATAAGCTTAACATACAAAAAGGGCATTTGCTTATGCTTTGACCTACTTTTGACCAAAAATTTTAAACCAAATCATTCAAATGAAAAAATTTATTTCAGTCGTTGGACTCTTTCTTTTTGCAATCGGTTTTTCCTTTGCTGAAGAACCTATAATCGCTCCAGAAGATATGGAAGCGTTGGATTCAATCGTTGAAAATCCAGTTCAAATTCAAGCTATAAATGCTGTAGGATTTGATTATGAATTTAGTAACGACAAAGATTCTTTGACATTAAAGCCTTTTAAAACAGGAACGGCAACACTAACTTGGGATAAAGCTGGAAATGGTGCAGCGCTTTATTTTAATTATCGTGCGTTGGGAGAAGCGGCATGGAATACGATTGAAATCCCTGCTAAATCAACTCAATTGGAGATTAATGATTTGGATGAGAATGTCATCTTCGAATATGTAATGACAAGCGACGGAAATATTGTTGAAAATGAAAACAATTATTTTAACACATTCTCTGAAGCATTATTCAAAAATAACTCAGCCAAGGGTAAAGAAGAAGGATTTGAGGTTTCATGGGCAATTGAACATGACAAATTGACCGAAATATTATCTATTTATCCAGATGCAAATTTCGTCATAAAACACAATACAAAAATTGGTGAAAAGCAACACAAAGTAAACGAAGCTAAATCGCCATGGATTAAAGTAGAAGGAATCTCTATCAACTCAGTGAAAGAAAAAATTGCAGAACTTTCTGGAGGCGAGAACTATGTCTACAAAGTTGGTTTAAATGCAGGTGGAAAAACTTTTTGGTCTGCAAAGGGGAAAGTTAAAACTGAAAGAGCTTGGGGTATTTTTAAACTCTTGGTATTAATTGGAGCCTTAGGGATGTTCATCTTTGGGATGAAAATTATGAGTGAAGGTCTTCAAAAGGCAGCAGGATCTCGCTTAAGAAGCATGTTGGCTTCCATTACTTCTAACAGAGTTACTGGTGTATTGACTGGTTTTGGAATCACATCTATCGTTCAGTCCTCTTCCGTCACCACGGTAATGACTGTAAGTTTTGTAAATGCAGGATTATTAACCTTAAGACAATCGGCAGGTATAATGATGGGGGCCAATATTGGTACAACTATTACGGCTTGGTTAATTCTTGTTTTTGGATTTAAGGTGAGTTTAGGTTCTTATGCCTTAATCTTTATTGCAATTGGAGCACCTTTATTGTTTTTCTCTAAAGGGAAAGCGAAAACATGGGCAAGTGTAATCATTGGATTTGCCTTACTATTTATGGGATTAGGTGAACTAAAAGGAGCCGTGCCATCATTAGGCGCAGATTCTTCTATCGTTCAGTTTTTTATTGACTTTAAAGATGCATGGTATGGTCCAATCATGTTTGTTGCCTTAGGTGCATTGGTAACAGTTGTAATTCAATCATCATCTGCTGCAATGGCCTTAACTATGACATTGGTCGCAGGGGGTGTAATTCCTTTTGAAGTGGCCTCTGCAATGATTTTAGGTGAAAATATTGGTACTACAATTACGGCCGAGTTAGCTTCGTTAATTGGTAACGTTCATGCCAAACGATCGGCAAGAATTCACTCTTTATTCAACATAATAGGTGTTACTTGGGCAATTCTACTATTCCCGTTTATTTTGAGCGGAATTGCAGCGTTTATAAAAGGTGATCCTTATACTGATGGGAACGTAGCCAACTTAGGATTAGCAATTTTCCACTCGGCATTTAACTTATTAAACGTATTGCTATTATTACCATTCGTGCCTTGGTTAGTTCGCATGGCAGAGAAAATGGTTAAATCTAAAGGTTATGCTGATGAAGAGTTCCACTTAGATTATATTGGTTCTGGAATGATGGGAACGCCAGATTTATCCATTTATGAAGCGAAAAAAGAGGTTGCTAAGTTTGGAGCCTTGACGAGTCGTATGTCTGACTTCACGCAAAAATTATTGACTGAGCAAAACAAAAAGATCAAGACTAAACTTCATGATAAAGTTGAAAAGTACGAAGAGATTACGGATAGAGTTGAAATTGAAGTTGCAACCTATTTAGCAAAAGTATCAGAAGGTGAAATGTCTGAAGAAACTGCAGAGCGCGTAAGGTCAATGAACAGCATTGTGAATGACTTAGAACGAATTGGTGATATCTTCTACCAAATGTCAAAAGCAATTGAGCGTAAGGATGAGCAAAAGATTTGGTTTATTCCTGAACAACGCGATAGTTTGCAAGAAATGCTTGAATTAGTTGACAATGCATTTGCGATCATGGTTGAAAACTTAAACTCCGACTGGGGTGGTGTTTCAATTGACCCGGCAAACGAAGCCGAACATACGATTAACAAAAAACGTGATGAAATGCGAGCTGAGCACTTAGAGAACTTAGGAAAATCTGATTTCAATATGGAAAGTGGAATGATTTTCAGCAATTTATTCTCATCATGCGAGAAAGTTGGAGATCATATCATTAATGTTTCTGAGGCGATTACTGGAAAGATTTAATAAGGTCAATTCTAAACGGTAAAAATAGTTGAAGGGCTTCGTTAATTCGAAGCCCTTTTTTTGTTGAATAACCACCCCCATTCAACGTTAAGCAAGACTAATTATAAGCAGGAAACATGGCCAAATAATTTATGTCGCCTTTGGCCGTTACATCATATATGCGCCCGAATCGATTATTTGTCGCCGTTCTCATGTCTTCCGTATGCACGATCAGCTATTTGACATGGTGGACATATTATGGAGAATATAGCGGTTCTTATACTCATATCTACGGGTAAACCCTGACCGATAAACTCGCTTTTTTGTCTACCCTTATTCTATTAATTAATGGATTGATTTCTTGTTTTAAGTTATGGCGTGATTTGAAATACTTGGCACTCCTCTTCGGAATTGTTTCAGTCATACTACTATGGCCTTCCCTTTTTTATTCTGGAACAGAAATATTGCGTTTGAAAGGATGTTTTGAATCAATATGTAGTGATATTAGCATTAATGACAATGGAACATTTTGGATGTCTGTGAGCACTCAGAGTGACTGCTATAGTTGTCGCGGTAATTATATCGCAGCGGATGGAATCATATATTTATACGATCAACCCATATTGCCCGCCGAATATCAATCAGACGCCATTAATGAGCTAATGCACGAGAATTGCGTCTTTGTATCAGCCGAGGATTTTAGACTATGGAGCGGTTGCTTTGAACCCCATTAATTAGAACTAACAACAATCTTCTGCTGAGCCGTTTTCGGTGTCAAACGGCATTGCGCCACCACAACCTTCAAAAATGCCGTAGTGTGTTTCCCAGTTGCCGTAAAAATCAAAATGGCTTTTAAATCGGGTATCATTTAGCATCATATAGGTATTGCCGCAAACTGTCATGATTTTTCCCTTCGGGAAATGGTGGTGATCATCTAAATCAAATGCTGAGTCTGATCCTTTGATCGATCCTTTATAAGTGACAGCTTGCCCGTAATCCTCACAATCGCTCTCCAAACCGTCTAGTTTAAATAAACGGTAGGTTACTGAGTAAAACTCATGCTCTCCTACCTTTTCTTCTAAGTCCTTATTCTCAATTGTAATGGGCTTATTTTCAACAGCGCGCGGATCAGTAAAGCCTGCTTTTTTAGCGAAATTCAAAAAGTCATTCCAATATAAAGCTCCGCTTAAACACTCCCCCCATAACACAGGATCCTTTTGCAAAAAAACAGGCACTCTTCGGTCTGAATAAACATCTGAAAAATACATTTCGCCGCCAGGTTTTAATAAACGGTATGCATCAGTTAATACTTTTTGTTTATCTCCCGCCAAATTAACCACACAATTTGAAATGATTAAATCAAAACTGCCCTCTTCAAATCCTAATGGATCTAAACGCTCAATATTTCCTTTTATAAATGAAATATTTGGTTTCGAATAGCCGAATTTCTCGGTGTGATAATCAACATATCGGTTTGCAACATCAAGCTGTTCATCTGTCATGTCCACTCCTACTACAAAACCATTCTCTCCTACCAATTTACTGGCGATATAACAATCACGACCGCTACCTGAACCTAAGTCCAAAATACGCAATCCTTCTACCTGAAAAGGAATAGTTAAACCGCACCCGTAATATTTTGCCTGCACCTCATCATGCACTTCACTCAAAGCATCTAAAATATATTTTGGTGGAGCTGTTAACGTGCAACATGCATTCGTTTTTAAATCCTCAGAATTTTCCAATTCTTTTCCATAATAATCCTTTACTTCATCATGCAACTGCCCCATAACTCTTTTTAAATTTCTACTTTAGTAGTGTTCACTCATCAGAACTTACAAATCTCAACGATAATTCTATCGCAAATGATCTAATGCGCTTTGCACATCCAGGTCGTCTTCAATATAAACGGTATAAAAGCCATCATTTTGCCACACGTGTCGTGCGATCTCGGCTTTCATTCTGTTTTTAATCACATTTCGTGAAGTGATAATATCAATTGGCTTTCGCTCAACACCCAACGATTCGGCATATGTAATGAAATCTTCAAACATACTGTTTGTAACGCTGAAACCCCGATTGAAGGCAGAGAACTCTTTTAATCGTGATCGGTGGATGTCCAAATAGTTGATTGCCCAATGATTAAATACGCCCATATAATATAATTCGGTTAAATAATATGAAGCTCCTGAAGTGTCATTCGGAATAAAAGTGTCTGGATAAATTCCACCGCCGCCATAAACCACTCGTCCACCTTCGGTTACAAATCGAAGTGATTCGTCAAATTTAACACTGTCTTCGTTCATTAATTCACCACTTTCATAGCGCTCAAAATAATCGTTTTCATAATCTACGCCTTCTCCATACGGTTTTTGAATACTTCGTCCTGTCGGTGTGTAATAACGTGAAATAGTCAGACGCAAAGCACTACCGTCCATCAGTTCTCTTTGGTCTTGCACTAACCCTTTTCCGAATGATCTCCTACCCATTATATAACCGCGATCATTATCTTGAATTGCACCTGCCACAATTTCACTTGCCGAAGCCGAAAGTGAGTTAATTAAAATAACCACTTCCGTTTCTTCCAAAATTCCTTTTTCAGATGACGTGTATTCAAAACGTGGTTCCATTCGCCCTTCTGTATAAACAATAAGTTTACCATCTGACAAAAACTCATCTGCAATGTCAGTTGCATCTTCCATATATCCACCGCCATTATTCCTAAGGTCGAAAACTAACTTTTTCATCCCTTTATCTTTTAACTTTTGTGCGGCCTCGCGAAATTCCTCCCCTGCGTATCGTGTAAAGCTATTTAGTTTTATAAACCCTATTTCGGGCGTTAACATAATTGCCGCATCTACACTGCTCACTCCAATTGATCCTCGAATAATTGTTAAGTCCTTGATGAGTCCTTTTCGATAAACTTTAACTTTTACCTCTGAGCCTGCCACGCCTTTTAGCAATTCCATCACTTTTTCATTCGTAACATCTCCTTGCGCAATACCTTCTCCATCTACCTCAATTAGTCGATCTCCAGGAAACATCCCCGCTCTTAACGAAGGAGAATCGGGCATAACATCTGTAGCCACCAAGGTGTCATTATGAATTAAAAAACGAATTCCCACCCCACCGAACTGACCAGCAAGTTGTTCGTTCACTCCTTCTAAATCACGCGCAGGAATATATGAGCTATGAGGATCCAATTTTGCAATCATTCCTTGAATTGAGCTTTCAATTAGCATCTCATTATCGACAGAATCAACATAACGCTCTTCAATAATTTCTAAAATAGTATTGAATTTATTGGTGTTTTCAGTAATGATTTGATTAGATCCTCCGCCACCACTTGGAATAAACATTGTCCCTAACCAAACTCCTATTGCCAAAGTTAATCCCATTAAAATTGGAATAAGAAAAACGTAATTGCTTCCACTTGGCGCTGGTGCCTCTTGATTCTTTTGATCT
>TARA_B110000037_G_scaffold29139_1_pt1 | contig 206590 bp, 193 predicted proteins | sample TARA_B110000037 | Tara Oceans TARA_B110000037 (sample SAMEA4397196) | marine metagenome | biome: Polar Biome; feature: [MIX] marine epipelagic wind mixed layer (ENVO:01000061); material: water (ENVO:00002006), including particulate matter (ENVO:01000060) such as... | depth... | reverse complement strand
TAATTTCATATGGATTCTAGTTTGAAAATTGAAAACGAAAGATGGAGATCGAAGGCGGTGTGTCTGACAAGGTCAAACCGCGCCTTAGGGGACGATGACGTCGGATGACTCGAGGATTGCTGAGCCGATCGCATCGGCAACGAGCCGACCGCGGGGAGTGAGTCTCCAATTCGACTTAGTGGCTTCGATCAGCCCCTCTTCGTTCAAATTATCTATCAGGCGGTGAAAAGAGATCCAGTGATCGCCGGGAAAGCGCTCTTCCAGTTCACCTGGCGAAACGCCTGCATTCATTCTCAATCCAAATACCAGAGCGTCGCTCGCAAGGATTCTGGAATCCAAGTAGACTTCTTCGGCATAGTTCGGCGAACGCTCGCGAACACTCGTGGTCCATTCATCGAGAGAGGCGACTTCGGTGAAACGTTTCCCTTGATACTGACTGGAGGCGGAGGGCCCGTAGCCGATCCAGTCGTGCATCTGCCATGTGTGGAGGTTGTGCTGGCAGGCGTAACCAGGGCGGGCGTAATTCGAGGTCTCATATTGCTGAAGGCCGGCGGCTCCTAGTTTCTCCCAGGTTTTTTCGTAAAAGCGGGCTTCGTCTTCTTCGCTCTGGCGGTGCACTTCGCCGCGTTGGAGACGCGCCCAGAGCTTGGTGTCCTCCTCGAAAGTAAGGCAATAAGTGGAGAGATGGGTTGGGTTAAACGACAGAGCAGTGTCGATATCGCGGGACCACTGTTCAAAACTTTGGCCCGGTAGGGCGAAAATAAGGTCGAGATTGATATTCTCAAACCCAGCGGATTGCACTGTCTCGATCGAGCGGAAGACTTGTTTTCGTGAGTGCTGCCTCCCTAGCTTTGTTAGTAGAGCATCATCAAAACTCTGTATCCCGATTGAAATTCGGTTCACCCCGAGATCTTTCAGCGCATGAATTTTGTCCCGCTTGATCGCCGAAGGTGCCATCTCGATCGACCATTCCTGTGGGCGCTTCGGTAGGGCGCTGAGCATAGCGGATCCGAGGCGCTCGAGGTCACGGGCGGTGAGGAGTCCAGGGGTGCCGCCGCCCCAGAACACAGTGTCTACGGCCCTTGAGGGCGAACGCCACCGTAATGCCGCCTCCATCGTTTCAAGGTAAGATTCAACATCTGGTCGCGATGGTGCGTTTTGATAAAAGGAACAAAAATCGCACGTAGTGGCGCAAAAGGGCACGTGAAGGTAGAGTCCTAAGGGATTTGTTAGTAAACCTTTTGCTTGCAGTGACATAGAGCGTGAGACTTACATTCGAGGCATTTATGAAGCATGCGCAATCCCGATTCGGGTTCATCTTACTCGCCCTCGCCGCAGTCTTTTTAGGCGGCTGTCGTTCCGTCTTTCAAAACTACGTTGAAAGTCAGGTTCCTAAAAACGCCTCGAACATCTATACCTTTACCTTTCGGGCTGACCTTTCGCTAGCTGCGATTGTTGATGATAGCGAGCAGGCATGGCTTTGGATTAACGGTGAAAAGATCCGGATGGATCTAATTGATGAGGGAGCCTTGGTGTTCTCGATCGATTATCCGATTCCTCTCGGACAAGAGGATATCCGTTACTACTACGAGCTTACTTATACCTACCACAACGGTCCGTTCATTAATGAAAAGGTGCGATACAGTACCTATGAGAATTATGGACGACCTTACTCTGCAACATTGACGAGTCGTTATCCGATTCAGCTCGTAAGTGCTCGAGGTCGTGTTGGAGACCGCATCGCAGTGGTTGGCAGTGGCTTCAGTGAAATGGACACCGTCACTCTCGAGGGGATGCCGGCAGAAACGTTCTATAGTTCTCCTTTCGCGCTCGAATTTATTGTTCCTGCGGCGTCCGCTGGTCGGTCCTACGGGGCAATCATTGAGACTGCTACGGGCGACCTTGCTCTCGGGAGTTTTCGTATCGATGAAGGTCGGCTGAATGTTACACCTGCCTCGCTCAACTTGGCTTCGGGTGAACCGACTCAGCTGAGCTTCATGATCGAAGGTCAGGCCCCAATGGGTGGATTGCTAATCAGTGTAACCACCGACGTGCCGACGAGTGTCATCATGCCTGAGGTCGTGATCCCAGCCGGAAGCAATTCTGTTTCCGTCATCGTCGAAGGCGGTGTAGCGGGTTCGGGTAGCCTTTTTGCTGAGGTGCCTGGATTTGGTCAGCTCGTCGTGCCGATCACCGTCTACTGATAGCGTCACGCCGGCTCAGTGGCCGGATGTATTATTCTAGAACGGTTCGACCTCGCCCGGGAAATCTGGGGATGCCGTAAGGCGCTGACCTGGTTCCAGGTTTAGGGACGGTCCGTTGGCGGCTACTTCATCATTCAGGCGGAGCTGAACTTCGATGGGTGATGTCAGTTCCTTCACTTCAAGGAGCCATTCACCAATACCGACAAGCTTTAGAGCTGTTCCTTCATCCCAGTTTAGCGGCTCGTCGCCGCGCGCAAACACTTCGTTGGGAAGACCGACCATGGCTTTGACCAGAATCGTCGTGGAGTCGTCAGAAAGAGGCGTTTCATCTCCTCCAGCTGTGAATAGGTCTGCCTGAGGACTGGGTGTCGGCGCCTTTTTCACTTTCGCCGCACGCTTTTTCTTTTGGGCCGGAGGGGGGTTACTTTCGACGACCTCGACTGCTTCTTTGGGTTGCTCAGATGAAAGTTCAACCGGAGCTTGAAGAGATTCGGAAAGCGTATCCAAAGCCTCCTCGAATTGTTGCAGTTGCTCGATCATCTCTTCCAGTTTGTCTTCGCGGACTAAGAGGCCTTTGTCGACTTGGGCTTCAAGGGCATCTAGGCGAGTTGTGATCGGTGAAAAATCAACCGCCGGACTTTCTTTCGACTCAAGCTGTTGGATGAGTGTCTCGATCGAATCTGATGTAGGAAGTTTTTTAATACCGCTGAGTGCGTCTTTTAATGCGTCTTTCGACTTATCTATAGTCTCGGTGCTGGACTGGAGTTGGGTCGGTATTTGGCGAGCGGTTAGGGTTGTCCGCGCGACATCCGCGGCTGCCTCTTCAACGCGGTGTAAAAGCTTTTCGAAGTGCTCGGTCAGGTCTTTGATTGTCTCCGGGACAGCTGCTTCCTGCTCACGAAGGAAGAGCTTGGCCTGTAGGTAATCAATGTAGTGAGCTAAGAGCGGAAGGAGGGCCCCTAAGAAGATGCAGAGGGCAAGCACCACTGCCATGACTGGTTCCATTCTAGGTCCGTAGGCGATGAAGATAGATAGAGCAAAAATCATGAGTAGGCCATCAGCTACCCAGCTGAGGATGCGCACTAGTTGGGGGAAGCTCGTTTTTGCCATAATCGTTGTCGTTCGAAACTCTTCAAATCTTGATCGTTTGTTCTAGCGTTCGCGGGTCAATGTGAAAGCAGCCCCGCCATCGTGCTCATCGGTCCATGGTCGGCTGAGTCTCTTGTCTTCTAAACTGTAAGCGGGGTTCTTCTCGAGAAATGCAGCGATTTGAGCCTCGTTTTCAGCAGATTCGAGACTGCAGGTGCTGTAGATGAGCCGTCCCCCGGGTGAAACAAAATTAGCTGCCGACGCTAACAGCGCGGCTTGGAGTTCTACAAGGCCCTTAAGTCTTTCAGGTCTTAGAAGCCATCGAACGTCAGGCCGGCGCTGAATCACGCCCGTGTTCGAACAAGGAACATCAAGAATCACTGCGTCGTATTCGATCGGTAGCCCTGCACTTTCAAATCCTTCCCTCGAGAGCGCCGTGCCATCAGCTGCAAGGACAGCGGGACGTCTCTCATCGCCGAGAACGCTCAGGTTTTCCTTCAATTGCTCAAGCCGAGGGCCTGGCAAGTCGCTTGCGACGATCACTGCGGGGGCAGAATCCTTCTGCGCGTCGACGAGGGCGCGCGTTTTACCGCCAGGGGCAGCACAAAGATCTAGAATTGTTTTCGGCCCCGCCGCGAGGGCCATTTCGACGGGATGTCGGGTGAAGGGGTCCTGTATATAGGCTAGGCCGCTATTGACCGCTTCAATGACCTGCACCCGGGCCTCCTCTGGGTAGGTGTAGAAATTGGGCCATTGAGTCGGGATAAGGGCAGGCAAAGGCGAGCCCGCCCGCTTACTCCAACGCACGTAGGTTGTTGGTTTGGTCTGATTCCACCCTATGAGCGCCTCCGTTTCAGCTTCGCCAAAGGCTTGTCGCCATTGTTTTACCAGCCAATCGGGGTGTGAATACTGGAGGGGGGTCGAAAGAATTTGTGCGCTGGCCTTTCGAAGGACGGCATTGCAAAGGCCAGCCTCGCGTTTGCTGAAGCCGCTTTTAGCGAAATCAACGGCCGAGGAAACGACGGCCGGATGGCGCTCCGGAAGAGTCACCAATAATTCACTACATGCTAGCTCCAGGGTCAGTTGGAGTTTGCTCCGAGGTGGCTTCGTCATGAGCGATTTGAGCACGTGGCGTGCAAGCCCTTGCCCTCGCAGCCAAGCGTAGAGGAGGCGAAAGGCACGGCGTTTGTCGTCTGGCGAGTGCTTACCCCAGTGCTCAGTGATCTGTTCGACCTTTCTAGGCCTCCGTGTAAAATCAACGGAGGCGTTGAAAGCAATGTTCCATGCGGACTTAGCTAGCTTCATTCAGTTTTAATCTTTTAGTTGACCCACTCGGGACGCCCTGCCTGCATGGAAAGTTTTCACAACCCCGATAGCGAAAGACTCTATGAATCAGGAAGCAATCGATTTGCTCATCCGAAAATCTCCACGCCTGAAACGCCATCGTTCTAAATTGGAAACGATGACAGCAGATACTTACTGCGTCCACCGATCTTGGGGGATAGGCGTTATTCGGCGTTATGACGAGCAGGAAAACCGGCTCGTAATAGATTTTGAAGAAGGTCAAGAGGGACATCAGATGGACCCGGCTTTCTGCGTCGATAAACTCGATATTTTGGCCGAGGGAGATATTTTGGTTCTTTCTCGTCAAGAGCCCGAACGCATTCAGGAAATGATCAAGAAGAATCAGGCGGATGTGATCGTCGCGATTCTCTCTCGAGCTGAAGGCCACGTTACGGGCAACACCGAGATCGAGACCGCGTTGAGCCGCTTGATTGGCCCGACGAAATACAAGAAGTGGTGGACCGCCACGAAAAAGCTCTTGGCAAAGGATCCTCGCATTGCTGTTCCGGCGAAGAAGACTGACCCATGGGTGCTGCGTGATGAACCAGTGAAGCCAGAGGACGAAATTCTAGAAGAGTTTTTCGAAACGAAAGCTCCGAAGAAAAAGATCGCCCATGCTAGCAAGCTCATCGACATGTCCGTTCAACACTCCGACATCGAGGGAGCGTTGCCTGATATTTTGAAGGAATTGGCCGTGAGCTTGGCGGAGACGAAGCAGCTTTCGGCGGGTGAACGTCTTTACGGTGTTTGGGTTCGTAATGACTTGGCTCGTTTTATCCACACCGATGTAGAGGCCCTTGAGCCTACTTCGCACTCTATTCTTAAGGATGCGATGGATATTTCGAAGTTGGCTGATGAGATTCCAGCGTCACACCACAAGCGCTATATCGACCTCATCCTCCGCACCTTCCCTGATGTATGGGATAAGCACATTTTTGAGCTCCTCAAGAACAGCTCAGGTAAGCTGACTTCTGAGTGCATCAATTTCCTCCTTGATAACGAGCGAGGCGATGAGATCACAAAGACGATGAAGCGTTGGCTCGTAGAGCAAAACCTACGCGCTCCGGTTCTCACTTGGGTACTGAAGAATCGCTCATCAAAGAAATACGGCATAATGCTCAGCCCGATGATCAATTCACGGCTCCTGAGTGCCATATTCTGGGCGATTGATTATGAGGCGCTTCAAACCGCCGGTACACGTCGCATCGCGCTCGCCGATCAACTCCTCGACGATCCAGATCTAGTTGGTGATTTGCTCGATACCGCGACGCCTGAGACGGCTCACGACTTAGCTCAAACGCTTCTTCTCAATCAAGGCTTCGAAGATCTATCGAAGAAGTCCTTACTGGCTCGTTTCATCAAGCTCTTCCCTAGCATTCAGTCTTTGGTTAGCGGTGATAGCGGTAAGACAAGAGTAGATGAGTCACTTTACGTTTCCCAAGGCAGTCTCGAAATCCGTAAGCAAGAGTATGAGGCCCTCGTTTCGACGAAAATTCCGCGCAATAAGGAAGACATCGCTGAAGCGCGTGCCCATGGTGACTTGAAGGAGAATTCAGAATACAAGATGGCCCGCCAAGAGCAGGATATGATGCTTGCTCGCAAGTCTGAGCTGGAGCGCGACTTAGCCCGTGCACAGGTAACCGATTTCAGCGAAGCACCAACGGACACTGTCGGTATTGGTTCTACCGTAGATCTCGTTGCAGCTTCTACAGGCGAAGAGCAGAAATTCGCGATTCTGGGTGCTTGGGATAGTGATCCTGAAAAGAACTTCCTATCCTACCAGACTCCATTGGGCAAAGCTCTCACTGGGCAGAACAAGGGGGCTACCGTTGAGGTGGATATCGACGGGCATCGCGAGTCTTGGGAAATCCGGTCAATCGGGCGCTGGCTCGATGAGAAGTAGGGTAGTAGCTCGCTTTTTTTGCGATCCATCGTTTATCGTCTAGGGTAGGTTATTTATGAGCCAACCCTTTGACCATCTTCGGCTTCTCGGTGATCCCACTCGTTTAAGGATTTTACATCTTCTCAGGCGAGATGAGTTGAGTGTAGCGGAATTGCAGGAGGCTCTCGATATGGGGCAGTCGCGAATTTCTTCGCACCTGTCTCTATTGAAGCAAGGTGACCTCCTGCAGGATCGAAAGGATGGAAAGCGTAATTTTTACTTGTTAGCACCTGACCTGTCTTCCACTTCCAAGCAAGTTCTCGAAGCTGCCTTTGTGGCGACTGCGAAGGAGGAGGCAATCATCTCTGATCGAAGAAACCTAGACCGGATTCTTGACCGTCGTCGGCAGCAGACCGAAAAGTATTTTAATGAAATCGCGGGCCGCCTCGGTAAGAACTATTGCCCCGGACGGACTTGGGAAGGGATCGGGCATTTGCTCTTTCATCTCACTCCGAAGATTGTGATCGCAGATTTGGGTGCGGGGGAAGGGGTATTGTCCCAGTTGCTTGCCCGTCGTGCTGAGAAAGTTTGGTGTATTGATAATTCACAACGGATGGTAGGGGTAGGAACGAGCCTCGCGAGTGACCAAGGGATTAGTAACCTTGAATACCGTCTCGGTGATATTGAACACGTGCCGCTTGACGATGAGAGTGTCGATTTAGCTCTTTTGAGTCAGGCCCTTCACCATGCAGAACATCCGGTCGTTGCGGTCGAAGAAGCCTTTCGCATCTTGCGGCCCGGCGGACAGCTCTTGCTCCTCGATTTAGCAAAACATGATTTTGAAAAAGCACGCGAACTCTACGCCGACCGCTGGTTGGGTTTTACTGCAAATCAACTGTATCGCTGGCTGAGCGAGGCAGGATTTAAAGAGGTTCAAGTGGATACGGTTGCCCGTGAGGATGAGCCCCCTCATTTCCAGACGATTCTTGCTGTTGGGCAAAAACAGTAAAGCAGGTCGCGACTAGCTGACATAGTATCTTCATGAATCTCAGGGTATCAATTCAGGACGCACACTTCTTTGGCCAAGATGATAGCCTAGCTGGGATCTTCGCGCGCTATGGTTTTGAGATTGTTGATTCGATTGCAGAAGCCGATTTGGTCCTCGGGCAAACACGCCGCCGACTAGCTGCTTACACAGTCCGGTATCCCCAAAAGAAATTTGCTCTAGTCGCTGAAGATCCTCGAAGCGAGAGGACTCATGCAGCATTTTTTCGTGGTCCGCTAGGTAAGAGAGTTCATTTACTGAATGTGTTCAGTGGTGAGTTCTACTGGGACAATTATTCCTACACGAACATGCTCGGCGTTGGAGAAGGGGCCCTTGAAGTCGACATTCCGGCGAGTCATTTCAAAGATCCGAAGAGGGAAAAAGCACTCTGTGCCATGATGGCCTATTCTGATCATCTCTACCATGACCCTGCGCCACCAACAGGTGACAACCTTCATCGTTTGCGCAGGGATCTCGTAGAGTCATTTGAACAAGATGGCTTTGCTGATGTTAGTGGCCGTGATTGGCCAAAGTCTTCGGCGACCGAGGAGGATGATTTCCAGGCGATTGGATATCATTGGGCGGACAAGAAATTGGAGAAGTTTTCTCGCTATTGGTTCGGCCTCAGTATCGAAAACACCCTCTATCCGTATTATGTGACAGAGAAGATCTGGCAGAGTATTGTCGCTGGTGCGCTGCCGGTGTATTATGGAGGTGGGGTTTCCACGATCTATGATGATTTTCCGGCTGATAGCTTTGTTGATGTCGCTCAGTTTGCCTCAACGAAGAGCCTTTTGAGCTATTTGCGAACGATCACACCTGAGGAGGCCGCTCAACGCCTATCGATTTGCCGGAAGGCTTATAACGAGATGTTGAAGCGGAAACCGGCTTCGAATGATGTGTATTGGCAGAAGGCCACCGAAAATGTTTGTCTGCGATTGCGAAGCCTTTTCAAAAAGTAATCTCTAGCATTCAAATGGCATTGACACGCAACTCCAGTGCATATGCTTTCTTTCTTTTTTACAGAATCAGGTAAAGCACCCATGGCTAATCTCACATCTTCCAAAAAAGACATCCGCCGCATTTCCAAGAGCACCGAGCGTAACCGCGCGGTTACTAGCCGTCTCAAGACGCTGCGCAAAAATGTTGTTACGGAGCCTACCGACGAGAATATGTCCCTCTACACCTCGGCTATCGATAAGGCTTACAAGACTGGCGTTATCCACGCTAATAAAGCATCCCGCGAAAAGTCGAAAATCGCGCGCGGCGCAATGAGTGCCAAGGCCGTCTAGGGACTTGGATCGGTAATTGAATTTCCCTGTCCCGCTCTTGAGAGCGGGATTTTTTTTGTCCACACATCGGCGACCACCGTTTTGCCATTCGATGAAGACTTCAAAAGCACCAACGCACATCGGCTTTCCTGACCCTCTCTTGGGAGATTCTCCTATGCGACTGCCTATCTATTGGAATTCTGATCGAGGGTTCGCGATCGAGAAGCCAAGTGGGATTCAGGTCCTGCCAGATAATTGGTATCCTCAGACACCCGTTTTGACCGAGGCATTGAATTTCCAGGCTGAGACCGAGAAAGGTGAGCTCCTAAGGCTCGGATTGGATACCTCTGGGGCGAAGGCGATTTTTCAATGTGAAGCAGATCTAGCTGGAATGGCTCTATTTGCAAAAGACTCGGATACCGCCGATTTCTGGTCCAATGCATATGGATCATACGAGTTTGAGCTGAAGGTCCACTTTCTCGTTGTTCGAGCACCGACTGAATTGGAATCCTGTGAATGTGATCTGCCCCTCGCTCGTCATGGTGAGGAAAATGAAATGCTCGTATCGCACCGCACGGGTAAAAAGACACAAACACAGTTTAAGCGGCTTCAGTCGAGAGGGCGCTACTCAATCTGGGAAGCAACCGCATCCTATATTCGGCTCCATCAAATTCAGCTCCATGCCTACGAAATGGGGCTCTCGATCGTCGGAGAGCATCAGTATGCACGTGAATCGGAAATCTACTTTTCAACCTTGAAGCGCTCCTTTGTTCCTAAAGGCAATGAGCCGGAACGCCCGATTCATGCAGGGCCGGCGATGTTTCTAGCGGAGCTGACGGTTCCGATGCCTGACGGCCAGAAGGTCACCATCCAACGTCCCGCACCGAAGCACTTCAGTGTGCTGTTGAAAACGCTCGCGAAATACGGACGCGGCTAGGCCCCGATTTCACGGGACTACAACTACATCCCGATTTTCGTATAGACGGAAGAAACGGCGATTAATCCGAGCAGGAGCGTGACCCCGTACCAGACCTGCCCGAGTTGAGGCTTCCGATTGATCAGTGCGATCAATCCTCCAAGTGCGATCCAGACGACCAGCTTGATAATCACCCACGGGTAAAAAGTGGTTTCATAGAGTTTGGATAAAAGTCCAAAGCCTCCAACCAAAAGAAGGAGAAGCCCGATGCCGCTAAGCTTCGCTCCGACCTTTCTCAATTCGACGCTCTCAGAGCCGAGCATTGCCCGAGCAATGAGCAGACCGTAAGCGAGAAAAACAAGCAGTGCTCCAAAAACATGGAGGATTTGGTATACAACGGGAGACATGAGAGGAACGTTGTGAGTCTTCCGAACGGATGACAAGCCACCGCGTGCTCTATTTCGGGAGTATCCTCATCAGTCAAATCTGAGGAAACTCTTGTGTCGTTGATTTGAGCGGAGAAACGAGCGTTCCGTTGGCGCTCTATAAATCGTCCGACCTGTCCACGTGGTCTGTTTCGAATCTATTCAATTTAGAGGCGCCAAGTGGGAATGCCGTGACCGTCTCGAGCCATTCTACGAGCGCCACTTATTATCAATCCATACCGATTGATTGAGTCTGAGCTTGGTTAGACACCACAAAAAAGCCCGGCGAGCGAACTCGACCGGGCTTTGAAATAGGAGGTGTGAAACGGGTGTCCGTTAAGAGACTCCGCCAGCGGCAGCTTCTTGAATGAATGACAGTTTTTTGCCATCCTCGTCAACGTCTACCCTTATTGGATCACCCGCTTTGATCGCATCACGGAGCAGCTCTTCTGCGAGCGGGTCTTCGAGGTGTTGTTCGACTGAGCGACGAAGTGGGCGAGCGCCATACTTCTCGTCATAGCCCTGATTGATCAGGAAGTCCTTGGCTGCCTGCGTCACATCAAGGTTGATGTTCTTCTGCACAAGGCGCGCCATCAATCCATCGATCTCTAAGTGGATGATCTTTCGCAATTGCTCGCGACGGAGCTGGCGGAAGACGATCAGACTGTTGATCCGATTGAGGAACTCAGGTTTGAAGACCTTTTTCGCTTCATCTATGATGCGGGTCTTTGTTGAGTCAAAAGTGTCGTCGATGTCATCGAGTCCAAAGCCGAGACCATGTCCCCTTTGCAAAATGTGCGCGCCGACATTCGACGTCATGATGATGATCGTGTTTCGGAAGTCGATTGATCGACCCAGGCTGTCAGTCAGGCGGCCTTCTTCCAATACTTGGAGGAGGAGCTGAACGACGTCGGGGTGAGCTTTCTCAATTTCGTCAAAGAGAACCACGCAATAGGGTTTGCGTCGTACGACTTCGGTGAGTTGACCGCCTTCTTCGTAGCCAACGTATCCAGGAGGAGAACCGATCAGGCGACTGACGGAGAACTTTTCCATGTACTCAGACATATCGATCTGAACGATCGACTCGCGTTGGCCGAAAATCGATTCGGCGAGAGTCTTGGCCAAGTGGGTCTTACCTACACCGGTAGGTCCCATGAAGAGGAACGAACCGATTGGACGCGTCGGGTCTTTAAGATCGGCGCGCGAGCGACGAAGGGCTTTGGCAATGGCAATCGTTGCTTCGTCCTGGCCGATGACGGTTGTTTGCAAATCACTTTCGAGCCTAAGGAGTTTCTCTGACTCCTTCTTTTCCATCCGCTGAAGCGGAATGCCTGTCCAGTCACTGACGGTTTGAAGCATATCGTCTTCGCCAACCGTGATGGTGAGCTCAGCGCGATTTTTCTTCCACTCTTCGATCATTTCTTCGCGCTTCTGGCGAAGCTGCTTTTCTTGATCACGGAGTTGAGCGGCATCTTCAAACTGCTGGCGAGCGATCGCTTCTTCCTTTTGTCCACAAATGGTTTCGATTTCCTTGGCGAGGTTTTCGATTTCGGGCGGACGCGTGAGGGAGTTGATCCGAGCGCGTGCACCGGATTCGTCTAGAACATCGATCGCCTTGTCGGGAAGGAAGCGTGCTGTGATATAACGATCTGAGAGCTTCACGGCCGCTTCGAGCGCACTTGGCGTATACTTCACCTTGTGGTGCTCTTCATACTTAGGAGCGATACCCTTGAGGATTGAAATAGAGTCTTCGAGTGAAGGTGCTTCGACCATGACGCTTTGGAAGCGGCGATCGAGGGCGCTGTCTTTCTCGATGAACTTACGATATTCAGCGAGGGTGGTCGCACCGATACACTGTAGCTCACCTCGGCTGAGAGACGGTTTAAAGATATTAGAGGCATCCATCGCACCCTCTGCTGCGCCCGCACCGACGATGGTGTGGAGCTCATCAATGAAAATAATGACGTTCTTTGCGCGACGAATTTCATCCATCACGGCCTTGATGCGTTCTTCAAACTGGCCGCGGTATTTTGTCCCTGCGACCATGAGCGCGAGATCGAGGGTGATGAGCCGTTTATCACCGAGAATTTCTGGAACGAGGCCGTTCGCGATTTCGAGGGCAAGGCCTTCAACAATAGCGGTTTTACCAACCCCAGCTTCACCGATCAGAACCGGGTTGTTTTTTGTCCGACGACAGAGAACTTGGATGACGCGAGTGATTTCCTTGCGACGTCCGATGACGGGATCGAGTTCGCCGTTTCGAGCGAGTTCCGTTAAATCACGACCGAAGGCCTTAAGCGCAGGGGTTTTGACTTCGCGTTTATCATCGGAAGCGGGATTTGTGGCACTGCCTCCGCCGTTTTGCATTGTTCCACCGGCTTCGCTGGTTTCCCCCGCAAAATTCGGATCGAGTTCACTGAGAATTTCATCGCGGCACCGCTTGATATCGACATCGAGGCTTTTAAGCACGCGGGCGGCTACGCCTTCGCCTTCGCGGAGGAGACCGAGGAGGATGTGTTCAGTTCCGACGTAGCTGTGATTGAGCGCCTTTGCTTCCTTACCGGCGAGCGCGAGAACCTTTTTAACGCGGGGTGTGTAAGGGATGTTGCCGGATGGTTTAGCCGTTGGGCCAGAGCCCACTTGTTTTTCAACCGCATCGCGGACGGTCTCAAGGTCGAGCCCCATCTTCTGGAGGACGTTTACGGCGACGCCTTGGCCCAGATTAATCAGGCCCAAGAGGAGGTGTTCAGTTCCAACGTAGTTGTGGTGAAAACGATCCGCTTCTTTCCGAGCAAGGGCTAAGACCTGCTGCGCTCGGGGCGTGAAATTGTTCATTGGTTCCATAAGTGTGGGAAAGTGTTAAAAGAGACTACGGTCCTGGGGTAGGGAGGTCAAAATTCAAAGAAGGTATTTTTGCGTAAGCGTTTCTGATCAGACACGCCCTTTGCCGGTCGCGTTCATCGGGCTCGATGGAATGCTGTGCAAAATACTGTAAGTGGCCTGGTTGCATTTCTACTAAGAGACGATCGACCTCACTGCGGTGATCTTGAGGAAGCATTCCCAAATCGACGGCGAGGCGCATCAAACTGAGAAGATTCATTGTTTCTTCTGAGCTTAAAAGATGCCCGTTTTTGAGAATGCCATATGCGCGGCCGATTTTATCGAAGAGCTTGTGCGGTTTCTCCTCGAGGATTTTGAGGCGGGCATTCTCTTCCTGCTGGATGATGGCCTTCAGGATACTCCGCAGGCGATCGATGATTTCGGCCTCATTTTCGCCCAAAGTCTGTTGGTTGGAGATCTGGAAAATACTTCCGGTCGCTTCAGAACCTTCCCCGAATTGACCCCTTACGGCCATTCCGAGCTGATTGACCATCCGGATGACTTTTTCAATGTTATCCTGGATGACGAGGCCCGGCAGATGAAGCATGGCGGATGCACGCATCCCTGTTCCTAAGTTCGTCGGGCAAGCTGTAAGGTAGCCAAGCTCAGTGGAATAGGCGTAGTCGAGTTTGTCTTCGAGGCTCGTGTCGAGGGCGTTAACGGTCTGCCAGGTGGAATGAAAATTAAACCCATTTGCGACGGCTTGAAGCCTGAGGTGATCTTCCTCATTAATCATCACCGAGAGTTGCTGATCGGAGCTGAAAACAACCCCCGCTCCATCTTCGGCTTCGCCGAGCTCACGGCTGATGAGGTGACGCTCGACTAGCACAAGTCGCTCGAATTCGTCCGTATTGGAGAGATCGAGCTTGATGCCGTTATTCATCACCTCAGTTGATGCGACAGATTCCAAGAGCTGTTCTTGGAGGACGCATCGTTGGGCCGATTTGGCCCAACCGGGAAAGGGATATGGGTCGATGTTGCGCGCTAATCGAATCCGCGTGCTCAGCACAATAGGCTCCGCTGGGTGGCCACCATTTTCGGGTGCCTTGCCGTTCTCGATGATCTTCGACAGATCCATGCCTGAGGATTCTTTCATCAGTCTTGGTTAGCGGGTGCGTTTTCTTCGATTTGGCGCAATTGGTCGCGCAGCTTGGCTGCTTCTTCGTAATTCTCATCGCGAATCGCTTGACCGAGCGCGTCGCGGACGGTATTCAGCTCGTTGCGAGCGGCGCAGCGGGCGATGACTTGGTCAGGCGATTTTCCTGCATGTTCGAGGCCCTTGTGCATGCCTGACAACATCGGCCGAAGCATTCCCTTGAAGCTATCATAGCACTTCGGGCATCCGAAGCGCCCAGTCTTCTTGAAATCAGCGGGAGTAAAACCGCAATGATCGCAGCTGGAATGCTCCCGAGTGCTATCCATCTGGGGTTTTAGAAGAAAATCAGCGAGCGAGAATGCCTCCGAATCGGTGACACTCTTCTTATGTGGGCAATCCTCACACAGATCCACCTTATGGATCTGATTGTTAATGATCTGAGTTAGGTGGATCGTGGCTGGTTTACTACAATTGGAGCACTGTTCGGGCTTTGCCATACGTATGGAATAGAATCGTAGGGAAGAGTTACTGCATTTCCAGACTATTGCCCAATTTGAGCACTTTTCACTTCAAATTAAGAGATATCCGGGTCGTCTCTATAAACGGCACAAAAAGCATGCAGCTTAAGCGAGCTAAAATTGTGAACTAAACGGCTTCGTAGAGCCGTCCATAGCGATCCTTTAAATACTTGATGAGCGGTTCGTGACTGAGGGGACGTCCGGTGACCGTGCGAACGAAGTCCTGTGTCAGATAACGCCGGCCCAGTGAATGAACATGCGACCGTAACCACTCGCGCAATGGCGCGTAGTTTTTTGCCGTTATTTGAGCCTCTAAATCTGGGAGTGCGGCCATGATCGTTTCCCAAAGCTGGGCACAAATGATGTTTCCGATACAGTAACTCGGAAAGTAGCCAAACGCCCCGCCGGACCAATGGACGTCCTGAAGACAGCCTTCAGCGTTGTTTTTTGGAGTATAGCCCAAGATCTGTGCAGATAAGTCGTTCCATGCCTCGGGTAGATCAATCGCCTTGAGTTCGCCCCCGATCAGCTGCTTCTCGAGCTCAAAACGCAGCATGATGTGGAGATTATAGGTCACTTCGTCGGCATCGACTCGGATCGGGCCCACGCCGACGCGATTGATCAGGAAGTAGAGATCGTCGGAAGAGAGTCTTTCGAGCTGTGTCAAGAATTGCTTGCGGTAGTCAGCTTCCCATCCGTTCCAAAAGGCGCGGCTGCGGCCGACTTGGTTTTCCCAGAGACGACTTTGGGATTCGTGCACCGCCATGCCAACGGCCTGACCCAAAGCTGTCCCTGAATACTCAGTCGGCAGGCCTTGCTCGTAGAGCGCATGGCCACATTCGTGGGCCGCGCTGCTGAGCGAATCGAGTGGATTGTCGGGATCGAAACGTGTCGTCATGCGCAGATCCAAAGGATGGCCGCCGCAGAACGGGTGCACTGATCGATCGAGTCGACCTCGCTCGAAATCAAACCCAAAGGCTGTCACGACTTCTCTGAGAAAGACCTCCTGTCGATCGATCGGGAATCCCCTCAATGTTGTCGCAGGTGGCTTTAGATCAGAGGCGGAGATGCTTTCGAGGAGGGATTGAATCTCCCCCTTCAGAGGTGAAATGAGCGCTTCGACCGTTGCTTGATTCAGTCCTGGGTCGAATTGATCTAGCCAATAATCGTAGGGATCTTTGGCCCCGAGAAGGGACGCCTGCTCCTGTGCGAGCCCGATGTTCGTTTCGAGCGTCGGCAGAAAAGTCTTAAAGTCTCCTGATTCACGTGCTTTGAGCCAGGCATGAAAACCTTCGCTATGTGCCATCGTTCGCCGCCGGACGAATTCCGCCGATAGCCCTGTGGCCTCACGGTAGCCGCGTTTTGCATCGCGCAAAACTGCCTGCTGGCCGTCATCAAGTTGGTCTGAAGCATCACCGAGTTTAGAGATCAACTGGCCGAGGAGAGGGGAGGACGCTTCTCGGTGCGTAAGTTCAGCCATAAGGCTGGCTTGCTCCGCACGCAGACCCGCACTTCCGGTCGGAAGATTAACCTGTTCGTCCCACGATAGAAGTTCCCCGACGGACGATAAGCGATCGATGCGTCGGAGGTGCTCGGTAAGGGATTCAAACGTTTCTGTTGTTTTTGCCATGTTCTTCTTAAAGTTGATTTAGGCGGAGCGGTGGCCAATTAGGTCCCACTTGTTTCCGTAAAGATCTTTAAATACAACCACGTCTCCATAGGCCTCGCTTCGGGGTGTTTCAACGAAGTCGACGCCTGCTTCTTTGTAGCGGTTGTAGTCCCGCCAGAAGTCGTCTGTTTCGAGAAAGAGGAAGACGCGCCCGCCGGTTTGATTGCCGATGGCTTCGAGCTCTTGCTCGTTTTTCGCTTTCGCCAAAAGGAGTTGCGCTGCACTGGCAGCGCTCGGGCTGACGACTACCCAGCGTTTGTCCTCAGAGACGACTTCGTCTGCGATCAAGACAAAATCAAGCGTTTTGACGTAGTAGTCGATCGCCTCATCGTAATCCCGAACAATGACCGAGACTTTGGCGAGGGAACGATTCATCGGGATACGAGGGTTCTGGCGTGTAGTAGAAAAATGGTGGAGACGGCGCGAATTGAACGCGCGACCTGCGGTTTAGAAAACCGCTGCTCTATCCAGCTGAGCTACGCCTCCGGAAATGAATCTAAAAGAGAGGAGGAAGAAAGGCTTTCTAAGGCAAGAGCAGATCCTGCCAAAAATCAAATCGTCTAGACTGGGCGAACGGGGACGTTCGCTGATTTCAGGACGGCCTTCGTGTCCGCGACAGTGAGTTCTCCGAAGTGAAAAATTGAGGCGGCGAGGACGGCGCTAGCGGAGGCTTCGAGGACAACCTCGGCCATGTGCGTCGCATTACCAGCTCCACCCGAGGCGATGACCGGAATTTTAACCGCGTTGCAAACAGCGCGTGTGAGGGGAATGTCGTAGCCGTCTTTTGTGCCATCCGCATCCATGCTTGTGAGAAGGATTTCGCCGGCGCCGAGGCGCTCGACTTCTTTCACCCATTCGACGACATCGCGACCCGTGGGGTTGCGTCCACCGTGGGTGTAGACTTCCCAGCTGGTCCCGTCATCCGAGCGTTTTGCATCGATCGCGACGACAATACATTGATTGCCGAATTTACTCGATGCAGCGCGGATCAACTCGGGATCGAGAACGGCAGAGGTGTTTAGGCTGACCTTATCCGCTCCTGCGTTGAGCATCGCGCGGATGTCTTCAACCGTGCGCAGACCCCCGCCAACTGTCAGTGGCATAAAGCACTGAGCTGCGGTTTGCTCGACGATTTCGCGCATGATCCCTCGGCCATCACTCGATGCCGTGATGTCGAGAAAGACGAGTTCGTCGGCACCTTGAGCCTCGTAGGCTTTGGCTATCTCAACGGGATCTCCAGCGTCGCGTAGTTCTTCAAAACGCACACCTTTAACAACGCGACCGGCGGTGACGTCTAGGCATGGAATGACGCGAGCTGTGAGCATGGATAATAGACTAGTCTAAAACCTATTCGTCGGAGTCTCCTGTGCAACCAAGACCTCGAAGCATCAAGCAGGCGCCAAATAAAATCGCGCCCATCCCGACAAACGGGTTTAAGACAAATGAAGCAGCGGCGCCCATCACAACGGTACAAATACCGATGGGGGCGAGTGGGGATTTTAAAAGTCCCATACGAAATTCCTAAGTTGTTTAAGGTGTGCTTAGCCTTCGAACAGAGCGATCTCTGGATCGAAAGATATAGCGAGCTTGTATTGCTGACCAGGGCGCATGTTCAACGGATGATCGCGAACGAGCGTTTGGAGGTAATGGAGGTTACCCCAGTAGGTGCGGCAGTCTGGTTCATTTGTAACGACTTCCGTGTCTTGCCATGAGGCGTGGAAGTCATCCTTTTCAACCGAGCATCCGAGGCCATTAGCGCCCAATGTATAAGTCATCGGGACGTGTTTCTCAGAGTGCGGCGAGCCGATCGCGAGAACGTAACGCATCGAGTCACAAGTGACCGGTTTCTTTACTTGGAACGAAAATTCACTGGTGATTTTTCCGCCTGAGAAGGTCCATGAGACTTTACAGCTGCCGAGACCTGGAACCATCTCTTCATCGACCGTGATCAGCTCAGGCTGTTCGTAACGGAAGTAGAAGCTCTGGCGCATGCCCATACCCGTGACGCAGCGCTTACCATAGTAGGCAGGGACGATTCGCTTGTCCCCAAACTTAAGCTCGGGAATGAGGATCGGGAGATATTGGTCGGCGGGCCAATCAAATATTCCAGGAGCGTGTGGGAACGGAAGGCTGTCAGATTTGCCACGCTTACCTCCGCCGATGAGCGGAATCGCAATGTGGGTGCTAGAAGCGGGGTCTTGGTAAATAAAGAGCCCTTGTTCCTTCTTGTTCGATTTGTCGAATTGAACCCAGCGACCGCCGGTGCGCGGTGATGTCGGCTGCGCATCCATCGACCCGCCGATAGCGCGGGCAAGGCGGGACCACTGGCAGAGGTAGCGAACTCCATCGAAGTTCGCCATCCGCGTAGTGTGCTGGTCGTGTGTTGTGCGCTCGCCGTCGCGGATAACGAGAAATCCGTTATCCTGATCGAGGTAAGTCATAAAGAAGAACTGGAAGAGGCGGCGCAGGATCTCGATGTACTGAGGACGCTTTTCTTCAGGGATCCAACCATCGCGAATCGCTTGGAGGATGATCGAAATACAGTGCATCTGGCCGTAAACGCCAATGCCACGTCCAAAAGTCCAACCCATGCCATCAGCGCGAACGAGACTAGGGAGAAGCTTTAGGTAGCGGTCCGCTATCGTGCGGAGGCTTGGGAGCTTCCGGTCGCGGAGGTGGATATTACCGTGTAGCTGAAGAGCTTGGCGGATGAAGACGAGGCTCATCGGGCCGTAGAGGTCAAAGACACCGCCGACGCCGACGCCAGGGCCGTCATCGAGGTAGCTATTGCTGCTCCGTTTTTCTGAACGCTCGACGTAGCGGTCGATGAGGCGACCGGTCTCGTCTTTTTTCGAGAGTCCCATGCTAAAGCGTGTGACGGCTTTTGCTATATTGAAGGACTGATAGTGGTCGTCGTAATCGGTGCGAGCGAGGAGGCGGCGATCGAGCTGCTCTCGCGTCGGGTCGAGCAAGCGCTCCCAAACCGGATTACGTTCCTTCGCTGGACCAAAGCTGAGTAGGCCGAGAGCTGCATAGCCCAAGCCGTTCTCTGCAGACTCGTCCGCAAACGACTGTGCCGTAATACAGCGTGCCGCGAGATCGATGAGGTCATGTCCCTCGAACTCGGTCTCGTTGGTTGCTCGGTGAAATTCTCCTAGCGCGAGCGCAGCGTGTCCCGATTCATCGTTCCGTGAGGCTTCGCCTGCAACGGGTTGAATCGAACCATCCGCGTTAATAGCGTCTAAGTTATGGGCGAACATGGCGCGCGCCATGTCTAGGCATTGATCCGCAAAATTCAGCATTAGCAAAAAACGGGGGAGCTAAAGCCCCACTTAGAAGAGCGACAAGTCAATTTGTTCACGTATTTTACTTTGTATGGTCGTGAGAGGGCTGGTTCCGCAATACTGCTAGGCGAGAGCCAGATGATTAAACATCGAGAAGTTTGAAAAACTGCTCGTTTGTGGTGGTTTTGGCGAGACGCTCTAGGGCGGTCTCGGTCGCATCCTCAATCTTGTAAGAGGTGAGAGCACGACGGAAAAGGTGACACTTCCTTAAAATATCGTCTGGAAGGAGAAGTTCTTCGCGCCGTGTGCCGGATGCGGCGATGTTGATCGCGGGCCAGACGCGTTGCTCGGCCAATACGCGATCGAGGACCATCTCCATGTTACCCGTTCCTTTGAACTCCTGGAAAATCATATCGTCCATTCGGCTGCCGGTCTCGATCAGTGCACTGGCGATAATCGTGAGGCTTCCTGCTTCTTCAGTATTGCGAGCAGCGGAGAAGAGTTGGCGGGGGTTTTCGAGCGCGCGGATATCAAGGCCACCGCTCATTGTGCGCCCGCCGCCGCCCTTGGAGCTATTGTAAGCTCTGGCCAGACGGGTGATCGAATCCATCAGTAAAACGACGTCCTTACCCCCCTCAACGGAGCGTTTAGCATGGTCGATCGCGAGCTCCGCCATGTGCAGGTGGCTCTTCGTGTTTTCGTCATTCGACGACGCGAAGAGGCGCCCAGGGCACGTTCTCGCAATATCAGTAACCTCCTCAGGGCGCTCATCGACAAGGACGATCAGAATTTCGCACTCGGGATGATTGGCGTTAATCCCCTGAGCAATGTCTTGGAGTAGTGTAGTCTTCCCCGTGCGTGGCGGAGCGACAATGAGGCCCCGCTGGCCTTTCCCAATCGGGCAAAAAATATCGATCATCCGCGTCGACATGCAGTCTTCGCCTTCCCGCTCGAGTTTGAGCCAGGAGTCGGGTGTGATCGTCGTGAGCTGTTCAAAACTTAGGCGTCGACGGTGCTCTTCGAGTGATAAGCCATCGATTGTGTCGATCGATTTGAGTTTGGGATTCGGATAACGAGCCGTCTCCGCCTGTCCCATCCCCGTCACCGTGCTGCCACGTTTGATTTTAAAACGGCGAATGAGATCGCGCGGCACAAAGGGGTCCGTAGGACGCGCCTTGCCGCGATACTTTGCCTGCAGCAAAGCACCGTTTTGATTGGATGACTCAAAGAGACCGCTGAGTTCAACCTCAGATGGCGACGCTTCGTCGTTACTCATATTATGAAAATAAGGAAAGGGCGGATGCCCCGTAATTAGTAGAGACACTGCGCTGCATTTAAACTCCACGGATGTGACAGGCAGGGCAGTCTGCGCTATGGCAGCACAAGGCATATGAATGCCTTAAGATTATTGGATGTAGATCACTCTTTCTCTGGCTGTCAACTCGCAAGGATGAGGCAGGATTCGAGGTGCTTTTGCACCGAGAGGCGGCTGGGTGAATCGAGCAGGTTGCCCCCTCGGAAGTCATCCGTCGTGAATTGACATCAACGTGACTGCCGGTGGTATGTTCCTACGATGGTCTCTCGCTCTCACCACTCACGATTGGGATTCTCACTGATTGAGATTATAGTCGTGATGGCAGTTCTGGCGATTCTGGGTGCGATCGTATTGACGACCCAGGATGGGATTCGTGAACGAGCTCTGATGGGCCGAGCCGAGGCAGAACTGGTTCTTATGTCGCAGCTCCTTGAAGATTACCGGAATGAGCTCGTCGATTATCCGTGGGTAGCTGGGGGCCAATTGGGTGAACGGGTTCTGTGGGAAGCCTTGAGTGGTCAGCGTCTTCCGAACGGAAGCTTAGTAAGCTCTGCAGGAAAAAGTTCCTGGCTGGCTGATATGGCTGGCTTTCAATTTGCGGACAGGAGCGGGAATCTGCTCGTCGAATGGACTGCCCTCCCGATTGACTATAATGGTAGTGCTAGTTCGCTTGGATTTTCACTCTTTCGGTTCATTGAAGATGATTGGGAAGCCAATTTCGGGAATCAAGGCAGCTTGGGCACGGGTCGACCGTCTGATTTAGCAAGCGATTGGTGGCCGGCTTTTACGGTCGGGAATATCCTGGCGACCGAGATTGAGATCGGTGTGGTTGATGCAGGGACGACGACCGTATTGTTGTCCTCCGCTCAAAGCGGAACACTGTCGTTTCCGCTCAGCACGACCGATATGTATTCAAAACCTGACTACATCAAAGTGCTTCTGAGGGTCTTGAGCGATGATAGGGTGAATGAATATGATGCGCTTTCGACCGGAGCCCTCGATGCAGCGGCATTGCAAAGGTGGTTGGACGCAAACACTGTGACGGTGGTGTGGACTTTTGATATTCTGACGGACTTGTTTTGAAAGCCTGGATTCTAGCTTCGCGTCCAAAGACGCTTCCAGCCGCGATGATCCCTGTATTGCTTGGGTTCGCTTGGGCCTATGCAGGTGGTGCTTTTTATTTCTTCCCAGCTATCGTCTGCTTGAGCTTCGCGCTTCTCATCCAGATCGGGACGAATTTCGCGAATGACTACTATGACTTCGTGAAGGGCGCCGATACGGATGAGCGGATGGGGCCGTCGCGAGCCGTCGCTTCAGGTTGGATCACGCCAGGTGCGATGCGTATGGCAACCGGCCTCACGATGTTTGCCGCTTTTCTTGCCGGATGTCTCCTCATCCCGATCGGCGGCTGGTGGCTATTGATTGTCGGCGTCCTTTCGATCCTGTGTGGCATCGCTTACACGGGTGGTCCGTATCCACTCGGCTACAACGGCCTCGGTGATGTTTTTGTCTTTATCTTCTTCGGGCTTATAGCGACGGCTTTCAGTTATCATTTGCAGACGCTAGAGTGGAGTAGGGGTGCATGGATATTGGGTGTCATCCCCGGCGCTTTAGCGACAAGCCTCCTCGTGGTGAATAACCTTCGTGATGTCGAAACAGATACGGCTGCAGGAAAACGGACACTCATCGTTCGCTATGGGGTCCGCTTTGGGTCGGTTGAATACGCTTTTATGTTTTGCTTGGCACTTTTTTCTAGCCTTGCCCTCGCTATTCTTGCCGAAGATTGGCGCCTTCTCCTGCCTTGGCTTTTGACTCCGTGGGGAGCGCGCATTTGCGTCCGCTTAACACGCGCTCAGGGACGCTCTCGGCAGCATTGGGATCGCTTGCTTCAAAGCACTGCAATGCTCCTAGTTGCATTTGGTCTGTTGCAGTTTATTGGAATTCTCCTCTCTGCTTGGAATTAGGGCTTCACAGGGATGTAAGGTAGCGTTTAACCTGACGGCACGATGCCTAAGTTTGCTGTTTCAAAGTCTATAGATATCTCCAAGCCAATCGAAGAGACTTACGCGTGTGTACGGGATTTTCGCACCTGGCCAACGTGGTCGCCTTGGCTCATTACCGAACCTGAAGCCGCGATGGTGTATGCGCCTGATGGAAAGTCGTATTCATGGGACGGTGCTGTGGTTGGAAGCGGAGAGATGGAGCTCCTCTCAGAGAGCCACCCTAAAAGGCTTCGGTATCAACTCACTTTCCTCAAGCCATGGAAGTCGATCTCGGCTGTGTCATTCCACTTTGAATCAACCGAAGCAGGCTCGCGTGTGACTTGGACGATGAATGGATCGCTCCCGTTTTTCTCTTTTGGATGAAGAAGATGATGGCAGCCTTTATCGGGATGGACTACCAGCGGGGACTTACGATGCTCAAGGATCACCTCGAGACAGGCGTCGTCCCATCGAAGCTTTGCTTCCGTGGTGGAGAAGCCTTTCCAGGATTCAAATACATCGCTATCCGTACGACCAGTTCGCTCGATGCAATGGGAGAATCGATGGTCGCAGATCTCACTAAACTGTCGAACTGGTTCGAGAGTTCGAATACGGAGCCGAGTGGGAAGCCTTTCTCGATCTACCACAAATTCAACAGGGTGAAAGGGGTCGTGAAATACACTGTCGGCATACCGGTGGCGGGAGATGCATCCGATCTGCCCTCCGACTTTATTTCCGGCGAGATGCCGTCGCACCAGAGCTACGCCATTGGGCACGTCGGGCCTTATCGCCACTTGGGTAACGCTTGGAGTGTAGGGATGATGCGAAGCCGTAACAAAGTCTTTAAACAGTCAAAGAAGCTGCATCCGTTTGAAGTCTACGATAACGACCCGAACGAGACCGCGGAAGACGCTCTCGAGACTTCAATCTATTTCCCGATAGCGTAAATCGCTAAAGCGGAAAATCTAGTCCTACGTAAATTGAGGTTGTAGCCCCCACGCCTGCAGATGTTGCTCGATGCCTATGTGCGAGTAACAATCAACGGAGAGATCGGATAATTATCAGCAGTAGTGGAAATCTATTACATTCCTGGAAATACCGACAAACTTATCATCATCCAACAAGTGATGAGCAAATAGGAGTTCTCACTCATCCCTCTGCATCATAGCATTATCTGCCACTGGCCTGCGTTGGCTAAGCGTTGAATGCTGCGAAATTTTCTGAAATTCCTTGGCTGTGATCTGAAGAGTAAGTCAGCATTTAGATGATGGTGTAAAACGGGGTCGAACGAGGCAAAAAGGAGTCATACGATAGGTATAAAGATAGGAAGCGGTTTCCTTCAATCCATCTTCTCACCGCGGTATTGTTTGATTCGGTGACCCACGGAGGCGATCGCTTCGATGGCGGGCTTCAGTTCGTAGCCAAGATCGGTCAGACTATACTCCACGGTTGGAGGCGATGTGGGCATGACTGTGCGGCAAGCCACATTGTCCGCTACCAGTCGCTTAAGGCGCTCAGTTAGCATTTTAGCAGAGATCCCAACAATGTCATTCTTCAGTTCGCTGAAGCGTCGCGGATTCTTGCTGAGATACCAAATTATGTTGGGCGTCCAAGCTCCGCCAATAACGCTGAGGCATTCTGTTAAAGGACACTTATTCGGCGGATCGGGGACCTGTTTCTTACGTCTTGGAACCATGGTTTTTGATTTTTCTTAGGTTACTAAACCGTAACTCGATTCTATGGTTACTTCAAGGTATTAAGTTTACTTTAGTAACTAATCGACTTCCTTAAGAAGTGAACCCTAAGAACGAAAAGAGACAGAACATTATGAAAAACGAACCTCAAAATACAGCCTTCAAGGCGCCTAACCTAAACGCTAACCCACCTCGCAGCCCTCGTGTCCGTCATGGGGGTTACGCCATCCTGCCGCGCTTGCTGGACAAGTGCCGGGCTGATATCGCCGGCCTTATCGGCGAATACCATACGAATTGTACCATCGACCGAGAATTTCTCGATTACACGGGAATCGATTACGATGCACTTCGGAAGCATGTTTCAGCCGGGATGTCCGATGGCGAACTCCTTGATTGGATTAAGGAAAATACAACGGTCAGCCAGACTCCCTGGGAGATTGAACAATGGTCGAGCTATCAGGGGCATCGTGCGCCGGAGCCACATACTGACTCAGGCGTGTATTTCCTAGAAGTACTGGCCAGCCATAATAAGAACCGTGGCGATGTTAGCAGTTGGGCCGACATCTTAGATCTAGACGACTACTGCAGCTTTGGTGGTGCAGCCTAATCCAAGGGGACATTGAGCTATGAACATTGATAGTGAAGTGAGCACGTTACTGGGTATTCAATATCCAATTATCCAAGGTCCGTTCGGCGGTGGCCTGTCCACCATTGAACTTGCTTCAACCGTATCCAATTTGGGAGGCCTCGGCTCATACGGTGCCCATATGCTGGAGCCGGAAGCCGATCGAGCGACTTTGTGAGGAAATGCGAACACACACGACGCAGCCCTTCGCTATCAATCTGTGGGTGTCTGATTATGACGCCTCGATGCGTGACCTTAGCCAGAAGGAATTTAGCCAACGAGCCGCCGGTTACCGGAGCCTTTATGATAAGCTCAGCGTCGCACCTCCGGAATGGATTCCGTCAAGCAAGGCACTCTACGAGCGTCAGGTTGAGGCAGTCCTGCGGGCTCGCCCCAAGGTCTTTAGCTTTGTATTTGGAATACCCTCAAAAGAAATCTTATCTGAATGCCGCCAGCGCGGAATCGTGACTGTCGGTGCGGCCACGACGATCGAAGAGGCGCTCATGGTAGAAGCCGCTGGGGTTGATGTTGTGTTAGTTTCAGGGTTTGAGGCGGGCGGTCATCGCCCTTCATTTATTGAACGAGCAGAAGATTCGTTGGTTGGTTCCTTCGCCCTGATTCCTGCCATCAGAGATCAAGTGAAAATCCCGATCATAGCGGCAGGAGGGATTACTGACGGCCGAGGTATGCGAGCTGCGCTAGCACTAGGAGCTGACGCAGTCCAGATAGGCACCGCATTTCTAGCCTGTAAAGAGTCTGGCGCTAGTTCGACCCATCAGGAACAGCTGCGCAAAAACACCAAAGGCGATACGCGACTCTCTCGTGCCTATACCGGCCGCCTCGCTCGTTTTATCAACAACGCGTTCATTGATTCTTTCGAAAACGAGGCTCAAGAACCATTGCCATTTCCTGCGCATAGCTGGCTGACGACACCCATCAAACAGGCGGCGACAGAACAATCTAATACGGACTGCATGGCGCTCTACGCAGGTCAAGGAGTGCCACTCGTAAGACGCCAAACCGCAAGAGAACTGATGGTGCACCTCATCGAGGCATGGGGCGGCTGAGGCTGAAATACGTCTCTGCGCACCAAGTCGAAATTCCAAACTGCGCCTTTATTTCCTAGCGTCCATATGGCGGATCCTAGCGCCTACGAAACGTAGCCGATGAAAATCTTCCTATCGGCATGTTAACGATATGGATTCTCGAATTTCAGCATTGAGCACTGAAGGCGGTTACCCGAGCTGCTGCTGTTGGTAGAGGTTGGCGAAAGTCGGGTGTTGCATGACTTCGTCGAGGGTGCCGTCTGCGGTGATGTCGCCTTCTTCAAAGAGGAGGATGCGGTCGGCGTTTTGAATCGTGCTAAAACGATGGGCGATGACAAAGACAGTCCGTCCGCGGGCGTGTTCAATGAGGGCTTCTTGGATGCGCTTTTCACTCTCAGCGTCGAGGGCTGAGGTGGCTTCGTCGAGGATGAGAATAGGAGCGTCTTTGAGGAAGGCCCGAGCGAGGGCGAGGCGTTGGCGTTGTCCACCGGAGAGGCGGATGGCGTCTTCTCCAACTTGGGCGTCGTAGCCTTCAGGAACAGCGCTGATAAAGTCGTGGGCATAGGCGGCGCGCGCGGCCGCTTCGATCTCCTCTGCGGTGGCGTCGGGACGGGCGAGGGCGATGTTCTCTGCGACGGTGGCATCGAAGAGGACGGGGTTTTGTGGAACGAGGGCTATGCGATCGCGTAGTGATTTCGCTGATACGCTAGGGAGCGAAACGCCGTCGATCTCGATGTGCCCGTGCTGGGGTTCGTAGAAGCGAGTAAGTAGTTTGATGAAGGTGCTTTTCCCGGAGCCGCTGGGGCCGACGAGGGCGCAAAAAGTGCCGGGCTTGATCGATACGTTGAGGTTTCGGAAAACGGATTTCTCGCTGTAAGCAAAGCTGATGTCCTTAAAGTCAACTTCGCCCGAGGAAACGTCGGGCCAAACGGCGGTGGAGTCGGCAGGGGCCTGATCGACTGCTGTGGGCTCGATGAGGAGTTCGTTCAGGCGATCGGAGGCGCCTTGGACCTTTTGCACATCATTGATCGCACGCATCGTCTTTTTGGCGGCGTCGGCAGTGAAGTAGAGGGCGATGCCAAAGGAGAGGAAGACGTCGAAACTGAGGCCAAAGAAGTAGGCGTAGACGAAAGAGATGGCGACGACCGTGACGGCAACAAACTCCATGATGGGCTGGTTGAGCTTGTCGTATTTGGTCATCTTCATGAAGGAGTAGAAGTGCCCAGAGAGGACGGACCGAAAGCGGGTGCTCTGACGTTCCTCAAGATTGAAGGCGCGAACTTCGACCATGCCTCGGAGGTTTTCATGAAAGGTCTGCGTTGTTTCGCCGAGGGCGACTTGAACTTCGCGCCCACGCTTCTTGAGGTGGCGGCCGATGAAGAAGACCGGGAGGATAATAAGGGGCGTGAGAAGGAGGAGGAGAAGGAGGAAGACAGCGTTTCCCTCTGTGTAGGAGAGGTAGATGAGTGCTCCTACGCCCGCGATGGCAGTGACCGGCTGTCGAATGCCTTCACGCGCCGCGATGATGACGGCGTTCTGGACTTGTTCAGTATCTGAGACGAGGCGGGAGATGAGATCGCCCGAACGCTGACTCTCGAAGAATCCGAAGGGGAGGCGTTGCACATGATCAAAGACGTTTTGGCGTATCGAGCGGAGGACTTCTATGCCACACTGCGTCATCCAGTATTGGTTGAAGTAACCGGCGATTCCGCGGATGAGGAAGATTCCCGGTAGTTGAAGAGCGACGAGGACAATGCTAAGAATGCTACGGCCGCGTTCGGCGTCGTTAAAGACTTCGGCAAAAACGACCTTCATGTAAAACGGGGCACCGAAACCGCTGGATAGCCCGGTGATCACGCCTGCAGCAATTCCCAGCGCGAGGAGCCCGCGGTGGGCTTTTAAGTTGGGCCAGTATCGGAGGAGATATTTCATGCCAGGGGTGGGGGTGCGAGGAAGTGTATTTCGGTGTCGGAGCGAGAGATCCCGAGCTTCTCTAGAAAATCAATCATGGCGCTGTAGGGAGATTTTAAATACGCCTCAGAGTTGATGACTAGATGAGCATGGAAGGAGCGTTTGGCCGGGGCCGAATAAGCGAAGCCCCCGCGGAAGTCGCACTGAAAGAGCTTTGCTTCACTGACGGCATCCAAATTTGGGTCGAGCGAGATGAGGGCATCGGGGAAACGCTCGGCGTTGATGGCTTTGAGCACGCCTTTACGTTCCTTTGCTTCTGAGGGCAGAGTGAACATCTCGTCGTGAGCCGGTAGGCGGTCTTTCGGTAGGGTACTCGGGGCGAGCAGCCAGACCTGTGCGTCGGGACGCTGGTGGCGGATGAAGTCGGCCACTGTCTGAGCGAAGGGTATGAGCTCGAGTCGGGGATCAAGGCGTAGGGCGATCCGAGTGGTGCGGGGCGGGCTATCGAGCCCGCGTGCCTCTAGCTCTTGAGGGAGATAGGTTTTGAGGACTTTGAGATTGAGGATGCTCTCATTTCGGATGGTGGCCTTCCAGCGCTTGTGGGCCCAAAACCAGTCGGCGCATTGGCTATCGCTTTCGCGGAGGATGCTCTCGAGCTCAGCGTTGGCAGCGCGTAGGAGACGGTCCGGTTCGTTCGTGTCTGGGAGTTGGCGAACGCTCATTGTTCCCCGCCAAAAACCGTCACGCCGCACATACAAGATGGCGGAGATCGCATTCGTTTTGGCGGTGAGCATGGAGGCTAGATTCGACGTCGTGCAGAGTCGATCAAAGAGGAGGCTGAGATGTCCGCTATGTCCTGCGCTTTGATCGAAGAGAATGGCGACGGCGTTGCGGCCAGATTGGAGCGCTTTCTTCGCCTTGAGGAGACCTTCGCGACGTGCATAAAGGCTGTTGCCCGCGAATTCGCGGGATTCTTTCACGAAAGTTTCTGCCGCTGGATTATCGAGCGCGCGGTAGAGTGCCATCGTCTTCGGGAAGCCGGCCCCGGTCACCGGGAGCACAGCCATGGCTTCGGTCGTTGAGGCGTGTGTGAGCAAGAGGACACTAGGGCGATCCTTTGCCGGTCCATCAAAGAAGGCACTGTAACTAGGGGTGAATTTAAGCCGCTCCTTCATTTCCTTTGGCGACCAGTGACGCATCGCCAAGACAATCAGAAACATCTCGAACATGCGTGTGCAATGCAGGCGGCAAATGCGGTGTTTCCAGGCCATGTCCTTTTCCGGAAAGGCATGGTCGAGGGCCGACAAGATATCGTGGCGGCGGCTCGAGAAGGTGTAGGTAAGCACGCCGAGAGTAGAACACAGGCCTGCGCCGACGAAGTCCGGAGACCGCGCTAACGCCCAGCTAAAGCTGATCAGTAAACATCGGGACAGGGAAGCCATCAGATGTTGTGTAAACAATTCATCTCTAAGGGCTTTGGCGAGTCGAAAGGCTTTAGCAAATCAATAGGATTTTCTCTTCCCGTTGAAGGGGAATCGTGTATAGTTTCGAACTTTCCAACCACTTAGCTGTGATTATAAAATCTTCCGAAATCAAAACTCTTATTAACGCCGATCATTGGTGCCCTCATGCAGTTCTGGGAATGCATCCGGCGAAACAAGGTAAAAAGGCTGGGGTTGTTGTTCGAGCGCTCATCAGTGGAGGCGACACTTGTGAGGTCGTCGATGTGGAGACAGATGAACGTTGGCCGCTCAAGCGTCTAGCTGACAAGGGCCTTTACGAGGGCTTTATCGCGGATCGCAAAGAGGCGTTTAAATACCGGCTTCGCGTCACCTACCCATCGGGTGAAGTGCGCCAATTCTTCGACCCGTATTGCTTTCTGCCGACCCTCTCTGACGAGGACCTGTTTCTCTTCAATGAAGGCAGCGACCACTTCATCTACAAGAAACTCGGAGGGCACCTGCGTGATCATGAAGGCGTCCAGGGTGCTAGTTTTGCCGTCTGGGCTCCGACCGCGAAGCGCGTATCTGTCGTCGGTGACTTTAATCAATGGGATGGCCGCTACCATGCGATGCGTTCGCTAGGCTCTTCCGGTGTTTGGGAGATTTTCATCCCCGGCGTCAGCGAAGGGATCAAATACAAGTTTGAGATCAAGACCGAGTCGGGCGACCTTCTGCTCAAGACGGATCCTTATGCGACTTACTTTGAATCGCCTCCGCACAATGCTTCGATTCTGAAGCGCGTCGATCAGTATGAATGGAATGACCAAGCATGGATTGACGACCGCGCGAATCGTCAGGCGCTCGACAAGCCCATGTCGATTTACGAGGTCCACTTGGGTTCATGGAAGCTTAGCCAAGAAGATGGCAATCGCCCGCTTAGTTACCGCGAAGCAGCCGATGAGCTGACGGCCTACCTACTTGAGATGGCCTACACCCATGTGGAGTTCCTGCCTCTCGCCGAACACCCGTTCTCGGGCTCTTGGGGTTATCAGGTGACAGGTTATTTCGCCCCGACCCACCGCTTTGGAGCACCCGATGACTTTCAATACCTCGTCGACGTTCTGCACCAAAAAGGCATCGGCGTGATCATGGACTGGGTTCCCGCTCACTTCCCAATCGACGCCTTTGCGCTCGCTCGGTTCGATGGCTCGCCGCTTTACGAGCACGCTGATCCGCGAGAAGGGTTCCACCTCGACTGGGGTACCTATATTCCAAACTTTGGGCGCCACGAAGTGCGCTGTTTCCTGATTGCGAGTGCGTTGTCGTGGTTTGAACGTTACCACATCGATGGCATGCGCGTCGATGCGGTGGCTTCGATGCTTTACCGAGATTACTCGCGGAAAGCTGGCGAATGGGTTCCGAATCAATACGGTGGTCGAGAGAACCTCGAAGCGATTACATTCCTCCAAGCGACCAATGATGTTGTGCACCAGTACTACCCTGGCGCATTGATGATCGCGGAAGAAAGCACCTCTTTTCCAAAGCTAACGAAGCCAACCAGCGAAGGTGGCCTTGGTTTCGACCTCAAGTGGAACATGGGCTGGATGCACGATACGCTGCAATACTTCCAAAAGGATCCCATTTACCGGAAGCACCATCATCACAACCTAACCTTTGGGATAATCTATCAATTCTCGGAGAACTTCACCCAGGTCTTCTCCCACGATGAGGTTGTGCACGGTAAAGGCTCGCTCCTCTTGAATATGGCCGCTGGCTCGATCAGCGAAAAGGCTGGGACGCTTCGCGCACTCTATGCGCTCATGTGGGTATGGCCTGGCAAAAAGACGCTCTTCATGGGCTGTGAATTTGGTCAGCCCGAAGAGTGGCAATATAACCAGCAACTCCAATGGAACCTACTTGAGTATAAGGATCACTCAGGTATTCAAGGGATCGTTCGCGACCTCAATAAGCTCTACACCAGCACAGGCCTCTTTGCTTGGGGCGATACGAGAGCTGATGGATTTGAGTGGGTCTCAATGAACAACTCTGAAAGCTCAGTTTTCACCTTCTTGCGTAAAGACACCGAGTTTAATGAAGTTTACCTCGTTGTCGCTCATTTCACCCCATCCATCCGTAGTGGCTACACCGTTGGTGTTCCACTCGAAGGTTACTGGAGCGAAGTGATTAACTCCGATGCCGACGTCTATGGTGGCAATGGAGTTGGAAACATGGGAGGCGTTAAAACGGAACCGATTCCGTGGGATAGCCACAGCCAATCGTTGAAGATCACTGTTCCGGGTAACACCACGATGGTCTTCAAATACGAAGGCAATTCCAAGCCCTAGTAGAGTTACCTGAATCCGTTTTATCGGTTACAAGGCGTCTTCAAATGAAGAGGCTCATTCGCGGTGGTCGTGTTCCTTGGGAATGTGAATCCCAGCCGGTCGTCCATTCAGACTGCTCTGTGTGTAGTCATGCATTGATACAATGTATGTTGGTTTAATTTGGCTTGGGGCCTTAAGATTTCGGGAGCTCGGTGCGTTGATTAGGTGAACAGCCATCAACTCAATAAAGTTTAGCCTATGCGCCTTCTATCTCCTGTTGTCTCTAAGACGAATACAATCAAGTAGCCTTCTATGGTGCTTGGGGTGCGGTATAGCGGTCTTTATTGTGGTTCCAATGGCACAAATGATATCGCTGAAGGTCGTGCCAAAAGTTTCACCGGTAGACTCAGGTATTGTTGTTGCACCGCCACCGCCTTTTGACCCGCCAGTTGTTGAGAATATTATTAAGGAGGTTGTTGATATTCCGCCGCCTAAAGAGAAGTTTAAGCCGCCGTCTCTGACCGCTATTGAGACCGCTCTGAATCTCGATTTGAGTGGGATGGCAGGCAGTGGAGTGGTCGTGGATACGGGTATCGTCGGAGATGAACTCGCTGAGTTCATTCATCAAATAAAAGACCTCACCGTTCCGCCGGAAGCTATTCAGCAGGTCCCGCCTATTTATCCGATCGAGTATTTGAGAATGGGTATTGAAGGTTCCGTGACGGTTGAATTTGTCGTCAGGTCTGATGGAACAACGACGCTTGTCCGTGCCGTCAATTCAACTGATCGTGGCTTTGAGGGTCCGTCAGTAAAGGCGGTCAAAAAGTGGCTATTCCGCCCTGGTGAGAAGGATGGTAAGGCTGTTTCTGTCTGGGTTCGGATAACCATTCCATTCCGGTCGGAGTAGATCGAATCTCAAAACCAGATGAAACCTTAGTCGGATGCTTGCTTCTTCTTGAGGACTACGGAGAGTCCACCAAAAAGTGTCAGGCCAAGTCCAACCCAGTGGAAAACAGTTGGAACTTCTCCTAAAACATAAGTGGCCGCGAAAAGAGTCATGACCGGTCCGATGGAGCTGACCACAGCAAAGCGAGCTGCCCCGGTATGCTTGAGGCCGTAGGCAGTGAGGTAGCCCGGGATCACTGTTCCGCAGATGCCTAGGAAGCATCCGATGCCCAAGACTTCGGGGGCAGCCGTGAAGAGGTTCTCAATCCCTCGTGTAGCAGAAAAGTGGGACAACATGAAGAGGCTTGAGAACGTCATCGCTCCACTCGTGAAATGTTGCGAAGAGATGCGCTTGAGGAGTCGCCCGCTCAGAACAACAAAGAGCGCATAAGTGAAAGCGCAGAGGAGGATGAGCCCACCTCCCAAGAGGAGAGATGGAGTGTCATGCTCAAAACTGGATTCTCCAAAAAAGGACAAGGAGACCCCGGCCCACGTCAGCAGGCAGGCGAAATAGAGACTGCGCTCGATGCGTTGGCGAAAGATCCTAGCGCTCTGCAGTAGCACCATGGTTGGATAGCTGTAGAGGATGATGCGTTCGAGACTCGCGCTCACATACTGTAGGCCGATGAAGTCGAGCATCGAGGATGCATAGTAGCCCAAGAGACCAAGGGCGGCGAGTTGTGCTATGTCCTTGAGCCGTTGCGCAGGTTGGGCAGCGGCCTTGCGCAGCTCGATGATCAACCATGTTGTCGCGAAGAAAGGTAAAGCGAATGCCATCCGGAGCGTGAGGATTTCAAGTGGATCCGAGCCATGGTTGTAGGCCAACTTCGCAAAGACACCTTTGAGGGAAAAGAGGAGCGACCCTAAGGCGATGATTCCAAAGACGACAAACTGGGCTGAACGTGATGGCTCAGGTTCTTCGGAGGGTTGAACTGTTTCGGTGGGTGTTTTCATGGCACAAAAAAGCCCGCAGAGAAAATCTCGGCGGGCATCGGAAAAGTGAAATCTGCTAGAAGAAAGCTACATCACTTGTGAGCACGCCGAAGGAGCATAAAGAATCCAAATGGATACTTTGTTCCGAAGTTGGGTGCTGTTTTGAGTGCAATTCACTGTCTGCTTATGTGCATATCTGCCGAAGGCGCGTCGAGAGAAAAGTGACGAATGGAAAACGCACTTAACGCTTCAACGAGGCTGCTAAGGGCAAAAACAGCTGATCCGGGATGTATGCCAAGCAGTTTGTTATATTTAGCTCTCCCCATTGCCTAAAGATGTCTTCAAGGTTTCGAAATGGCGGAGATAGGTAAGTATAATATCCTCACAGTTTTGCGGGAAACAGGGAGTGGCTTTTACCTCGATGGGGAGGATCTCGGGGATATTTTGCTTCCTGGTAAACTGGCTCCACAGGGCACAATTGAAGACGATGACCTTGAGGTCTTTCTCTATAATGATTCGGAAGATCGTCTCATCGCGACGACCGAGCGTCCGCACGCCGTCGTGGGTCAATTTGCTGCTCTGACCGTGGTCGATGTGCATGAGCAGATTGGTGCATTTCTAGACTGGGGTCTTGGGAAAGATCTACTTTTGCCTTATCGTGAGCAGGGTGAAGTCCTTGTCGAGGTGGGAGAATGTGTTGTCGTCTATGTCAAACTCGACACCCTCACTCAGCGCATCGTAGCGACGACGAAGTGGCAGCGCTTCCTATCCGAAGGGCGGCCACACTACACCGACTCACAGCCAGTGAAGTTCCTCATCACGCATCGGACGCCACTCGGCTACAATGCGATTGTCGAAGAGCGCTACAGTGGGCTCGTCTATCATAGCGATCTTGGGACGAGCCTCAAAGCTGGTGAAGTGATTAATGGATACGTTCGTACTGTGCGTCCGGATGGGAAGATCGACTTAAGTCTCGATCCCTCTGGGCCGCCGCCGATCCGTGGCTTGAGTGAAAGCATCCTCGCTGCGCTGAAGGAGCAGGACGGGGATCTTCCCTACGACGATTCGAGCTCACCAGAGCTCATTCGCAAAGCTTTCAACGTGAGCAAAAAGGTTTTCAAGCGAACGCTTTCTACGCTCTACAAGGAACGCAAAATTGAGTTCCCAAAAGAAGGCGGCATTCGCCTCTCGAAGTAACTTCCTAATTCTGCGGCCTTATCTGCGACGAACTGAATCGCGATGGGTATGAATGCGGAGTTGAAGAACGATGCTTCAGCAGGTTGGTTGTCGTGAGCCGGAGCTCCATCAGAGGTGACTTTAACTGCGATAATGGATGCCTTGGGTGCAATGCCACGGTATTTGCGATTGCTCGAGGTTCGCCCATTGCCCGTTGGGATGCCCGCAGTCGTCGTTCCATGGCCAACCGCGTCGCGGTGGGCTAGGAGATTCCCAGAATTCAGTGCCGCGTTGATTTGGTCTTCTGTGTATATCGTGCCAGCACCATAGGGGTTCTCTGCGGCATTTGCGCCCGTAGCGTCACTGAGGTCGAAAATGTATTTAATCCGCGTCGTGCCATCCTCATTCCGGATGTCATTATTTGCCAACCTATGCCGCGGTCTAGGAGGGCGACAATAACGCCTTCTCCATCGACATCAAAAGCCTCAATTGCCTCATCCACCCGGGTCTCGACTCGAACTTTGTCGATTGCTCGGAGTGGGAAGTTAGCTAGGTAAAGTAGGGAAATTGCAGTGAGGAGGGCAATACGCTGAGAGAGCATAGCGTGACCAAACATGAACTTAGATTGATCGTTTTAGCTAGGGTAGTGCAATGAGATTCAGGGGCACCTTACCCTCTAACTGAACTCCATGCAGATCGCTTTCAGATACTGCGCTTCAGGAAAGCCCGCCGGATGGTCCACTGCGTGTCCGCTCGTCCACTTTTCTTTCCATCTGCGTCCGCTGTTGTTGCCTGATTGACGGACAAGAAGGAGGAACTCCTTTGCGCTAACATGCGCTGAGCATGAGGCTGTGACGAGGATGCCGCCTGGGTGAAGCATCTGCATGGCTCGCTTGTTCAAGCCCTTGTAAGCTTGGATGGCGCGCTCCCGTTCTTTTTCACGTTTTGCGAGCGAAGGGGGATCGAGAATGATGAGATCGAATTTTTCCTCTGCTGTTTCGATCCAAGCGAAGGCATCTGCCTGCACTTGTTCATAGGAAGCATTCGAGATGGGCGCCTCGGCGGCGTTGAGCGCGAAGTTCCGCTTCGCACTTGCTAAAGCGTGCGCGCTAATGTCGAGATCAGTCACGCTTTTTGCGCCCCCTCGAGCGGCGTAGAGTGAGAACCCACCGGAGAAGCTAAAGACATTCAGCACTGCACGACCTTTACTCAGTTTCTCGACACGGGCTCGATTATCGCGTTGATCGAGGAAAAATCCTGTCTTCTGGCCTTCGCGGACAGCGGCTTCGAAGCAAAGGGCGTTTTCTTTAAAGATAACCATGTCCTCGCCCGCATCACCACAAAAGCCTTCTTTGAGTTTCCATCGCTTTGCCGCAATTGGCTGAATGTTTCGGCTCAGACGCAGAACGAGAAAACGCGGCGCAAAGACTTCACGAAAAACGGACTCGATCTCTTCCCAATGTGGCAGCCATGAGGCAGAATAGAGCTTAACCACGAGCGTATCTGCATAGCGATCAACCACGATGCCAGGAAAGCCTTCGCTTTCGCCGTTGATGCAGCGGGCGCCATTCGTTTCAGAGCTGAAGACTTCTTTGTCACGCAACTCACGACAGGCCGTTGCCTTCTCCAGCCACCATTCTCGATTGATCGTAGCCGCTTTGCCATGGTGGAGAATGCGGACGCGAAAGGGTGAGCTGGGGTCGTAGAGCCCCACCGCAAGAAAGCGATTCTTGCTGTCATACATGATCGCCAATTCGCCAATATCGCCGTCGCGGTTTTGGCTTTTGATGCTATCCCGGTAGATCCATGGGTGACCACTTCGGATCGCCTTGATCGCCCGCGGAAATAGGTCGATGCGGAGACGGGTCGTTTTCGTTGGATCACTCATAAACGCACGCAGGTAAAAATGACGCCTATTTCTTCTTCATCCATGACAGGTTCATCGTTGGCACAGACTTCGAAGCCTTAGGCTTCTTCGGTAGCTTGCCTTCGATGAAGTTGAGGATTGGGCCGCGGCCGCGATCAGTTTTAGCCGAGCACTTAAAAGTCATCGTGGGTTCTAGATTTCGCTCCTTTAGCCCCTCTTGGAAGAGCCCGATGTGGTGCTGTACCTGACCTTCCGAGCTCTTGTCCGTCTTCGTGAAAACAATCGAGTAGGGGACTTCGCATTCTTCCAGCCATGCGATGAATTCGTAATCGTTCTTTTGTGGTTCAATCCGGGAATCGACGAGGGCGAAGACTTGATTGAGCGTTTCGCGCTGCGTCAGGTAGGCGCTCACATGGATATTGAACTGCTCCTGCTGTGCCTTCGAGACCTTCGCAAAGCCGTAGCCCGGCAAATCGACGAGATGCCAGCGAGCGTCGATATCGAAGAAATTTATCTGCTGTGTTTTACCCGGCACCCCCGATGTTTTCGCGAGCTCCTTCTTGTTTGTCAGCATGTTGATCAGGGAGGACTTCCCCACATTCGACCGACCGACGAAAGCGAACTCCGGCCGCGAGGCCTTGGGACACTCATCATACGCCGCAACACTGGTCTGAAAACGTGCCGTCTTGATTTTCATGACCGAAGGCTTGAGCCATTCTGCGCTCGGCGCAAGGCGCGTCGCTAAGTCTTTTTTGCTCCTCAGCGAGTTAACTCCAAGACTAGCCGCGTTGTCGTGCAGACCGGTTTTCTGAGCAGAACTAACCATATAAGCGTAGACATATTGGGAGGGATTGTTCTCTATGAATGCGCCTAGCCGCCAATGGCTCCCAGGCCGTCCCACTTCAAACTGGAATTCATCATGAGCGAATATTTGGAACACTATACAGGCCTCAGGCGCACAAAGCGCTATGACGCAAAAACAGCTCTGTCCATGGCCGTCCTCTGCGACCTAGCGTATAGAAATGGCTCTGCCATAAAAGCCGGGGCAAAACAGCTCGGCTTCGACAGCTGCGACTTCATTAACGTGCGTAAGGCTAAAGACATTGATACGCAGTGCTTCATTGCTGGCAATGAGCAGGACATCGTTGTCGTCTTTAGAGGTTCAGATGACGTCAATGACTGGTTTGCCAATTTCCAAGCTGTCCATGACCCAGGCCCGCTCACGAAAACGCACGAAGGCTTTCAGGACGCACTCTTTCCTTCGGTCATTCAAGTAACCAACAGTATCGATCATATGAACGACAACGAGCAGCGCATTTGGGTTACGGGTCACAGTCTCGGAGGTGCCTTATGTTCCCTCTACGCTGCGATGATGTTTGAGGCCGGATACACTGTCTATGGAATCTATACTTTCGCCAGTCCACGACCCGGAGATGACGCCCTCGCGACCGCTCTTGATCATGAGATGATGACACAGGGCAAGGGCCCTCACCATCGAGTCATGAATGAAAAAGACGTCGTCCCGCACCTTCCGCCTGAACCCTTTTTAGCCACCCGGGTAGACGTATGATTCTTAAACGTCAAAAAACCGAAACGACCAAAGCCAGCTGGAAACGAGTCAAAAGAAAGATTTATGAACGCCTGATGGACATGACGGGGCGCCCATGGGAGATCAAAGAGAACCATGTGTTGTCAGGTGATAATGGATACATCGAGAATCTTATCCGCCAAGTGCAGCGTGAGGGTTAGCGAGAGGTTTTTGGAACGCCTTCATTAGAGGTGATCAATAGAGTCAGGAATAAACTATTCGAATAGTAGACTATAGGGGCTCTAATAGCGTAATCTAAGGGATCATATGACTTGCCGTGAAGCTCAGCTTTAGCCATTGTAAAGAATAAAGCTAAACGTCACAGAATCTCTTATACTCCTCGGCCTTGATGATCAGACGGTCAAGTTTCGCAAGATGCCCGAACAGGCTTTTGATCATGCCCTCGCAGGGGCCCTCATCGCCGAGCTTATACACCATGAACTGATCTCACTTGGGGTTAACGAGATCGATATCGCGCCGGGCGTGAACCCACCAGAAGAAGAGGAACTCCTCGAGGCCCTTTCAAACCTGTGCGGTATGGTGCGACCCAGTCTCCAGAACTTGATCACGCACCTCGCTGCAAATGCGGATCGGTTTCGAAGGCAGATCCTTGATCGTCTCGTTTATCACAAGATTCTACGTAAGGATGATGAGGACATCCTCTGGGTATTCCACTCGCAACATTATGAGACCCTTGACCTCTCAGAAGAGCTTGCCGTGCTCAAACGACTGCGACGTATCATCCTCGACGCGTCGAGTAAGCCCACGCGTGAAGAATCCGTCCTCATCGCCCTCGTCGACGTCTGTGAGCTGGGTAACCTCATGTTCAGTCACGCCGAGCTCGAGCAGACAAAGGCCCGGATTTCGGATATTACTCAGCATGATTCCATCGGCGAAGCCGTTAGAGAAACCGTCAGTGAGCTCCAAAAGTTCGCGCTCCAAGCCCAAAGCTATGATGGCTTTTAGATAGAGCATTTGTAGAACAATATATAGACGCGGATGACGGTTTAGGCTCTGTTGGGTTTACCGAGAATGAACACGAATGTTCGCGAATGCTTAGGCTCTGTCAGGCGGAGGGGCTTGGGGGTCTGAAAACTGTTTAACTGAAAACCAATGAACTGGTTTATCGCTCTGTAAGGTTTAACCACGAATAGCACGAATGCTTAGTCTCTGTTTTTCTGACAGGATGAACAGGATGCAATCAGTCCTTAACTGTTCTCCGTTTTCCTCTGTGCCCTCTGTGGTGAATATCACTGAGCCAAGGTGTTTGTGCTTTTTTGGTTAGATCACTCTTTCTGTTGAGCAGATTCGTGCTAATTCGTGTCCATTCGTGGTGAAGTTTTTCAACAGATGATCAGGTCCGTCCTGGCATGAGCCTGTCGAATGCATGTATTTGTGGTTAACATTCCAGTCCATATGATGCGCTGCGAGCTTTCGTGTTTGCCTCTCCTGAGGAGTGAGGGTCCTCTAAGCGCTCATGCCTTTGCGCGGTCGACATCAAAGCACTTCCAAGGAATGCCTCGTGGTCTTGAAAAAGATCGAGGCCCTCGAAGGCGTCGTCGGCACGATCATCGGGCGCTCCTACGGCGGGAAATCCCTTGGTCGGACGAACCGCACCGGGTCAGTCAAAATTCAACGTCGCCAGCCCGGTGGGATCAAAGCCGTCATGCAGTCAGCTAAAGGCCTCCAAGAACTCTTCATCCGCATTAACGCTGGCTACGAGGACGCCGTTGAAAAAGCGGTCGAGGAGATGGAGTGAGTCGGGTGGAAGGAAAAGGGATGCGTCGGAGAATCAGAATCATGAGACGCCGCTCACTCTGACGACGATGAGCACAGGATCAAGACAGGACTCATGAAGGTTTACCGCGAATGGACACGAATGTGTGCGAAAGCTTTGGCTCTGTTCTTTTGACCACGGATGAGCGCATTCGGCAGGCTCATGCCTGGAGAGACACGGAGAGCACGGAGATTTAAGAGATGATTTTATTACTATGGATGACTATGGATCTGTAAGAAGGGTCCACTAATGGACACGAATTACTACGGATGCTTTGGCTCTGTATGGATTGGAACCACAGAAGGCACAAGAAGGGCACAAAAGACTTTCGCTCTGTAATGGTTTTGTTCACCACAGAGGATACAGAGGACACGGAGGGCTTAGGTTCTGTAAGGGTTGTCCACGAATGTCCACGAATGCTTGTTGCTCGAGGGGGTTGATTTTGCTGTTCTAATCTTTCCTCTGTGCCTCTGTGGTGAACAATCCAGAGCAACGAGCTTTTGAGCGTTTTGTGGTTAAAGAATTTCAAGCCTTGAACCAGATCCGTGGTTATTTTTGCAGTTTAAGCCTTCCTCTGTGTCTCAGTGCCTCTGTGAGATATTATTCCGAGCAATCAGATTCGTGTCTATTCGTGGACAAACGCTGCAGTTGTTAGATTTCCTCATCGATTTACGTCGCTTCACTGGGTTAACGCGACTCACCTATACGTATGAAACCGCGGATACAACTGGCCGAAGCGACCACACCCGATGGCGGGAGCCTCACGCTCTACGCCCACGATGGCCAATACAAGATTCTCCTCGAAGGACGGGAATTGATGCATTCCTTCTCCACCTACTCAGAGTATGAGATGGGGGTGAAGGTGGCCTCACAAATCACAGAGACTACAGCGCCGCGCTATCTCGTCGGTGGACTCGGGCTTGGGTATACCCTCAAAGCCCTCCTGAAAGACCTGCCCGCAATCGGTAGCGTCACGGTCGCGGAGCTGCTCCCTGCCGTTGTCGAATGGAACCGCACCCATCTTCGCGAGCTCAACGGAGCTCTCCTCGACGACCCCCGCGTCATCATGCACACCTGCGACGTCATCGATCTTCTCTCAAAGGCGACACCCGACGGCTACGACGGGATTCTTCTCGATATCGACAATGGCCCCACTGCGATGGTTCAGGCAGGGAACCAGCGACTCTATTCCCCAGCGGGTCTTGCCCTGATCAAAGAGGTCCTCGCTCCAGGTGGAATCGTCGCTTTCTGGTCAGCGAGCCGCGACAAAGAATTCGAGCAACGCCTCCAAAATTCCGACCTCATCTACGACGCTGTCCCGACCAAAGCCTACGGCGCAGCCCGCCGCGATACCTACATGATCTACTACTGCCGGGTGAAGAGTGATGATGTATCCAAGGATGAATGTGGATAGCTCTTAGGCTCTGTAAGTGTTGTCCACGAATAGGCACAAATATACACTGATACGTATGCTCTATTTCTTTTTGTGGTTAAAGATTTTGTAACCATTGAACCTGATTCGTGCTAATTCGTGGACAGATATTTCAGTTGAAGTCTTTTCATCTGTCCCGGCATGAGCTTCTCGAATGCATGGTTAAACTGTGCTTCAGTTATTCTTAGCGCGGACGTTTACTCTTCGTCGTAGTTCGTGATTTCTAAGACATCGATCGGGAGATCGAACTGCTCGATCACGGAGTTGAGGCGAATGAGGTATTTGTAATCCGATGCATCCTCAAGGATGAGAACGATCCCAGCCTTTCGATTGAATTGAAAAGCGTAGTAGAGGCTTTGCCCAACGGCCTCTGCCCACTTGTCACCAAAGTCTACTTCAATCGCATGCACATCCGTTAAGATATCGACGCGGGTTCCATCAGCGGCGCGAACCTCTGTTTCTCCCCCAATCTTATCAGCGTAAGACTCTTGGTAATACTTTTCCGGATGACTACGGGCTGCGCTCAGGGAACTGATCGAGAGTGCGCCCAAAAGTAGGAACGTGCTCAATATACTGTGCATTAATTTCTCAGGTTAACCCCAAAAGTAATGCGTATTTATGAGACTTGATCAAACCAACTCTTCCAAAATCGCAAAGAGACGAGGCAGAGATTAGCATCCCGAAATATTGTGGATATAACCAAAACCTACGCCACCCACCGCGACTCCTACATTCTATACGACTGCCAAGTGAAGCATCAGGAAGTAGATACGGATGGACACGGATGACTTAGGCTCTGTAAGACTTTTTACCACAGAGGACACAGAGAGCACGGAGCTTAGGCTCTGTAAGTGTTGTCCACGAATAGGCACAAATAAACACTGATACGTATGCTCTATTTTTTTTGTGGTTTAAGATTTTGTAACTATTGAACCTGATTCGTGTTAATTCGTGGACAGATATTCAGTTGATCAGATCCGTGTTTAGCTGTGTCCATCCGTGGTTAACTTTACAGTTACAGTCTTTCACCCGTGTTCCTCTGTGCCTCTGTGGTGAACAATTCTGAGCAATGAGCTTTTGAGACTTCTAACCTCATTCGTGTCATTCGTGGTTAAACTTTACAGTAGCTATTTTTCCCTCTGTCTCTTTCCCTCTGTCTCGGCATGAGCTTCTGTGCATACAGTGGTTCCAGTCCTGCAGATAGTGATGTTCGTTGACTTGGACTGGATTGGAAAATTCTATTCGATAGCATTCAGTTTGCATCCCTTCATACCCGCCTATCCATAACCTATTGTGAAACTCCTTGCCGCCAATCGTAGTGAAATAGCCGTTCGTATTTTCCGTAGTGCCACCGAGATGGGTTGCCGAACGGTCGCCATCTACGCCAATGAAGATCGCTTCGGGGTACATCGCTTCAAAGCGGACGAATCGTATTTGATCGGTGAGGGGCTGGGGCCAGTAGCGGCTTATTTGGACATTGATAGTGTCATCGCGACCGCAAAAGCGCATCAGGTTGATTTGATCCACCCAGGGTACGGCTTCCTATCCGAGAATGCCGACTTTGCCAGGGCTTGCGAAAACAATGGAATCACTTTTGTCGGCCCCAGCTCGGATCTTCTTGGCCGGATGGGGGATAAAATCGAAGCGCGTAAAATCGCTGATGAAGCGGACGTTCCGACCTTGCCCGGCACTCAGGACCCTATTGCCGATCCAAACAAAGCCCTTAAGATCGCAAAGAAGATTGGTTTCCCGCTCATCATCAAGGCGGCCTTTGGTGGGGGTGGTCGCGGGATGCGGGTGGTTAAAGATCCAAAGGACCTCAAGCCGTTCCTCGAAGAGGCCCAAGGGGAAGCGCAACGTGCTTTTGGAAACTCCGCTGTCTTCCTCGAACGCTACGTTGAGCGGGCGAAGCACATTGAGGTGCAGATCCTGGGTGATAAAAAGGGCAACGTCATCCACCTGCATGAGCGCGACTGTTCGGTTCAGCGCCGGCACCAGAAGGTCATCGAGATCGCTCCTTCAGTCGGCCTACCCGATGACCTCCGTGCATCCCTCTGCGAGGCAGCGGTAAAGATCGCAAAATCAATCGGGTATTACAATGCCGGCACGGTCGAGTTTCTCTTAGACCTCGATACCCATGAATGGTTCTTCATCGAGATGAACCCACGTATCCAAGTTGAGCATACCGTGACAGAAGTCATTACGGGGATCGATATCGTGAGAAGCCAGCTCCTGATCGCTCAAGGGCACAGCCTACACGGCAAGGAAATCAACATCCCGAAACAGTCGAAGATTCCCCGAAATGGATACGCGATCCAGGCGCGTATCACGACCGAGGATCCGGAAAAGAACTTTGCCCCGGACTATGGAAAGATCGTCAGTTATCGAAGCGCAGCTGGCTTTGGAATCCGCTTGGATGGCGCCATGGGGGACACTGGCTCGGTCATCACTCCCTTCTACGATTCCCTCCTCGTTAAGTTAACCGCGTCAGCGGGTAGCTTCGAGCTCGCTATCCAGCGGATGGATCGCGCCCTGCGTGAAATGCGTATTCGCGGAGTGAAGACGAACATTCCATTCATCGAAAATGTCATAGCGCATCCAATTTTCAATTCCGGTAATGCAACCACGACCTTGATCGATACGACGAAAGGGCTCTTGAGCTTCAAACCCCGTCGTGACCGAGCAACCAAAGTTCTCAATCTCCTCGGTGAGACGATCGTGAATGGAAACCCGCAGGTCAAGGGGCGCCCTGAGCCGATCATGGACCTGCCGATCATCGTTCCAGAATTCGACCGAGAGGCAAAAGTCCCCGCCGGCACAAAAGATTATTTGACGAAAAACGGTCCCGAGAAGTTCGCTCAGTGGACCCGCAAACAGTCACGCTTACTGGTCACTGATACGACGATGCGCGACGCCCACCAGTCTCTGCTCGCGGCGCGGATGCGGAGTTTTGATCAGCTCAAGGTGGCAGAGTCGATCGCGCAGCGTGGACACAACCTCTACAGTGTCGAGTGCTGGGGTGGGGCGACTTTCGACACCACGATGCGCTTCCTCCACGAGAATCCCTTCAAGCGCCTGCGTCGATTGCGGGAACTGATTCCGAACGTCTGTTTTCAGATGCTCCTACGCGGCGCAAACGGGGTGGGTTACTCCAACTATCCGGACAATGTGATTCGGGGTTTCATCAAGCACTCCGCGGAGAGCGGGATGGATATTTTTCGCGTCTTTGATTCGCTCAACTATCTGCCGAACCTACGTGTAGCGATGCAGTCAATACGCGAGGATACGCAATCGGTCTGTGAAGCGACGATCTGCTACACTGGAGACATCCTCGATGAAACCCGTGATAAATACACCCTGAAGTATTACCTCGAGCTCGCGAAAGAACTCGAAAAAATGGGCGCTCACGTTCTCGCCCTCAAAGATATGTCGGGGCTGTGCACCCCTCATGCTGCTTACAAATTGATCAAAGCATTGCGGAGCGAAATCGGGATTCCGATCCATTTCCACACCCATGATTCATCTGGGATCGCAGGCGCCTCAGTGATCAAGGCGGCCGAGGCCGGAGTTGATGTTGTTGACCTGGCCATTTCCTCCATGTCAGGGCTCACCTCACAGCCAAATCTTAATTCGGTCGTGAATGCGCTCAAAGCAGATAAGCGCGATACGCAGCTGGACCTTAAGTTCTTTAATGAACTCTCGATTTACTGGGAAGCCGTTCGCCAATACTACGGTCCTTTTGACACCTCTCCGAAATTCGGTTCGGCCGAAGTCTACACCCATGAAATGCCGGGCGGGCAATACACCAACCTGCGCGAGCAGGCCCGTTCACTCGGGCTCGGTGCCCGCTGGCCGGAAGTGGTTCGCTATTACCATGAAGTGAATGTTCTTCTCGGGGATATCGTTAAGGTGACCCCAAGTAGTAAAGTGGTCGGAGACCTCTCGATGTTCCTCCTCACCAAAGGGGTTGAGCCCTCTGACCTCGTCAATTTGGAACCAGGCACTGCCTTCCCAGAATCCGTCGTCGATATGCTATCCGGTGGACTCGGACAGCCGAAAGGTGGTTGGCCGAAACCCGTTCAGAAAGTAGTCCTGGGTGACCGCAAACCCTTCAAGGGACGACCAGGCACACGCGCCGAAAAAGTCGACCTCGTAGAGACGAGAGCAACGCTCGAAAAGAAGTTCAAGCGAGAGATGAATGATGACGACCTCTACAGCTATTTAATGTATCCAAAAGTCTTTGAGGATCTGGTAAACTTCGTGAATAAATTCGGGGCCGCACGCATCCTGCCAACGCCAGCCTTTTTCTATGGTCTTAAACCAGGTGAAGAGATCTCTGTTGAAATCCAGCGAGGCAAAACGCTCATCGTAAAACTCATTTATGTCAGCGAGCCAAATGAGGATGGTGAACGCAGCTTGACCTTTGAACTCAATGGTCTGGCACGCGAATGCGTCATCTTAGACCGCTCGATCAAAAGTGAATCTAAGCGCCGCGCGAAAGCCGATCCAGCCAATCGCTTAGAAGTCGGCGCACCCATCCCCGCGATGGTAAGCAGTGTCTTCGTCACCGTAGGGCATCAAGTGAAGAAGAATGAAAAGCTCGCTGTCCTCGAAGCAATGAAGATGCAGACCACCGTTTACGCCCTCGAAGCCGGCGTTGTCGACTTGATCGAAGTCGCCCCAGGCGACCAAGTCGACAGCAAAGACCTCCTCGTCCGATTGAGGTAGTAAGACTTAAATACAGTGACCACGGATGCTTAGGCTCCGTAAGGTTTAACCACTCATTCGACAGGCTCATGCCAGGGAAGGCACAAGACTTAGGCTCTGGAAGGTTTACCGCGAATGGACGCAAATATTGCGAATACTTGTTGCTCTGGTTTATTTAACCACAGAGAGCACGGAGCGTAGGCTCTCTGGATACTTAGGTTCTGTTTAGTTTAACCACAGAAGACACAGAACTTAAGATCTGAAATAAACCACAGATGGACACTGATAACCCCGGATGCTTGTTGCTCTGTAAGTTTTTTCCACGAATGAGTTTACTATCTAGAAACAGTTGATCAGATCAGTGGTCATCAGTGGATATCAGTGGTTAAACCTTACAGTAACTCTCTTTCCTCTGTGGTGAACAATTCTGAGCAATGAGCTTTTGGGGGCTTCTGTGCTTTTTGTGGTTACTCTTTTAGTTAAAGTCTTTTTCACTGTCATGGCATGAGCCTGTCGAATGCGTCTCTGTGGTGAGATATTTGGTTTAAATGAAGTGGAGGGTTTATATTTTACGATGTGCGGATGGCACGCTCTACACGGGCGTGGCGATGGATGTTGAGCGTCGGCTGGAGGAGCATCAGTCGGGTGGGCCGAAGGCGGCGAAATATGTCCGCGGGCGTGGGCCGCTGGTGCTGGTCTATACCCAAGTGATCGGGACGCGCTCAGAAGCCTGCAAAGAGGAGTGGCGAATCAAGCAGCTCTCCAAGGCTGAAAAGGAAGCGCTGCTCTAATCACACGTTGTATTCTGCCTTACTCGTTGGCGAATCCGGGGGTCGGTGACATCGAGATAAAGGGTTCCGGGTTTTTGTCCGTTCGGCCGATGGATACATCTGTCTGTGCGCTATCGTAGACTACGAAATCGAGGACTGCATTTAGATTTAAATCTGTATCCACGAGGAGGATCTCCTCACCACTGGCCGACAACTTGAAGTTGGCGTGCAGGCCTGGGGTAGCGCTGCCATCTTCGTCTGCCCAAACAATCAGGTATCCAGATGCAGCGATTGTGGTCCCTGCTGGAAATTCCCATTTTCGTGGATTGCCTGCATTGTCGCTGAGAAAGAGGCCGGAGAGATCGACGACTGAGTTCGTCAGGTTGCGCAGTTCAATCCAGTCGTCGAATTCACCTTGGGGGTCGGCGAACGCGCTGTCATTGGAGGCCATGAATTCGTTGATGACGATCGAAGTGGAGCCGGCGAGTTCGGTTGTTACCTCATAAATGTAGGGATCCAATTCTGCGCGGTGAGGATTGTAGACAGCGGTAGCAGAGGCGTTGCCCGATATCGCCTCGAGGTAGTAGCGGACTTTTTGGCCGGCAAGAAAGCCGGGGATACTTTCTCCGAAAACACCATCTCCTGCTGCTCCATCTGCGTGCAATCCGTCATCGAGCATCTCAACATCGGTATACGCTCCCGATGACCCTTGCCGGTAATAGAGATAGACGGCGTTGACCACGTCTGTTCCGTTTTGGGATACGGTTGAAGTGATATTAGCCGAGTCTCCGGGCACGGGAGGGACGGGTTGCGAAACACTCCATATAGTTGGCCCGACTTGAGCGACTTCCGCATGCGCTATGAGATAGTCGTAGCGGCTCTGGATATGCCCTTTCAGTTCTATGATATCGGTTTCGAAGTCTTCGACCGTGTAAGTAATTTTCGGATCGAGTGCCACTTCATTGACGATGACGCCGCGGTAGAGATCGATCAGTGCATTCAGGTAGGTAGGGTTGAAACGCTCGCTGAGAATCGTCCGAAAATGTGCGAGGTAGCGCTGGCGCAGTTCCGGGTTAGCGAGGAATTTAGAAATGATCGGCCGGTTCGCATTATCCTCATAATACATCGGATCAAGGTCGTGTAGGCTGACGGTGAACGCTTCATTGCCGTCGTGCTCGATGGGATGGATCTGACCGGAGTCGGGTTCGTAGTAGATTTGATAATCCGCCCCCTTGTGCCAGTAGCTATCGTCGTCGGTAAAGATGTTCTCCGCCGCGAGGAACCAGAGCCAGCGGTCGACCGCTAAGACCGTGTCCATGGCTTCACGATAATTGGCTCCGGCCGTATCGGTTTCATCTAGATGCTTTGAGGCCGCAATCAAGTGCGCCCAAGGGTCGAGAGAGTTCTGTGATTTGAGCTCATATAGTGCCTCGTAGTCCGCTGAATCATCTCCGAGATAGAGCAGGGCCTTATCCCCGGTGGCGAACCCACCGCCACCACCGCCGGTCGTTCCACCGCCAGCCCCCGTCCCACTGGGAGACTTCCAGCGATCACCGTCATTGCTCTTGAACCACTCTCGGATGAGGGGGCCGTACTGTTGCTGCGCATTCGAATAGAGGCCCCAATTCTCTCCGTTGATCAGAATCTTGATAAAGCCCGCATTCGGGGTGATGGCATACTCTTTGATCGAGTTGAAATAGAGCGCTTCCCGCAGGATTGTTTCGTCTCCGAAGGCGTTATTAAAATTGAAATCGTCATAGCCCATGACCTCGAGGTTGATATCAGTGTAATCGGATTCGATCGCGATTGATTTCTTTTCCCCGCTCCGCGTGTAAGAGGTATTCCCTTTGTATCTGATTCCAACGTCGGCGAAGACGAATCCATCCACGGTCAGGTCTCCGACTAAGATCGAGGCGTCGGTATAGTTCGCCTGAAGAATAGAAAGCCAGTTTGATTCTTCGAAGGTTAACTCGATCGTTCGAATATGTAGTGGATCATAAAACCTTGGGATCGATCTGGCGCGATAAAAGGACAGCTCTTCAGGATCCGCCAAAGCAACGGGAGCGTGGTCGGAGTAGACACTGTGGAAATCCGTAAACTGTGTCCAATTCTCTAAGTCCGTGGAGGATTCAAAAATCCATGCATCGTCCTTGTCGCCCAGAACCTGCAATGAGACTGCACCGTCATCTGGTAGTATCTCGAGGACACCATCCGCCGCGAACGATGACAGCTGGGCCATTGAGATCATAACCAAGACTGTCCAAGCTTGGATCATAGGCATGCCTTCGTGGCGCTTCGTTTCTATTTCTTCTTGGTACATGATCTACGATGAATTCAAGTTGGGCGCTGACTGCTAACCTAAGGAGGTCCGCTTGCGAGGCCCGGCAAATTACAGTGAGCCGAAAAGACCAAACTCCACACGCGATGGCAAGAACACGCCCGCTTTATGACAAAACTGTCATGTCCACGGCTGGTTGCTCTAATTTGATATCAAGTCGACAGGGGAGAGTGGGTCGATAGATTCCTCCGCTTATGTCCGAACTCTACGCAAAACTTCGTGCCGATATCATCACTGCAGTGAAGGCTCGTGAATCTGATCTCGCGCTCGCTCTTCGCACCCTTGATGGCGGGATTCAACGCGTAGCAATCGATAAGAACACTGAGATCGATGACGCGCTCGTGGTCTCGATCATCCGCAAGGCGGTGAAGGATATGCAGGGCGCGAATGAGCAGTTTGCCAAAGGTGGCCGCGATGATCTGGTGGTGAAAAACAACACCGAGATCGCCTGGCTAGAGATCTATCTGCCAGCGCAGATGGACCCAGCTCAAGTTGAAGCGCTGGTAAAGAGTGCAGTAGCCGAGAGCGGTGCGGCCTCAATGAAAGAGATGGGCAAAGTCATGGGCATCCTCAAACAACATCCGGATGCCGGACTGATCGACTTCGGTCTCGTGAGCAAGCTCGTGCGAGCGGAGCTCGGGTAGGGAGCCCCTTAGCGTCTCCGGCGTCTTAGGCTGCCACCGAAAACAAGACCTGCGACGAGGAGCGAAAACATTGAAGGCTCCGGAACGGCGGGCGTGACATCGAGAATGACGATGCCGGAAAGTCCGGGATCATTATTTCCAGAAGCTCCGTTGAGTGATCGAAAGTTGAAAGTCTGGGTAACTGCATCGGCCGTAAAGGTTCCGATGGAGGTCTGGATGTGGCCCCGTTGTAGGGTGACGCCGGTGGTGTAGTTGCCTTCGCCATCGTCGGGTTACTCGGGACGCTGCATGGCACATCGCATTTCACAACCATTCGTGCTCTTGAGCCGCCGGTCTTGTATGAGATGAGTTTAGAAGAGTTGATGGAGGATGCGGGTGGTCGGCAGGCTCCAATGAGAGTCGTCCTGGGTGACATGGCGGATACGATTCGTACTCTCGTTGAGAATAAGCCTCGTGAAGATGAACCGGACACTTCGATGAACGGAAAGCACGCCGAGGCTTGCCGCTACTAGAAAACGCCGTTTGAAAAGGGTATGCAAACTGCCCTCTGTTTAACGAATCTGGGCCGACTTGTCGGGCTCTGCCTTTTAACGACCGGATGTGGCCTTGATAGCCATCCGAAGACGGCTTTGGAGACGTGGGATTTTGAAGAGGTTCAAGCCGAGGCAATGCGACTTGGGGAGAAATACGGGCCGGAGAAGGTCCTCCTCGTCTTTGACATTGATAACACACTCCTTGCGATGCGTCGCGGACTGGGGAGCGATCAGTGGTTTGGCTGGCAGTATGGCTTAGAGGAAGGTGACCCGTATCGCTTGGGCGACCTTGGAGCACTCGTCGATATCCAAGGGCTGCTCTACGCCGCATCCAGTATGCGTCCAACTTTCGAGGAACAACCTGATCGAGTGCGCGAACTTCAAGCGAAGGGATTTCCTGCCCTAATGCTGACTTCTCGCGACCATATCTTTCGCGATTCTACACGCCGGGAACTCGCAAACAATGGCTACGACTTTAACGAGAGTGCACCGAAGCCTCATCCAGAGAAAGCGATCGGTTTCATCGGCCCCTTCTTGCCGTTTGGAGAAACACCCGACGAGCAGGCAGGTTTGAGCGCCGACGAAGTGGATCACTGGTTGAAAAACGAAGATGGTAGTCCAAGGAGCCCACGTCTCGCTAGCTACAGCGAAGGTGTCTTCATGACGGCTGGGCAGGACAAAGGGCTGATGCTCCGACTCCTCCTCGAACGCTTGGGGCGCACTGGTGAATACGAGGCGATCGTTTTCGTTGACGACCATAAGAGGCATAGCGTGCGCATGCAACGTGCCTATCGTGACGATGAATCAATTGAGCTGACGACGTTTCTCTACAGCGTTGAAGACGGCGCCGTGGCAGCGTTTTATGGGAACGAAGAGGGTGCCCTTGATACCGCTACGGAGGACTGGAGGCGGCTTTGGGATCTGATCAATGAAGTCGTCGATCCTGCCTTTGAGCTTCCGGACTACGAACCGGCTCAGGATTCGGGCTCGACGGTGAGATAGGGGGTGTCCTCATCCGGCTCCCATTCGGCCGTGACAAGGATGGGACGGCAGCAAACCTCACAATCGGTGACGAATTCGACCGTCGTCTCCGCTTTTGCCGGCTCTTCGATGTCAATGCGTTGCCAGCAATAGGGACAAGTGATCGAGAGTGGTTCCATCATGGGAGCTTACTCAATCGTTTCTGCGCGTCCGCCCCAAGCAACTTTATTGGGGGCCTGCATAGAATCTTTCAGGGGATTCAATTAAGTGCCAATGTCTTGTAGATTGGCTGCTCAGGCTGGGATCGACTCCCGATGAATCGGGACCTTCGGCAGACCAAGAGATTAATCCCGCAGGGCGGGACTCTACCGCTGAGCTACTGAGCGAGCAATTCGCTGCAAATACGCTTGGAAGACTTTTAGTCCTTTGTTGCTCTCTTACGTCGCATAGCCGAGGACCGACTTGCATGCTCCTCAGACCAGACAAGCTTCCATGGCTATTCTTACGGGTATATTTACCCCTCCTTGGGCCGCTGTCGTTGTGGCTATTCAGTCTAGCCTGCAAATCCCGTGTTTGACTGATGTAGAAACGATCCTGAGGGTTCTCAAGGATGTAGACAGCGAATACAGGCAAAAAAAGCCCCAGAAGAGGGGCTTAAAAATTGGCTGCTCAGGCTGGGATCGAACCAGCGACCAAGAGATTAACAGTCTCCTGCTCTACCGCTGAGCTACTGAGCAATAAAGAAGCAGCGAAGGCTGAAAAGAAGGGAAGGGGAGTCAAGGGGGAAAGTTGAATTCTGGAGAATTCTTTCAGGTCAATTTTTTTGAAAGTTTACATTGCCACCGCAAATTCGATAACTCAAGTTACGCGTTTTTCTTCAAAACAGGATCCCCCGACCTTCGGACATGAAACAGGTAGTATTAAATGTTAAGACACGCAGTGCGTTAGGTAGCAGTGCAGTGAAGCGTTTGCGCGATGCAGGACAGATCCCAGCTGTTATATACGGCGAAAGTGGTGTGAGCCACCTTGAGATCGATGCCGTCGCTTTTGGTAACGCTTGGCGTTCAATCGGTGGACGTGCGTCCCTCGTAGAGCTCCATGCTGATGGCGACAAAGAGGGAACGTTCGCGATTATCAAGGGCACCCAGCGTCACTCCACTAAAGATAACTTTCTCCATGTCGACTTCCTCGAGATTGTTCGCGGTAAGGACATGGAAGCAGCGATCCCTGTGATCACTCAAGGCATCGCTTACGGTGTTAAGAATGAACAGGGTGTCGTTGAAATCAACGCTCACGAAGTTCCTGTTCGTTGCCGACCTAAGTCTCTCCCGGAAGCGATCGTCGTCGATGTAACTGACTTAAAAGTCGGTGATTCGGTTCACCTCGGTCAGCTTGCTGCAATCGATGGCGTGACATTCATGGAAGACGAAGAGCTCGTGCTCGTATCCTGTGTTGCCTCGTCCGGTGGCAAGAGTGGTCTTACTGATGAGGAAATAGCCGAAGCTGAAGAAGCTGAAGCCGCCGCAGCAGCTGAAACCGCTGAAACCGCTGAAGCTGAAACTCCCGCGACAACCTAACCTTTAAGCCTCTGGCGATCCAGCCAGAGGCATTGTTCTTTTATAATATGCCGGTGCGTGTCTTGATCGGTCTGGGTAATCCAGGTCGATCGTACGATAAAACACGCCACAATATTGGATTTTTGATTCTCGACGCTCTGGCCGCTAAAGCCGGAGCCGAGTGGAAAGAAAAACCCAAGTTCAGTGCCCATACCACATCGATCGTACTAGCTGGCCAAGAGATTCTCTTGGTCAAGCCGCTCACCTTTATGAATGAGAGCGGGCGAAGCGTCGGAGCCATCTGCCGTTTTTACCGCTGGAATCCAAGTGAGGTGTGTGTGGTCTATGATGAGTATCAGCTGTCAGTGAGCGATTCAAAGCTCAGTGTCGGCGGAGGTGCTGGAGGCCACAATGGTGTGCATAGTTTGATTGCACATGGTTTTGGTGACGTGGTGCGTTACCGCATTGGTGTAGGTCCGGAGGTAAAACCCTCTGTCCCACTTGCAGATTTTGTTCTCGGCCGCTTTTCGAGCGAAGAGAGCGAGCTCATTGAGAAGGCGATACCCGCCATTATCGATGGTCTAGAGCTCCTCTGTCGTCTCGATGTCGCAAAGGCGATGAACACCCTTAACCAACGATTAAAAACCAAAAAGAAATCAAATGACTCAGACAGTGATGCGCAACTACCGCACCACGGTGATTCTCAACACACAGGGCTACCAAGACCCAGTGGAGAATCTCGTGAACAAAGTGAGTGACCTCTTAAAAGAACTCGGTGCCGAGGTAACGAAAGTCGACAATGTCGGCCACAAAGACTTTGTCTCCGGTGCGGTTAAACGGCACGCGGGCGACATCTTTGTCCTCTACGACTTTTCCGGAGGTGCAGACATCCCAGCTCTCCTTGAGGAGAAGACGCGTCTGGACAAGACGATCAAGCGTTTGCAGGTTCACCGCATCTAGTTTCGCGAAACCCTTTAAACGACTGCTCAAATGGCTGCTTCCTACAATAAAGTAATGCTCATGGGAAACCTTACCCGTGATCCTGAAGTTCGGGTAACCCCCTCTGGTTTGACGATTGCTAAGCTTGGCTTGGCAGTGAACCGTCGCTACAAAACCAAGGAAGGTGAGCAACGCGAGGAAGTCACCTATGTTGATATTGATGCGTTTGGAATACAGGCTGAAACGATTCAGAAGTATTGCACCAAAGGCAGCGGTATCTTTATTGAGGGCCGTCTCCGCCTTGACCAATGGCAAGATAAGACCAGCGGTGAAAACCGCTCCAAGCTTGGAGTCGTCTTAGACAACTTCCAGTTTGTAGGAGGTCGCGGTGAAGAAGGTTCCGGTGGTGGAAGCAACGATTCGAGCCCGCCTAAGCGAGCTGCGTCTGCCCCAAAGAGCAAAACATCATCTGCGCCCGCAGACGATTTTCAAGACGACGACGTTCCTTTTTGATCTCACTAGGCGTCAAACACTTACAATTTAATACCCAAATTTTTAGAACCATGGCAAACCAAGAGCTTTTGCTTCTCCAACCGGTCGACAGTATCGGTAACGAAGGTGACCAAGTCAGCGTAAAGGCTGGCTTCGCCCGTAACTATCTCCTCCCACGTGGGCTCGCCGTTCCGGTGACACGTGCGAATAAGAAACAAATCGAAGCCCTTCAAAAGCGCGCTGAAGTCCGACTGATGGTTCTTCTCGACTCTGCTAAAGAGTTGGCTGCTAAGCTTGAGAAGATCTCGATCGCATTCGCGGTTAAGACGGGCCCCGGTGGCAAGATGTTCGGATCGGTAACGATCGCCGACATCGTTTCTCGCATCGCCGAAGAAGGCGTCGAGCTCGATAAAAAGCAGGTGCAAACCGCTGGTCCGGTTAAGATTCTCGGTCGTCATACGGCTAAGATCAAACTGCACCCGGAAGTGCTTGTTGAGCTCAGCTTCGAAGTCGTATCGGAAAACGCGATCGAAGAAGTTGAGGAAGTGTCCGAAGCTTCGGCTGAGGAAGCACCCGCTAAAGCCTAAGCTGCCCACTGCCACCGACAGAAATGGCAGAAGGAGGTTCAAATTTCGTACCGAACGGTTCCCGTGATGTCAGCGGGTCGTCGACTTCGTCGCGCCCGGTCAGCCGTGAGCTGCCTTGCGATGAAAGAGCCGAAGCTGGTTTGCTCGCGGCCTGCATGCTCGAAGGCTCGCAGGAGACGTTGACTCTATGCATGGAGTCACGGCTGCGCAATGAAGCCTTCTCCGTCCTCTCTCACCAAGTCATCTTCCAGGTCATGGTCGACCTGGCGACGAACGGGAAGGCTATCGATGATCTGCTTGTGCTCAACCAGCTGCGGAGCCGGACGGTCGACAGTATTCCTTGGCTCCACGACCGTGCGAAGCGCTTAAGGCAAAACACCGAGGCGACGCTTCTCGATATCGTAGGCGGAGTTAGTACCGTCAACGAAATCAACAGCCAGATCGAGGGAACCGCTCACGCTCCCTATTGGTTAGAAATTGTTCGTGAGAAATGGATGCTGCGGCGTCTCATCCAGTCTTCACAGAGCATTGTCGAGCGGGCCTACACCCAGCAGGACAAATTATCGCACTTCATTGATTCGGTCGAAAAAGAGATCCTTGCGATCAACGAGGACCGCGTCAGCGAGTCGACCCAAGAATTCAAGGTCGGGGTAGATAATGCGATGAGTCTGGTCGCTCGTATCATGCAGGGCGATACGGATGAAGGCGTGCCGACGGGCTACGTCGACATCGACAAGATGACCTTCGGGATGCACCCAGGACAAATGATTGTTTTAGCTGCGCGCCCTTCGATGGGGAAGACGTCGCTAGCAATGAATATTGCAGAGCACGTCACCCGACCGCTGAAAGGAGATGGGCTTCCGACCCTCGTTTTCTCGCTCGAAATGCCTTCTGATCAGCTTGCTATGCGGATGATTTGCGGAAGATCCCGTGTTAATATGGGACGCGTGCGTGATCGCATGATTGGCAAGCAACAGATGCACGAGCTAACACAGGCGGCCAAGGAGCTCAAACAGGCACCCCTTTACATCGACGATTCAAGTAACTTAAACATTCTTGAACTTCGAGCGAAAGCGCGCCGTCTACATCGCAAGCGTCCCTTGAGCTTCATAATGATTGATTACCTCCAACTGATTAGCGGCATCGACAATCGCGTTGCCCGTGAACAGCAAATTGCTGAGATCAGTCGAGGGATTAAGGGGCTAGCGAAAGAACTCAACATCCCAATTCTCGTTCTTAGTCAGCTAAATCGTGAGAGCGAGAAGGAGAAGCGTCTTCCGCGGATCAGTGATCTGCGTGAATCTGGTTCGATCGAGCAGGATGCCGACGTCGTTTTCCTCCTTGCTACAAATCCCAAGGCTGAGGATAACCCCAACGTCCCACAGGCCTCTCGGGAGCGTCTGCTCGTGATTGCAAAGCAGCGTAACGGCCCGACGGGCGAAGTACCACTTACCTTTATTCCTGAATTCACTCGTTTTGAAAACTTCTCGAGAACTCCATCTGATGTTTAATCCAGCGGTGACATGCGGCCACCTGGCACGCTTCTTTTTCTTCGTTCTTTGTCTGCTCCCTCTATCGGGCGCTGCTCAGACATCCACGCCCGTTGACTCAGTCGTCGAAGGCATCGAGATTGAGTTTTTTGACCTCAAAACGGTAAGCCGCGAGGCCATCTTGTCGCGTATTCAGATACGCCCCGGAATGGTTTTTAATCAGCAGCTCATCGACCGCTCAATCCGGACCCTCTACAATATGGGGGTATTTGATTTTATCGAGGCTCGCAGCGTCGATTTACCCAACAATCGTGTAAACATCGTCTTCTCGGTTTTAGCTAAGTATCGGGTTGAAGACATTGTCCTCATTGGCTCTAAAAAGATTAGTCGATTAAGACTGCTTCGCGACATGAACAGTAAGGTCGGCGGAGGGCTTGACGAACGCCTACTGACGAGGGACGCGAACATGATGCTGGAGCTGTATCAAGAACGCGGATACACACAGGCAAAGGTAGACTTTGAGATCGATCGCAATTCTGAGTCAGGGCGCGGAGTCGTCACTTTCGTCATTGAAGAAGGTTCCCGTTTTAAAATCTCCAAGGTTGAATTCATCGGGAACAACGAGATCAAAAATCGCAAGCTGAGAGGTCGGATGAAGACCAAGAAGCGCTGGTTTATGTCATGGCTCGTAGGCGGAGGGCGCTTCGACGAAACTCAGTTCCAAGAGGACCTTGAGAACCTTCGCGGTTTTTACCTCGAAGAGGGATATCTTGATATCAGCATCCCTGAGTCGAACGTCCGACTGGAATATCCAAAGAAGGGAAAGATCAAACTCACTGTGCAGGTCGACGAAGGGCGCCAGTACCAAGTGGGACGAGTTGGATTTGAAGGTAATGAGATTTTCAACACGCTAGAACTTTATCCGTTTTTAAGTCTTCTTCCTGGAGAGACCTTCTCACCCAAATTACTCGGTGAGGACGTTGAGCGTCTTCAGGATTTGTATGGCTCCCTCGGCTACCTTGATGCGTCTGTTCGACCGGAACGGACAGCGAACATAGAAACCGGTAATATCGATTTGAATTTCCGTATCCGAGAGGGTGTACGTTTCGATGTCGAATCGATCATCATTGAGGGTAATACGGAAACAAAGAGCACGGTCGTCATCCGTGAGCTAGCGCTGTCTCCTGGCCGAAACTTCAACCTCGTTTACATGAAGAATTCGGAAGGGCGTCTTAAAAACACCCGCTATTTCGAAGATGTTTCGCTCAGTGATGAGCCCTCAAACGTCCCCGGTAAGCGTAATCTCAAGATCCGACTGAAAGAGGGTAGAACAGGTAATCTGCAGTTCGGGGCAGGCTTTAGTTCGCTCGAAAACATCGTCGTTTTCTTCGAAGTTTCGCAGTCTAATTTTGATTTCAAGAAGTGGCGCTCGCCGCTCCTTCAAGGTGATGGCCAAAAGTTTCGCCTTCGTGGTTCGGTCGGTTCCCGCTCGAACGAAGTCACACTCTACTTTGAAGAGCCATGGCTCTTTGAGCGCCGTATTGCTGGTGGCTTTGAGCTCTATCGCCGAGAATCCGATTTTAATAGTTCGATCTACGACGAGCTAAGAACAGGGATTAACCTATTCCTCCGAAAAAGGCTTATCGGTCTGATTTCTGGACAGCTCTCTTACACCCTCGAATCGACGGAACTCGACTTTAATAACAGCTTCTTACGTGCCGATTCAACAGGTGAGATCGGCATCAATCCGCTGATCCCGCCGGTGATCGCTGGCTTGGTTCTTGATTCGAATCCACGCCTGACTTCCAAGCTTGCTTTGACGCTGACACGTGACACTCGGAACGATCTGATTTTCACCTCGCGTGGTAGTCGCTTCTCACTGGGTGCAACGTGGGCAGGCCTTGTAGGAGACACCGAATACCTTAAGTTCGAATCCAGGAACGCCGTCTTCATTCCTACATTTCGCCAGGGTGATCAAGTCCTGCAAATCATTGCGCGTGCCGGGACGTTTTGGTCGTATGCTGAATCAAGCACACCGCTTGTCGGTGATGTTGCCTTCGGCTTTGAGGGCCAGGTTCCTTTCTACGATAGATTCTTCCTTGGTGGACCAGACAGTCTGCGTGGATTCGAGTTTCGCGAGGTTGGCCCAGTCGTCTTGGGTGAACCGGTTGGTGGCAATACCTACGGCTTTGCTAGCGCGGAGTATACGGTCAAGCTAGGCGAGACGCTTCGGCTCGCGATTTTCTACGACTGGGGCTTCCTGAATGAAGAGGACTTCAATTTTAGCCCGCATTCATTCAATGACAACTGGGGGGTAGGCATCCGCCTCCTCGTCCTCGGAAATCCTTTGCGCCTAGACTACGGCATTCCTTTGACCTCTGGATATACCGATGAGGCTGGTAATGTGATCGATAATAACGAAGGCGCACAGTTCAACTTCTCCTTCGGAACCCGCTTTTAAAGCGTTGACCAGCTATAGATTTCAGCCCTTTTTTGAACGCTTTGTCGCAAACTAACCTCCATTTCTACGACTACCCTTAAATAATAGAATCAATTTTATGAAAAAGACGATCATCGCATTCCTCGCTTTAAGCATGCTTGCCCTTTCGCTCAACGCGCAGGTCAAAATCGCAACAGTCAGCATCGCAAAGTGCCACGAGAACTACTATCTCACAGCAGATGTGAACCATAAGATTCGAAGCACGATTGAATCGCTCCAGACCGAAGCAAAGAGCCGACAAGATGCTCTTAAAGCAGAATCAGAGCCGCTTCAGGCGAAAGTTTCTGAAATCCGCGATAACCCGGGACTCTCGGACACCGCGAAACAAGAGCAAATGTCTGAACTCGGACCTGAGATTCAAGCCTTTCGTGCTAAGGAAGCAGTATTTCAAGAGTGGGCTCAGCAAAGCGAACAAGAAGCTGAAGCTTCTAGCACTAGCCGGAACCAGAACCTGATCGAAGATATCAAGCGCGTCGTCATTGCGGTTGCTCTGCGTGATGGCAGCCAACTCGTCTTGGATACTTCTGACGTCCTTTCAAATGGCCTTCCTCCTGTTCTTTACAGTGATCCTTCAATCGATATCACGAACAAGGTCATCAACGAGCTGAATAAAGATCAGCCTTCGAACTAGTTTTTTCCTGCACCTGAATTTACAAAAGCCTTCTCTGCAATTCGCGGGGAAGGCTTTTTTTGTTTTTGGCTGTTGATCATTCTGCGCTCCTAGCGACAATTTTTCTATGGAAATCGAGCTCTCGATTGAAGCGATACGATCCGTCTTACCTGATGCCGAATTTCAGGGCTCCGGCCCCAAATCTCTCTCAGGAATCGCTAGTGTAGACACCGCTTTGGCTGGAGATTTAACCTTCATCAGCAAACCGAAATTTGCTAAGCAACTCAGCGAAACGGCTGCTTCTGCGGTCATTATTCCTAAAAGTTTGGATGTCGTCCCGCAGAGCGACCAGTGGTTGATCCGCGTAGAGCATCCTTCGGTCGCCCTGGCTCATATCTGTGGTCTCGTAGAACAAGGCCAGAAAGTAATGCCACCAGCAGGAGTCCATCCCTCTGCATTCATTGATCCTACGGCCAAGATTGCGGAGTCTGCCAGTATTGGCCCATTGGTCGTGATTGAAGGCGGCGCTGTGGTAGGAGAGGGTGCCGTCGTGCAAAGTCATTGTTATCTCGGACGTGACGTCGTTGTGGGAGCTGATTGTTGGCTCTATCCCCATATCTCAATACAGAGTTATTGTTCGATCGGTGATCGCTGTATTCTTCATTCTGGAGTCGTGCTAGGTTCCGATGGTTTCGGCTATGAAAGCGGCCCTTCTGGGCACATGAAATCTCCTCAGATTGGAACGGTAGAGATTGGAAATGACGTCGAAATCGGCGCGAACTCTAGTATCGATCGAGCTCGCTTCTCTGCAACCAAGGTAGGGCACGGGACGAAGATCGATAACTTAGTCCAGATCGGGCACAATTGCGAGATTGGCCAGCACTGCATTCTATGTGCCTTCGTTGGCTTAGCCGGAACGACCAAGCTAGGGGACTTTGTTGTCCTCGCCGGTCAGGTCGGCACTGCGGGACACCTTGAGATTGGTGATCAATCAATCGTAGGAGGACAGGCAGGCGTTGCCAAGTCGCTCGAAGGCGGGAAGGCTTATGCAGGCTCGCCTGCAATAGCGTTTCAAGCGCAACGTCGTATCGAGAGTTATCAGCGCCGGCTTCCCGAACTTTTCACCAGACTGAAGGCGATTGAAAAGTCTGTTTCATAAATACTTTACTCTTAGACCCTTTTAGTTTGCCAGTATGTCTCACTATCTGAGACACCCATTCCCACACACTACTTATGCAAATCGGCGAGATGAAAATCCTCAAAGGGAGCGCTAACCAGCCGCTCGCGGATGAAATATGCGACTTTATAGGCGCTACCCCCGCTCATGTCACAATGAAGCGCTTTCCTGACCAAGAGGTCTTTGTAAAAATTGACGAAAACGTCCGAGGAAAAGACGTCTTCATTGTTCAGCCGACAAGTCCGCCGGCTAACGACAACTTGATGGAGTTGCTCATTATGATGGATGCCGCCCGCCGAGCCTCCGCGCAGCGAATCACAGCGGTGTTGCCGTTCTATGGATACGCTCGTCAAGATCGGAAGGATCAGCCTCGCGTTCCAATCACCGCAAAGCTGGTGGCTAATCTGCTCGTCACCTCAGGAGCCAACCGGGTTCTGACGATGGATCTCCACGCACCACAGATCCAAGGGTTTTTCGATATCCCAGTGGACCATCTCTACGCGTCTTCAGTCTTTTACGACTATCTCCACTCGTTCAAGGACGAGAACATCATCGTCATATCGCCAGATGTTGGAGGGATCAAGATGGCCTCGGCTTATGCAAACATGCTCGGAGTGGATTTCGGTTTTGTTGCTAAACGCCGAATGGATGCAACGAATGTTGAAGCGACCAGCATTGTTGGTGATGTCAAAGGGCGGTCAGTTTTACTCGTCGATGATCTTACTGAATCTGCAGGGACGCTCAAGGCTGCAGCTGAGATTGCCCGACAGGAGGGAGCCGTAAAGGTCCGCGCCGCTGTGAGTCATGGCGTTTTGAATGAATTTGGCTACGAACGCCTGAAAGAAGGGTTCCTCGATGAACTCATTACAACCAACTCAACTCCGATTGATACCCGCGGTCTGCCAAACATCACGGTATTGAGTGTCGCATCCCTGCTTGGTGAAGCAATCTTGCGCGTGAACAATCACCAGAGCGTGACAAGCCTCTTCCGCATGAAGGGCTTAAAAATATAAACTCACGGGTTTCATCCGAGACGGCGAACCTGAGTCGGTTGATGTCATTCTTACTAGTCTAGATGAACCATCCGGGGTTGGCGTGGGGCCTGAAGTTGGGGACCTTCTCGAAGGGGTCACGCTTTCGCCAAACAACTCCGACCGTAAAAGCGAATGGGATCTAGATACGAGCGAAGGCGTCATTGTTACCGCAGTAGATGCCCGTTCGCCTTATGGTAAGAAGCTAGCCGAAGGAATGGTCATCCTTGAAGCCAACCGCATAGAGGTGAATTCGATCGGGGAACTAGAGCGGGCATTACGCAAGGGCGCTAACAGCCTGTTTGTGAACGCTCGTGGAAAACGGGGTTACGTCGTCCTTAGAATACCGTAAGCTTCGAGCTTATCTATCCATTTATCATCAATGACTCTAGACATACGTCACGGGTGTTTGTTATGCACAATATATATTATGTCTAATTGGTTATCAGTGGAGAGGCATCCGTAAGCACTCGTGAGTCATTTCTCTAGGCCCCCTTTTCTGGCCTTGCTCCTTTTAAGCGGGGTCTTAGCTTCCCGTTATTATGCATTTTAAAAGCTTAGTTCGGAAATCTTCCCTTCTCGCTCTCGCATGCCTCTTCTTTACAGGCTGTTTTTCTTTCAAGCAACACGGCGAATTAGGCACAGCGAATTTCGTAAATATTCAACAAATCCTAGGCACGTACTACGTTGTTGGGACAATGCCTACGCTGTTGGACAGGAACCCTACGGATGCAACATTTCAGTTCACGCAGCAGCCAAATGGCACCTTGAGTATCGCGTATTCTTTTCGCCCTAAGGGACCCGACTCGGCTTTCAAAACCTACACTGGCCGTGCTCGCATCGATGAGATCCAAACAAATGCTGATTGGAGCATCCAATTCCTTTGGCCTTTCGAAAATGACTATCGAGTGATTTATGCTAATGAGGACCAGTCGATTCTTCTTATTGGCCACCCCACTCGAAACTATCTTTACATGCTTAGCAGGTCCAAGGTCATCGACTATGAAACGCGCGAATGGTTGTTAGATTTCTCAGCGTCTCGCGGGTTTGATACCTCCTTTTTTAAGCTAATTCTTCAGAATTAGTCAGGCATCCTGATCCCTAGTCTTCCTAGTATGGCTGATACATCCTGTCGCTTTAGCTGGCTCGCTGAACGCAAGGCTGGTGTCCTCTTGCATCCTTCATCTTTGCCGGGTCCCTACGGGATTGGTACGATCGGCGCGACGGCTCATGCCTTCGTTGATTACCTCTCAGAATCAAAAATTGGATACTGGCAGATCCTTCCATTGGGACCAACAGGCTTCGGCAACTCGCCCTACTCGGCCTATTCGGTTTTTGCCGGCAACCAACTCTTGATTGATCTGAATGTCTTTCTTGATGCGGGCCTCTTGACCTACGATGAGCTCGCCCCATTGGCCGAATTGCCAGTCGACAGAATCGACTTTAATTTTTTACAAGCGATCCATGCGCCGGTTCTCAGGCTAGCGCACGAACGCTTCAAAATGCGTGGCTTAGCTTACATCGGAAATTTCGGACGCTTAGTAGATTTCCGAAAAAAGCATGCCGACTGGCTTGAACCCTACGCGCTCTTCATGGCGCTCAAACGGGCTCACGGCGGAGCCGCCTGGATGGACTGGCCGGAGGAATGGGCCGACTACGAAAGAGCCTCCAGGGCCAAAAAGCCCGAACATATCGTCCTTGAGCAGGAGTTGCACATATTCGTCCAATACATTTTCTGGGGCCAATGGGGGGCGCTTCACTCATTTGCGAAAGAGCGCAATGTAGAGATCATTGGGGATTTGCCGATCTATGCGTCTGGAGACAGTGCCGACACATGGGCGAACCGTTCTATTTTCTGTCTCGATGAAAACGGTCGTGGTACTGAAGTTGCGGGTGTCCCGCCCGACTACTTCTCAGAAACAGGGCAACTGTGGGGAAATCCGGTCTATAATTGGGATGAGCTCGCAAAGGATGACTTTGAATGGTGGATGCGGCGTCTTGAACAAAACTTCGCCCTCTGTGATGTAATTCGACTCGACCACTTTCGCGCGTTTTTCGACTACTGGGCAGTGCCGGCTGACGCCCCTGATGCTCGGTCAGGGGTCTGGAAGGATGGCCCTCAACACGCTTTCTTTAAGGCGTTGAAAAAGCGATTCGGCGCCGGAGCAAGAATCATTGCCGAAGATCTCGGAGAGCTCAACGACGATGTTCGCAACTTTATTGATAAGCTTGGATTTCCAGGGATGTCGATTCTTCAGTTCGCTTTCGATGGCGAAGATAATTCAAATGTATTCCTTCCTCACTACGCTGCCACAAACATGGTTGTGTATCCAGGAACCCACGACAACGACACCACCCTAGGCTGGTATCAGAGCATATCCCCAGAGACCAAGGATCAGCTTCGTCGTTATTTCAGAATTACCGGTGACGAGATTACTTGGGATTTTATTCGCGCAAGTTACAGCTCTCCAAGTCGCCTGTGCGTTTTTGCGATGCAGGACATTTTGTCACTAGACTCAAGTGCGCGTATGAATGTCCCTGGGATGGCTTCTGGAAACTGGGAATGGCGCATGACCTATACTCAATTCGAAGAGGCGCGAACGAGTGCAGCTTATCTGAGTGAGCTTGCGTGGCTATATGGCCGGTGATTTATTTAGGGTGGAAATCTTTTGAAAGATATGGGGGATACAAAACATAGCACTGCGCCGACTAACTTTGTTCAAACGCTGAATCCTTTTCAGCGGAAACTGGTCGCAACCGCTCTAGCATTGCTCGCTGCAGTTGTGATTGTCGTTTTTTCGGCAGCCGTCTTTTTAATCCTGAAGGGCTTTGTTAGCACTTTTTCAGGTGTTCTATGGCCGCTAGCCGTTGCTGGAATTCTTGCCCTGATCCTTCGCCCTGTAGTTCAGACCTTTGAGACCCGGCTTAAGCTTGGTCGCACGACATCGATCATCGCTCTATATGCGCTCGTAGTCCTCGTTTTGGTCGCAATCTCAGCACTGGTGCTACCCGTCTTCATCGACCAAACCCTTAGTTTCGTGGAGAAGTTGCCCACGATCTGGAAGAATGTCCAAGTTGGCTTTGTTGAACGCTACCCGCAAGTGATCGAATTTCTAGAGGCCAATCTTGGCCAGGATCGACTTGCACAATATCAGGCATCACTGACCAGTCATATTGAAAGACTTCTGGGGCTCGCTGCTCCGGCCGCTCAAGACCTGATCTCGAGGCTTTCCGGGATTATCTCCCTTGCGACAGGCCTAGCGATCTTGCCGGTCTATCTTTTCTTCTTCTTGCAGACGGATCGCGACCCGACGAACGACCTCGATGATCAACTGTCTTTCCTGAAAGACGAATGGCGAGAAGACATTGTTTTCCTAATGAAGGAGTTCGCTGCAAGCATGGTCGCGTTCTTTCGCGGTCAGATCTTGATCGGACTGATCATGGGAGTCCTCCTTGCAATCGGATTTAGTGTCGGCGGTGTGAGCTTTGGGATTTTTCTAGGACTTTTCATTGGTGCATTAAATATCATTCCCTATCTCGGAACGATTTTTGGTTTAGGAACGGTTCTGCCGATCGCTTATCTTCAACCTGATGGTGGACTTACCCTCATGCTAATTGCTTTAGGGGTGTTTTTTGTGGTCCAGCTTATTGAGGGCTACGTCCTGACTCCGCGGATCATGGGCAAGCAGACAGGGCTGCATCCACTCACGATTATCATCGCGATCTTCTTTTGGGGCGTCGCCTTGAATGGGATACTCGGGATGATTCTCGCGATTCCATTGACCGCCTTCTTCGTCGTAGCGTGGAGACTATTGAAGCGGAAGTATCTACGCCCGACCGAGAACGATCCTAAGCAAGATACGCCCGTTGAAACAATAGAAGTCTAGCTCGTGCCCTATCCGCCAGCATAGACGACTTGATAGCCCTCAGACTCGAGGACCCCTCGAAGCTTTTCGCGTTGGTCACCTTGAATTTCGATCGCTTGGCCTCGGACTGAGCCCCCTACTCCACAGGTGGATTTGTAGCGCTTTGCGAAAGCTTCGAGCTGCGATTTACTGACGCCAATAAAGCCGGAGATTTCCGTCACCGTCTTTCCTCCGCGGCCGCTTTTCAAACGTCGTAAGTTCAGTCTAGGAGCCGGCCCTTTCTTTCGCTTCGGTTCAGCTTTAACTGGCTTGCTGAAAGCGACGGAGGCGGATTTAGGTTTATCCGGAAGTCCTTGTAGCGATAGGCCTGCGAAAGGGTTGTCCGCTTCGAGATCATTTCCTCCATCAGTGGAGAGCCGCTCTTTCTTCTTCGATGGCATCAGTTAGCTTCCCCCGTGTGGTGTCCGCAGGAATGACCTGTTTCGAGCTGTATGAGTGCCTTTTCGTAACTTCGTTTTGAGAGGTAGTGCTGCATCTGCCCTTCAAGCCCGGAGGAGTTGCTCAAACCGTCAAGTTCACGCAGTGCTTCGAGCACTGTAATGCCTTCGGCATCCTCGTTTCGAACAACTCTTAGGAGTAGAAGTTTCAGGCGTTTTTCGTCCATTTAAAAGCAACATAGTGGAACGCTTCTTTGAATCAATCTATTCGATACCAATGTCCCCGCTTGACTTCAAAAAAGTCCTGAGAATGCTCCTCACTTTCACAATGCAGGAGGGATGGCAGAGTGGACGATCGCGGTGGTCTTGAAAACCACTGAGCCGCAAGGCTCCGGGGGTTCGAATCCCTCTCCCTCCGCCATTTAGCCTAGGTTGCAGATGCAGTGCACTCGAGGAGCGCAGCGTAGAGCACTCGAGCTTCCTTCAACAGGTCTGCATCAAAGGTCGCGTCGAATTCCGATGTGTCCGGCGAGGCTTTGATCGTTTTGGCCTGATCCAAAAGAACCTGGCGGTGCTTTGTTCCGAGGATCTGACCTAGTTGCTCAAGTTGCGCCGAGGGTTCACGGCAGAGTTGTTCGTGGCTAAGCAAACAGATGGAGTCTTTCAGGCCGAGGAAATGGCGATGTGTTGCGATCCCGTATTCGAGCCAAAACATTTGCTTCAACCCGCCCGTTATGAAGGTTCTGGCGTTACGATCAATTTGATCGAAAATGACGATGACTTAATTTTCCTCTCTGGATTCTTTGGAGATACAAATGAGCTAAGGCTGATACAGCGTGATGGGACAATCGTTCAACAGTGGCCCTTGTCGTTCGCGGATATCTTTACAGACATGTCCTTTCTGCCTTCTCCGCCAGCGAGTGACTGGAATGTGGGCACCCATGGCGCATTGGCACTCCCCGATGGCTCGGTTGTTTTCAATTTCGACTATAGCGGAACCGCGAAGCTTGATCGCGCTGGTCAGGTTGTATGGACGATTAACGACTTCACTCATCATTCAATTGAACGCGCCGAAAGCGGAGGCTTTTGGATCCCAGGTCAGCGCACTGTTGGCGAGATACCACATTTCAGTCAGTCACCCTTCCCTCCTTTCCAGGCGCCATTTGTCGAATCGACGCTCATGCGTGTTTCCGAAGAGGGTGAGGTCATTGAAGAAATTTCCGTTCCTCAGTTGTTTTATGACAATGGTCTTGAGGCACTGTTAAGTTCAAAAGCCAGTATCTACAAGCCCTCCCCGCATGATGCGTGGAACAGAGAGATCGTTCACTTGAATAACATCTCCGAGCTCTCGAGTGAATTAGCAGATGACTTTCCCCTCTTTGAAACGGGGGATCTTATCCTCTCGATGCGTGATCTGAACCTACTGATGGTCATCGATCCGAAGACGAAAGCCGTTAAATGGTGGCATGTTGGTCCTTGGCTTCGGCAGCACGATCCAGAGTTTATCGCGGGCGGAAAAATCAATGTGTTTAATAACAACACCTACATTCGCGTCGCATTTGGAGAAGAAAGACGCACAACAAAGCTCACAAGCTTGGATCTCCCTCGCGTATCCAATATTATAGAGATAGATCCAGTGAAAAACGTATCCACGATTCGATACGGCAGCCGCATCGACCAGGAGATGTTTTCAGTGACGAGAGGAAAAATCGATCCTACGGAACACGATGGACTTATCGTTACTGAATTTGATGGTGGTCGGGTTTTTGAAATAGATGCCAACGGAACCATCGTTTGGGAATACATCAACCGCTACGATGACGATGAAGTGGCAGAAATCACCGAGGCGAGAATCTACCCGAGGAGCTACTTTGAAGTAAAGGAGTGGCAAACGCTTCCTTAGGATAAGCGCACTTAGAGTGGATTGCGAAGAGCTCGACTTACCCCAAATTCAAGTCATCAAGCCTTCGAACTGACGTCATCTCAGCGTCCAAGCAAGACAGGTGCTGGGTAATAGCTTTTCTTTGAATCAACAATCGTGGCTCTAGCTCGCACAGTGGAGCCAATACGAAGGCTCTCTCTTGAATGCGTGGATGAGGTAGTGTGAGCGTAGAGGATGCATGCGTCCGGTCGCCATGAAAGAGGAGATCTAGATCCAGTGTTCTCGGACCCCAGCGTTCGCGTCGCTCTCGTCCTCTCTGCATTTCTATTTCAAGACAGTGCTCAAGAAGGCGCTCTGGTGCCCATGACGTCTCCAGTGACACGACCGCATTGTAGTAGTTTTTTTGGACGCCGGGCCCAATGGCTTCGGTTTCATAAATCGAGGAAAACTCCACAGCATAATTTAGCGCAATTTTGCTTAATTCACGGAACGCGAAGGCTAAATGAGCAAATCGGTCGCCGATATTCGACCCCATTGCAATATATACACGTTCCGACATTTACCGTGTGAAGCTGACGGAAATTCCGAAGCTCTCGCAGGCGCAATCTACAGGAACCGATGGCTTGCTGATTTTTAGGTCAATCACAACAACACCCTGAAAAGCCTCAAAGACCGCACTGGCGATATTAGATGCGCAGGATTCAAGCGTCTGGAAGGTGTTTTCCGTAAAGGCGACTTTTAGCACCTCGTAGACATCTGCGTAACTGATCAGGTGGTTAATCTCATCGGAATCTATCGCTACTGGAAGAGCAATTTTTGCGCAGAGATCTATGACAAAGCGTTGACCTAAGCGATTCTCTTCCGGGAGACAGCCGTGGTAGGCGTATAGCACAACTTTGTTTAACTGCAGACTGTAGGATTTCAGGTCCATAATGTTTGTTTCAGCGGTAAGTTCGATCAGCGACAAGAGCAGCGTCGCGATTTGATTTAACGTCGTGAACTCGAACGATGTCGATTCCCTGTTCGATGCCAACGACAGTTGTGCCAACGGTGGCCATATCTCGATCATCGGGGTTGTCGATATCGAGCCCTTCGCCCAAAAATTTCTTTCTTGAAGCGCCGAGAAGTAGTGGTAGGCCCATCTGCTTCAGTTCCTTGAGACGTCGGAGCAAAGCCCAGTTTTCGTCGACCTCTTTACCAAAACCAATTCCAGGATCTAAGATGATTTTCGATTTCGAAACACCTGCCCTATCTGCAATCGATAACGCATCCTCAAAATAGGCCCGCATGCTCTCGATCGGATCTCCATCAATCGGGCGCAATCTAGAATTGTGCATGATGACAAGCCCCGCGTCGTATTTTGCAGTCAATGCGGCAAGTGCCTCCCCTTCCCCATGAAGGCCATGGACGTCGTTCAGAATATGGACTCCCCGCTTTAGCGCTTCTTCCGCGACAATTGGTTTAGTGGTATCAATTGAGAGGACGGTATTTGGCAAAGCCTCGCGTAGTTGCTCAATCACCGGGATGACGCGAAGCAGCTCTTCTGCTGTGCTGACTAAATGACTCTTCGGGCGAGTGGACTCCCCTCCGATGTCGATGATATCAGCCCCTTCCTCTACTAGCTGAACGACGCGGGCTAAAGCCGCTTCGGGGGTGTTAAAGCGACCGCCATCAGAAAATGAATCAGGAGTCAGATTCAGAATACCCATGAGGTATGTTCGCTGTCCTAGAACGAAACCTGGGAACGCCACACTCATCTAACAGCACCCTCCCCTCTGGGGCCAAACATTGAAATGCTTTTTGCTAAAGCAGATGCATAGGATGCTTTAAGCTTCTCGATGATGGGGTGTGCAGTTTGTGCTGCACTCCATGTCCTCGTATTCATCAATTCGATCTGTGTGATCTCTTGAATACCGATTAGGCTGTTCGTAACAAAAACCGCCTCCGCCTGACTCACATCTTCAAGCGTTATAGAGCATTCGTCCATCTCGATGCCATTTCGTAAGGCTTCCTGTCGTATGATTCTTCTTACTACGCCTGGCAGAGGACCATCATCAAGGGGTGGTGTATAAGCTACGCCCTCTTTGATGATAAAGACATTCGACGCCCAGCATTCTGCAAGCACTCCATTTGTATTAAGAACGAGCGCATCTAGAACGCCCGCCTGTGTCGCTCGTTCAAGACCTCGGCGATTGGGCCAGTAGTTGAGCGTCTTGTGCCCCGTGAGTTCAGCGTGTTCGTTGAGTTGTTGACTGGACAGATTGAGCCGGGTGCGAACTTCCGGAGAGAGTTTCCTCTTGGCCCTTAAATTCCAAATCAACTTCGTGTGTCCCGGGGCGTCTTCGTAGAGCGTCAGCTTCAAGGCTGAGTCGTCTGCGTTGGTTGCCTGCTCTAGGAATTCGCACAAAGCAAATACCACCTCCGTTTTGTCATATTCAAAAGGAAGACCAAGCGACGCAGCAGACGCCGCGAGACGCTCCCAGTGTTCATCAAAGAAGGCTGCCTTACTCTCGACGAGGGCGCAGGTCTCGAAAAGACCCACTCCATGGGCGAAGCCACTCGCATTCGGCGAGACGTTTTCAATTCCATCTACCATCATCTTAGATCTCCTGAAGTAAGAGGAAAAGAGAGATCAAGAGCACGAAAAAAGCCCGCCGCCTTATCGAGTGTTTCAGTATACTCCATTGCAGCATTGGAGTCCCATACGATCCCCGCTCCAGCGTGATAGGAAAGGCAGTCGTCGATCAGTGTCGCGGTGCGAATCGCGATATTAAACTCAAAGTTACCGCTCGGATCGAGCCAGCCAATCGCACCCGTATATGCTCCGCGGGGCGTATTTTCTAGCTCATTAATGATCTGCATGGCGCGGAGTTTCGGCGCGCCGGTAATGGAGCCCCCGGGGAAAAGCGCTTCTATACAGTCTGCCAATCCGACCCCTTCAGCGGCGAGTGCACTGACACGTGCTGTTTGATGAAAGACGCTTGGGTAAGTCTCCAGATTGAATAGCCCCGAGACTTCAACGGATCCTGTCTCGGCGATACGTCCGAGATCGTTGCGCACGAGATCAACAATCATGAGCAGCTCGGCGCGGTCTTTTTCCGAGGTAGAGAGTTCCTTTCTCTGTGCTGCATTGTTTTCGGCTGATGTCCCACGCGGCCTTGTCCCTTTAATCGGCCGACTTGTTAATCGGCGGCCAGTTCGGCATAGAAGTTGTTCCGGTGAGCAGGAAAGCAAATGCCCACCCTCGAATGGAAGACAAGCGCTGTAAGGGGCTTGAGTCGTCGAACGGAAACGCTCGTAGATGTCGAATGCTGTAGCGCCTGCGGCATTGATCTCAAAGCGCTGCGCGAGATTAACCTGATACACTTCACCTTCGCGAATGTAGCCACGCGCCTTCTCGACAGCCGCACTATAGCTTTCCAGTGTGAAATTAGAAACGGCCTCCCCGAGTGCCAGCTTCGTCATTGCGCGCGGGGGCTTCGAAATCTGGGCGTTTTTTGCGAAGATCTCTAGTCGATCAAGGATATCGGCCGCAGGCTCTTCCCATCCATGAGCGAGGATATGAAGCGATCCATCTTCGTGGTCGTAAGCGAAGACACCGTCGTAGGCCTTAAACTCGATGAGCGGAATGCGCGGATCGATATTTAACATCTCAACCTTTGGTATCCATCCGACAGCGGCCTCGTAGGCAAGAAACCCAACCGCCCCACCGGTGAAGGGAAAACGTTCGAGCTCCTCATTCGTCTGATACTGAGCAAACCACGACTCGAGCGCCTTCAACGGGTCAAGTTCACCCGCTTTCGAGTCTTCAACCCGATAAATAAATTCGCTCAGGGGGCCATACCCTGCGAAGGAAAACCGACCCAGACCATTGGCTTGTAGTGAACTTTCAAGGACGAATCCGTCCGGCAGCTGCGTTACGGCCCGGACCAGCGCATCTGCATTACCCACCCATCTGATTCGACGCATCTCCATCACTAAAGTTTTAGAGAGTTCTCCACAATCGGATGTCCATGCTCGGTTAAAAGTGCCTCTGGGTGAAATTGTACCCCTTCAATGCGCAAGGCCTCCTGTCGCATTCCCATAATCTCGCCATCCGAACTCCGTGCACTCACCGACCAATCAACCGGAACAGTCTCTGGATCGACAACGAGTGAGTTATAACGGGTTACCTGAAACGGACTTGGTACGTTTGCAAAAACGCCCTGCTCATCGTGCTCGATTTTGGAAAGTTTCCCGTGAACCGGCGCCCTCGCCTTAATTATGCTCGCACCCGCCGCTGAGGCTAGGGTCTGCAGCCCCAGGCAAACGCCAAAAATAGGGATCTGCCCGCCGTAGCGTTCAATGATCTCCAAACAACGTCCCGTCGCCTCTGGTCCACCCGGCCCCGGAGAAATGACGATCAGTTGAGGATTCATCGCTGCCAGCGCGCCAATTTCTACCACGTCATTGCGCAGCACCTGACAATCCACCCCAGTTTTGAGGTAGTATTGATACAGGTTATACGTGAACGAATCGTAGTTATCGATGAGTAGGACCATGCCCGGAGAAATCGGCTAAAGGAAATTGTTCTAGAAAGTTGACGAAGATGCGGAGAAGAGGAACCGTCGCACAATGTCAAAACAAGCAGTCTTACTGGTCAACCTTGGCTCTCCTGATTCTACAGATGTAGCAGACGTAAAACGCTACCTCGCTGAGTTCCTAACCGACGAGCGTGTAATCGACCTCCCTTTCGTCCGCAAATTCGTCGTTCCGGCGATTATTCTCAACACGCGACCGAAGAAATCCGCCGAAGCCTATTCCACCATCTGGACTGAAGAAGGCTCCCCCCTTGTCGCCACCAGCGTAAAGCAACAGCAGCTTCTGCAGGAAAGGTCGGACTGCGAAATCTACCTCGCGATGCGCTATGGAGACCCTTCGATTCCGGATATCTTGGAGCGAATGGTGAAGGATGGGGTCGATGAAGTCTTTTTGGTTCCGCTCTACCCTCAATATGCGATGTCGAGCTACGAAACCGTTGTTGTGCGCGTCATGGAGGTTGTTCGTGAGCGTTTTCCAGATCTGAAAGTAGACACCCTTCAGCCCTTCTACAAGGAGGCTGACTATCTGGACGTCTTGGCTGAAAGTGCCCGCGGATACATCGACGACTCGGTCGAGAAACTCGTGATCAGTTTTCATGGTATTCCCGAGCGTCATGTGAAGCTATCCGATCCATCCCATTCACACTGCCTCTTGACCAAGGACTGCTGTCACGTGGCGAATCCGGCCCACGCTACTTGCTACCGTCATCAATGCCTTTTCACCGCCGAAGCCCTCGCGGAACGTCTTGGACTACCTGAAGATCGCTGGATCATGAGCTTTCAAAGCCGCCTCGGGAGGGATCCATGGCTGATGCCACCCTCCGACGCGACCATCCGACGCCTCGCCGCTGAAGGGGTGAAAAAGATTAAGGTGATCTGCCCCGCATTCGTTACAGACTGCCTTGAAACCCTCGAAGAAATCGCCGAAGGCGTTAAAGAGGAGTTTATCGATGCCGGCGGAGAATCCTTTGAGCAGATCCCCTGCCTCAACGAACACCCCGGCTGGATACAATTCCTCCATCAACGCGTTCAGGATTGGACTAAAGAATCGGCAGAACAGTCCTCGCCAGAGCGTGCTCCGCTCGCCTAAGAAGTCTGTATGTTTGATGATCGCTGGTGGATGCTCCTCGGAGCAGGGGTATACACGACGGCCCTTCTAATTACGCTGCTGAACCTTTCAAAGAAGCGGCATGAAACGTCGGCTTCGCTGGTGGCAGGTGTCCTTGCGATCGGTTTTGTCCTGCAGTCTATCGGGCTCTACTGGCGCGGGCTAGAGGTGCGGAGCTGTCCTATTGGCAACCCCTTTGAGGTGCTCCAGTTTATCAGCTGGTCAACCATGGCTGTCTATTTTTTGGCGGGGTCAATCTTTCGCATGAGTTTGCTCGGTGTTTTCGCGGCGGGCGTCTCGGCAATCTTGAGTCTGATCTCGGTCGTTATTCCAACCTGGGACTACGATCATCCGAGCCTCTTTGGCGGAAACCCCTGGATTGAGTCCCATGCCGCACTCGCGCTTTTCAGCTACGGAGTCTTCGGACTGCTCGCCGCAACTTCGGCGATGTATTTGCTTCAGAACTACGGTCTGAAGCGAAAGCAGGTCCAAGGCATCTATACCCATCTTCCCTCTGTGATTCAGCTCGACACGGTCAATCAGCGTCTAGCGATCGTTGGAGCCAGTGTGTTTTCTTTTGCGATGGTTATAGGCTCTGTTCACTGGCTCAGTGAACATGGCGACGTCACCACGGCCAAGTTGAAGATAACGATCGTTCTATGGATCGCCTACGTCGTTTTAGCTATTCTTCGCATTTTGAAGAAACTGCGGGGCAAGCGTTTCGCTTGGAGCGCCCTCATCCTTTTTGCCTTTGCTCTAGCTACATTAGCGATTGTGCAAAGATCCCCTGAGCCTCTCGACGAGCCTTCCAGCCTAAGCGCCCGATGAGCCCGTCGAATACCCAGCATTTGCACTTGGTTGGCTGTAGTCACGAAAGTGCCCCCCTCGAATTGCGCGAGAAGCTCAACCTCGACACAGCGGCCCTCCGCCAGCTCTACGGCGACCTTCAAACTCAGAGTGAACTTGGAGAAGTGGCGGTCTTGCACACCTGTAATCGGCTAGAGATTTACGCCGTTGGCGAAACAGCAAAAACAGATCTTCTCGCCGGAAAAATTGCTGCCGCGACCCAGACACCCGAGGAGACTTTTCGCCCACACGTCTATACCCTCGAAGGGCAGTCTGTTGTTCAGCACCTCTTCGAAGTCGCAGCGGGACTCAAATCGCAGCTCATCGGCGAAACGGAAATCTTTGGGCAAGTGAAGGATGCCTACGCTGAAGCCTGCGATCGTAAAACGGCGGGCCGCCTCCTCCACAAGCTCTTCCAGAAATCCTTTCAAGCGGGCAAGTGGGCCCGCACACATACTGCGATCAATCAAGGCCATGTCAGCCTTGGGAACATCGCTGTCGATCTCGCCGCCCGCGTCTTTGGAGAACTGAAGAAATCCCATGCGCTCGTCATCGGAGGAGGAGAAGTAGGCCGCGACGTGGTCAAGGCGCTTCATTCTCGGGGCTTAAAGCAGATTTCTGTCACGAGTCGCCGTGAGGAAACCGCTAGTCTCGCCGCTGCTGAAGTGGTAGGTGAAGTCGTCCCTTTTGATACATGGAAGACCGTCCTCGAAAAAGCCGACGTCGCGATCTTTGCTACGGCGTCACCTGGATCACTTCTGCTCGCCGAAGAAGTCACGCGCATCATGGCGGAGCGAAATGGCGACCCCCTCCTCTTGATTGACCTCGCGATGCCCCGCGACGTCGATGCTGGCTGCGGAAAAGAAGAAGCGGTCTATCTCTATGATCTCGCTGACCTTTCAAAAATCGCCAACACCAACCGTGAAATTCGTGAAAGCGAAGTTGATCACTGCCGCATAGGTCTCAAGCAACGCGCTGAGACGACTTGGGGGCTGATCGAGGCGAAGAACTAAGACGCATATCTCGCCGCTCAGAATACGTATAGCATTTGCCATTCGAGCAGAGTGAGCGCATTCGTTTTTGAATGCAGGCAGATGAATTCGATTTTGTAATTATTGGAGGCGGAAGCGCTGGTTACGCGGCGGCACGCACGGCGCGAGAAGAGTCTGAACACGTAGCGATTGTTGACGACTCGGTGGAGCTCGGCGGGCTCTGTATACTGCGCGGATGTATGCCATCAAAGACGCTGATCTACAGCGCTGAGATTCTTCACGCGGCGCAAATTGGGGCGCGTTTTGGTCTTAGAATTCCTGTCGCGAGCGCTGATATGGCAGAGGTTCACGCTCGCAAAGTCCGGATGATCGACGACTTCAAGAGCTACCGTCAGGAGCAGTTACAATCAGATCGATTTACCCTGTTCCGCGAACGCGCTACCTTTGTTGATAAGAACACCATCGAGCTTCAGCCGTCGGGGCGAAAAATCACGGCAAAGACCTTTTTATATCAACTGGCTCCACCGTAAATTGACCACCCGTTGAAGGCTTAGGTCTGGAGGGGATTTGGACGAGTGATGGTGTTCTTGATCTCAATACCCTGCCTGAATCCGTCATCATGCTTGGTGGCGGTATCGTCGCTTGTGAGCTTGCTCAGTTCCTCCAGCGCATGGGGACAAAGGTGACGCAAATCCAACGCAGTCCGAGGATCCTAAAAGAGATGTCGCCTGAGGCGAGTGCGGTTATTGAAGAAGCCTTTCGAGATGGCGGACTGGAGGTCATCACGGATACCCAACTCACACGTATCGAACGTATCGATAATGGATTCACCGCGCATTTCACAAAGGATGGTAAAGAGCAGAGCGTTACCGCCAAGCATGTATGCAATGCCTTAGGCCGCCGCCCAAACGTCGATGGGTTAAATCTCAAAAAGCTAGACTACGAAAACCGCACTGGGGTCGTTTTCACCGATCCGCAGATCGCGACGGCAGGAAGGACGCTCGAGGAGTGCAGCGAAGCTGGCTACGAAGTTGTCGCGGCTGACTACCCTTTCAACGATCATGGCAAGTCGATGCTGATGGAGGCGAATTACGGATACGTGAAGGCATGGGCGGACAAGAAAACCGGCCTCCTCCTTGGCGCGGAATGTCTCGGCAAAGACGCTGGCGAACTCATCCACTCCATGGCTGTCGCGGTATCACTCAACGCTGATATTGAGAGCCTCGTGCGCGTGCACTGGTATCACCCTACTCTGAGCGAAATCTGGGCCTATCCCCTCGAGTATATTCTGGACGAGCTGTAAGGCTGAGTAGCGTTTCGGCAGACGGCTCGAAGCACAAACACTGCGGATGGCGGGACAGCCATCCCTACCTTTGGTTATGGTAGGGCCGCCTGTCTCAGCTGGCCGCAGTGGTGGTTTTATAGAGATAGACGGCTCTGCTACTCTTTTCTTTTGGGGAACTCGCTCGGGTACCGCTATGAGTTCGCTTTGAGTTCTACTTCGAGGTCGATACGGCCTTCGTAGACAGCTTTCCCGGTGATGACACCGTCTAGGTTGTTGCAGTCCTTTTCGAGCGCCCTGAGGGCAACGAGGTCCTTCGGGTAGCTCACGCCACCTGAAGCGATGATGCGGCAACTGACAGACTCGAGCATCGTGCGCTGGGCTTCAAGATTTGGTCCCGTGAGCATACCATCACGGCTGATGTCGGTGTAGATGATCGTCTGGCAGCCGAGCTCTTCAACCTTCTTTGCGAGATCGATCGCGTCGAGCTGCATTGTTTCAACCCAACCCTTGATCGCGACTAAGCCATCTTTCGCATCGATACCGACGGCGATATGTTCAGCACCAAAAGTCTTCACGAGGTCGCCAACGAAGTTCGGATCTTCAGCGGCGCGGGTTCCGATAACAACGCGCGTAACACCGGCCTTGAGCGCAGATTCAACTGCTTCATGTGATCGCATTCCGCCACCGAGCTGCACTTTCATTCCCGCCGTGAGAATACTATCCACCGCGCTGCGGTTCAGACCTTCACCCGCAAAAGCCCCATCCAGATCAACGACGTGCACCCACTCTGCGCCGGCCGCTTTCCATGCCTTAGCAGGCTCGGCTGGATCAGTGAAGTAGACTGTTTCAGCATCGGCTCTTCCTTGTTCAAGGCGCACGACGCGGCATTTTCGTAGATCAATCGCGGGATAAATAATCATCGGATGAAAACGAAGGACGAACTCAACTCAGACTGAAAGCCTAAAGCACGCGCGGGGCGATTTTGCTAGGACTCGTTCGAGCTGATCTCGATCGTCTCGCTTAGACGAACTTCGTGGTAAGCATAGAATGCTTTTAGACCTTCAACCCCCATGTATTGCCGAAGGATGCGCTCGCTCGTCTTCGAGAGATCGACGAGGACGAGGCCATCAATGCAGTCGTTGAACTCTGGATCGACGTTGAAACTGAGCATCGTCGCACTGAATTTTAGATACTGCCGGAGAAGGACTGGAACGCCCTTCGTCTTATCTTCGATTTCGGAGATAAGGGCGGATACATCCTCGATGTCCTTTACACTAGTGTTGAAGGACTGGCGATCGAGTCGCCCAAAATAGCGAGACCGCGGTGGCTTCTTGGCCTTGACCTGATTGGCCAGAATTGGATCAAAGCTGTGCTCCTTGAGATACGTCATGATCAAGTTTTTCGAGAGGCTTTGATACTCCTTCGAAATACTGACGGGACCGAAAAGTGTCTTGTAGCGTGGATTCAGGACAACGTAAGCACCGATGCCGCGCCAGATAAGGCTGAGGCAGGCATAGCGCCGTTGATACTTCGGGATGATAAAAGAGCGACCCAGTTCGAGAGCCGGGTTCAGGCCTTTGAGCACCCCCGGTCTAAACTTAAAGAGCGTCGTGGTGTAGAGGCCGGCAGGACCTTGCTTATCGAGGATTTCATCCGTCGCCCCAATCCGGTAGGCCCCGACGATCTCGGAGGCCTTTCGGTTCCAGAGAAAGAGATGGACGTAGTCGCGGTCGAATTGATCGAGGTCAATGGGCAGTCCCGTACCCTCATCCACTTCCCGGAAGGTCAACTCGCGGAGGCGACCAATTTCTTCTAGGATGTTAGGGATCTGTTTCGCACGTGCGTAGTAAACGCTGTAATCGCCCTGCTCGACGAGATTTTGATCGATTGGCAGAGCCTTGAGGTCCTGTTCAATAAGCGATTGCTCAACCGCTTGGGCGATTGGTTCCATCCGTGCTGCGGAACGTCGACGGAAGTTGAAGCGGAAGCTGGTGCGCGACTGGAGCTCACGGTTCTGCAGAATGTAGGTCTTCAATCGCAGGAACCCCATCATCGTCTCGTCGCTCTGGAATTTTGCCAGACGACTCGCGGAGATCTGATTGCCTACTCTCATGCGCAGGCAGCGCCCACGGATATTCATCAGCTCGCGCGCAAGGAGGAGCGTTCTAAGACGAGGATGAACAAGACCTAGCGCTTGAAATAGATTGCTGTTGCAGCCCTCAAAGTAGATCGGAACGACTGTCGCCTTTGAGCGCTTGATCAGACCTCCTAGGTTCGATACCCACTCTGGGTCGGTTACCTGTCGGCGGCGGGCATGCAGATGCGAAACGGTTCCCGACGGAAATAGTTGCAAACATCCACCTCCACGCAGCCATTTGAGTGCTTGGCGCATAGGGGCTAAATTCGATTTGACGGAACCTTCCCCACCGAACGGGTCAACTTCGATGAGCCACGGCTTTATCGGTTCGATCTGACCAAGGAGGCGGTTGGCCAGGATGCGGACATCGCCTCGCACCTGTGTCAGTAAATGGCCCAATGCCACCCCATCGATGCCACCAAAAGGATGATTTGAAACTGTTATAAGAGGCCCATCCTTTGGGATGCGTTCTCGGTCCTCATCGGACACCTCATAGGTGACGTCCATCGTCTCTAGTCCATGGTCGAAGAATGTTCCTGAGCTCCTCGAAAGCTCCAATAAGCGATCGTAGGCGCGGTTCGTTTCCTCAAATTTAAGGAACGGCTCGTGCAGTGGCTTGAGTCCTCTCCACGCGGACCGCATCCACCCAGGAGGCAGAACTCCCTCTAGGTCGATCAAGCGCTTTTCAGCACGAGAGCTAGTTTCAGACGCAGGTGACTGCATGACGGGAGCCTTTACTCATGACCTTCATTGACGAGCTAAATTCAGCTTAACTCGGTGAACTTATCGTTACTTTGTAACCAACACCAAAGAAGCGCAAGATTGGGTTACAGACTCTCCGAGGTCGCCTACTCATTTCCTGAAACAGTTTTGACTGCCGCTAAAACCTCGTCGGTCGAGAGGCGCGTTTTATAGTTCGCATCTACGTGGGCGAATTTGATGACACCAGCACGATCAACGACAAATACGGACGGATGCGGTAACAGGTGGTGGTCTTCACCGGAATCACCTTCCAGATCAATACCCCAGCCGATGTACTTCTCCACTATTTTGTCATCGACCTTAAACGATTCCGAAGGCCTGCGAAAGCTCCATCGTGCTGTCTGAGGCAAGCTCGTAGTCGAGATTTGAGAGCTTCTCTTTGGCTTTGAGCTTTTCCGGGAGATCAGTGCTGATGGCGATAAGCTGAACGCCTTCGGCGGCAAGCTCCTCGGTAATGTCGTTCAGTTGCGCGAGTTGCTTGATGCAAAATGGGCACCATCCACCTCGGTAGAAAATCAGAATTGCTGGTTCTCCACCTAAGTGGTCGAGGAGACTCACTCTTTCACCGGTCTCTAGTTGAATCGTCTCTTGGGGAACCGTGTCGCCAACGCCGAGATGCTTCATCTCGTCCGCCGACATTTTCGGAATATAGAGGGTGAGAAAACTGAATGACAGCACCCCTAGGAAGTTAAGCTTAAGTCTGTTCATTGTCTATGTTGAGCCCCCACATCTGAATATATTCCATGATTTGGAGGAATGTAAAAAGTTTATAATTCGCTGGAGAATAGATCCACTACTAGACAATAGAATGAAAATGGAATCTGCTCTTAGATGAAGAGGTTCTCCTCTCAGTATCCTTCTAAACTCTAGTGGCCAACATCTCGATCCAAACCGGCCGGTCGGAAAAACCGCACCCTGACGACTGGCACTTAGGCCCGTATCGCTTTTTACGACAAAGTGGTGCGGCTGCGCGTCGCCATGCACTCGTTGATGACCCCGCAGAGGCAGACTTTATTCTTTTCGCAGATTCAGGTATCGGCACGCATTTTAAATCGATTCGCAATCATCCAGTCTACAAGCGGTGGAAACAGAAGTCGTTTATATTCTGCCGCGATGACTATCCGGTTCCAATCATACCTGGCCTCTACGCATCGATCCCAAATAAGTGGCACCATTCGGATTAGGCTCGAACCGGGTTCTATGTCCACGACACCTTCAGGCGTCCTCGCGGAGTTAGACCACTCTGCTCATAGGCGGTATCTGTATAGCTTCTGCGGTTCCTGCTCGAACCACCCTATCCGTATCAGAATTCGTAAGAACAGCGGATCGAATCCGATCTACGATACTTCAGGCATGGTCATTCCAGCTTATACCTCAGGAAACCAGTTTATGATCGAAGCCTTACGGGAGGCATTTGTCGCTTATAGTTTGGAGTCATCGTTTGTCTTGTGCCCCCGTGGCCGCGGATGCGGTTCGATCAGGCTTTTCGAAGTCATGGAGTCAGGCCGTGTCCCCGTCATCATTTCGGATGACTGGGTCCCGCCGGGAGGCATCGACTGGGATTCTTTTTCGATCCGCGTCGCCGAAAAAGACATTGATCAACTCGATGAGATTTTGAGGGAACATTTGCCCAGAATGATCGAAATGGAGATCACCGCTCGCCGGGTTTGGGAAGAACACTTTTCGATCAAGAGTGCCTTCGACTATGTAGGTGATGAATTGGTTGAAATCGCAGAATCAGGCGAGCTGACAAAAATTTCGCAGCAGCTTAGACAGGTGCCACGTCTTGCGAGTCTGTCCCAAGTCCAGAGATACGTGCGCTCAAAGATGAAAAGCCGCGATATCGAGTTGAGTTAATTTGGTCCTCTTTCCGCTTGCCCATCAGCTCCGTTGCGACACTTTTGCCGGCTTATTTATAATGCAAAAAAGAGCACCAGATATGGAAAAATCCCTAATTATCCTCAAACCCGATGCCTTTACGAAGCGTAAGGTCGGAGCAACCATCGACCGTTTCGAGCAAGCTGGATTTACCGTTATTGGCGCCAAGATGATCCAACTCGATCAAGCTAAGCTGGTCGAGCACTACGCCCATATCGCCGACAAGCCCTTCTTTCCAGAGATCGCTGCGTTCATGAGCTCGCTACCTGTGATCGTTTTGGCCCTCCAAGGCGACGGTGTCATCGATCGCGTTCGCCTCCTCGTTGGCCCGACAAATTCAAAGGTTGCCCCCGGTGGAACAATCCGTGGCGACTGGGGCAGTGATGTAATGAAGAACATCGTGCACGCATCAGACAGTCCTGAGGCTGCTGAAGTTGAGCTCAAGCGATTCTTCGACGCTGGCGAAGTCTTTGCTTAGGAACTTGTTAAGCTAGATCGTCTTTACAAACCCCGGCGTTTGCGCCGGGGTTTATTTTTGCCTCAATCTGGGAAACTGACGTCGATCAATCAGAGTAAGGCCGCCCGCTCAGTGACCGATATTATCGATAGATGGCGGATGCGGACGAACTAAGAGAGTTGCGGGCTCAGCGGCAAAAGGTGGCTGATCATCTGCAGTGGCTGGATCAGCTCATCGCTAGTTGTGAAACCGAATCGTCTGATTGCGTGCCAACTGACCATGTGCCGACCACAGCACCGTCTGTCGTTGCAGTGCCAGAGCCTGAAATACCGGCGGCACAATACGAACCACTACTCGACCCACAGTTGGTAAAATCATCCATCCGAGCGCAATCTTTTGGGTGTGTTGCTGTCGCTGTAATCGTCGTTGCTATAGCCTTCTTCACTTTGTGGGTCCTCCCCAGCTTTATCTACGATTGAGGCTCTGGCCAAGTAGACGCGCTTCATCCGCTTTATCTTTGTCGATCAGGATACGGCGTAGAGGAAAGAATATAAAAGTTGAAAGCGCGATCAGGACGATCGAAATAGAAGCCACTAGCATAGGACTCATTATCGTGAGCAAAGCGTATCCCACGAACGGCGCGACGGCTGCTCGAGTCCCGGTAAAAAATCCATGCACACTCATGTAGAGAGTCACTTTCCCAGGTGGCGCAACCTTAGTTACCCATAAGGCCCACATCACGCTGCCTCCACCGATCGCGATTCCAAAGAGTGCGCAACCGACCGCCATTCCGACCAAGTTCCCCGAAAAGAAGAAGAGCGCGATGCTCGCAAAGAAAACTCCATTAATCGCCACGCGAACGGTAATGAGGTTGTATCGATCGAAGACGTTCCCCCACACCGTGGTGGATGCGAGGCGGAAAACGGGAACAAGGAAGGTCATCAGAAATGCGATTTGAGTGTTGGTCGCATTGATGCCGTATTCCGGGTTAGCTAAGACCTCGATGCGGAGCGGAATCAGCATGAGATTTCCCATCCCCATTATCATCCAGCGAATCAGTAATTGGCGAAAAACGCGGTCTTTGGCTGCCATGCGGAGATTTTCTACAAGCACCCCGCTATTCAGGGTCGCAATCGGCACACTCGGCATTTTTCGAATTGATAGCGCCCCAAGGAGCGCTGCGATAGCCCCAATCCCGTAGAGAATCCGATACGAGCCTAGCGAATAGTCTAAGATATACCCACCTAGCAGGCCAAACACTGTCAGTGTAGCTGAAACAAAGATGACGGACCGCGAGAGTCGTTTTCCACGTTCCTTCTTCGAATAGTTTTGGGTGTATAAGGCCGTGAACAATGGAACGCCCTGAGCAACCAGGATTTGCGACAAGATCATCGCACCGAAAAACACGACGATCGACGGGACAAATGCAGCTGCCATTAAACAGGCTGACGCAGCCAACCAGAGCTTTGACATGAAGTGGGTCGTTTGGCCTTTCCCTCGGCCGAGCCATGCAATGACAAAAGGCGTCATAATCAAACCGTATCCATATGCCGCCGCTACCTGACCTTTAACCCAGTCGTCGGCCTGAAAGTATCGAATTAGGACGAGTAGTGAAAAAACCTGCCAACAGCCTTCCAATATGCCCTGCATGGAGCCTCGAATGAGATCGAAACGAAACATGCGTTGAGAAACATCCCGCCGCTCATCGTTCGAAGTATCTGTATTTGAGGCCATCAACTTCGATACTTGCCTTCGGTATTCGAAAGGCAAGAAGCACAGCGAAACCCTTCCTCGAAGGCTCGACAGGGTCGACTATGGGATCAACCGTCATCCCTTATGCAAGCTGCCCTTCCTCTCGCCCTCGTGACCAATGATGACGGCATCGATTCTCCGTTCCTTCATGTCTTAGTGCGGGCGCTCTCAGATCGCTTCCGAGTCGTTGTGGCCGCACCCAAAGGCGAACAAAGTTGGATCGGCAGAGCGATGTCGAGGAGGCGTGATGTTCATGTTGAAAAGCACCCAGTGGAAGGGGTTGAAGGTTGGACGATCGACGGAACACCAACAGACTGTGTGAACATTGCCATCGGGCACCTTCTGAAGGAGCGACCGAGCATTGTCGTGTCGGGTATCAACATTGGCTTCAATACCTCCATGCCGCTTCTCCTGAGCTCCGGCACATTGGCGGGGGCGATCGAGGGCGCTCATTGGGGACTCCCCGCAATCGCAGCCTCTCAGTCACTCCCAAGCGAGGTCTTCGACCAACTTCAAGCAGACCGAGAACGTATCCCAGAAGCACTCCAGCACGTTTTGGAGGCATCGGCATGGCATGTTTCAGAGGCCGCCGCAGTTGTCGTCGAAGAAGGCCAACCGGGTCTCATCGTCCACAATCTCAATTACCCACCTTCGATGAGGAAGGAAACTGAGATCCAAAAAACGCTTCCAAGTCATGTCTCACTGGGATCGCTCTACGCATCAGATGATGGCGAAACCTATCGCTTTACGTTCCAAGGAGGGACCGTGAATCCAGAAACTGATCGCACTGATCGATCGGCTCTTAACGATGGCTTCGCCAGTTGGACACGATTGAACTTTTCAAAGCTTGGTGAGTCCCTTGATATAGAGCATTCACTTTGATATTGAATCTCCGTTGTATGGAGGATCAAAACCCCGCAAAACTTTACATCTTGAAAACCTGCTTCTTCCTATTTCTAAGCTTCTGCTTCATTAGTCCACTTACCTACGGTGCTAATCCGAGTGATTTCTACGGTTTCTGGGAAACACAGGAAGAAATCGGCGACAAGTGCGTCTTCAACATCAAGCGAGGTGGACGGGTTTCCTGTTTCTTTGTCGGTAGTGCTTCAACCGAGATCACCCAAGGCACCTGGGAGGTTGTAGACTCTCGACTAGTGATTACTTGGGAAAGCGGCCACCGAGACGCCCTGAGCGTCGATAATAGGTCCACCTTGAAGCGAGAAGCGTATAACCCAGATTCAGATATAAATGGGGCGCCTGACTACATCGCGCAGACCTATCGGATCAATTCACGTGTCCCTGGAAGCCTTACGCGCAGTGATGCTGAGATAGCAGAAGAGAACGAAGGGAAAGCGCCGTCGCCGTTCTCTATCGCCGGACCAAGTTCGAAAGATCCGGCCATGAAAGCTCCAGGGGGCGCAATGCGAAACCCATTTGTAGGTTATTGGGAGGTCGAGCAAAGCCCAGGGCTTTTCTTCGGGCTGATGGCCGACAATGCGGACCGATTTTATATCTTTCTCGATCGTAATGGCCAAGCATCTGTTTCCCTCCGCAAGACGAAGTCAAAAAACGATACGACGGGAATTTGGAGCTACACTGATGGCGTGGCCCAGGTCACATGGCCATCTGGACGGAAGGATATCTTACAAAAACGCCCCAAAGGCTTTGAACTTGGAAGTCTAGGGCGCAAAGACGATTTCGAGAACAAACCCGAGAGTCGCCGTCAAGCGCGCCAAGTGAACGCTGCCGAGGCCGCACGCTATTTCGGCGCAGGCGACATCCGACGGACCACTATGACGACGCTGCGTGGTCTCTGGAAATCAATTGATCCCGATTTCTCCGATCAGGGTGCCGTTCGCATTCTCAGCTGGGGACACGCAGAGCTAGTGTCCGAAGGCGTCGTCAAAAAAACGGGCAAGTGGGAGATTCTCAGCGACCACAGTCTCATCGTCTGGGACGACGGGAGCCGAGACATCCTCCGGGATGAATTTCGCCGTTGGACACGCGCCACCTATTCACCTGGGACAGACCTCGCGGGACCCCCCGCTGAGCGTTTCATCGTAGTGAAAAGTGGTGAAGAGGTGATCGAAGTCGGTGGGCCGACCCGATAAGCCCTAACTCGTCAGTGCCGGTGGCTATTGGCTGCGCAGGAGCTTGAAACGGAATGAATCCCGAATCGCTTCCCAACTAGCTTCTATGATGTTTGGGTTAGCCCCACACGTCCACCAAGTGTTCTCACCGTCTCCAGAGAGCATCAGAACTTGGACAACCGAATCTGTTCCCAAATCGGTCTGCAGAATACGCACTTTGTAATCGATCAATTTCACTGATCGAAGCTCAGGAAAGTGTGCACCAAAGGCTTCGCGGGTTGCATGGTCTAGCGCACCTACAGGGCCGGGCGACTCAGCGACAGTGAGTTTGATTTCAGAATCACCCTCGACTTGGATTTTCACCACGGCCTCAGACAAGTTCTCCTCCTGTCCGCGAACAACTTCGGAGATTGTCCGATAGCTCACGAGCTTGAAGGCATCGTCGTAATTATGGAAGTGGCGCCAGAGCAGCACTTCAAATGAGGCATCAGCGTTTTCGTATTCGTAGCCTTGATTCTCGAGCGCTTTGAGTTCCTTCAGAAAAGAGCGCATCTCGGGAGATTTCTCTTCGATCTCCATTCCGAGTTCTCTCGCCTTCATCGCGACACTGCTTCCGCCCGACATATCGGAGAGCAAGATGCGTTGCTTGTTCCCAACTAACTCCGGACGGATGTGCTCATAGCTATGAGAAACTTTCTTTGCTGCATTGGCGTGAACACCGCCTTTATGAGCGAAGGCTGAATGCCCTACATAGGGCTCCTTGTTGTCGGGGACGAGGTTCGCCGTCTTTGCGATAAGCAAAGAGAGATCGCGCCAGGCATGCAGGTTTTTCGCGCAGGCCACCTCGTAACCGTATTTTAAGACTAAGGATGGAACGGTGGAAGTTAAGTTAGCGTTCCCTACGCGCTCACCATAGCCGTTCATTGTCCCTTGGACTAGATCAGCGCCAACACGGACTCCGATGAGCGCAAGAGCGACCCCAAGACCACTGTCGTTGTGCGTGTGCATCCCGATTGAAACACCGGGCAAGGCCTTCACGACGGTTTCGACGATCGCTTCCACCTCATGAGGCAAACTTCCGCCATTCGTGTCACACAACGAGACGTTCGAGGCCCCCCCCCGTACGGCCGCATTGAGCGTCTCCAAGGCGTATTCGGCGTTGTCCTTGTATCCGTCGAAAAAGTGTTCGGCATCATAGATCACCTGCCGACCAGAGTCTTTCAGATGACGCACTGAATCCTCGATCATGGACAGATTCTCCTCTGCGGTCGTGCGCAAGACCTCCGTGACGTGCAGTAGCCATGTTTTACCGAAGATGGTGATAACGGGGGTGTCTGCAGCAAGGAGCGTCGCTAGCTGGGCATCTTCTGAGGCCTTCACATTGGCTCGACGAGTAGAGCCGAATGCAGCGAGTTTTGAATGCGAGAGGGTCTGACCTTTCATCAGGTCAAAAAACTCCATATCGCGGGGATTAGAACCGGGCCAACCTCCCTCGATAAAATCAACCTTCATTTCGTCCATCGCTTTCGCGAGGAGCACTTTATCAGCGGCTGAAAATGAAACGCCTTCACCCTGCGTACCATCGCGCAGGGTCGTATCATAGATGTAAACAGTTCTTTGTGCGGACATAGGAAATCCTTCGTAAATTTGAAAAACACTCAATCAATCGAAGACACCTTGTCGATGGTGCTTCATTTCGTGACGGCAAAACAGGGTTATCGGAACTGGACACGCCTTTTCGGCCAGTTCCTTAGCAAATAATGAGGATCGCAATCGCTCTTTTCTGAATTCGAGTGTGTGCCACTGCCTACGATGGAAAGGCCGACTAAATGCGCTGTCAAGGGCCCATCTCCAAACACAGATGGCGCGCACTCGGCAACTGATCTATCTTGGCGAAGGTCGACCCTAGTTTTCTAAGATCTCAAGTTCGTAGCCGTCTGGATCGGTGAGGAAGGCCATTTTCTTGCCACCATCGGAGAATTTTTCACGCCATTTACCCGGCCAGACCTCAAAGCCATCTTTTTCAACGCGATCACAGTATTCAATGATGTCGTCGACCCCGATGCAGGTGTGCATGAGGTCCTCGGGGAACTCTACCTTGAAATCGGGCGAATAGGTGAGCTCCAGCATGTGGGGATTCCCCGGCAACTCTAGATGGACAACTTGGTTGCCCTGTGGGCTTTTATCACTGCGTTTAGCGACGACAAAGCCTGCTGCACGCGCATACCAGTCGATACTGTTTTCTAGATCGCTAACGCGAATTCGAGTGTGAAGAAATTTAGTAGGCATCTGATCGGAAACTAGCACTCCACTGGACCGTGGCAAGAAGCCGCAGAAGAAATCTATTTATGCCAATCCGGCCTGGTGCAATGAGGCCTTTAGCTTCGTTTGGAAATCAGCCAAGTCCGTATCTGATGGACGGTAATCCTTTGGAGCACCGTCGAGACCGAGTTGTCCTGTCTGATCGAGCAACCAACCTGCCTTTTGCCCGTCGGAAAATGTCACTTGCCCGCTAACTACGGCCCCGGGCCGAGTAAGCTTATCAACCACTACGCTCACTCCCTCAGGAGTTGGGGCGACCTCTGGCTCAGGGTTCAAGTTTGCGTCGGGCGCAACCTCTTCCACTGCCGGTTTCGGTGGCTCAGGAATATCAATCTCAAGGTCATCAATGAGAAAGCGGACGTCCATGTAGGTCATCCGTAATTCCATCTCACTTTCTAGGCGGCGCTGAACCTCAGCAAGGCTCAAGCCGTCGGCTATCCATGAGGCTACGATACGTTTTTGTTCATCGCTAAGATCCATTGTCGATAAGCAAAGGTTGAACCGTGTGACTAGCAATCCGTAAGGCGTATTCGCCTTAGAAAGAGAGCCTAAGCACCCACACTGCCATTGAGCTGCTTGATCAGGTAGTCGACGTTACGCTTCACCTTATCATCTTGATCCATGATATTTTCGACCGTCTTGCAGGCATGAATCACTGTTCCGTGATCACGCCCACCGAACCCCTGCCCGATTAGCTTGAGCGGAAGATCAGTCAGTATCCGGCTAAGATACATCGCGATTTGTCGAGGGAAGGCGATATGGCTGGGGCGACGCTTACTCGTCATGTCGCCGAGTTTGAGATCAAAATAATTGACCACCTTTCGCTGAATCAGCTCAACTGAAATCTGGTTTTGCGCCTCTTCCTGTAGGATGTCGCGAACGAGCTGCTCTGTTGTTGGGATATCAAGCGGCTTTTGCGTCAGACGTGAGAACGCGACGACCTTCATCAACGCGCCTTCCATCCGGCGAACGCTACGAGTGATGCGCTGGGCGAGGAATTCGAGCACTTCGTCTGGGACATTACAATTACCCTGCGCGAGGGCCTTCTTCTTGAAAATCGCAATGCGTGTCTCGAGGTCGGGGGCCTGGATGTCAGTCGCCATGCCCCATTGGAAGCGTGAGACAAGACGGGCCTCTAACTTAGAAATCTCGCTCGCAGGCCGGTCAGAAGACAGGCAAATCTGGCGTTGAGATTCAAAGAGGTCGTTGAAGGTGTGGAAAAACTCCTCCTGGGTGCGTTCCTTTCCTTCGAGGAATTGAATATCATCAATCAATAAGACGTCTATCTTTCGAAAAGAGCGCCTGAATTCATCAAGCGAGTTTTCGCGGATCGCTTTGAGAAACTTGTTCGTGAACTTCTCACAAGAGGCGTAAACGACGACTGCACTTGGATCCTTCTCCTGTATCGCATGCGCCATGGCGTGCATGAGGTGGGTCTTACCCAGCCCTGTGTCACCGTAGAGGAAGAGCGGATTGTAAGCGTGCCCAGGTTCAGCAGCGACGGCGGTCGCCGCTGCATGTGCCAATTGATTGCTAGGGCCTACGATGAAGTTTTCGAAGGTATTGCGGGGGTTGATGTAGCTTTTCTGCCTTTTGGCTGCTCGATCCAAACCTCGTGTGGCTGCCGTGGTGTCAAACCGGGACGGCAGGCGCCCATTGGAAAAGCTGTGTTCTGGAGTTTCTACTACATTCTCAACTGTTTGAGGTGCCGCCATCTCAACAACGGCTGGAGCGCCCAAAATCTCAAGCTCGACGATACAACCCGCGCGTTGACTCACCTTTTCAGTCAAGAGTTCTAAATAGTTTTCCTCTAGCCAAATGGCAGTAAACTCATTGCTCGCCGAGAGCGTGAGCTGATCCTCGCCATTCCAATGCGGCGTAAGGTTTCTGAACCACGTATTGAAGGTGTCCACTGGGAAGGCGGAGCGCAGTTCCTCGAGGACGGATGGCCAGATCTCAAAGGTTACAGTAGAATCAGTCATGTTATCGAGATTGGATAAGATTATTCACAATCGCGATTCAGGCTGAATATGTGCAAGAGACACAGTATCCGAGGTCAACAAAGGCAGGAGCGCAGAGGGAGAGACGAAAAGCAGAGGTAAGCAAAGACATTTTTAAAGGAGCGGAGCAGGCTTTAAGTGCCTTTATAAGAGCAACTTATGCCGTGGTTATAATTTACAATTAAAGAGGAGAACTAGCAAAGTGAATTTAAACTTAGGCGCTCTGTGAAGATTGCCTGAGTAGCGCTGAAAGTTATTCCCACTGTAATGGCACTTTCAAGATCAACTTTCACACATGTTATTAACATTGTAATCTTAATAATTAATTGTGACGAACTTGTGACGCTAGGCATGGAAAATGTTATGTTAAGCAATTGCTCCGAAGACGCAGGAACAGTCTCGATTAGACAGGCTTAGACATGTGTTTAATAAGGCGTTCATTGAACTCTTTTGCCGAGTCATGTCCGATTAATTTTAATGCTTGGACGAGAGCAGAAACTTCAACTAACCGGGCAAGGTCCCTCCCCGGTCGGACGGGAAGAACGATGTGAGGTATCGATGCCCCTAGAATCGTATAGTCATCCATTTCTAAACCGGTCCTTTCTTCAAGCATCCCGTGCTTCCACTCTTCAAAAGTTACTACAAGATCGATCTTCTTTTCGACACGCACAGCTCGAACCCCGAATAATTCACCGATATGGACGATACCAATACCCCGACACTCCATATAACCACGGTTCAGCTCACTACTGCGTCCACGAAGGACATTCTCGCTGTCCTTGCGAATGTGAACCAAATCATCGGCAACCAAGCTGTGGCCTCGCTCAACAAGCGCTAAGGCGCATTCGCTTTTACCGACACCGCTCCGGCCGCGAATAAGAACACCGATTCCCTTCACATCCAATAACGTGCCATGCTCAGAAATGCGCGGAGCGAACGCTTCTTCCAGGATCAATGTGGCAGCATTCGTCAAATCCCGTGTGGTCAAAGGGGTTAGAAAGAGGGGGATTTTAGCTTCGTTTGCTAGATCGATCAGAATTTGAGATGGGCGCAGGTTCCGAGAAACGATCATACAAGGAACGTCTTGGGACGTTATCCAGCGTAGAACACGTTCCTCATCGGCGTCATTCTGATCCTCTAGGTAAACACTTTCCCCGGCGCCAAAAATCTGGACGCGACCATAAGCGAAGGATTTGAAGTACCCCGTGACGGCTAGAGCGGGCCGGTTGATAGATTTTTCGCTGATCGGCCGATCTAGACCCTCTTCGCCAGCAACGAGGGAAAGCTCCAACTCCTCTTTGCCCTGATCAAAAAAGCGCTGAACCTTGATACTATCGACTGTCTTTGCTTGGGCGCGGAGGGGCATGCTTGGATCGAAAACGTCCAGACGCCCTATCGCAATCGAGAAAGCAAAAATCTCGTCCGAATTCTATCTCTTTGTGCTTAAAAGCCCGAAAAAGGTCACAGTTGAAAGCTATCGCCCAAGTAGAACTTCCGAGCCTGGGGATCATTAATCAAAACCTCACGCTTGCCCTCAACGAGCACATTTCCGTAGTGCAGAAGGTAGGCGCGGTCAACTACCTTCAAGGTTTCCCGGACATTGTGGTCTGTAATTAGAATGCCAATACCCTGCTCGCGAAGAGAGCGAATGATCGACTGAACCTCGGCAACGCTTATGGGGTCAACGCCCGCGAAGGGTTCGTCCATGAGCAAAAACTTGGGATCCGTAACGAGCGCACGTGCGATTTCTAGTCGACGTCTTTCGCCCCCACTAAGGGTGAATGCCTTCTGGCTTTCAAGGCCCTCTAAGCCGAGTTCGCTCAGGTGACGCTCGATCTTTTCGATCCGCTCTTTGCGTGAAAGTTGTAGCGTTTCAGCAATCGCGAGCAAATTGTCATAGACGGTCAGGTTCCTAAAGACGGACGGCTCCTGAGGCAGATAGCCAATTCCGAGACGCGAACGCTTATACATCGGGAGTGCAGTGATATTCTGCCCACCATAGTGAACCGTGCCTCTGGTTGCGGCGACTAGACCTACAATCATGTAAAAAGAGGTCGTCTTGCCTGCCCCATTGGGTCCAAGGAGGCCCACGACTTCGCCTGCTTCGACGCGCAGGTCGACACCGTCTACAACGCGTTTACGACCAAAAACCTTTACTAACCCTTTTGTCTCAAGGCTCGTGCGAGTGGCTACATTTTCACTCATCAATGGCTCCTGTGTTGTCGGTCACATCTTCACTTTCTGGCGTCTCGGTTCCAAGCTCTGTCGAAGTGTCGGGATCCACCTCTGCACCCACCGTCACCTCTTCTTCGGGCACAAGTGAAGTCAGAGACTCCGCTGTATCGATGAAGAGCGTTGTGCGTTCCCTAGCCTGCCCAGGGACAAAGCCGGGCGGGTTGATCGTCTCAAAGCGCTTTTCATTCGTATAAAAGATGAAGCCATAAGCCCGCACTTCGTTTCCTGCCTGCATAATGACAGGGTCTTCCAAAAAGTGGATGGTTCCACTCGAGGGGTCCACCTCGACGCGTCCGGCCGTCGCTTGTCTTCCAGCCTGGTCAATCTTCACATTCCCAAGGGCGACAATTTTCTTGATCGCTCCTAGTTCACCAAGCGTCTCATCGGCTGACTCTGCCTTTCGTTGAGAGGTGACGGTGAGTTCGTCACAATAAATTTCGAGATCAGTGCCGTGGACGCGGACATTTCCTCGAAAATAGAAGAAATTGCGTTCTTCAGTGCCTTGCATCTCGAGAAGATCGCTGTCGATCGATGTGCGCTGCTGATTCTGCTGCGCATTTTGCGCCATGAGGCCGCAAAGCGAGCCCATAAAGGCGACGAAGAAGAAGCATTTATTCATTTTAAAATATCTATCGAATCAAAGAAGACTACTCGGGACCCATCAACCACCGTCATACATTTGGCTTTGCCCTCCCACTTCCAGTTTGAACCCTCGATCTCGTAGCTTTGCCCGGTGACAAACAAGGTTGAGGAACCTTCTGCGGTTGCGTTTGGAAAATTAATGCGTGCCTCTGGACTGCGTATTCTGGTTTCCAGCGTCATCGACTCATCACCAGAAAACACCTTCAAATCCATCCCGAGGATCAAGCTCTCTTCATCGGATAGATAACGGCCTTCAACGCCTCGAAGCTCCCAAATGCGGTAGCCATTGTCGCCAAAAACAGGGTACCGAAAATTTTGGATAGGCGCATTCGGGCGCATCTGTGCACTCAGACCAGCAACAAACAAGCTGAGGAGGACGAGTCGAGAAAAAGAGGAGGACATCGTTGGTTGAGAAAAACGTGCTCGGTTAAAATGTCAACGGACAGCCAAGCGACTGTCTATTCAAGTGCCCGCGCGTTTTCGATCATACTGATAAACTCGAGGAAGTTTTCCTCCGTTTGCTCCCCTGCCCCAGACCGTGCAAGCGCTTCTATCAGCTCCCAATTCGCACCAGTAAGGAGGGGGTCTTCCAAGATCTCCATACCAAAGCTTGCAACCGCAGCCGCCCATTGGAACGCACGAGAAGCTCCGTGCCAGGACGGAACTTCTGAGGGCATCGTCAGCGCCTGAGCTAGCGAAAGGCGTTCTTCAGTATCCGGTAAGGCGTATTCAACATGGCCCCAAAGCAATTCCGTGCCTCGCTGCCCGCCTGAGGCAGAGGAAGGCGCAATTTCGAAGCCATCCTCGGCAGCGCGCATTTGCCGTGAGACGGGACTCCCTACTGGAATGACTTCGTAGAGCATCGTCAATTCATGCCCATAGTCTACCGTTTCACCTGGCGTAGAAAAAATCTCGTCAGAGCTGACCACCTCTGGCTCGTATCCAATAAGTCGATACGCCGCGATTTGCTCTGGGTTAAACTTAACTTCGAGCCGAACATCCTCAGCGAGATAATTGGGCCTGTCTGGTCTCGCAGGTTCAGAGTTACTTTCCTCTCTGGACTCGAGCGTAAGCCGGACCAAATAGTGGACGCGATTCCATGGCGACTGAGCAACCTCCAGATCGATCACAAACGGGTTGTTTTTCACCGTCCCAAGCTCACCCATCCCTGAGTAGTCAAAGGCATTCACTAAACCAGTGATTGTTATCTCTGAGATCTCAACCTCCTTGGCCCTCCCCATTTGCCTGCGGAGATCACCGAGGTCATTTGTTTCCACGTGCAACGGTATGCGAGAAAATTGGAAATCAATCGTTGATTGATAATCAGATACTGCGGCGATCGAGCGATCACTCTTCAGAAGCACACGCGGTTGCTTCTTTTTAGTAGGAGCCTCATTCGCAGCACGGGATGGCATCTCCGCAAAGGCCGACTCGAGCGATATCTCAGGCTTGGAGTTATTGAAAGCGTAGCGCGCGCTCGACGCCTTTGGCGCGGCTGAAATCACACTCGGTGGCTCCATCGCCCCTGCGGCATCACTGTCCATCACATCAGCAAGGCCCGTTGCGACTTCGTTGCTAACTAAGTAGAGTTGCTCCTGAAAGACAGCGCTCTCAACCGCGATGTCTTTAGCGATCTCTTCTGCGAGTGGAACCGATTCATTGTAATCGCCCTTCTTCGTTGTTGTCAGCGGCACATACATCGCTTGATCACGATCTCCGCCTGAAAAGTCGACGACGGACTGCAATGTAATGAGACCTGCCAACACGACTGCAGCAGCGCTGGCTGCAGCGACGGCCGCATAGCGATTTTTCACCGAAGTGTTGATTCTCGGAATTTCGTGCCGAAACCTCGAAACCCTCCCTGCTCTGGCCCGCGCAGAAAGTTTGCGAGGAGCCCGCTCCGGCTGAACAGGGGCTTCGTCTTCGATCTCGTTGATGACGGATTCTTCGGCAAAGGCACGCCCTAGTATGCTCGATACCTGGCGAAGCTTTGTAAGGGCGGCGTTGAGCTGGTCATCCGCTGCTAGTTCTTCCTCAAACAAGGCGCGCGCTTCCGGCTCCATTTCATCAAAAAGGTAAGCGGAGAGCCTTGGGTCATCGGAAGGATTATTAAATGAGTCAGACATGTCGTTAAATATCCATGACGTGTGATAGGCGGGCGCGAAGATTGATCATCGCGGCGTGAAGATGAACGCCGACTGCATTCACCGTTTTCCCCGTTACTTCGGCGATCTCCTTGTAGCTCATCTGAGACTGAAACTTAAGTCGAAGAACCTCTGCCTGAAGGGGCGTCAATTCAGCAAAGGCTTCCCAAACATGGGCGGTCGTGTCTTCGATCTCTGCTTCGCGGCGAGGATCTTGGGCATTCATGTCTCGCCGTGGCGAAAGTGTTTCATGATCCATCAAAACGACCCGTTTTTGTTTACGTTGAGCATCGATAACGCGTGATCGGCAGACACGAAAAAGCCACGGCCGGAGGCAATGATTGATTCTTTCTGGACGCTCCTTGTTTAGGCGGAGAAAGGTTTCTTGGACGGCGTCTTCTGCCCCTGCAGAATCCTGGCAAAGACTGTACGCATAGCGGATTAAATCGCGCCGATGGCGCTCGTCGGCTGAGGTAATCCAATCCTTCTGATTGTCACAGGAGGCAGGATTCATCGGAGCTGATTGGAGATCGAGCGAGGATTCATGCTCCGGATCTACGTCTGAGTCAGCCAATATCTTAGGTCTCTTGATGAAGTTATTTGAAAACGGGCTTAAAACGCCTTCCGGCCGCTCAGTGCGCTACGAACGGTCGTTGCATCGGCAAAGGTGATCCCTCCCCCGCTGGGTAAACCAAATCCAATACGAGAAATATCAAGTTCACGGTTCTCGAAGAGGGCGGAATGTAAATAATGGCAGGTCGCCTCTGCTTCGATCTCGTTGGAGAGAGCGAGAATGACCTCAGTAATGGGCTCCGCGTCCAACCGTTCGCCGAGGCTCTGAAGGTTAAGATCTTCAGGACCAACATTATGAATGGGTGATAAGCGTCCATGGAGCACATGGTAGAGACCTCTAAATGCACCCGAACGCTCAATCGCGAGTAAATCGGGGACGCGTTCTACAATACAAACAGTCCCCTGCTCTCGTCCCTCATCGAGGCAAATCGCGCAAGTCGCCTCTTCGGAGAGATTTCCGCAGCGGCTACAGCGGCCCAATTTTTCACCGGCCTTCTGTAGCGCATCAACGAGCTGCTGGAGACTAGCTGGCTCTTCTACGACTAAGTGTAATGCAAGACGCTCAGCAGAACGGTAGCCGAGTCCGGGGAGCTTCTTCAGCAAGTTCTGGAGGTGTTCGAAGGTGGGTGTCACGAAAAGCTCCTTGAGATACTCTTAAAAAAGACCCGGCATCTGCGCCGATTGGGTAATCGCGTTCATCGCTTCTTCACTCTTGGCCTTCGATTGCTCAAGCGCCTCGCGGAAGGCTTCAAGGATAGTCTCTTCAACCATCGCTTTGTCTTCCTTTAGAAACTCTTCATCGATTTCCAAACCGTTCACGGCTTGCTGGAGCGTTACAACGACTTTGACCGCTCCACCACCGCTCGAGACCTCGAGCGTCTGTGTCGCAAGCTCATCCTGCAGCTCCTGCATTTTCTTCTGCATTTTTGCCGCCTGCTTCATCAATTTTCCAACTCCAGCCATGAACCAGTGGATTCCCCAGAGCCGTATTATGTCAAGAGAGTGCTATCTTTTCTTTCTGCGCCGAAAAGCAATTGCTCAATGCCCGCTCATCATCCAAGGTTGTTCACTGTTTTCTGTCCTCTGTCTAATCTCATCGTCTAAGAACCATTTTCTTATGATCACCTGCATGCCTGTCTCTGGCTCCTTTAAAAATTCACTCGAGCGCCCCTCCGTCCGCTCAAAAACCTTCTCTCTCGGTCAATGATTGAAACCGATTCAATCCCATACAATCGCGAACTTCTTTCGATTCTCTCAGAGTGCCAGCGGTCGATTTCTGTGCTTCAGACTACACTCGAACCCAAAGGGGTCACGCTAAGCTGCGAAATTGAGCCCGAACTGTATGTACGTGCAGACCGCGAAATGTTCGATGCGGTGGTCAGAAATCCCGTGAGTAATGCGGTTAAGTTTACCCCTGCAGGCGGCACGATTATCTTGAAAGCAAGGCGGGAGCATTCAGGCATTCGAATGTCGATTCAGGATACGGGAATCGGCATGAGTGAGCAGTCCAGGCGCAAGCTTTTCTCCGATGATCTCTCGGTATCTTTTGCACCCAACGGAGAGACAGACAATGCCCGTGGTTTTCAACTTGTCCGCAAATTCGTCAAAATCCAAGAAGGGCGGATTGAAGTCTGCTCCACCCTAGGCTGCGGTACGATCGTCAGTTTCAGTCTACCGAGTGGGTAGCTCAAAAGTGCGCTTCCTAAGGCCCTCTGTCGATAATAGAGCGCCCAGCAAAAAGAGCCTGGATTGTAGACTACAGCTTGGTAGATGCAATCTTAACGAGCTCGACAAACGGCTTCGAAAAAAGCGAAGCGCCACCTATAAGTCCGCCATCGATGTCAGGCTGATCGAGCAAGTCGCTCGCATTGTTCGGCTTCATCGATCCGCCGTAGAGGATGCGAATCTTGCCTGCAACCGTTGCGTTGAAGCGCTTCTTGAGCCAGTCACGGATCATCTTGTGGACGTCTTGTGCCATCTCTGGAGTGGCTGTCTTACCAGTGCCGATAGCCCAAACGGGTTCGTAAGCGATCACGAGATGATCAGCCATTTCCTCTGTGACATTGAGGAGGCCACCTTTGAGCTGATTTTGAACGACAGCGGTCGTTTCATCGGCGTCTCGTTGTTCGAGTGTCTCACCAACGCACAAGATCGGCTTCAGGTTGCTTTCCAAGGCTGCGAGCGTCTTCTCATTAATGAAGGCGTCGCTCTCATTGAAATACTCACGGCGTTCACTGTGACCCAAGATGACAAAGTTGCAGAAGAGCGAACGGAGCATGACCGGCGAGATTTCACCTGTATAGGCGCCTTCCGACTTCGGATGCATGTTTTGCGCCCCGAGTTGAACATTTGAATCTTCTAGCTCCTTTGCTGCGGTTTCTAACGCAGTGAACGGAGGGCAGATGCAAACCCCTACTTCGGTTTCTTGGCCGACAGCTAAGTTGATTTCACGAACAAGATCGGAGGCCTCAGAGGCTGTCTTATTCAATTTCCAGTTACCTGCGATCAGGTATTTGCGAGTGTTTTTCGACATGTAAACTTGGATTTAGCGTATGCAGACTGTGTATTACGAAGGCTAGTTCTGGGCTACTTCTGGTCAAGTGCAACAACGCCTGGAAGTGCCTTACCCTCGAGAAACTCAAGACTGGCGCCGCCCCCTGTGCTCATGAAGCTGACTTTGTCAGAATATCCGCTCATCTTGATCGCTTTAACGGAGTCGCCTCCACCGATGATGGAGACAGCGTCGGATGCAGCAATCGCCTCTGCCACAGCATAACTGCCCTTCGCACTCTCTGGAATCTCGAAGACTCCCATCGGACCATTCCAAAGGACGGTCTTAGCAGAGCGAACGATGTCAGCGTAGAGTGCCGCTGTTTTCGGTCCGATATCAACGCCTTCCCATCCGTCGTCGATATCACCTTCGACGATCTTTGTCTCGCCGAGTGTTTTACCGCCGAAATCGAGGGCATTCGCCACCAAGGTGTCCTGAGGGAGAATAAATTCGACCCCCTTCGCCGCTGCCTTTTCTAGAGCGGATTTCGCGATGTCGACTTTATCAGGCTCACTGAGGCTATTGCCAACCGTCTTACCCTGCGCGAGAGCAAAGGTGTAGGCCATCGCTCCACCAATGAGGATTTTGTCAGCCTTTTCTAGAAGCGCATCAATCACCGTGATCTTGTCGCTAACTTTCGCTCCACCCAAAATCACAACGAACGGGCGCTCAGGTGCTGCCGTTTTATCACCAAGGAAAGCAAGTTCGAGACCAATGAGGTAACCGCAAACCGACGGACTGAGGAATTTTGTAACTCCTGCAGTTGAAGCATGTGCGCGGTGCGCGGTTCCAAAGGCTTCATTCACAAAGACGTCTGCGTTGGCAGCGAGTTGCTTTGCGAATTCGGGATCGTTCTTCTCCTCACCTGGATAATAGCGGACGTTCTCGAGCAAAATAATATCGCCTTCACTCATCGCATCAACGGCAGACTTAACAACTGGGCCGACGCAATCTGGAACAAATGTAATTGCCTGACTGAGCTTCTCGCTCAAGTCAGCAGCGATCGGAGAAAGAGAAAACTTCGGGTTCTTCTCGCCTTTAGGTCGGCCGAGGTGGGAGCAAAGGATGACCTTGGCACCGTTTTCGGACAGATAGCGAATAGTCGGGAGCGCAGCGACGATACGGGAATCATCGGTGATCATCGTATCATCGAGAGGGACATTAAAGTCGACGCGAACGAGCACGCGCTTCCCTTTAATTTCAATGTCTTCAATAGTCTTGGTAGCCATGGGTTGTCCTTACTTTGTTAATACAAAGGATTAAAAATGAAAAAGGCCGCCCCGTGAGCACAAAGAGTCTCTTCGGGGCGGCCAGAAAACTGGTTAAATCAGAACTAGAGTGATACGACCTTCTTGAGGAGGTCGACAACACGGTTTGAATAGCCCCATTCGTTGTCATACCAGCTGACAAGTTTGAAGAAGGTGCTGTTCAAGCCCATGCCACTGTCAGCATCAAAGATGGAGGAAGATGAGCTGTGGATGAAGTCACTCGAAACAACTTCGTCTGAAGTGTATTCCAAGATGCCCTTGAGGTCGCCTTCAGAGGCTTCCTTCATCTTGGCACAGATTTCTTCGTAGCTCGTTTCCTTCTCAGTCTTAACTGTCAGGTCAACAGCCGAAACAGTCGGAGTTGGAACACGGAAAGCCATACCAGTGAGCTTACCCTTAACCTCAGGGAGAACGAGACCCACGGCCTTCGCAGCGCCTGTCGTCGAAGGGATGATGTTGATCCCTGCTGCGCGGCCGCCTTTCCAGTCCTTCTTCGAAGCACCATCGTTGGTCTTTTGAGTCGCGGTGTAAGCGTGGACCGTAGTCATCAAGCCTTCCTTGATACCGAAGTTTTCAAGGATCACTTTGGTGATGGGTGCCAAGCAGTTGGTCGTGCAAGAAGCGTTCGAGATGAGGGTGTCCTCAGCTGTGAGCTCGCCGTCGTTGACGCCCATAACAACAGTCTTAACCCCATCGCCTTTACCTGGCGCTGAGAGAATGACCTTCTTAGCGCCGGCATCGATGTGTCCCTGTGCCTTGCTATCTTGAACAAAAAGTCCTGTAGATTCGATCACGATATCTACGCCGAGTTCACCCCAAGGCATTGCAGCTGGGCCTTCGCGAACCGCGAGGCACTTAATCGTCTGACCGTTGACGATGAGAAGATCATCTTCTGCAACATCCGGTGAGGACTTTTTGCTTTCAACTGTACCAGTGAAACGGCCCTGGACCGAGTCGTATTTCAGGAGGTAAGCGAGGTGGGCTGCCCCAACGAGGTCATTGATTGCTACCACTTCAAATGTCTCACCGAGCAATCCTTGCTCAACGAGTGCACGGAAGACGAGGCGGCCGATCCGGCCAAAGCCGTTAATTGCGATTTTCGTAGCCATATTCGTATGTCTGTTTCTTGTGTACTATAGATGAATCGACTCCATTGCGGAGATCGATGGTGAAAGGAAATGGCGGATTCTAATTGTTGATCAAGCTATCATTCGTTTCTATGCGATAATAATTCCTAATAATCATTCATCATTAGGATTGCTTGTCAGAAATCCAGAGACCGCAAGTCAGCCCAGGAAGCTCAATCCAACCTTTTGATTGATAGAAAGCGGCGGACGCCAGCCCACACGTAACGAAGCGCTCATGATCGGCCCATTGCTTAAACCCTGTGAGGTCAAACGCCCCCATCTCGAACCGTTGCTTATTAAAGTCTGGGTTCACCGCGAAGAGCAATTGCTCGGAGCCTAAACTCTGGTCAGCATTGATCAACAGGGCGAGGGCGCCGTCAGAGGACCACGTCTCATAGAAGCCCTCCTTCGGATGTGACGCCAAGCAGAGTAAACGTTTTCCGAGCTCTGTTTGGCGAAATAGAATCCATTCACGGCAGTAGGCGTGGGTTGAGGAGAAGAACCGTTGGCGCGAATACGGCAGTTTGTTCGTCTCTCCGTCGAGATAGCTATTGTTCTTTCCTCCCTTGGAATAGAGGAAGTCCATCCCGCCATGAAGCATCGGAATACCCGAGGAGCAAAGAAGGATAGCGAAAGCGAGGTGGCTTCGACGGCGATCATTCAGCGTCGGATGAGTTCCATCATGGTTCTCGTTCTCAGTAATCTTGTCGATCCAGACCCGGTCATCATGAGAACAGAGGTAATTCACCGTCTGAGCTGGGAAGGCCGCCAGATTTTCTGCCGAGCCACACATGAAATAGCTGAGGCCATCAGTGTTCCCCTCGCCTTTGACATACTTCTTCACGAATTCACGGAAGCCATCATTCCAAGCCGAGACACCGGTCTCCATCATCCGCGCCCCTAGGTGAGAACGAAAACTCCACGGTTCAGCGGTGAGGAATGCGGTTGGCTTTACGCGCTTAACGGCGTGTTCAACGTGCCGCAGGCAATCGATGCCTAAGAGCTCACCCAGATCAAAGCGGAAGCCATCCACATCGTAGGCTTCGATAAAGTGCTGCAAGCTATCTGCCATTAAGCGCCGGGCCATCGGCGTATCTGGATCGATCGTGTTACCACAACCACTGTAGTTCATATACTCGCCATCCGGACTGAGCATAAAGTAGTAGTCTTTATCAATATACTGAAGGTAATTCGGATTTCCGTAGTGATTATAGACTACATCAAGAATCACCGCTAGGCCGACCTCGTGAAACGCTTCAACAAGTGCCCGAAACTCCTCAACCTGTGTCGCTTTGGTTGAGTCTTCACTGTATTGACTAGCGGGTGAAAAATAATTCACCGGCATATAGCCCCAACCATAATCCTCTTGGTTTACCGTGTCGAACTCATGCATCGGCTGAAGCTCGACCGCATTGACTCCTAATTCACGAAGATAGCAGGTCTCCTTTTTCAGCCACGCGATAAGACCTCGGTAGCCAAGACGCGCGTCTTCCGATAAATCAATCGGGGCATGCCCAAGGAGATCTCTCAAATGGACCTCCACGACGACGAGTTCGTGCCACGGTGGTGGCTCAAAAGGCTTCTTAACTTTGGGGAATCTCTTATCGTCGAGCACTATCCCTGGGCCCAATGGACCCACGCAGGCCTTGGCGTATGGATCTAGGACCTTGAAAGAACTGTCGAAGTGCCCAAAGCCGTCCTGCTCTGCTCCATCAATACTGAAGTAGTAATAGTGCCCATCACGGTTACCAGACACGCTCAATTCCCAGACAAGTCCATCTTGCGTGTGAAGTGGCTGCGCGACCGTATTCTTGCTCTCTAAGTCTTTGAAGAGGTGTAGCTCAACCTTCTGTGCTCGAGGGGCAAAGAGACGAAAGGTGGTGCGGTCTTTTTTGACCGTTGCGCCTAGAGGCAAATCACTTCGCAGCTTCTTGAGGAAAACTCCGGGCTGCATCGACGTGCTCTCAGAGTAGTCTTTGCTCTTATAGACTAGTTGAGTAACGGCACTTTGCGCGAGCGGTTCGGGCGTTCTAAAATAGAAGCGGTGACGTCCGGTGCGATGTGGTAGGATGCGATAATTTCGATTGCCCGCCGAATCGACGATCACATTGCTCGCATCAGCCGGGACCTCGAGCCAAACACCCGAGTGAGTTGCGAACTTGAAAACGGGCGGCTTGCTCCAATCGAGCTCAGCTTTGCTCAAATCTAGGACGTAGTATTTTTCACCTCGTAGCACGCGCGCACGGAGTCGCCACTTCGAGTCGCCGATGGCCTCACTCCATCCGTTAAAGCCTCCTACGACATAGACCTTTTCTTTTTTTAAGTCTAACCATGGAAAGCGATCACCGCGGAGAAGAAAGTGTAACTTTCCTCGGTCGACATAATACCCGCTATGATTTGCAAAGTCACTCAGCGGCGAGCGATACAAACTCAGCAGGGGTAGTTGTTTTTCACCCCAATAGAGACGCGGTCGATGGCCCGATGGCCAATCGTGACGAAAGTTGACCACACCCTCCGTGAGCGAAATCCAAGATGCAGAGAGAAGGAACGGCGGTTTTAATTGTTTAGACAGAGCAGACACCTCGACTTGCTTTCTACCGGACATAAGGAACGATGGAAGGACAAAGCGTCATGACAGCAAATAAGATACTCGTCGCCCTCTCTGGTGGAGTCGATAGCGCCGTTGCCGCGCTCCTCCTGAAGGATGCAGGCTACGACCTTGGCTGTGCCTACATGAAGAACTGGATCAACGAAGAAGACATCTTCGGAAACTGCCCATGGCAGCAAGACATCGAGGACGGTCGGGCCGTTGCAAATCATCTAGGGTTGGATTTTGAAGTCATCAATTTCATGCAGGATTACCGAGATCGCGTCGTGAGCTACCTCGTCGATGGCTACAAAAAGGGGCTCACACCAAACCCAGACGTCATGTGTAATCGCGAAATGAAATTTGGGGTTCTGCTAGATTGGGCGCTCGAAAACGGTTTTGATGGCGTCGCGACCGGACACTACTGCCGTAGCTCTGTTGTGAATGGCGAAAAATCACTCCTCGAGGGTGTAGATAAAAACAAAGACCAAAGCTATTTCCTCTCCCTCATCACCCCTGGACAGCTGGATCGGGCTCATTTTCCCATTGGGCACCTTACAAAACCCGAAGTGCGGGCTCTCGCCGCGGACCGGGGCCTCCCCAACGCGGGTAAAAAAGACAGCCAAGGCATTTGCTTCATCGGTGAGGTGAAAATCAACGATTTCCTCGAGAAGTTCATCTCTGACCAGCCCGGCGACATCGTCCACCTCGATGGCCGCGTTCTCGGTCAACATAAAGGCCTCCACCGCTATACGCTCGGACAGCGCCGCGGCATTGGTGTTCCCTCCAACTCAGACAACGAGTTCTACGTCGTCGTGGCGAAGGATCTTGAAGCTAATCAGCTGGTCATCGCCTTTGAAAGCAGTCAGCCGGATGCTATCTGGCATCAGCGTGTCGAACTGCACAATATTAGTTGGCTCACGGCTAAGCCGCCGATCGAAAGCACGCATCTATTTGCGAAAGTGCGCTATCGAGACCCCTCTGTTCCGATGAGGTTTATTCCGGAGGGTCCAAACAGCGCTACGATCGAATTTGAGGAGCCGCAGCGTGCACTCGCGATCGGCCAAGTCTGCGCCCTCTACGATGGACCTAAGCTCCTAGGGGGCGGTGTTTACGTATAATCGATTTCCCCTTAAGAAATCGTCCCAATCGAACGTTGCTATAGAGTTACGCGTCACACATCATAATACCATGCGACATCTGCTTACCCTCTGTTTATTAACCTCCATCGTCATTGGGCAGCAAATCCTTCGTGTCGTCCCAGATGGCACAAAGCTTGCGAACGGACTAGTGGCACCGATTCACCTCGTTGAATACACCGCTCCACAGATTGAAGACCCAGGCAACCCTAGAGACGCTGGCAAAGGGCAAGCCCATCTCCGACTGAAGGATGCCAACGGCACGAGCCTTAGTCTCTATGTCAAGCGTGACCCGGACACTGATTTAGATGGAACCAAAACGCCGATGATCCAGCTCTTTCTGAGTCGCCCTGGCGGGGCTACCGGTGCGAGCGAAGTTGAGGAAAAGTCCAAAGCCGAAAGGACCTATTTGCTGACGCTGCGTTCTGCAGACGAAAATTACGCTCCAGGTTGGACCCAGAATTGGAGCATCCAGAATCACAAAGCCTTAAAGCAGATCATCGCCGACTTATACGCTCGGAACCCATAGCCCTTCCTTAATCGGCATCGCCGACCGTCACCGCGAGCACCTCGGACAAAGTCGTCCAGCCCGCCAAAACCTTTCGCAATCCGTCCTCGCGCAGAGTTCGCATTCCTTGGTCGCGCGCCTGTTGGCGTAACTCGAGAAGCGACGCGTTCTCGTAGATGAGCCCTTCAAGCGCTTCATCGATCTTGAAATAACTCGTAGATCCCTCGACGTCCTCGATAGCCAGTTCCGCCACAATGAGCGCAACCCCTACCCCGCGCCAAGGCTTGGTCCCCACCGATCGACTCAGCAAAGCCCAACGCCTTCAATTCCAACGCTTCGGGCGTATAGGATTCTCTACATTCTGGGCAAATCAGTCTTATCAAGCGCTGGGCCATTACCGCTCGCAACGCCGTTGAGACCAGAAATGACTTAGCTCCCAGATCAATAAGACGCGAAACTGCGCTAGGTGCATCGTTTGTGTGCAACGTGCTGAAAACAAGGACGGGGTTGATCTCAACCGGGACTACGGCACGAGTCCTCAAACTACCGAAGTGCGTAACCATCTCAAATGGCTTGGGGAGCAAACATTTACTGCGGCCGCGTGCATGCACGAAGACTATGAAACCGAAGGGGCCTATCTCTTTGAACTGAAGCCAGGTGAATCCTTGTCAAATGCGCAGCGATTTTTGGAGGCGATGCAACCCTTCACCGGTATCGAAAAACGCCAAGAAATTGATGAAATGCCTAATGATAATGGACTCATGTTGCCATCCAGGGATGAGCTAGACAAAGACCGCGACGATCTACCCGAGGCTCTAAAGCTCTACTTCGATCACGCGCCATGGTGTTACACTCTTGAGACACCGTCCCAGAAATCCATTACAAATCGGATTTCTGCTCAGGTGGCTGCCGTCGACGCCTTGAGCCAGATCGCGCTGGAGGGCGGCTTTCGTCCCCTTTGATTGATTCCCAGAGCTCAACCATATCCGGTGGCAATGGAGCACTCCAGTGAAAGTCTCCTTCAGGTGTTTCAAACACGAGGTCGCCGGCGTGCAATGCCTGTCGTTTTATTGGCAAGGCTTGTTCGTGTTTTTCTGTCCATCCATTCGTAACAAAATCCAAATACAAGAGTGGATCTGGTCCATACAGCTTATCACCCGAAATCGGATGCCCAAGCCATTGCGCATGCACACGTATCTGGTGCTTTCGCCCCGTATGTGGGACAACCTCGACGAGCGTATAGTCTCCTTTAAACTTCAGTGGTATGAAACTCGTCTGCGCCTTTTGAGAGTCTACTTGTGAGTTCACGCATTGTTTAACGACAACTTCCGAATCAACATCGGGCCCGATTGCCTGACTGACCTCGACCCTTGATTCCATTCGCCCATGGACGATCGCGGTGTAGCGCTTTTGAACACGACGCTGACTCAGCGCAGTCTGTAACCGACTAGCCATCGCCCGATGACGGGCAAGTATCACAAGTCCACTCGTTTCGCGATCAAGTCGACTCACGAGGTGGACCCTCTCTAGGCCGAGAACTTCACGAGCAGCCCCAACTAAACTAGAAAACGGACCTCGCTTCGAAGGATGGCAGACAACCCAGCCTGGTTTACTCAGCACCACGGCGTCATCGGTATCTTCAATTATCCAACTTCTCAGCTGACGTTCGGTGACATCCAGGGGCTCTGCTCCAAAGCCATCAGGTTCTTCTTCAGGCGCCAAGTTGTGCCCTCGTTTTAGCCTCAAGACGAAATCGCTGCATGAGCTTACGAGCGATCCGAGCAATGAATGCCTTTGAAAAGAAATGCGTCATGAATGCCATCAACTTGTTCCTGCCCCCAGTGACGACGAGTGACTTTCCTTTGTGAAGTGCTTTGTAGGCTTCGAGTGCCACCTCTTCCGGAAGTTGCCCACGCACAACATCGGGCGACTCATCGAAGCCAGCACGGCGAAAGAACGAGCTTTTCGTTGGCCCTGGGCAGACGGCTAGCGTTCTTACTCCAGTACCCCGTAGTTCCTCATTCAGCGCCAAGCTCCAATGCATGACAAAGGCCTTCGCCGCCCCATAAGTGGCGAGATACGGTGTCGGTTGGAATCCAGCAACTGACGAAATCGTCATAATCCAGCCCCCACGCTTTTTAATCGATGGGAGGAGGCGCTGAGTCAGATCCACAACCGCAAGAGCATTCACGTGTACCATGCCGACTTCATCCTGCCCGGCGCTAGCGAACTGGCCATGATTTCCAAAGCCAGAGTTGTTGATGAGCAAGATTGGGCCCTCGTCTGACGCCTCAATGCGTTTCTCAACCGCGACCGCAGCTGCAGCCAAAGATTCGGGATCAGAAAGATCCGTTGGAATATGCTCTACCGTAAAGGATTCGGCAAAAATATGCGGTTTTGTTCGAGAAAGGTTGATTATAGACGATTTACTCCTTAGCTTGGCTAAAGTGTTAATGAGTTCTGCGCCTATACCCGATGAGCCTCCTGTAATGATTACAGTTTTAAAGCTCAGTATAGTTTCACTCCAAGGCATAAGGGGCATCTTCCGCCTCATATCTGCGGACGCAACCTTTGGCCGCCTGTGGAACGCATTATGCCATCCATGAGCGATAGCGAAGGTCATTCACTTCCGACCTCCCTTAAGATTTCTCAACAGGTCGGCTACCTCGCTTACGCTTGAGGCAATAGCTGATCTATCAACAAAAAGTCCAATAAAAGCAGCGATATATGAAAGACAATAGAGACGACATCATCCTATCAGGAACACACCTCGAACTCACTGACTCTCTTAAACACATCGTGCACGAAAAGATGCATAAGTTGTTTAGCCACGAAACTGAAATCGTCCGCCTTCGAATAGATCTCAGTGATCAAAATCCGAAAAGAAGCGAAGCCCAGTTTACAGCAAAGGGGCATATCGAAATCCGGGGACCAGCTCTCGTCGCAACCGTGACGACGGAGGACCTCTACAAGTCGATTGATGTTCTAGAAAATAAGCTAGATCGCATGCTTCGTCGCCGGTCTCGTCTGAGAGTCGTCAAACGGAAGCAGACTCATGCGGTAGAAATTCCGTCTAATTTGCCGAAAGTATCCGCATCAGCCTAAAATTTACTTAGTCCAGTGTTTAGCTCTCGAGAAGAGTCACCGGTTTCCGGTGGCTCTTTTTTTTTATACCCAAAGGCTATGAGCTATGATGTGGAAGCGAACGAGAGCACTCCCATATTGGCTAGGTGCTTATTCTTGGCTGCTAGCTGGCGAATTAGGCACGAACTCCAAAACGGATCCGTTGATGCAAAATCTCTTGTCGGTCGGCGTGCTATGCCCTTCGCCCTCAAAAAGGTGACCCAAATGGCCATCACACTGAGCGCACACGACCTCCACCCTGCGCATGCCGAGGCTAGTATCCACGTTCATTCGCACACTCTCAATTTTTGCGGGGTCATAAAACGAGGGCCATCCGCAGTGGCTATCAAACTTATGCTCGGATGAGAAAAGGTGGGTTCCACACCCAGCGCAGTAGTACTCGCCATCAGACTGTGACTTGAACTGCTTATACACCTCACCATTCGGGCGCTCAGTCCCTGCACCACACAAAATGCGATGCTGCTCTGGGGACAATTTCTCCTTCCAGTCTTCCGAAGTCAGGGCGTCTGGATCCTCAACAATTTCTGGGGATGCTGCTAATTCTTTCATAGGCTTAGAATTTGGATCTTTGGCTTCATCAGAAGCAAAACTGACGAGCGTGAAATAGGAAGTGATAGCTACGGCTAGTAGAGCAAGGACGGGCTTAGAACTCATTTTGTGCTTCATCGGTGGATATCATTAGTGGTCTCGGGTAGCAACGGTGTCATCTCCGTTTTTGAAATGAACAGGCAGTAACTGCTTGATGCGGTCACTGCCTGAAAAATTCCCTGGAATAGAAGCAAGGTGCCGTCAGATGCGGCGCTTCATTATCATCTAGGGCGCTATCAATGCGGCAAAAGCAGAAAGCAGAGGGCCATAATGATCGTCGGAATGGCGGCACCGATAAGAAGACCCAGAGGGGAGACACCGCTCGTCCCAAAGTGTTTTTGCAGAATGGACTGTCCAGCAGGGTTTGGTGCATTCGCGATGACAGTTAAGCCACCGCCCACAACAGCACCGGAGACAACCGAATACTGGAGCTGACGGGCCAGCGCTGGATCCAATGCGTTGAGGTGATCAAAGGCGGGCACAAGTGAGGCCAGATACGTGATAGCGGCATTGTCGTTAACCGCTGTCAGTAGCGTCGCTCCAACGAAGAGCGGGAGTTGACCCAAACTGCTTAGAACCGGAGCAATCCACCAGCCTTGGAGTCCGCCATGGGTCACTAATCCTGCGAGGAAGAATCCGACCAATATCGGACCCTTTAGACTGACCTTGTCTTGGTGCGTGCTCGTCGCGATGACGAAAGCGATGAAGACAAGGAAGCCACCGATAAAGAGCGCAGGGTGATGGAGCGTAAAGACCGTCCAACCCATGAAGCACATGATTACCAAAGTTACCCATGCTGGCACGGGCTCATCGTCTTCTAAAGAAGCGCCCTCGCCTGCTTTAGCCTTCTCAGCGAGCTTCTTAAACTCCGACTTAAAGGCAAGGAAGTAGACCGACGTCGCGATCACAATCCCGGCCATAGCCTTCAGACCGAAATGCATAAACATATAGACGATATCGTACTCAAACTTTCCAGCCACCATCAGGACGGGTGGAGCCGCAAAGTGTGTCAGCGTTCCGCCGACCGAGATATTTACGAAGAGCAGACCAAGCGTCGCATACTTGAACTTCGCCGGAGGATCATAGCGGTAGAACTGCTGAGCCAATAGCAGTGCAGCGATTGTCATCGCAGCTGGTTCAGTAATGAATGACCCCAAAAGCGGGGCTATGATGAGGATGGAAAGACACCAGGCAGCGGGAGAACGACCTCCAATACCAGCGACGCCGCCAAGGACAATCTCAGCAAACTTCAAAATCGGCCGGGTCGAAGCCATCGCCATGATCACGACAACAAACATTGGCTCAGTGTAGTTCACCGAATTATCGAAGTAATTGGTTACGGTGCCCCAATCGTAGGTGAAGAGCATTGCGAGGATCAGCGGCAGACACCAAATCCCAAAAATTGCCTCAATTTCTCCTAGGAAGTGAACCACGGTCGCCTTAAATGAGGTGTGATGTTGAGCCGCCTTCTCCGGCTTCCCCTCCGGAAGGTATTTCGCTTTCATCGCCTCGGCATGATCATGCTCCATCTTGTGCGAGAGATTGCGGAGTGGCCCTGAGACAAAAGTGTGTAAGATCGCCAATCCGAAGATAATCGCCGCGATCAGATTAAAGGGATCCGCCTCTATCCGGTGCGCGAGTTTCGCACCTAAACTGTCGATTCCATGGGCTATCTCTTCAGCATCGTAATCAATGATCGAGTGCGGAAGTTTCACACTATCTGACTCACCACCGTGACCACCCCCTGCCGCAAAGGCGGAGGTCGTGAGAAGGCCGAGCGCCAAGAATAGGTATAGAAATGAGCGTAGTTGAAGAGTCATAGGGGGAATACGGAGTGAGAAGAGGTAGTTTCAAACGCTCCAACCTGCCTAGCAAGTGACAATGGCACTACGGAGACAAAAAAAAAGGCCCGGATGCTAGATCCGGGCCTTCTACTTAAAAATTATTTCGCGAACTGAATTTAGCGGCGACGGAATTTCGTTTGGAATTTCTCAACGCGTCCTGCGGCATCAACGAAGCGCTTCTCACCTGTGTAAGCAGGGTGTGAGTCCATCGTGACGTCACGAACGACAACAAAATACTCCGTCCCATCGATCTCTTCTTTGCGATCTGACTTCATCGCAGCCATCGTGAGGAAGTTTTTACTAGAGGAAACGTCGCGGAAACAGACCGGATTCAGTTTTGGGTGTAGATCACTCTTCATCTTATATATCCCTTAATTAGGTAGTTTCAATGAGCCTCAACCTTGGCGGGCTTTGAAACGTGGGTTTGTTTTGCAGATTACATAGACGCGGCCTTTGCGGCGCACGACTTGGCAATCAGGGTGACGATTTTTCAACGACTTAAGGGATGCTGCGACTTTCATGGTCTGGGTTTTTGGGAAATCGGTTAAAACGCCGAATCGAAAGCTCTCTGTCAATGGTTTAGCACATAAAATGCGCGTTTCAAGGGACTTTTTCTTCCTAAGCCTTTACTTGGCCGCCTGTTTCTTACTCCAACTATCTTTCAGCGAGACCGTTCGATTCAAAATAATGCGCTCATCCGTGCTCTGCCCATCGAGGGCAAAGTAGCCTTTTCGCTCGAATTGAATGGGGGCTCCCGCCTCAGTTTTATCGATCGCCGGTTCACCAAAAGCCTGCACCGTTTTAAGGCTATCTGGGTTCAGGTTTTTAAGAAATGAACCGCCCTCGCCTGTATCCTCAGGATCCGTCGTTGAGAACAGCTTCTCATAGAGACGCACTTCGACCGGTCTATTCTCAGTCGCTGACACCCAATGGATCGTGCCCTTCACTCTGCGATTATCCGGCGTCGAAGCGCCGCGGCTCTCGGGATCAAATTCAGCATGGAGTTCAGTGACCGTGCCCTCTGCATCTTTCACCACATCTGTGCACGTGATGTAGCACGCATAGCGTAGGCGCACTTCCCTACCCGGCCCAAGGCGGAAAAATTTCTTCGGCGGATCCTCCATGAAATCAGCTCGGTCGATATAGATTTCACGCGTCAATGGCACATCACGCGTCCCCCGACTCTCATCGGCTGGATGGTTTGGACCTGGATACCACTCCGTTTCGCCTTCTGTGAAGTTCTTGATGACAACTTTTAGCGGATCCAGCACGACCATTCGGCGATCTGCCGAGGTCTCGAGGTCTTGCCGAACGCAGAACTCGAGGAGTTCGTATTCAGTCGTGCCTGGAAACTTAGTCACTCCCGTTCGTTCTAGAAACGCATGAATGGCAGAAGGACGGAAACCACGTCGACGCATGCCACGCAAAGTTGGCATTCTCGGGTCGTCCCAACCATCAACGTGACCTTCTTCAACAAGTTGCCGCAGCTTCCGCTTTGAAGTCACGGTGTAAGGCAGGCTCAGCCGTGCGAACTCAATTTGTCGGCTCGGGAAGATTTCCAGTTTCTCGATGAGCCAGTCATAGAGCGGCCGGTGGTCTTCGAACTCCAAAGAACACAGTGAATGAGTAATTCCCTCAATCGAATCGCTCTGACCGTGGGCAAAATCATAAGTTGGATAGATCGGCCAGTCGTCTCCAGTGCGATCATGGTGAACCCGTTTTACCCGGTAGAGCACAGGATCGCGCATATTTAGGTTCGGGCTCGCCATATCGATCTTTGCCCGCAGCACCTTTTCGCCGTTTTCAAACTCACCTGCTCTCATCCGCGCTAAGAGATCGAGATTTTCCTCTGATGAACGCGAGCGGTATGGGCTGTCCTGACCAGCATCGGTCAATGACCCACGCGTGTGGCTCATTTCCTCGCCACTCTGATCATCGACGTAGGCGAGACCTTTGCGAACCAGATCCTGCGCGAAGCCGTAGAGCTTTCCGAAATGGTCCGAAGCGTAGCAATAGTGGTCCCAGTCGTATCCGAGCCAGCGCATGTCTTCTTGGATCGCCTCGACGAACTCCGCATCTTCCTTGTCCGGATTGGTATCATCCATCCGTAGATTCATTTTTCCGCCAAAAGCTTTCGCCATTTCGAAGCTGATCGAAATCGCCTTGGCATGCCCGATGTGCAAATAGCCATTCGGCTCCGGAGGAAAACGAGTGAGGATGTTTTCGCTGCGCCCCGATGCGAGGTCTTCAGTGATCGCCTGTGCGATAAAGTGGTTGGGTGTGTTCTCTTCCATTAATATTGGGACAAAAGACTATTGAGACGCCTCGCGCTCAGCGAAGAAAGAGAAAACGCGACGCTCATTGATGAAATTCTATACACTGTCTGCCTCATCTTTCGCACAGAACGCCTTCGACCGAGATAGGACACGCTCACGCCCCATCACCTCAAGCATGGGAAGAAAGTCAGGACCTGAGCTCACGCCACTGAGCGCAAAACGCAGCGACGGCCACCATTGAAAGGGTTTCTCTTGGCCATGAGCCTGAGCAAGCGCAGCAAAGGCACTGTCGAGGTGTTCGACGTTCCAATCCAAGTCCCTGATAGCCTCAAGGTACGGAAGCGCTTCAGCGACACGGGCAGCAGGTTGGCCTTTCTTCGTCAGTTTTGCTTCAACCTTTTCATCCACCTTAAACGCATCGGTGAAAAAGTAGGCTGCAAAGCTAGGTAAGTTCTCGAGTGCATTAACCTTCTCTTGGCAGAGACGGAGAACCTTCTGGATGTAATCCTCCTCGCTGGAGTCATCAACGAGTCCGGCTTCGACAAGGACCGGCGTCGCGTGCCAAGCATACGTCTCCGGTGGCAACGTCTTAAGATGCCCGAAATTTATATGAGCCAACTTCTTTTCATCGAAGCGCGCAGCCCCCTTTTGCACATCGGCGAGGTCGAAGCGCTCGATAATATCGGCGATATCCAGCACTTCCGAATCATCTTTAGGCGACCAACCGAGCAAGCTGATCGCATTTCGAACTCCAGCTGACAAAAAGTGGCGCTTCTGATATTCCTCAATGAGCGCACCTCGATCACGTTTACTCATTTTCCCCTTTCCCATCGACGGGTCCTTTAGAATCAGAGGCAAGTGAGCGAACTTCGGCGGCGTTACCCCAAAAGCATTAAAGAGTTCGATGTGTTTACTTGTGTTACTCAGATGATCTTCACCCCGAACAACGTGAGTGATCTCCATCGTAATATCATCGACGACGTTCACGAAGTGAAAGGTCGGGCTTCCATCGGCACGCATGATAACGAAGTCGCGCTCTTCGTGGCGCTCCACTTTGCCACGAATGAGATCATCAATGACAACGGGCGCGGTCTTAACCTTTTCAACTTCAGCTTCGTGGTAGCTATCGTACTCCGTGTATCGCTCCCCTTCGAGGCGAAACCATTTTGCGCCGTCTTTCTCGTAGACGCGTCCCGCACTCTCGAGTTTCGCAAGCCATTCAAGATAGATAGCGCCTCGCTCGCTTTGCCGGTAGGGAGCAAAAGGGCCGCCAATATCAGGACCTTCATCCCAATTCAGCCCTAGCCAGCGCATACTCTCGTAAATCAGTTCAACAAAAGCTTCATCATTGCGCTCCGCATCAGTGTCTTCGATACGCAGAACGAAATCGCCTTCAAAGTGTTTTGCATAAAGCCAGTTGAAGAGTGCCGTGCGGGCACTCCCAATATGAAAGAAACCCGTTGGACTCGGGGCAAATCGAACACGAACACGATCCATCCGCCTCACGCTGCGGAAGCTGCGCCTTCTGGCAACCCCGCAGACGTGAAGGGAGAAAAATCAGTGACTATTCGACCATAAAGTTTGGATCTCGGCCAATCGTGCCGACGAGTGATTCCCGGAATTCAGCGGACGAGAGACGGGCCAACTCAGCCTCGACTATCTTGCGTTTCGCAGCGAGATCAGGTGTCGAGCGCTCAGTCAAACCGTTGATATATTTCTGTTGTTTCTGCCAGCGAGATACAGCGGCGTTTTGCGCCGCATCGAGCCGAGCCTGATACCAATCGCTGTCGATCATAGTATCACGATCAAAGAGAGCACGCAGCTCAGGACTTTGAAGTGTCATGCCCTCGAAACTTCCATCACGCATGATGTGCAGAAGTGCTTTGAGCGGCGGGCAAGCAAGCTCGATGCTGTTATCCGCAAAGTAATTCTCAGAAACGCGTTTGTGGGTCGTCAGCATGTTGTTAATGCCATCGGCAAAAACAGCCATGTCCTGCTTTTCAGGACGCAACATTGCATCATCAAAGAGAGCAGAAGGATTACTAAAGACCCGTGCGAAGAAATCGGATACAAACTTCTCAGTAATGCGATAACCAAGGATACTTGAAGGCACTTCCTTCCCGTCGATCACCATATCTTCAACCTTTTCGAGGTGACCATTCGCGATGAGCCATTCTGGATCACGCTCCTGCAGTTGCATCCGGCACCAGATTTCCGGAACGAGTAGACTGATATCATGATCAACGCGGAAATTAGGACCGACGTATCCCGCTGCCGTCACAAATGGCTTATAGTCCGTAACGATGAACGAGATCAGCGCAGAATTCAGGTCACTGACTGGCAGTAAGGCGTTGAATGGAGCCTTAGTCAGTGCTCCTTCACTTCCCGCCCCTGTCGTCGATGGACTCTTACCCGTCATGCTCGAAACAAACTCCATGAAAGCCTCAGGGAGTGGCATGTAGTGCACGGGGTTGAATACAGCCAAACAACGGATCGGACCGTCCGGAGGATTGTTCCGACGGCCCGGTAAAACGGCGTTCACAGGATAGTGAATTGCGGCGTCTGCATCCAACTTCCGATACAATCGAGAACTCATTTGATGCAGGTAGATACTACCAGGATCTTCAAGCCCGAGGCGGTTCTGAAGATAACGCGGGTTCTTCGTCGGACTGCCATCGACAATACGTGGATTGGCTGAACAACAAACAAAATCCGGTTGTGTCTCTGGCTCAGAAACAAAATCCTTCAGGCGCTTCTTCATCGGATCTGTAAAGTGGTCAAAGCGCACAGCGTCTTCGACGATCTCCTGAGCCTCTGCTCGTGTAAGCGGCTGGTAGTTTGAGAGGAACGAATTCTGGCTCGAGAGGTCCGCTTCTGCCTTTTTGTCATACCCTCGAATGATCGCGTCGTCTGGACGCTGGAAGAGGCGGTATTCACAATTGTAGGTGAATTTCAGCGACGGATTCGGAGCTGTGATTGGCAAGCCATCAAGGAGTTCACGAGGCACCACAACGGAGGCTGTGATATCATCTTCCATCTGGATTTTAGCGGCGGCCGCAAAATCCTTACGAAGGCCAAAGACACGCCAGTTACTCTTACTGTCGTAACCCACGCGTAAATAACTAGAACTCAATTTTGAGTTCTTGTATTTTAACTCATGTCCAGCCACCCCGTTGATCACATCGACACTGAAACGTTCGCGCCAGTCGTCCCCCCAATCAGCCTTGTAGAATCGTTTAAGGAGAAGGACGAGTTCCTTGATTTGGGTCGGGATGCCTTCAACGAAAGCGTTGTGCTTATCGGTGTATTCTTTGCGCGGGGTGAGCAGCTTGATGACCGAGCCCAGAGAGCGGTCTGAACTTAGAATCTTACGCCCATCTTTGCTTTTGATATCCGTATCTTTGAAGCGATGGCCATAGTCGTGATGGATGACAGCTTCGACCTCATCAAAAACCGACTGCAGATCGCTGATGTAGAACGGGATGTGGATCGTTGCATCAGCGATCGATTTTGAAATCTCTGACTTGCCACCACCACTAACTGTGCACGGCTTGTGACACATCGTAGCCTGCGCACTCGTTCCAATCAGTCTCCAACGGCGTCCTTCCGCAGGTTTACTCAGGTGAACCTTGTAGCCGGACGGGAGAACATAGACACGTCCCGCCAGAAGCTTGATCGTCGACTCTTCACCGCCCTTCTTCCACGTCACTCGCTGTTCTGCGAGGGAGAAATGGGCGTCTTCCGGGACGTATCGAATCTCGGGATAGTTCTTGTCCACCGCAAAGCCCTCGGGACGCAGTTCAAGCACGTCTCCATGTCGCTCGAGAAATTCAGCGAACGTATGATCTACCTCTGGCACATACTCGCTGAGGTGAAAGTTTTCGCCCAAGTCGTAGCTAGCAAAGGCAAGCGCACCACCCGCGTGCTCTTCCTCGACAAAACCAAAGAGGTTAGCCGCGAAACTAATCTGTGTTTTCACCTCCTTCTTGCAGTAGCCAAAGTAGTTGTCGGCAATCAGCGTAACGATGACACCTTCTTCATTGCGCGCTGTGATTTTGAAGGCCGAGCCATCATTGTATAGCTCCTCTTCATTCTCCCAGCACATGCCATCAGCTTTCTGACGATCTGTTGCATCATCGATGTGTGGAAGTCCGACGGCCTTTTTCTTCAGCGTAAGGAGGTGGGTTGCGAGAATGACGCAGCCCGTGTGCCCGCTCCAATGCTCAATGTCTAGTCCGGCATCGTTTTCAGCGAGGAAGGGATCACCAGCGTTGCCAAAAATAGATTCTACAAAGTCGAGGTTACTGACCAAATTCCCTGGGGCATAGAAGCGCACTTCCATACTCTTTTCAGCGATGAAGCCTTTCACCTCTGGGCAAACCACGGGGCGAAGAAGGAGCGAAACCCATGCCTTGGCTTTTTCTGACTGATTCGCCGTAAAGGGCAGATCCATGATCGCCTTCGGCGGATTCATCGCCGCCTTGAAGAGTTCCGTAAAGGTCTGCTTCGGCACCGACTTTTTATCCGCAGGAATCGGAAGCCCGCCTTCAGTGACGTGGAAGACACCTTTTGTCGTGCGCCGGTCTGCCTTCGGATTATGCAGTACTCCCTGAGCGATACGGTATGAGTCGATAATGTCAGACCTGAAATGATCGCTATCGGCTGGAAGAGATAACGTTCGGGCTAGGCCGTGACGACTGAGCGTAAAGCTCTCAGAAGGCAGTGCCAAGCTGTCACCACTCAGTGCCTCGGCGCAATAGCGATTCAACCATGATTCGATGCGTTGATCAATCGGAGCTCTCGGAGCCTCAACAAGACGCTCCTTCGCACGATAGTGAGCTGCAAGATCACGGCCGATTTCTAAGATTGGATCTGAATCTGGCTCACCATAGGTCGGCTGACCTAATGTAGAAAGTTGAAGATTGATGAATTCGACGACCTCAGAATCCGGAAGCACAGAGTGCCCCTTATTGAGATCAAAGCCGATTTGTTTTTTCAGATTATCAGATAGATTCTGCATGCTTGTGGTATCTTAAGAAGCTCTCAGGTAGATTGCCCTAGGCAAAACGGACAAAACTCATTGGTGACTCTCCGCAGAAACGGCAGGTCAAGGCGAACTGAAAAATGGGGCTCAATTGCTGCCTAAGTGGCTAAAAACTTAGCCCAAACGCTATCAAAGCGCGTCAAAAAGATATTTTGGCCACCGATGAGAAAAAGTTCGGCAAGTGCTCTTCTGAGAAAACAATGGGTGTCTTTTATAGGCCAATTGTAGGCACTGCTAATTATCAATATCATGGGAACCTCGAGCTCTTCTTGGAAGCCGACATCGGCAGCTGACCTTTACGGCATCGAACGCTGGGGCCGGGACCTCTTCCGCATCAACAAATCAGGTGACGTTGAAGCGTGCCTCACAGATCCCGAAACTGGCAAAGCTCACCCCGTCTCGATCCTGGAAGTCGCGCGAGGTCTTCAAGAACGCGGGTGCGATCTCCCTGTGGTCCTCCGCTTCCCTGAGTTTTTGGCAACGCAGATAGCCCGCATAAATCACACCTTCTCAGGCGCAATGAAAGCGCTCGGTTACGGCGGCAAATACCGCGGCGTCTACCCCATCAAGGTCAATCAGCAAGCACAGGTAATTGAATCGATTACCGAGGCTGGAAAACCCTTCAACTTCGGACTGGAAGCTGGTAGCAAACCCGAACTGGTCGCAGCGCTCGCACACATCGATAATCCAGAGGCGCTCGTTATCTGCAATGGGTATAAGGATCAGGAGTTCATAGATCTAGCTCTCTTCGCGAGTCGACTCGGGCATCAAATTGTAATCGTTCTAGAGATGCTCGAAGAGCTCCCGCTCGTTCTCAAACGCTCAAAAGAGCTCGGTATTCGTCCCATGCTCGGGATCAGGATAAAACTGAGCGCTAAGAGCTCTGGCCACTGGAACGACTCGGGGGGAGACCGAAGCGTTTTTGGGCTCAACATCAATCAGCTTGTCAATGTCGTTGATCAGTTACGCGAAGCAGACGTCTTAGACTGCCTCAAGCTACTTCACTACCATCAGGGTTCACAAATTCCGAATATCCGCTCGATTCGAGAAGCAGCAACCGAAGCCGCACGCTATTACAGCAGTCTCGTCCGCGAAGGTGCCCCGATGGGCTTTCTCGACATTGGCGGAGGCTTGGCCGTCGACTATGATGGCTCAAAGACGAATTCCTCCGGTTCATGCAACTACGGGCTCAATGAATACTGCACCGACGTCGTTGAAGCGGTCATGGAGGTGCTCGACGATGCTCAAGTCGAACACCCTACGCTCGTAAGCGAGTCTGGCCGCGCAACCGTAGCTTACTCATCCATTCTTCTATTCAACGTCTTTGCGGTAACGAACTTCAATCCCCTAGAGCTCCCTGATCAATTACCAACGAACAGTCATCAGCTGCTTGTTAACTTATGGGAAATGCACCGCAAGATGACCCAAAAGGGGCTGCAGGAGGCAATGAACGATGCCCTCTACTATCGCGGCGAGATGACTCTCCTCTTCAACCGTGGAGAAATTTCACTACGCGAACGTGCCCTTGGAGATCGCCTCTATTGGCACATCTTAAAAAAGATATCCGTCATGGCTGAAAAGATGGGCAAATACGCACCGCCCGATCTAGAAAACATCTCTGCCGCACTTGTTGATATCTACCACGTCAATTTTAGCGTTTTCCAATCACTGCCAGATGCGTGGGCAATTGAGCAGTTGTTTCCTATAATGCCCATCCATCGCCACCTCGAACAGCCAACCGAGCGTGGGATTTTAGCAGACATCACTTGTGACTGTGATGGCAAAATTGACCGGTTCATCGATTTTCGCGGAATCGAGAAAGAGTTACCGCTTCATCCGCTTAAAGAAGGGGAAGACTATATTCTGGGCACATTTCTAGTTGGAGCTTACCAGGAGACCCTCGGAGACCTGCACAACCTCTTGGGAGACACTCACGTCGTATCAGTTGGAATTGCCGACGGCGAGTTCACGATCGAAGGCGAGGTGACGGGAGATTCAGTCAGCCAGGTCCTCGACTACGTTGAGTATGACGCTGGCGACCTCGCATCGGCCTTTCGAGCAAGTGCTGAAAAAGCCGTCCGAAAAAAGAAGATAACGCCTCGGCAGCGTAGAGAGGTCGTTGCGCTCTACGATCAGATCTTGCGCGGCTATACCTACTTCAATGACCAGTCATTGAATGTGTCTTAGGTTTTCAACTACGGCATCTATTCGCTGTCAGCGCTCTTGCCGATGGCTTCTTCGATCGAGGTAGCATTCTCGATCGCTTGGAGATCCTCCATGTCAGGCGGAAGATTCGAGATCGTCTCCTCGCGGAGAAGCCCTAGTGCCGATTCGGCATTTGGAGTGGTCTCGACTGAGTAATTTGCCTGAGCAAAAACGTCCCCTATCAGGGCGTTAAACTCGAGGTCATCGTCAACTATAAGAATTCGGTGCGTCATCTGTGTGCGAATAGAGGCTCCACCTCTACGCGCGAGCGGATGACCTCATTACAATCTATTAATCGCCTTTTGGAGCTCCACCTTGAGCTCTGGAATGCCTTCTTCTGTGAGACAGGAGATTGGCCAAACCGTCACATCAAACGCTTTCCTGAATTCTTGAAGGTTTTTTACCGCCGCTGGTTCGTCCATTTTATTTGTGACGACGACGTATTCTTTATCCATAAGCTCTTGATTATAAAGCCTTAACTCCTCTCGGAGCTTAGCATAATCATCTGCTGGATCGCGGCCATCCTCTCCCGCCATGTCGATGATCAGCATGAGAAGACTGCACCGTTCGATATGTCTTAAAAAACGATGCCCAAGACCACGATTTTCGTGTGCCCCTTCAATCAAGCCGGGGATATCGGCAAGTTTAAGCCGCTCATACTCCTCGGGGTATTCAATGACACCGATGTTGGGGGTAAGCGTTGTAAATGGATATGCCGCCGTCTTTGGCGTCGCTTTCGTCACAATACTGGTAAACGAACTTTTACCCGCATTCGGGAAGCCTACGAGTCCCACATCCGCGATGCTTTTCAGGATGAAGCGGAACTGGCCAAATTCACCGTCAGTACCAGACGTCGACTCGCGCGGAGCCTGGTGGACGGAGCTCTTAAAGTGCAAATTCCCCAGGCCGCCACGGCCGCCCTTAAGCAAAATGATTTCTTGATCATGTTCTAGCACCTCGGCGACAACTTCTCCTGCATCCTGATCGTAGACGATGAGGCCAAGAGGCACCCTCAGGATACGATGCTCTCCTCCCCTCCCGGACATATGCCGGCCGCCACCTGGCTGGCCATTTTCAGCATCCCAGTGTGACTTGAAGTGGAATACACGTAGGTCGCCGGTGTTTTCGTCTCCTAGAAGAATGACGTCACCGCCAGATCCACCATCGCCGCCGTCAGGACCTCCTCTGGGGAGATACTTTTCCCGGCGAAAGCTGGCGCAGCCGCCGCCGCCGTTGCCGGCGCGCAGCTTTACATTTGTCTCGTCATAGAACATCTAGCGCAAGGGAAGTCGAAGCCTGCCATTCGGCAAACCTATTCAAAGAGAAAACTTAACCCACCTAGAATGAAACAACTTGGTCCTCGTAGTAGCGCAGGGCGCTGGCTTGGACAACCTGAAGGGCAGATTCTGTCTCACCAGAGGGAGTAACTGAACTGCTTTTCAGCTAGGTGCCCTCGTTACCACCCGCCCATGGGGCGACGCCGTGAGTCGAGATCACAGTCCCGATAGATACACCCTTCCACCAGGCACGAATCTGAATCGGGGTGCTGCTGCTATTACCACCCGTGATTTCCCAAACGAGGGTCCCAGAGCCACTTATCGAGCCCTTTGGCAGGTAAAGAAGTGCTGCCTGCGAGCCTGAAACTTGTCCTAGCGTGTATCCTAATCCGGCGCGAATAACGAGAGCGCCGTCGGAACGGAAGCCTGCATAAGCGCCTACGGCGTTACCTCCCTGCTCCCAAATCAGTCCGGACGGATCATCAGGCAAATCCAAGTCGCAGGCAAAAATCACCGCAGATGAAAAGCGGTCAATTTCGGAACTCCCAATACGGGTGCCTGTGCTGAAAGTATTGGTCAAACCGAGACCCTGTTCAGGATTTGGAGAATCTGTCGGCGGATTTGTTGGCGGGGCACTCGTCGTCGAATCATTAGGGACGTTAAAATCAAAATCTGTGGCGGCTTGAGCCAGTGTTACACAGGCAAGCGCGATAAGTAAAATACTCGGTACATGACATCTCCGTCGACAACAGCGACAGTGAGCCCTTCAAAGGAGGCCTAATTCCACCTATCAAGGAAATTAACATATATCTCGATAAAGCACCTGTTTACTAGGGCTAACCCCCTGCATTTAACCGCCCCTATCTCGTCATGCGTTATGGGCAAAGCCGATGAATACTGGATCGAATTGAGATCCTCCGCCTGCGATCAAGTCTAGAAAGGCACTTCATCTACAGCGTCAGGACTGTAGTCAGTCGTATCTTCGGGCTCTTTGCTGCTCGGGCTCCCAACCGCAGAACTGCTACCTGAATCAAGCTTCCACGCGTTCACATTTACAAAATAGCGGCCGTTGTATTCGCGACCACCGAGATCGAAATGCACTGTGACCTCGTCGCCTTCTTTAACGCCCTCGAGGAGATCTGCCTTATCTTTTAGACAATCAAATTTGATGTCTTGAGGAAAGCGATCTGCGGTGCTCGTCACGACGAACTCCCGTTTAGAAAAGCCACTTGGAAAGGTCTGCAGATCAAAGATCTTCTTAATTTTACCGCTGAGTGTGTATGCCATAATAGAAAGCAAAACGCGACGCTTGTGAAGGTCGACGAAGAATCGTGATTATTTTTATCGAGCGCCAAGATTCAGACACCAAGGACGCACGACGAGGAAGATCTTAAGCCAGAGCTGGCTCAGCTCCGCCGATGTCAGTGCCCTCATTCTCATCCTTAGACTTCGGCTTAGAGGGCTCTGTTTCATCGTCCTCTTTTTCTGGAGGAGGGCCACTATCGAGCGCCAAGGCAACATCGCTGCGAATCTCCCCATGTTCGAGGATCTCTTCAACGTGAATACCTTCGATCGTCTCGTGCTCAAGCAAAGCCTCGGCTGTCTTAACGAGGGCGTCGCGGTGTTCCTCAAGAATTTTTCGAGCGCGAACAAATTGCTTCTCAACAATGCCCGAAATAGCCTCATCGATGCGCTTCGCGGTCGCCTCACTGTAATTCTGTTGGCGGTTAATTTCGCGCCCCAAAAAGATCTGATCCTGATTTTCACCATAGGCGACGGGGCCAAGCTCACTCATTCCCCAGTCACAGACCATGTGTCGGGCGATCTTTGTCGCTTGCTTAATATCCTGCGCAGCTCCGTTGCTGAAATCTCCGGTTTCCACTTCTTCACCGAGGCGGCCACCCATGGCCATACAGACCGTATTCAAAAGTTCAGTACGCGAATAACCTAAGACATCCTTTGTCGCGGCAAACATCGTCATCCCAAGGGATTGTCCGCGTGGGATGATTGTCACTTTATGAAGCTTAAATTTCTTATCATTAATGACCGCCTTGACAATCGCGTGACCCGCCTCGTGAAAGGCCGTCATACGCTTGTCTTCTTCGTCCATTAGGCGACGACGCTCGCGACCATAAGAGATTTTATCACGCGCCTCATCGATGTGATGACGTGTAACTTCCTTCTGACCGTAACGCGCAGCAAGCAAGGCTCCTTCATTAAGAAGGTTTGCGAGATCTGCGCCAGAGAACCCAGGGGTGCCTGAGGCGACTTCAGCGAGATTTACGCTCTCAGCCATCTTAATCTTCTTCGCATGGACGCGGAGAATTTCTTCACGGCCCCTCATATCAGGAAGATCGATCATCACCTGTCGGTCAAATCGCCCTGGGCGAAGAAGTGCGCTGTCGAGAACATCTGGGCGATTAGTGGCTGCCACAATGATGACTCCTTCATGGCCATCGAAACCATCCATCTCAACGAGAAGAGAATTCAAAGTCTGCTCGCGCTCGTCGTTTCCTCCACCGACACCTGCACCACGCTGGCGACCGACGGCATCGATCTCATCGATAAAGAGGATACAAGGAGCATTGCGACGGCCTTGCTCAAACATATCACGGACACGGGCCGCACCCACACCGACAAACATCTCGACGAAGTCTGAACCACTGATCGTGAAGAATGGCACATCGGCCTCCCCTGCAACAGCTCGGGCCAACAAAGTCTTACCTGTTCCAGGAGGGCCTATCAGAAGAACGCCTTTAGGGATGCGTCCACCAATTTCTTCGAACTTCTTTGGATCTTTCAAAAAGTCGACGACCTCGGAAACCTCTTCCTTGCTTTCATCACAACCAGCAACCTCATCGAAGGTCACCTTGTCGTGATCGCGCTGGAGCATCTTCGCCTTCGATTTCCCAAACGACATCGCGCCTTTTCCTGCCTGGCGGATTTGACGGATGAAAAAGAAGTAGATGAGTGCACCGAGAAGAAGAAATGGGAGGAGTGTAAGGAGGATCTCGGAAAGCAGATTGCTCGCCGGTTTCTCCTCAAAGTAGCCGCTCAGTTGCAACACCTCGAGGTTAGATTCAGTCAGCTGCCCTCTGGCTACAAAAGGCGTCCTTTCATCTGCTAGATCAACAAGCTCACCCTTCACTTCGTGCCAGAGCAAGCCCCCCTTCATGTTGTTCTGCATCGTGGCGCTAACGATCGTCTTTCCATCGATGGCATCACCTTGAGCAAGCACAACCAGTTGAGAGATCGTCAACGTCTCGGGCGTGGTGCCGTCATTCTTCGCGAGGAAGAGAAGGCTGATCATGGCGAAAAACACCAGCGCCCAAATCGTCAGCATCTTAGTCTGACTGTTATTGCGCAGGGGTTTGTTTCGGTTCTGGGAATCGTCCTCAGACATAAAGTTTTAAAGTTCGTCTAGCTCTTTTTGTAAGTCAACCTAAGAGCCTGTATAGTATTTGAATTAAGCCGATGCGAATGGGACGGTGGCAAACCAGGAATCCAGAGAATTTCACCCTCTGAATCACAAATGATTGGAAGCCTTCCACGCAACTTCTGTTCAATTCCCGCATCAACAAAGCAGTCTTGTAGTTTTCGGGTGCCGGGCGCTCCCAATGGCCTGTAGCGATCTCCGGGCTTCCAAGAGCGAACTGACAAGGGCACAGAGACCTGATCAATCCAAACTGCTTCGCAAGGCGAGAATTGGCCGCCGATGATTCTAGATTTCAGGTCAGCGTCGAGTTTGACTTCATCACAGGCAAGGACGCCGCCGCTCGGGAGCTCTAGCCTTTCAGCGAGGCTCAACTCTAAGTCTGAAAACGCCTCCGCCGGATTCTCGTCCCCCAGCCTGCTCAAAACGCGATAGAGACCCTCAGCGAGCACGAGTGAATAATCACGATCAAGCTGCCAAACCGCCCCGCTAGATGCCTGAAGGACTCTTTCAATCATCCGATCCGACGCTTCCACCCCCGCCGAACGATTGCGAATGAACTTCTGAAGAATACGTTTCTGAACAAAAATGGGCGCATCCAAGAGTATTGATCGAGGCAACGCCCCCTCTGCCTCAAAATCTCGAAGCCACTTACTTGCCTCTGCTTCAACCCATGCATCGATTTCCCGCAACTCCTTTTGGCAAGCGATCAACCCCTCCGCGACCGTCCGTTCCGGCAATGCCTCTTCAAGCGCTGGAAGAACGCTGAGCCTGATCCGATTGCGCGTATAGCGACCACTTTTGTTTGAGAGATCTTCACACCATTGAGCACCTGCTTCAACGAGGGCTGCGCGAAGCGCATCCCTACGCCAACGTAGCAACGGACGCAAACGCACTGGCCAACCCTTTCGAGTCTGCACCGGCCTCATTCCGCTGAGACCTCGAAGGCTACTCCCCCGAGCAAGGCGAAAGAGGAGGTTTTCTGCCACATCGTCTCCTTGATGGCCCGTAAGGATTGCGACGACAGGCAGATCGAGGCTTTCAATCACTTTTGCCAGAGCATTCTCCCTGAGCTGCCGAAGATCGTCTTCGCTGTTTAAATCCTTCGTGTCTGAAGGCGCCCCTAAGTGAAAGTCAAAGCCGAGGGCATCCGCGAGGCTTCGCACAAACTCTGCTTCAGACTTTGCTTCCGATCGCTGGCCGTGGTCACAGTAAAAAAGTCCAATTCTGTGATTGCTCAGAGTCGAAGCGGTCGCGGCCCAAAGGACAGTTGCAACTGAATCCGCCCCACCCGAGCACATGACAATGACCGAACCTTGAGCCGGCAGATCACAATCGAGATAGCGAACCACCTCTGGTTCGATCAGTTCAGACGTCCGGTGAAATGATTTAGCCAGACTAAGCGCCGTCTCGCGCCATGCGACAACTTGAGACATAGAGCGTATCCAAAACTAGCTTAGAGTCGCCGATCCAAACCAAGGTTGAAGCACCTCCGGTATGGCTACAGATCCATCGGCTTGAGCACTATTCTCAAGGATCGAAGCAAGGACACGAGGGATCGCGAGTGCCGAGCCGTTCAACGTGTGAGCTACACGTGGCTTTCCGTCTTCGTCACGGTAGCGGATGTTGGCGCGGCGCGCTTGAAAGTCAGTGAAGTTTGAGCAGCTGGAAACTTCTAGCCAGCGGCCCTGCCCTGCAGCCCAGACTTCGAGGTCGTATTGCTTGGCATGTGGGAAACCAATATCTCCACTACACATTAGTAGGGTGCGATAAGGCAGACCAAGCTTTTGCAACAGCCCCTCAACGTGTGCCACTAGCGTCTCGAGCTCGTCGAAACTCGTCGCCGGTTCAACCCACTTCACGAGTTCTACTTTATCAAATTGGTGAACCCGATTCAGACCACGCACGTCCTTGCCATGACTCCCAGCCTCACGACGAAAACAAGGTGAATGCGCTACGGCATATTTCGGCAACTCGCCGGCTTCGAAGATCTCATCTCGGTAGAAATTGGTTACAGGCACTTCAGCTGTAGGGATGAGGTAAAAGTCATCACCCGTCGCGTGATACATCTGCCCCTCTTTATCCGGCAATGCCCCAGTCGCCGTCGCACTCGCTGTGTTCACGCAAAGCGGAGGTTGCATCTCGGTAAAACCAGCGGCCGTGTTCTCAGTCAGGAAGAACTGGATCAAGGAACGAACAAGGCGCGCCATATCGCCGACAAAAAATGGCCAACCCGCGCCCGTCACCTTTGTTCCACGTTCGAGGTCGACCCACTCGGCAAACTTCGGCAGATCCCAATGCGGAACCGCTGCAGCGCTGAGGGACTCGATATCCCCATGCGTGCGTGCGACAATATTTTCGTCCTCGTCTTTACCGACCGGGACCGATTCATGAGGCACATTTGGAATCGCCAGAAAGGCAGCATTGAAGCGCTCTTCTACATCGGATTGTTTGGCCTGAAGCGCTTTCACTTCAGCCGAAATCGCCTTCATCTCCTTCACCTTCGCAATGAACTCAGGTGAGCCCTTCGCGAGTTGAGCCATCTCACCGTTGGCTGCTTTCTGCGCAGCCCGCTTCTCTTCCGTTACGGTGATCACTTCCCGCCTCTCGGTATCGAGGGTGCGGACGGCATCCAAATCGACAGCAAACTTCTTCTTGGCGAGGCCGGTTTGGATCTCGTCAAAAGACTCTCTGAAATAGCGTAGATCGAGCATAAGTGTCGCAGTTTAGACAGACCAATCACTGCCTTGGCAATCGGTAAGGCGAAAATTTCAGCAACAACATGCGCCGCAATGAGCTAGGCCAATAGCGTCTCCATCGCATCGAGGGCGATTTCCAAGCCCACGCCATGGGCTTCGCGCGGCGGCTGAGCAGTGAAGCCGCTATGGGTGAGCTTCAACTTTGTTCCCTCCCCGTCGGGCTCAATCTCGATCGTCAGCAGGGTATCTTTGACCATAAAGTCTTCAACCCCTACCCATGACCAAGTAAAGACGACGCGTTTCTCTTCTACGATTTCAAGATAGGTTCCTTCCACGCCAGCGGGCTTGCCATCTATAATCATCGGCAACTCGAACGGCCACCGACCCAGAATTCTACTACAGGAGGTTCATCAGAGAACTGGTCACAGGGGGCAGCGATCCATTGCTTAAGGAGTTTCGGATCACGCAAGGTTTCCCAGACGCGCGATATTGCCGCATCAAAGCGGCGTTCAAGGGCAAGGCTACCAGTGGGTGATTCAGGTTCCGGATTCATCTTGTTCATCATTGGGCGAGGTCGATTTCAAGAGCGCGTCGAGACTGTCGAGGCGATCCATCCAAAATCGGCTATAAAACTGGACCAACTGGGCCACTTCGCGGAAGGGTTCGGGGTTGAGGTGGATAAAATGTTCGCGGCCAGTTTTGTGACGAATCACGAGACCGGCCTCTTCGAGCACCTTGATATGTTTGCTTACGGCATTCAACGAATGGTCATAAGGTTCAGCAATCTCGGCGATGCGTAAGTCCCCCTTGGAAAGACGTTCCAAAATGTCACGACGCTGGTGGTGACTCAGGGCGGCAAGCGTTGTATCAAGATTTTGGCTCACAAATAACTTAACTTACTCGGCAAGACCCGGGGGCTGTCTCCAGGTGCTTACCTAAAGCGAAGAATACATCGACTAGTCGTTGATGTATTGAATGGCGTTGATGATCGCGCCTTGTGGATCTTGAAAGAGGAACATCTTACCTACAGTGGGCACTATCATAACATCGGTGACCGGTATCGCCGCTAGCTCCTTCACCTTTGCAAAAGTCGCGTCGGCATCTTCTACGGTTACGTAGCTCGTCCATGTGGTCGTGCCTTTCGGACAGGGTGTTTGCATGATGCCGCCGATCCGGGCACCATCGACCTTGATACATGAGTAGGTGCCCATTGGCTTTTCCATTTCCTCAAATTCCCAACCAAAGGCTGCGGCATAAAAGGCTTTGGAAGCGGCAGGATCTTTACTTGCTAAATCCGACCATGAAATCGCGCCGGGGGTAGTGAATGGGTTTTCGAGAATCTTTGGTGGGGTCTTGTCGCAATCTTCAGGCATGGTTTTTAGAGTTGAGGGTGTGAGAAAAGGTGCTCCGGGCGTGCCGGACCAATGACATGATCAATTGATAGTAACTACATTAGCAGCGTCAAGACCACATTCAACCATTTGGTTTAATATCAATAATTGTCCCTGCTCTTGACCTCTCAGCAGTGCAGACCGACGGTCGATGATGCCAGAAGGACAAGAAGTACAGTCGATGTTCGCCGGAATCGCCTCCCGCTACGATCGGGCCAATCGCGTTCTAAGTGGCGGCTTGGATATTCTTTGGCGCAAGCGCCTCGTAAAGATGGTCGCAGCCGAGCAACCGAAGACAGTCGTTGATCTGGCCACGGGTAGCGGCGATGTCGCCTTTGCCCTCCAGCGTGGGCTTGGCTCAAGTGTCACGGTTACCGGGATGGACTTCTGTCAACCGATGCTCGATGAGGCAGACAAAAAGAAGGTCGAGGATCCACGAACGGAAACCATCCGCTTCGAGTGGGCCGACTGCCTCGATCTGACGCTGGAGGACAACACCATCGACGCGATCACGATTTCTTTCGGCCTTAGGAACCTTGAAGATCGCGACAAGGGACTCCGTGAGATGCTTCGCGCACTCAAGCCCGGAGGCAGCTTATTTGTTCTCGAGTTCACTCAACCCGATCGCTGGTTCAAACCTTTTTACTACGCCTACGTGAAGGGCATTCTTCCGTGGATGGCTAAGCTTCTGACTGGAGACAAGGGAGCCTATGATTATTTGGGTGGCAGTATCGCGGCCTTTCCGAACAAGGCCGCAATGAGTGAAGAGCTACGAGCGGCTGGCTTCAGCTCAGTCAAAGCAACCGGCTTAAGCGCTAGTATCGTAGCCGTCCATCAGGGCAAGAAGCAGTGAAAGTTGCGAAAAGGTAACTTTTTGGCACGACGAAAGCTGAATAGTTGAAGTTACTCTGGCAGTTTGCTGGCTACTATGCAGTCTTAAGGAAACTTTAGGATTATACGTTGTACCTGAGAGTTCACTCCTCTCAATTCAGTTAAATATTAGGCATCCCGACGACCTGAGAAATTGGACGGATGCCCACTCAGCGTATGAACCCCATTACGACACCATTCTCACGTGTTCCCCAGAAGGCTGGAAATCGCGGTAGTCTTCAGGCTGATCGCAGTTCCCCGAAACGGCCCACGATGAGGCAACTTGCCCGTTTTGACATTCAATTGAGCGAAATCTTTGATGGCGTCCTACGGGACAGGTTCGATGCGTTCTGGTCAGTCGAAGCCGAGTTGAGACTCGAACATGCTCTGCCGATGGAAAACTTCATCCAAAGCTGCATCCCTCATTGGACACTTTTTGAGCATCAAAAAAGTGCTTATTTCGAAGACGTCGATGCAGACGTCGATGCAGACGTGATCAATGAGGTTGTAAGTACTAGTGTGGAATTCGTCTCCGCCGGCATCGACATCTATGTCAGGCAATTCATCGATAAAGACCTAACGGAAGACTACTTTCGGACTTCTCGCAGTTTTAGCGAATCGCGGGACATCGCATGGATCGTAGACGAGGCGAGCACGACCGATATTGAATCCAATTGCCGCCTAGCAAATGTCATTGAGCCAAATGACAAGATCTACAACTTCTGCAGCCCGAAGTTCACTTGGGGACAATGGATTCGGCGAACGCGGAATCATCGTATTGCGCGACAATCGGATTATCTCTCGCGCTGGTCTCGAGGTTAGCAAACGCCGCGCCTAAGACGACACCGCGTCGGCGGACGCCTCTTCTTCTTTCGCAACTTCGGCGTCTCCCGTATCCCGATTGAAGCGCATGGAGGCGAGACGTGAAACGCCACGCTCTTGCATCGTCACACCATAAATCGTGTCGGCGACACCGATCGTGCGCTTGTTATGGGTGATGATAAGGAACTGCGAGTAAGAGAGGAACTCCTCCAACATGCCGCAGAAGCGTCCGATGTTTGCGTCGTCGAGCGGTGCATCGAGCTCGTCGAGGACACAGAACGGGCTCGGCTTCACCATGTAGACGGCAAAGAGTAAGGCCACAGCCGTCATTGTCTTTTGCCCACCGGAGAGAAGCTGCAGCGTCTTTAACCGCGTGCCCGGAGGACGCGCAATAATCTCGATGCCTGACTCCAGCACATCGCCATCGTCGATCAGCTCAAGATCGGCTTTTCCGCCACCGAAGAGCTTATCAAAGGTGTGAATGAAATTCTCGCGGATCTGTTTAAAGGTTTCAGCGAAGAGCACTTGGCTCGTCGTATTGATTTCGTCGATCGCCTTGAGCAGTTCGTCCTTCGCTGCCCAGAGATCATCACTCTGAGTCTTGAGGAAGGTGTGGCGGTCGTTGAGTTCTTTGTACTCCTCAATTGCGACAAGGTTAACCGCACCGATCGCGTGCAACTTCGAGCGCAGGGCATTCACCTCTGCCGCGATTTTCGACCAGTCCGTCTTGCCCAACGCAGCGAGATCTTCTTCGGTCGGATCGGGACGCTCTACTTCGATCGTGGTGTCGTCGAGGGAGTCCTCGTCCATATCAACCCGCAAGCGGCTCGGCAGTGCTTCACCGGCCTGCCAAAGTTCGTCCCGCCAGTTCACCGAATCGAGACTGAGGTCGTATTCGCGGCGGGTTTCTTCTTCGAGGAAATTGACTTTCGACTGCTCTTTCGCAATCGCGACATCGACGACATTAAGCTCACGGCTGATCCGATCGTAGCTTTCACGCTGGCTACTGAGCCCCTTCTCGATCGCGTCGATTTCGAGTTCAACCGCTTTGAGATCCGCTCGGCGCTGCTCAAGATGCGCACGCACTTTGGTCATCTCTTCATCCAGTTTGTCGAAGCGGTTCCGCTGAGCGACTTTCTCTTCACTAAGCAGCTTATTCTGTTCAGCCAACAGCTTGGTTTCATCGCTTAAGCGCTGCTGACGACGGACAACTTCAGCCGTCTGCGCTTCGATATCTGAAAGTCCTTTTTCGAGGGAAGCGAGGCGCTGCTTCTTCTCGGCCATCTCAACGCGAATGTCGTTAAAACTGTCGCGCCGCTGCTCGCGGTCATTGCGCAGTTCGTTAGCGCGCTCTTCGCCGACCACAACCTTCTTACGCTGTTCTTCAAGGTCAGCTTCAGCTTCGGCCAGCTCGCTTCGCCCCGTTTCTAAGCGCCGCTCAGAAGCACTCTTTTGTTCCTCAAGATTTGCGAGTTCCCGCTGCTTGCGTCCACCCGTAGTCTCAACCTGTTCGAGATTCCTTCGGGCGCTACTAAGCTGGCTTTCAAGCGTCGCGACTTCTTGCCCTATCTCGACGACGCGAGCCCGCTGGGCTTCAGCTTCGGCTTCAGCACGCTCAATCTTCTCGCTCAGCTGGGCGCCCTGGTGACGATGGATTTCGAGGCGCTCATCAAGTTCAACGCGCTCTTTCGAGAACGCTTTAATTTCGTTTGCACGAGCGAGGAAACTGCGGTCCTTCGCCTTCTTCGTTGGAGCCGTCAAGACCCAGCCACGACGGTCAACAACTTCGCCATCGCTCGTCACGACTTGGGAAAAATCGAGGCTCGGATTTTGTTCCCACCAAGAGAGGAAGTCGCTCAGCGACGTAACAAAGTAACACCCTTGTAGTAGATTTACAACGACGGGTTGGATCGCAGCATCGCTGGCCGAAACGACATCAAGGACGCGGATTGCATCCTCCGGGAAACCCGTTGATGCGTTCGCGATAGTTGGCGCCACAAACTTCAAGTGAGCGCGACCAAGGCGTTTCTCCACCAAGGCGGCTGCAAGAGGTCCAACGCGTTGGCTGTTTTTAACCACTACACCTTCAGCAAGCGCGCCGAGTAGGCTCTCGAGTCCGGCAGAAAATTCAGGCGCTACTTTTACCGATTTAAGAAGGACATCGCAGTCGCTCTGATCGATACCGTCGACCTTGCCTTGAAGGATCGCCTTCGCCCCATCGGAGAAACCTTCGAGCTTTGCCTGTAAACCCTCAAGGACGCCAATCTGTGCATTGATCGCAGCAAGACGGCGGTCGGCTTCGCCGATCTCTTCTTGCTTTGAGCGAAAGGCGGTGACGAGCGATGTCACTTGCTCACGGCGTTCTGTTTCGCGCGTTGTCTCTTCGACTTTCCGCTCTTTTCGGGAAATGTGGGCCTTCTCGAGCTTTGAAATTTCGTCGCGGACGACGGCACCTTCGTTCTCAGCGCCCTTGATCTCATCGGCCAGATTAGCATGCCGCACCTGATAGCTCTTCAGGTCGACTTCAAGTGTCGTGCAGTTTGAGCGCAGGCGTGTGATGCTACTCTCCTTCACCAAGGCTCCTTGGCGGTCGCGAGAGAGCTCAGTTTCAGCTTCAGTTAACTTAGACTGTAGCTCAGCCAGTTCAGCACTCTTACTTTTAAAGAGTTCATCAGAGCTGCCAAAGAGCGACATTTGCTCTTTCTGAAATTCTGCTTCTCCAAAGGCGCGGTCCTGTAATTCCTTCTGACGCGCGGAAAGGGCTTCACTCTCATCAGCCAGTTCACCAATTCGTTTCTCGTTATCGATGCGGCGAATCTCAGCAAACTCGCCCTTCGTTTTAGCGCTGTCTTGCTCGTTGCGTAGGTTGAAAACGGCTTGTTGTGCTTCTTCGAGCGCGGTCGCAAAGGCCGTGCGCTTCTCGCGCTTAGCGCCGAGCCCACTCTCTTCGCCCTCAAGCTTCCCCTTCAACTTGTCCGCTTCAGTGCGGAGGAACTGGCTTTTTGCCTCACGCTCAACGAGGTCACGGCGCAAGTCCGCGTATTGGAAGGAGCTGTTCGCAAGATCGAGATGCGTCAGGCGATGCTTGATCCGCTTGTAACGCAGAGCCTTTGAAGCCTGACGCTTAAGCGATCCAATTTGGCGAGAGACCTCCTCGATCACATCGGTCACGCGGGCAAGGTTTGCGTCCACTGAGGAGAGCTTATTCAACGCCTCGCGACGCTGCGCCTTATAGCGAGAGATCCCAGCGGCTTCTTCAAAAATGGTCCGACGCTCGGCCGGATTCGAAGAAAGAATCTGATCGATCTGCCCTTGGAGCATGAAGGAGTAGCTGACCTGCCCAATACCAGTGTCGAGAAAGAGGCGTTGAATGTCCTTCAGGCGGCATTGCTTACCGTTGATGAAATACTGCCCACCCCCATCGCGGAGCACGCGTCGCGTCACTTCGACTTCGGCAAAATCGGTTCCCAGCTGTTCTTCACATTCAGTGAAGATGAGCGAGACCTCACAGAGATTGACCGGCTTGCGTGCCTCCGATCCTTGAAAAATCACGTCCTGCATGCCGCCCGCTCGCAGGCTTTTCGCACTTTGTTCGCCCAAAACCCAGCGAATCGCATCCGCAATATTACTCTTTCCGCAGCCATTGGGGCCCACGATCGCCGTCACACCAGGCTCTAAGGTCAGCTTGGTATTATCGGCGAAGCTCTTAAAGCCATTGATGCGGAGCTCTTTAAGGTGCATTCAGAGTGAGGAGTAGAAGAATCAAAACGATCGATTCAAACTGCCCCATTGGGCTCAGCAAGGGAAAAGGCTAATTGTAGGAAAAAGGCTTCGTAGGGTTGATGGAATATACACCTTCCTCCAACCTTCAGACCGAGATGAGTTTAAACATTTTAATCCGCAAACGGCTAGGCCTCGGTGTTTTTTCTCTAATCGCAGGCGGATCGCTCCTCGCCACCCTTCTCTTTTCCATGCCCACCACACCTGACAAAATGACTGAAACCTCAAAAGACTATCCATCCATTATCCTAGGCGGCGGCTGCTTCTGGTGTGTCGAAGCAGTCTACGAGACCCTCGATGGCATTATCAAAACCGAGTCCGGCTTCGCTGGCGGCCACGTCAAGGATCCGAGCTACAATGCAGTCGTTACGGGCCAAACCGGGCACGCCGAAGTCGTTAAGGTGACTTTTGATCCAGAGGTGATCGAGCTAGGTGAGCTCCTTGATTTCTTTTGGATCGCGCACGACCCCACCACGCTCAACCGCCAAGGGGCCGATCGCGGAACGCAATACCGCAGCATCATCCTCTACTCAGATGATGACCAGAAAGCGGCCACTGAGGCTTCAATGCAAAAAGCTCAGAGCGATTTCTCTGATCCAATTGTGACAGAAGTCGCGCCATTGGATACGTTCTATGAAGCCGAGAAGTACCATCAGGACTACTACGAGAACAACAAGAACCAGTCTTATTGCCAGTACGTCATCAAGCCGAAGCTGAAGAAGCTCGAAAAGGCATCAAAGAAGTAAGCTCTAGGCTTCGCTATACTTGCGCTTGAGATCTTCGACGACGCCAGCGTCCGCCAGCGTCGTGACGTTCCCTAGGTCATGACCGGTCGCAATATCGCGCAGGAGGCGACGCATGATTTTACCACTCCGCGTCTTCGGAAGATCTGCGCTAAAGATGATTTTCTCGGGGCGGGCAAACTTACCGATTTTTTTCGCGACGAGCTCATTCAGTTCTTTGCGAAGCTCCGGACTGCCGTCGCTGTCATTGCCGCGTAATAGAACGAAGGCAACGAGGCCCTGTCCTTTGATTTCGTGTGGAACCCCAATCACCGCACTCTCGGCCACCTTATGGTTTTCGATGAAGACACTTTCCAGTTCAGCGGTGCCAATGCGGTGTCCTGAAACATTCACGACATCGTCAACTCGGCCCGTGATCCAGATGTATCCATCTTTGTCGACTTGCGCGCCATCACCGGGGAAGTAGAATTCGCCTTTCCAGTTGCACCAGTAGGTATCCTTGAAGCGTTCTTCATCACCCCATACTCCGCGCAAAATACTCGGCCAAGTGCTTCGGATGGCGAGTAGCCCCGCATCCACTTCATTGCCTTCTTCATCAAGCACAGCGGCATCAATCCCAAAAAACGGGAGCGTCGCAGAGCCTGGCTTTGTCGGTGTCACTCCGGGTAGTGGCGTGATCAAAATGCCTCCGGTCTCCGTCTGCCACCAGGTGTCAACAATCGGACAGCGGCTGCCACCAATGAGCTCGTGATACCAGAGCCACGCTTCAGGATTGATCGGCTCACCTACGGAGCCAAGGAGGCGCAGGGAAGAAAGGTCGTGCTTCTTTACCCAGTCGTCGCCCCACTTCATAAAGGCGCGAATAGCGGTTGGAGCGGTGTAAAGAATCGTCGGGCGGTGACGCTCAACAATATCCCAGAAACGATCGGGCTCGGGATGATTCGGAGCGCCCTCATACATCAGGATGGTCGCCCCATTTTGCAGTGGTCCGTAGACGATATAGCTGTGGCCAGTGATCCAACCGATATCTGCCGTGCACCAATAAATATCATCGGGCCTCAGATCAAAGACGTATTTGGAAGTTAAATACGTGTAGACACCATAGCCACCAACGGTGTGCATGATGCCCTTCGGCTTCCCGGTCGATCCACTCGTGTAGAGAAGGAAGGCCATATCCTCACTATCAAGCTCTTCGCACGGGCACTCTGCCGGGACGGTCTTTGCCGCTTCGTGATACCAGACATCACGCTCTGCCTTCATCTCACACGGGAACTCTGTGCTTCCAACTTCACGCGCCACAACGAGGACGTTATCAAGACAAGCGCAGTTTTCGACGCCTTCATCGACGATCGACTTAAGATCCAAGACCTTGCCCCGACGCCAGCCACCGTCACCCGTGATCACTAGCTTCGATTTCGCATCGAGGACGCGATCGCGAATTGAGTCCGGACTGAACCCAGCAAAAATCACACTGTGCACCGCGCCAATGCGCGCACACGCCAGAACCGCGATCGCGAGCTCGGGAACCATTGGGAGGTAAAGTGCTACACTGTCGCCCTTCCCCACTCCGAGAGATTTCAATACATTGGCGAAGACCTGAACGTCGCGGTGCAAGTCACGAAAACTGAGGCGGCGCTCATCGCCTGGCTCCCCTTCCCAGATGATCGCATCGGCATCAGCCCGCGCGCCATCGAGGTGACGATCGACTGCATTGTAGCAAAGATTTGTTTTTCCGCCGACAAACCACTTGAAGAAAGGCTTCTCTGATGCGTCTAAAACCGTGTCCCACTTCTTAAACCAATGAAGCTCTTCGGCCACTTCCGACCAAAATCCCTCGGGATCTTCCAAGCTGCGTTTGTGCATCGCCCGATATTCATCGAGTGAGCTGATGTGAGCTTTGGCAGCGAATTCCGGAGACGGCGGGAAACTCAGGTTTTCATGCGATGCGGATTCTGAAGGGTCTTTTTCCATCTTATTGAGGCTATTCGAAAGGTTGGGATAAGGGTGAAAAGCTGAAAGAACAGTGCACTTGATAACAATGGGTTCGGAGAACGCGTCAAAAAGAATGTGGAATAGTCGATCTTCTTAAGTCTCCAGCTAGTTATAGATGCCTCTTCGTCGATCACAGAAAATTGTCCTCGCTGCCTTTGTTTTAGGCAGCGGCCTGCTCGGACTCTCGGTCTTTCGCGGCAGCAGTGGATCAGCATGCAGACTTGTTCCCTATAATCAGTCAGCGACGACAACTGCGCCCGTTCCCGCCCAACTCCCGGAGTGGAGTCTAAAAGGTATCGACGGTCAGACGCATGATCTACAGGCGCTCGCTGGCGATCTCACAATCATCGCCTTTTGGGCTACATGGTGCCCCAACTGTCACCGGGAACTCGCCACCCTACGTGAGCTGCATGAGGAACTCTCGCCCGCTGGCCTCTCCATCATCGGCATCAGCCTCGATGGGGCCAAACGCGAAGACCAAGTGGTGCGCTATGCCGCAGAAGCTGAACTCCCCTTTCCTGTCGTCTATACGGACCGTTCAGACCACGCCGAGATGAGCGCGATTCGTGCCGTCCCAACCCTTTTGATTTACGACGCCGAAGGCCAGCTCGTCGGTCACTTCGAAGGTCAGACCGATAAAGCCGATTTGCTCGAACTCGCCCAGTCGCACCTCGCGCCGGGTTCTGTCGCAGTGCTATCCCGTCGTTGACGCGGATCGCCCGCCCCACACCTTCACGCCTGTGGAAGCTGCTCTTTTTGACTTTGAACTCCCGCCCGAAGCGATCGCACAAAAGCCGACGGAACGTCGCGACGACGCCAAACTGCTCTGCGTAGATCGCCAAACCAAGGCCGTGACGCACCATCAGATTCGCGACCTCCCCGAGCTTTTAGGGACACCATATGCGATCATTCGAAACAATGCCCGCGTCCTGCGCGCCCGTCTCCGAGGGCAGCGCGAGACCGGCGGCAAGGTCGAATGCCTTCTTCTCCACCCTGGTCAAAACCCCGAAGAATGGTGGTGCCTCCTAAAGCCGGGTAAAAAGCTCCCCGTCGGCACGACCTTCAGTATCGGGTCCGATGATGAAGCAACCGTCCTCGACAAGAGCGAAGAAGGCCAATGCCTCGTGCGCTTTACCCTCCACTCCGCAAAGAGTGTCCTTGAGCTCTCCGAGCGCGACGGCGAGATGCCACTGCCACCCTACATTCGCCGCGACGGCCCAGAGGACCCACGCACCGAGCTCGACCGCGATCGCTACAACACCGTCTACGCTGCCCCAGACCAAACCGTTGCCGCCGCCGCACCCACCGCCGGGCTCCATTTCACCCCCGAGCTCATTGCGGAGCTCAAGCAGGGCGGTCATCAGTTTCATGACCTTACCCTCCACGTCGGGCTAGATACCTTCCGCCCGATCCAAGCCGACGAGATCGAAGCGCATGTCATGCACTCCGAGACCTACGAGATCCCGAGCAGCACCGTGGCCGCGCTTCAACCCAACCCGACCCACCCGCGCCTCGCCGTCGGCACCACCTCCCTGCGCGCGAGCGAAGACTACGCCCGTAAGATTCAGGCCGGAGCCACAAATTCGCCCAACGAAGCCTTTGTCAGCGCAGCCAACCTCTTCATTTACCCCCCCAACCGCTTTGCTGTGGAGGCACTCTTGACGAACTTTCACCTCCCGCGTTCCACCCTCCTTTGCCTCGTCTCGTCTTTTCTGACCCCCGAGAGCACCGACGGCATCGAATGGCTCAAAGATATCTACCGGGAAGCGCTCGATCGAAATTATCGGTTTTACAGTTACGGCGACGCCATGCTCATTAGCTAAACGCTACTTATGTCTGCTCCGTCTCAGGTCTCCCCCGATTTTACTAAACTCGTCGCTGAATACTACGAGAACCTCTTTCGTTTCGCCTTCTCACTCGCGAAGAATGAATCCGACGCGAGAGATCTCGTGCAGGAAACTTTTCTCATCTGGGCCAAGAAAGGCGATGCCCTGCGCGACAAAAGTAAGGTCAAGAGCTGGCTCTTCACCACCCTCTACCGCCAATTTCTTCGTATTCGCCGCCGTGGCGTGCGTCAGGCCGACATCGAGCCCGATGATTTTGAGCGCGAGCTCCCGCCGGGTCAGCCGACCGTCGTCCAGAGCGCCGAAGTGAGTGATGTCCTCGAAGCCCTCCAAGGCGTCGATGAAATCTACCGAGGCCCACTCAGCCTCTTTTACCTAGAAGACCAGACCTACAAGGAAATCTCCGAGGCCCTCGATATTCCGATCGGAACCGTCATGTCACGCCTCAGCCGGGGCAAAACTCAGCTAAAAAAGCTCTTCGAGAAAAAAAGCTGGAATAATTGAACGCCCCCGATTGTCCCTTTAACGCTGACTAATCCATTGCAACCTTCTGGTCAAGACCACCGCGACGCGCTTCACGCCTACGACCCGAGTCTCGGCGAACCGCCGACGGACGCCTGTGCCGATGCCCTCGAAGCCTCAATCGCCGACCCCGAGCTTAGCCGGTGGTGGGGCGAAGAAAAAGCCTTCGATGCCGCTATACGCGCCAAAGTAGCCGGATCAGCCGTCCCCGCCGGACTCCAAGATGCGATCCTCGCCAAAGCCGCCGCCCTCGCTCAAGAGGACGCCGCCATCGCCACTTTCTCTGAGCCTGCCCCGACCCGTAACAGCTGGCACTGGAGTGCTTTTACTGGTGCCGCCGCAGCCGTTGCGATCCTAGTCCTCGCCTTTACCTTTGTTTTCCCGCCGCAAGGCGCGCGCCCGAGTGCAGAAGTCGCCAGCCTCATGGCCACGCTCGAAGATATCCTCGAGGCCCACGGCTTCACCACGACGCAGAGCAACAACTACGGCACCCTCGTCAGTTTCCTCGAAGGTGAAGGCGCACCCACTCCAAAATTTCTTCCAGAATCGATCTCCTCTGAAAGCGGCTTTGCCTGCGCCTACATCGAAGTCGATGGCGTTCCCGTCGGGATGATGTGTTTCCGCGCTGAAGATGAATCCGTCTTCCACATTTTCACCGTCGATCGAAAACACTTCCCTGAACAGTCCGACATGCCGAACCACTTCGTCAGCACTATCGACGAACACTGCTGCGCCACCTGGACACGCGAAGATCAAATCTACGTCCTCGCCACCCAAGAATCACAAGACCGCGTCATCACGATGCTCTAAGACGCACGTCGGCCAGACGGCCCAACCCTTTCAAGCTCCCGCCGAATACGCGGGAGCTTTTTCATGTACCCATCGAATTACTACAAACCTCAGTCAACCGTGCTATAAAAAATCTCACCACTAAAGGCGCAAAAACACAGAAGCTAATTCCTACAGCAGGACACTGAGGAAAGATAACGACTTCAAAGCTCAACCACGGATGGGAACGGATAGACACTGATTTGATCAACTGATGATTCTCTCACAGAGGCACAGAGCACACAGAGAAAAGAATTCGTGTGATTCGTGGACTGAAACTACAGAGCCTAAGTTTTGTGCCTTCTCCTGACATGAGCCTGTCGAATGCTTCCTCCTGTTCAAATACAACAGAGCCTAAGCCTCCGTGCCTCCGTGAGATAACTTACAGAACCAAAGCCAGAGCCCCCAGTTCTGTGCCCTTCTGTGGTTCCAAATATAAAGAGCCCAAGCTATCCTGCTGATCCTGTTCATCCATGCAAATGACATACCCCGTTTCCGCCTTGCCAACCCACCGAGCATAGCCTCATCTAGATAACGTCTTTCCCTGCTCCTATCTGAGCACTCAACGTCAACTCCACCCGACGATCCGGCTCCACCGCAGCCCGACCAAGGGCGGCAGCGTATTTGAATTCAAAGGCTATCGAGCGGACTCTTCACACCCGCACCCAGATGCGCTTTGTTGCCCAATATACTATCTCCAATAGAGCTAAAATGCGGCAACCACTCCCATGGAGCTGCGTCGGCAGAGAAAAACTCCGCGAAAGGAAGCGATCCAGGGAAATCAAAAAAATCAGATGCTTGTAGCATCCGAATAAAGAAAGAGAATACTACCATCCTCGCGAATCAAAAATTGAGAGTCTGAAAGGGTGTATTTGTATTAGTTGTCAGCACATCCACGCGCCATCGAGTCAGTTCAACGTTAGTGATTAAAAAAGGAATTCGATCAAACCACAGAGCCCAATGAGCAAAAAGAACTTAGGCGTATTTCTCCGTGAACTCTGTGCCCTCTAGCGAAGCGGGTGGTCAAAGAATACAGAAAATAGAATTTCTCATCAGCTGTAAGGATTTCTCACTACGATAAAAAAGTTCCCACGCAAAGACCCCAAGACGCAAAGGTAAGACAGAAATCTAGATTCCCTGGATGAAAGATCCACTTTCCCATGACTACCCATCCGACCAAACAAACCCACTAACCAGTCAAAGCACCCAACTCCGCCCTTTGGGCTCCGTTGGTGAGCTCAACCATCACTCCCCTGCAATCGCGTCGCGGATGGCGGCGAATTTCATTTCGGTTTCGCGCCATTCGGCTTGGGGATCTGAACCTGCGACGATGCCTGCGCCCGCGTAGAGGCGCGCACTTTTTCCATCGACTAGACCTGCGCGTAGGCCGACGCAAAATTCACCTTCACCGGTGTGATCGAAATAGCCAAGAGCGCCGGCATAGAGACCGCGTTCAAAGGGCTCCAACTGAGCGATGATCGGGACTGCTTTTTCGCGCGGCGTTCCACCGACGGCTGGCGTGGGATGTAACTGATCGATGAGGTCGAGAAGATGCGGTCCCTCTGGCAGGGCACCTTCAAGGGGTGTATGCAAATGGTACACGTTGGGTAAGGTGCGCAGTGCAGGCGAGCCTGGGTGCTTCAGTTCAATTCCGATCGCACTCAAGCTTCGGCGGATCGAATCGACGACGTGAGCGTGCTCACGAAGATCCTTCGCACTGTTTAAAAGCGATTGCGCGTTTTGAGCATCCTCGCCCGCGCCCACGCCACGCGGAGCGGTTCCAGCAAGCGCCTCGGTAAAGAAGGTCTTATCAGCGACTCTGATGAGAAGCTCGGGGGTTGCTCCGATGAAGCTCTGGCCGTGGTCGTTCTCGAATGAAAAGGCGAAGCAGCTAGTGAAGCGCTCTCGTAAGCCAGCGAGGGTGACTAAGGGCCTAAAGGGTCGATCAAACTCTGCATCGATCGCTCGAGCCAAGACGACTTTATCGACTTCGCCAGCGTCAATTTTCTCCAACCCTACAACGACGCTTTTTTGAAAATCACCCGACTCCCCTACTTCGCTTTGTTCTAAAACAAGCGAAGGCTCCGGCGTCTCAGAATCTCGATAGGAAAATGTATTAAATTTCTCATACGCTGCCCAAAGCTTTTCAACCAAGGCGTCGAGGTCACTCTCAGGATCAACGCGGAAGTTGGCCACCGCAGTAGTTGATGACCCCGTCTTCGCCACTTGCCAGCGGGGTAAGAAAATCGTCGCGGGCGCAAACGCTGCTCCACTCTCAACCGTCTCTTCAAAAGTCAGGCCGACATAAAAGTGCGGCCCTGCCATCGGCGCTTCGAGATCGCCCACCGCGACGCAGTGCTCAAGCACCTCTTCGCTCCAGGCTTTGACCGCTTGCACCCGATCTGCGCCGGAGAATGTTCCGAGCACAACGGCTTCGGCACCTGCCAGTGCAATGCCCTCTGAAGGGCGCTCGATATAAAAGTGGAACTCATCCCGCTCGTAAATCGACTCGAGGACTGCGAGCGGATTGAGACTGCGGGTCTTTAAGGTGATGCTCGCGATTTTGTAGTGATCATCCTCTTCAGCAGCATCGCGACAAACCCCGAGAAAGAGCTTAAACTCATCTTTCGAAGGATCCTTGTGCCGATCTGTTTGGATAATTTCCACCGCTTATAAAAAGCTGGATTCAAGAAAGGTTCAAGCGCCCGCGGGAGTTTCCCAGCGAGCATAGAGCGAGAGCGGCAAGCGATGATGACCATACTTCGGTTCGAGCGCGAGCTCGCCAGCCGTCACTTTACCCGCCGGAAGCTGATCACGAACGAGGTTTTCGAGCATGATCGAGGAGGCTTCGAGGTTATACATCGTGAGCACGAGGCAAAGTGGATTGTCACTCAGGAGTCGCCGCATGTTGTGCAGAAAATCGACAATCTGTGCCTCCACTTTCCATACCTCACCCTTGGGCCCACGTCCGAAACTCGGAGGGTCGAGTAAGATAACGTCGTAGGGTTTCCCCCGCCGCACCTCGCGCGCAACAAAGCGGAAGGCATCGTCGAGCAGCCAGCGGATCGGCAGCTCATCCATGCCGGAAAGCGCCTGATTGTGGCGAGCCCAGGCGAGAGCCGGCTTTGAGGCATCGACATGGGTGACCTGTGCCCCAGCCGCAGCGGCGACAAGGCTTGCAGCGCCGGTGTATCCAAAAAGGTTTAGAACCCTGGCCCCTGGGCGTTGCTTGAGCTTCGCCGTCATCCAGTTCCAATGCGGGCATTGCTCAGGAAAGACACCGACATGCTTCGACATGTCGGTGAGGCGTGCCTCAAAACGTATCTTGCCGAGCTTCAGCTGCCACTGGCGGCTTTCTCTGGGCGAACGTAGGTTCCACTTCCCTGTCCGATCACAAGTCGCGAAGGAGCGCTTCCATTGCTCCTCACCCGTCGCAGGACGCCACCACGCTTTGGGCTCCTCACGGATGAGGCGGTGTTCGCCAAAGCGCTCAAGCTTCAGGCCATTGCCTGAATCAAGTAATTCGTAGTCAGGCCACGGCGCCGATAAAACCTCAAGCGGCATAGGTCAGTATCCTAGGAATCGCGACGCGCGGAGAGAATTTCGACGGTCTCAACCGGAACATCACCCTCGCCTGTGTCTTGGCTAGCGATCTGGTCAACAACGGACATGCCGTCGATGACACGACCGAAGACTGCATAGCCGTCACTCCGTGAACCACCGTTGAGGAAGGTGTTGTCGACAACGTTGACAAAGAATTGGGCCGAGGCGCTGTTGGGATCACTTGTCCGAGCCATCGCGACGGTTCCGCGGCGATTTGCTAGGCCATTGTTTGACTCATTGATAATCGTGCCACTGGTCACCTTTTCACGCATCCCTTTAGTGAAGCCACCGCCTTGGACCATGAATCCAGAAATCACGCGGTGAAAGATCGTTTCATCATAATGACCGGCATCGATGTAGCGGAGAAAGTTCTCCGTTGAGACCGGTGCCTCCCCTTCAAAGAGCTCTATCGTGAACATGCCCAAGTTTGTCGTGATCACGACGACGGGTCGCTCAACGAACTCACCACTCGATTCAGCCACGCGCCATGTCGGCATGTCACCTGGCTTGTAGAGAACCGGATAGGTTTTCTTCGAACGGCAACCTGCGGATAAAAGCAGCAAGGCGGACAGCGCCAGGAGCGAAAGGGTTTTCAACATAAGGTGCGGGATTATCGGAGGGTAATTTACAAAGACAAGACGGTAAACAGGTCGATGCCGTTTAGCTGGCAGGAATGCCTTCTTCCAGAAATGCTTGGACGCATTCGTTGATTCGGAGCGCTGGAACGGTCGTTTCACCGCCCGAACGCATGTCCTTTATTTTGACGACCTCTTGAGCAACTTCTTCCGAGCCAAAAACGAGGGTGAGGCGTGCGCCACTCGCGCCAGCGTTTTTGAATTGCTTACCAAAGGCGGTCTTCTTCAGCGCGTATTCGACGGAAATGCCTCCACGCCTTAGCACAGCAACCGCTTCGAGGGCAGGAACCGTCTCGTCCTCGCCGCCGATCACGACGTAGACATCCGGGCTCATGACCACTTTCGGGAAGAGCCCCTTTTTATCGAGCAGGTCAGCCAAAGTGACATCGCCGCTGCCAAAACCGACCGCCGGCATCGCTGGATAACCGAGCTTCTCAACGAGATGGTCGTAGCGACCACCACCAGCAAGGGCGCGACCAACAAGTTTTTCGCCTTCGCGCTCAAAGACCTCGAAGACAAAGCCTGTATAATAGGCGAGCCCACGCACGATGCCCAAGTCGAGGCGGATGAATGACTTAACCCCAAAGGCCTCAAGCCCGCTCATCAGCTTCGACCAATCGGCCAAGCGTGCTTCGATCCGGTCACGGATCTCTTGATTAGGTGCTAAAGTCGGGAAAAAGGCCATCAACTCCTCAAAATCACGCATCGAGCAAATCGCATCGAGCTGAGCGACAAATTCTTCCGTCGCGTCGTTGAACCACGGGCTCAGCTTTTCAGCCAGCGCCTCGGGGCTCAATCGCTCTCGCTTATCAATCACGCCGAGAATACCAAAGGCTGCCTCTCCCTCATAGCCGAGCGCCGCGAGGTAAGCCACCCACAGATCGCGGTCACTTAGGCGGACGCAGAAGTCATCATCCGTCAGACCGAAGTTGCGCAGCGTCTCGATGTAGAGCGCGATGATCTCAGCATCCGCGCTAGGTCCAGCTTCGCCGAGGATATCGACGTTGAGCTGATAAAATGAGCGCAGGCGACCCTTCTGCTGCTTCTCATAGCGGTAGTTCTCACCGATACTGAACCACTTGAGGGGACGCTTCAGGCTGTTTGCCTTCGCACCGACCATCCGCGCGAGCGACGGCGTCAGTTCTGGGCGCAAAGTGACTTCGCGACCACCCTTGTCAGTGAAGTTGAAAAGCTGGGAGACAATTTCGGGCCCACTTTTTTCCGTAAAAAGTTCGAGCGGTTCGAGCGCAGGGGCGTCATACTCTACGAAACCAAAACGCACTGCCGTTTGTGCCCAGACGCGAAACAAGTAGTTTCTACGAGCACAATCCTCTGGGTAAAAATCTCGGAAGCCTGGTAGGCGTTCAAACATCACCTAAGCCTTCGACAAACCTACAGTTCATGGCAAGCGCTCAGAATCCCGAAAACAAATCAACCGATCCGACAACTAGTCAGACTTCAATCGATCCAAATCCATGTCCTTCAGCTCAGCTCTCAGCTCTTTCCCTGCTTTGAACTTAATCACAGCGCGCGTTGGGATGATGACATCGGTCTCTGGCTTGTTCGGATTCCGCCCGATGCGGGACTTACGAACCTGCAGTTCAAAGACGCCGAAGTTTCTCAATTCAACATTGCGCCCACGAGCCAAAGCGTCAGCGATCGTGTCGAGAGTCTGCTGTACAACCTCACGGACCTCCTTTTGGGGGAATCCGGTCTTGTCATAAATGCTCAAGACGATGTCACGTTTGGTTAAATTACTGGCCATAGCGATAGAACAGATAGAAGTTTTTAATGATTAAGTAGTTTGCTATCTGTCACTTGGAAAACTGTCAAGAATTCCGCAAAAACTTCTATTAAATGAAAGACGACGAACCAAAAAACCCTTTTGAAGACCTTCAGGACAAAATTCAAGATGCCATCCGCTCGGGCAATATTCAGTTTGCCGGTCCGATGGGCATGACTCCGCCAATGCGGGACTTAGAAGAACCCCAGGAGACGATCGAAGAGCCACCGAGCGACGACGAGGTCATCACTAAGATTGAGAACTTCTCCCTCAAACCACGCGACATGCGGGATTATCTTGATCGCTATGTCGTCAAGCAGCAGGAAGCAAAGAAGGTCCTCTCCGTCGCTATTTGTGACCACTACAACCACGTGCGGCAGTGTCTCGAAAACCCTAGCCTGCTCGAGCGAGACTACCACAAACAGAATATTCTCCTCCTCGGGCCTACAGGTGTGGGCAAGACCTACCTCATGCGCACAATCGCAAAGCTGATTGGAGTTCCCTTTGTCAAAGCGGACGCGACGAAGTTTTCTGAGACCGGCTATGTTGGCTATGATGTCGAAGACCTCGTGCGCGACCTCTTCAAAATTTCCGGCAACAACGCCGACCTCGCTCAATACGGCATCATCTACATCGACGAGATCGACAAGATCGCTTCAGCCGGTGACAGCGGCGGCAAAGATGTCTCCGGACGCGGGGTGCAAATCAATCTGCTCAAGCTGATGGAGGATGCCGACGTCAACCTCTCCTCCCCGAGCGACATGATGGGGCAAATGCAGGCGATGATGGAAGCGCAGAGAGGCGGCAAGAAGCGTCCGCGTGCAATCAACACCCGTCACATCCTCTTTATCGTCAGCGGCGCCTTTGGCAGGCTTTCTGAGTCGATTAAGAAGCGTGTCGATGCGACCACGGTCGGCTTCGGTGGCAACGCCGCCGGTGAACGCGAAGATTCCGACTACCTGCGTGAGGCTGCGACGACCGATTTCATCAAATACGGCTTCGAGCCTGAGTTCGTTGGTCGCCTTCCCGTCCGTGTTGCCTGTGAGCAACTCGAAACCGAGGATCTCGCCCAAATCCTCACAAGTTCAGAAGGCAATCTTCTCGAGCAGTATCGCCACAATTTCAAGGGCTACGGGATCGATTTCAAAATCACGAAAGAGGCCATCACGGAAATCGCGACCCGCGCCCATGCTGAGAAGACCGGTGCCCGTGGACTCATGACGATCTTCGAGCAGGTCTTCCGCTACTTTAAATTTGAGCTCCCCTCGACCGGGATCGAATCCTTCGAGGTCAAAGCCGAGACGATCAAAGAACCGCAGCAAGCGCTCAAGGCATTACTGAAAGAGAACTCGCACCTGCAGCGCAACAGCCTGCGCGTCGAAATCATCGACTTCGCAAAGCGCTTTGAAAGTAAGCACGAGCTCGGCCTAGACTTCGCCGACGAGGCACTTGATGTGATCCTCGATGTCGCCGTGGATACTGACAAAACTGTCCGCACGATCTGCGAGGAACGTTTCAAAGACTTCGAACACGGTCTCAAGATCATCTCCCGCAACACGGGCGAAGTCCGCTTCACCGTCCATGCAGCGATGGCAGAAGACCCAGACAAAGTGCTCTCCGCCCTCGTCGTCGAAAGCTTCAAAAAGCGCGAAGCCCAACAAGCCGCTGAAAAAGCGGCGCTAAAGGAAGAGCCAGAGACGGAGTCAAATGACACCGAGTAAACGACTCCTTTAGCCGTTCTCAGCTACCTGAGTGACCCCCTTGAGATCTAGCTTGCCTGTCCCAAGGGTTGGGATCGTATCCACTTTTACGATACGCTTCGGAACCCATAAGTTTGGCAGGCCTTTCGCTGACAATTGTTCTCGGAGTTCGGCGGGTTCGATATCTGGAACCGCGAGCAGAACGAGCGCTTCGCCTTTTGCTGGATCTTGCACACCTGCGACAGCGATTTGGGGAAGCTCGGCGTCTTCGAGATCGAAGGCCTGAATAATAGCCTCCTCCACCGCTCCGTGCGGAACCATCTCGCCACCCATTTTCGAAAAGCGTGATAGACGACCCTCGATGATCAGAAAACCGTCAGGATCGAACCGCGCAAGATCACCCGTGACATACCAACCGTCGCGAAAGACTTCATTCGTTTTCCCCGCATCATTCAGATAACCATCAAAGAAATTAGGGCCCCGGAGCTCGAGCATACCTATCTCACTCTTTGCAAGCGGACGTCCTTCTTCCGGGTCAACGATACGAGCCTCAATACCGATGAATAGGCGCCCCACTGTCCCATGACGCCGCGTTGTTTCTTGTTCGCTTTTTCCCAGTAAATTGCAGGAGACAACGGGGGAGGCTTCGGTGAGTCCATAGCCCTCAAGATACGTGCTCCCAAAGGTTTCTTCCCACTTTTCAGGCAGACCTTCAGGCGACTTCTCCGCTCCCACGACAACGAACTTCAGACTCTCTATCCACTCCGGTGGAACGCGCTTCAGGAAAGGCTTCAAAAACGTCGGCGTGCTCATCATCACGGTCACTTTCTCATCGCGAATCGCTTTACCAAGGCGCTTGGTCTCGAGCGGCGACGGAAGGCTGACCACTTTCATTCCAGAAATCAGCGGATACCACTGAGTGACGGTAAATCCAAAGCTATGAAAGGTCGGCAACGAAGCGAGCAAGACTTCCTTACTGTCGAGCAGGCCGACCGCCTCGATTTGCAGGAGGTTTGCCACGACATTACGCTGGGTAAGAACGACGCCTTTAGGATCTCCCGTTGTTCCAGAGCTGAATAAAATCGTGGCTTCTTCTTCACTTCTACCGCAATCAACGAGGCGTGCAACGGGGAGTGCCCATCCACGTAGTAGATTCTTGATGACAGCAAACTTCCCCACTCGATCGCGTTCTTGGACCAAGTCGATCATTTGCTCCGGCCATGGAAAGTCCGGCAGTTTCTCGATCACTGGTGCGGCCGAAATAACCGTCTCAATGTCTGCTTTCGCGAGGCACTTTTCATTCACAGCTCGCCCGGCAGTGAAGTTCAGGTTCACCGGTGTCTTGCCGAGGATCTGGAGGGTTAGATTTACGAGGAGGCTACCCAGTCCACTAGGAAGAACAACGCCGACCCGGCTTTCGTTTTTCAAACGCTCGCGCCAGAGATCAGAGAAGGTCAGAGACAAGGCCAGCACCATCCCCGCCCGCAGTTCACGTCGCCCGGTTGAAAGGTCGACAAACTGCCGGCCAAAGAAGTTCCGTTTCAGTCCGCGAACACCAAGCTCAGCAAGCGACTTATTTACGTCGGGATGATTCTCTAGTAGGTCACTCATCGAAACCGGCCTGTGGCCAAGGATGTGTGCAATTTGAATTGCTGAGCATTTTGAGGAGAACTAAGTTCGTGTGAACACTCGAACAAATGGGGTCAGTGCTTGTTCGCTTTGAAGAGAAGATAGAGCGCCAACACCTGCAGACCTACGTTGGGCAACCAGATAAAGAGATCGGGTCGAAGATGAGGAGTGCCATCAAGCCATCCCACAACTTCAGTCAGAATATAATAGGAAATCGTCAGGCCTGCTGCGATGGCGACATTCAAGGACGTTTCCTTACGACTCGCCTTCAGACCCAGAGGAATGGCAAGAAGCCCGAGGGAGAACGCACTCAGCGCGCTGGCGAAACCTTCTTGAATACGAAACTGCACTCGGATCGCCTCGTCGCGCAGTTCGCGTTGCTCCTCTGGCGTTGCTCGTTCGGCGCGACGGGAGAGCTGCTTAAGACGCTCGATCTTTTGCGGAAGCGGTAAATAACCCACCTTATGGTTCGACTGGGTTCGACCGAAGACCTCGGCAAGGGAGAGCTGGATCTGAAGGTGTTCGAAAAACAAATTCGGCTGAACCGCACCTAGGTCATTCGGATCCGACTCGTCGCGAAGCTCCACGAGGCCCCTTTCAAGTTTCAGGATGAGGGCATCGGTGTCGGCATCGTAGCGCAAGTCGCCCGTATCCGCACGTAGCAGACAAACCGCACGCTTCTCATCATCAAGCTCCCAGATCCAAATGTCGCGAATGATTTCCTCTGTTTTATCGCCCACGTAGACGACATAGCCGGGGAAATCGTGCACAAACTGCTTTGCCACGATCAATCGGAGGGGCTCCGCGCGAATGGCATTAGGGATCAGGTCCTTATAGGAAGCTCTGGCCGCGGGCGCTGCATAGGCATTGATCCATGCCGTCATCCCTGAAGCGAGGAGGCAAAACAGGAGAACGGGTACTGATACCCGCCAAAGCGAGATGCCGGACGCCTTCATTGCAGTCAGCTCCGAAGTCGCCGAGAGCCGCCCCATAAGAACGAGCACGCCTACGACCGTGCCAGCCGGCATCGCAAAAGAAATGGTATATGGGATGAGTAACTGCAGGAGCTTCCAAAGAGCATCCGAAGTGATCTTCCCCTCATCGATGAGATCGAAGAGATCCATCACCGCATTTCCAGCCACCATCAGGATGGCGATTACAGCCACACTCAGCAGTGCAACTGTCGCGGTAGAGAAAAAGAGGTATCGGTGAAGGCGCCACATATTCGCAGTGGAGAAAAGACTCGCGGCTAAACTTTGCTGGGTCGAGTCGCTTCCTGATGCTTTTCAGACTCAGAGCCTTTGCATTTTAGCTCCTGAAGCAAGCGGAAGAGTCGAAAGCAAAATCTTAAGCACTAGCGACTGCGGCATCATAGCCCCGCCTCAAGCGCTTCAAGCCTTCGCTCATCGTTATTTCCGGGCATCCAAGATTGATTCTAATGTAGCCCTCATGACCGAAAAAGCGTCCATCACTTAAGCCCAATCCATGCTCCTCGAAGTGTGCGACTGGATCTTTCAAGCCAAGCTGACGAACATCGAGCCAAGCCAGATAAGTTGATTGCATCGGGCGTAATTGAATTTTGGGACAATTTTCTCGAACAAAAGCGTAGAGACTATCGCGGTTTGCCCTCAGAAGCTCAATCAGATCATCCAGCCAGTCTTGACCATGTCGATAAGCGGCTTCGCAACCGATATAGCCCATGCAGTTTACCTCTGTGATCATGCCCTGCGCTGCTCTCTGAAAACGACGGCGCAGGGTACGGTCCGGTGCCACGATGTAGCTACAAGCAAGACCGGGGAGATTATAGGTTTTACTCGGCGCATAGAGCCCAACTGTCCGCTCTACTGCCCCAGGGAGCGAAAGCATTGAGATATGCTCAAGCCCCTCATCGAGGATGAGGTCACTGTGGATTTCATCTGCGACAATGATGAGATCAAACTTCTCGCAGAAGCGAAGAACCGCTTCGAGTTCGTCGCGACGGTAGACACGCCCGACGGGATTGTGCGGATTACAGAGGTAGAAAACCTTCGTCTTCGGGGTGACCGCCGACTCCAGTGCATCGAAGTCGATCGTGTAGCCCTCATCACTTTCAGCCAAAGGCACCGCTTGGATCGCGCGCGATTGGTTCCCCGGCGCAGATAAAAAAGGCGGATAGACTGGCGTCAGCGTAATGATAGCCTCACCGGGCTCTGCAAAAGCGCGCGCAGCGGTGTTCAGGGCGGGGACGAGACCCGGGAACCAAAGCAAGGCGGCACTTTCGACTTCAATCTTGTGGGTGCTTTTGAGATAATCCTGCACCGCGGTGACCACACCTTCGTGCTGTAAAGTGTATCCAAAAACACCGTGATCTACGCGTGCTCGCAACGCCTCCATCACCGCCGGCGGCGAGGGCAGATCCATGTCCGCCACCCACATCGGCAAGATGTCGCGCCCAGCATATTTTTCCCACTTCAGGCTACCTGTGCCCGTGCGATCCGGTGGATTGATAAAGTCCTTGTTCATGGTCGTCGAAAGAAGCTGCATTGCCCTCTGTAGCATCTAAGGGCGCAAGCCTATTCGATCTGCGATCGGCACGGAGTCCAACCGGATAACCATAAAAACTGCCTGCTAACGAATATCGCCAACAAAGATCAGCTCAATTATGCTCGCTCCTCGTTCACTCAAACTTGTGAAACCACCTTTTTTATCCAAAAGGTCACGACATGCCCAGCGCTCTAATTCGCTTGAGTTGATTGCGAGAATAGTTGCCGTCCCTGCTTGCTTTGCACCGGCTTCCGCCAGCGGCGAAAAGGAAAGCGGGAAGCCCCACCCCGTGAAAATGATGCGCCAGCCTTTGAGACCACCTGCAGGAACGGGCTTCGTCAAAAGTGATGGGTAGCGCTCCACAATATCGGGTGTATCTGAGGTGACGATCTCCATGATAAAGCCGGGCATAAGCGTGCGTGTATAGTCCCCAATGTCGCGGGTTGGATTCTCTTTCAACCAGTGCCATGCCGCCCAAGGATCAAGCCCGACAAGATTCATCCCATTCCAGATACTGTGATCGTTCTCGTTACCAAACTTCCTCACATCATACCATGCCTGAAAGCCATCGCTAAGGCGCAAAGCGATTTCAAAATGTAAATGCGCTCTTTGCTTTGGGATCGTGTATCCACCAGCACTACGCCCCATTTTTCCTATTCGGCTTCCTGCACGCAATTGACTCCCAATCTTAAGCTTAGAATCAATTGTAGCCAAATGCGCATAGAGCGTAACCACTGCTGGAGAAAATTGGTCGTGCTCGACGACGACATAGTGTCCGTAGGAACTCGTCGCGGAACGCCTGTTGATGTAGACAACTTCACCCGCCCACGCAGCGCTCACCGCATCCGTCGCCTCTCCATTTCGGCGACTCAAATAGGGCCGAATATCGAGTCCTTCATGAAACTTCGCCCCCTCATTCCGAACACAGCCAAAGGTCGCAGAAATTTGCCGCCCACTGATCGTGGGCTGCCCCCAGTCTAGATCCCCGACGGCTAGCGCATCACTTGGATAAGGCGTTGGCCACTGCATCGGCTCAGCACCGAGATGCGCAACCGTGATCGAGAGGAAGACCAAAGAAAGTCGAGAAATCGTGAGAAACATTTCAGAGGCTCAAAACTTCAGAAAACTGCAAAAAGTAGTTATCGACAAAATCATGCAGCAAAAGGGCATAAACGAGAGCACCAATCACCAGAGCCGGACCGAAAGGAATCCGAAGCCCCTCTCCTTCTTCTTCAGCATCATCGATTGGAACCACTTGTTTCTTCTTCCGAAAGATGAGCATCGGGATGATCAAAAGCGTGCCAAAAACCGCTCCGCCAAAGAGCGAGAAGACCGCTCCTTGCCAACCGAGAAAGGCCCCGATCGCACCCAGCAGCTTCACATCACCAAAGCCCATTGTCTCCTTGCGCAACACCACCTCTGAGAGCAAAGCCAGCCACAGAATGAGACCAGATCCAACAAACGCCCCGAGGAGGCATTGGATAAATGAATTCATCGAATCAACCGCGAAGAGGCCGACGGGTGCGATATGGAGCGCTGGAACTGCAATCGACAAAATGACGCCAACAACGAAGGTGCCGATCGAAAACACATCAGGAATCTCCATCGTATCCAGATCAATCATCGCAGCGGGAACTAAGAGCCCAATGAAGACGCAGATAACAATCGCTACGAGAGGAGGATAGCTCATCCACGCCACCACAAAGAGAAAGGAGTTCATCGCCTCGACAAGAGGATAGCGGACACTGAAGCGTGCCTTGCAACACCGTGCTCGGCCACCCAACAAACACCAACTAAGCACGGGGATATTGTCGTACCATGCGATCGCAGTTCCACATCCACAGGCAGAACCCGGATGAACGACACTTCGCCCAGCCGGTAGTCGATAAATCACTACATTCAGAAAACTGCCGACGCAGGCCCCAAACGAGCCAGCAACGAGGGCAAAGAACCACGGGAAAGCTGTATTTACTTCAACGAATGCTTCGATCATGCTGCACCAATCCTTTCTGCTAAAGCGGCCTTTCCGGACGCCATCATTACTTCTGCCGAAACCTCTCGACCTGTCCAAATCTCAAGACTTCTTTGCCCTTGGTAGATCAACATACCCAAGCCATCAGCATAACTCCGTCCATGCTCTTCGGCCCAGCGCGCCCATCCGTTGCGTGTTCCGTAGGTTGTGTCATAGATCGCACCGTCATTACCGAGGAAGCTAAGATCGATTGGAAGAAGATCATCCGTCTTGAGCCCCGCGGGCGTCGCGTTTATTAAAAGAGCATCACTCGGCAAATCACTCGGAGCGTGAGAAAAGAGAAAAGGCTCTACCCTACTGAGGTCGACATCCGCCTCTTTGAGTTCGAGAAGCAGTGTAGTGAGATTTGTTTCGCTCCGGTTTCCAATCCAGAGTTTTGGCACCCCGTCCGCGAGCGCTTGAACCGTAATCGCACGCGCCGCTCCACCTGCTCCAAGGAGAACCACATCGGTATCAGAAAGCCGCCGTTTGAGCTGTGTCTCGACTGCGCGGGCGATTCCAAAACCATCTGTATTTGTTGCGCTATAGCCATCAGCTGTTGCCACTAGAGTATTCACTGCACCCATCGCCACGACGGATGGATCAACGTCTTGGACAAGCTCAAGCGCACGCACCTTGTGCGGCAAAGTGAGATTCAAACCCCGAAAACCACGTGCAAAAAGCTTTGGGATGGCTGCCTCAAGCAAATCAATCGGCACTTCCACGCGAACATATCCCCAGTCAGCAAACTCCGGTTCACTACGAGCAAGCGCGGCGAGAGCTGGATTATGAATTGCCGGGCTGAGCGAATGGGCCACAGGCATGCCGAGCACGGCCAAAGGCACCTTTGGGAGGGGAACTGTTTCGAGGTCTTCGAGGCGCAAAACGCCCGATGTGAAATCCATATCCTCTTAGGATGCCCGACTTTGCTGCGATGTCTCGCTAAATTCTTCGCAAAAGCCCGCGAAAGTGTCCGACCGATCGCGATCACCCCTAGAGCTATAGATACTGACGAGACTCTCGCAGCTCATTTGAAGGATCAGTTTGGTTGCCTTCTCTGATGTCTGTTGGGTTTCAGCCATTACGCCGATAGGCAAAATCGCCTGCGCTTCTTCCCACGAGAAAAAGCGCCCCCTAGAAAATGGATCGACGAGAAAAGGCTCTCTATCCCTTAGATAAGCCAAGAAAATATAGTTCGGCAAAACGATTGGCTGGAGCTTCATTCCTAGCCTACGCGCGACCAGCATGTAGATAAGTGTTAGCGAGACGTTGGTTCCTCGACGCAAGGCGAGCACATCTCCTAATAATACAGCGCCTGGATCAGGCTCGTTATCAGGCTCACTGCGATACCCTAATTCGTGAAAAAATACTCGATTTAGAGCCCGAATAATTAATGAAGGCGTTGTCGGGGTCGCGATCAAATCCTGAACCCGCAGAGCAATCGCATCGATCGCTGACGAGACCTTCGATGGGTCAAGGCGCGGATGGACGGAGCGCTGCAGCAGAATCGCCCCCTGCTCGAGGTCAAATTTGCCCGCACGGATATAACGACGAAAGGCTGCCTCGGCATCTGGAGCCGCGGTTTCCCGCAGAATCTCTTCGGCAATATCTGCGACCGCAGAATCACCTCTAAGCGCTAGATTTTCAAGCTATGCATGCGCCGGTTCGCCCAAGCGATTAATCTCTTCGATGACCGAGTCCCTCACCCGGGGAGACTGATCGTCGATCAGTAATTCCAATGAGTTTAGGCGATTTTCGAGCGACGACTTGAAAGTGTTATCCACTAAAAATACAACGGTCCCAGAGTCGCTCTCTTGAGCACCATCTAAACGTAAGTAACCACTTCCGCTTCTATTCGGGCAAATTTAACACCGCAAAGGCAGTGACTTCCGAAGATCTCGCTTAGAGATTTGCGGAAACCAGAAGCTATTTACGACCACCGAACAGGGCGGTTCCTACTCGAACAAGGGTGCTTCCCTCTGCGATCGCGCTTTCAAAATCCCCAGACATTCCCATCGAAAGAACGTCTAAACGGACGCCCAGTTTCGAGGAGAGATTATCACGGATTTTACGCAGTTCAGCGAAGGTTTTGCGGGCGATGCTAGGATCTCCAGAGAGTGGAGCGATCGTCATCAAGCCATCGAGTTGCAGATGGTTCTTTGACAGGACCAACTCCGTAAGTGCCTCTGCATCATCGATCTCACAACCAAACTTAGCAGGATCCCGGCCCGCATTAACTTGTAGAAGGATCGGTAACCTTGCTCGCCCTAGCTCGCCGCAATGCCGATCTAGCGCATTGATTAGTTTCAGCCGATCGACCGACTGAATTCGATCGAAATGCTCAGCAGCTAAGCGGGCCTTGTTCGTCTGCAAGTTCCCAATCAGCTCCCAAAACGCGGAACCAACCACGGCCTGCTTCTTTTCAACCGCCTCCTGCACGCGATTCTCCCCGAAATTGCACAAACCAACCTCCAGCGCTTCTGCAACAATCGCCGCAGGGTGGTTTTTACTCACTGCCATTAGGGTCACTTCATCAGGTGAGCGACCTGCCTTAGAACAAGCATCACTAATGCTTTCTAAGACAATCTCCATGTTTTGCCTAATTTCTTTGACCATTGGTTGCCGTGAGTCTTCAGTGTTTCTCAAGATTAGCAGAATTAATATTCACTGCTTAAAAAGAGCTTAATTACAATCGCTTATGCATATCGAGAATTTCAAAATATTTTCCGACCTCGTTGAATCCCAAAGTTTTTCGCGTGCCGCAAAGCTGAACGGAGTCACGCAATCCGCCGTAAGCCAACAATTAAGATCAATGGAGCGGTATTTTAACGTCCTGATCGTGGACCGGAGCCAAAAACAGTTCCGCCTTACACAGGAAGGCCAAAAGCTTTACGACAGCGCGAAGGATATTTTGCACCGCTATGAAAAGCTCGTCAGAGAGCTTCAGGAAATGCGGAAGGTCATCAGTGGAACGATCCATCTCTCCACGATCTACAGCATCGGCCTTCACGAACTCCCTCCCTACATTACGACATTCTTGAAGGAATTTCCCTCCGTTAATTTCCGCGTCGAATATCGAAGCTCGAACTTGGTTTACGAAGACATCTTACAGAACGCAGTTGATCTCGGGCTCGTGGCCTATCCGACGAAAATGCGCCAACTTGAGATCATTCCCTTTCAAGAGGATAAGCTCGTCCTCGTCGCGAGCCCGCAGCATACGCTCGCAAAGCAAAAATCAGTCAAAATCGAGCAGCTCCAAGACGAAAAACTCATTGGTTTCGATCGCGATATTCCGACGCGAAAAGCAACCGACCAAATCTTTCGCGACTTCAAAATCGACGTCGAGCCCGTGATGGAATTCGACAACATCGAGACGGTGAAACGAGCCGTCGAGATCAACGCCGGGCTCGCCTTTGTCCCCTCTGCCACCGTTCAACAAGAGGTGAAGCAAGGTCTGCTCCGAACGATTCCATTCGAAGGCCTCGAGTTTTCTCGGCCATTGGCCCTGATTCATCGCAAAGGCCTTGTCCTCACGCCAGCGATGAAGAAGTTTATCGCGTGCCTGACTGGGCAGCCATTCACCATCGAAAAGGATCTAACCGAAGAAGCCGTCGTTCAGAGCAAGTGAGCGATCGTCCAAAAGCTTAGAACATGGCCCCACCATCAGCTCTCGTCGTCGGATCGGGCATCAGCGGAATTACAGCAGCTCACCGCCTGCATGAGCGTGGCTGGAACGTCACCTTGATCGAGTCTTCGAACCGCGTTGGCGGAGTCATTCAAAGCCAACGCATCGATGGCTATCTGTGTGAGGATGGCCCTAACTCAATGCTAATTCGCAGCGAGGCGGTTCGAACCTTTATCAGCCGACTAGGGCTCGATGAACGACTCACCCCAGCAAACACCGAAGCGTCGAAGCGCTTCATCGTACGAGGCGGAAAGCCCGTCGCGGTTCCGCAGTCAATTCTGGGTGCCATTCAGACCCCTCTTTTCAGCTTTGGAGCAAAGCTACGCATTCTCAAAGAGCCGTGGATCACAGCCTGCGAAGACCCCGATGAATCCGTCGCGAGTTTTGTTCGCCGCAGGCTAGGCCCCGAGTTCCTCGAGTATGCGATCGCGCCAATGACATCAGGTATTTACGCGGGAGATCCTGAGAAGCTCTCGATCCGCTATGCCTTCCCCCGCGTTTGGGGGCTGGAAAATGAGTCTGGCTCACTCGTCCGCGGAGCACTCAAGCTCAGAAAAGCACGGAGGCACTCCGCTCAGCCACACTACAAGTCTGAGCTCGTTTCCTTTCAAGACGGCCTCGAAGAGCTCGTCGAACGACTCATCAAGCCGCTCTCGAACCAGACTTACTTGAAGGCCGAATTTCAAGGGCTCCGCCGAAGCGCCCATGACCAATGGACAGCGGCTTGGTTACAAGCGGGCAAACCACAAAGTCAGGACTTCGATCACATCATTTTCACCGCGCCTCCGCATCGGTGGGCAAGCTGGGACCTCCCCGTGCCCCTGGCAGGGCGACTCCTTGCGCTCCCAAAACTGAGCTTTCCAGCCGTCAATACACTCGTGCTTGGATTCAAGCGCGAAGAAGTAGCCCACCCTCTAGATGGCTTTGGTATGCTCATACCAAAGAGTGAGAATCAACCTATCCTTGGAACGATCTTCAGCTCCTCCCTCTTCCCTCATCGTGCACCTGATGGGCATGTCTCACTGATGTGTTTTCTTGGCGGCATGACTCAGCCCGAGGCGGCAGGCTGGGACGAATATGAGACGGTTCAGAAGGTCCTAGAGTCCCTCAAAGAACTGCTCGGCATTACGGGTGACCCTACATTCCATCACTTCACCGCATGGCCCAAAGCGATCCCTCAATATCATCTGGACTACGGCGACTTCGATAGCGGTCTTCATCAAATTGAAGAGAAATTTACTGGGATTCATTTCCAAGGAAACTTTCGAGGTGGGCCAGGCCTCAATGATTGCATTGAAAATGCGCTCACCCTCGCTGAGCGCATCGATAACGCTCGTCATTAGTCGCGGCCCTCAGACGGCCGGCGATACCAAAACCGGCAGATAGCTTGGCTTCGTAGGAGAAAAGGGAATACAGCGAGCAGAAGATGTAGTGCCGCTGTCGTGAATGCTCCATACCAAGCAAGTTTTCGAGCCGATGTCAAAACAGGGTAACGACTCAAGATTTTGAAGACTTGCTCAGACTGGCGCCCTAGCCGTTTTAACTCACGCGACAAAATCAATTCCTCACCCGCGTAGCGCTTTTCGCAAAAGCCCCCTACTTGATTAAAGGCATCTGCTCTCACCCATACAAAGCATCCGGCGGCCAGGCCCACACTGCACGCAAGACGATTCCATGACCAAGTCATCCATCTAGCTAGCCAGCCGACTTCGCCCTCGAATGCCAAAACGGATCCGCCGCCTATAGCGCCTGCTCCAAGCTCAGATACAGCTTCTTGAACAGTCTCGAGAGGTGGTCGGCTATCAGCATCAACAAAAATGAAACAGTCGCCGCTGGCTGATCGCGCGCCTGCGTTCCGTGCCTTCGAGATTTGATTCACGCTTTCAAAAACCACCTGTGCCCCATGGGCCAGAGCAACCTTAGCGGTCTCATCAGACGAGTTGTTGTCTACAACGATGATTTCACTTTTCAGAGGCAAATTCGCGCGGACGTCATTGAGATGCTGCAGCGTCACTGGCAGCTCAGCCTCTTCATTGAAAGCTGGAATAATAATCGAGAGCCGAGCCATTTCCTGTAGCTGTTCTATGCCTATCGGCGGTGGGTTTCGACACGACTAGGGCGCTCCGTCCTCAAGGACTGGGCGTTCCACCTAAAGAACGCATATCCCATCAGAATCAAAGAGAGAATCATGTTGGCGACTTTCATCAAAAGACCGCCAAAAACCTGATCCGACAAAGGATCAAAGCCTTCGATCAATCGCGGCGCGTATTCATACGTCGGATACAACGGGTGTTCCGCAAAAGTCAGCAGACCAAAGAGAGGGATCTGAGCGACCATAAGAACAAAAAGATATAGAATCTGTGACCCAAGATTACTCTGAGGCAGCGTCCGTGAGCGGCTCAACATCGGCCAAAACATGATGATCGACGTCCCAAGCATCGAGAGGTGCTCAAAGGTGTGGACGACTTTATTATGCAGTGCCCACTCGTAGAGCGCAGGCGCATGCCAACCGTAGAAAACAAAGGTAAACAAAAAGCCAGCAATGACAGGATGAAAGAGCACCCGAAAAAACGGAATCGACCAACGTGCCCGATCGAGTAGTCCATCGACGAACCAGCCGGGCAAAGCCAAGACACTGAATGCCGCCGTGAGATACATCAGGATGTTGTGCTGGAACATGTGCGCACTGAAGAGAAAGTTTTCTCCAGCGGCATCGATCGGACTTCCAACTGCACCGTAAAATGTGATCACGGCGAATGTGAACCATACGATCTCAACACGCGGAATCTCTGCCTCAGGATCCAGCTTGTTGCGCAATGGGCCAACCAACATCGCATACAACCAGACCACGGCTAAAATTCCGCCGACTAGAAAGGGTTCAGTGTGCCAATGCCAGATCGAGAGCATATGCCACCTTACCTTGGTTTAGAGATGACGCCAGTTTCCGAGCGCGCTTCAGCACTATGAACTACGCAGGCCACTTCAAATGGGCGGAGTGCTGATGGGCTCAAACAAGAAGAGCAAAGCGGTGATGGTTCCCGCCGCCAAGATCAGCCCCATCAGAAATAGAACCGTACAAAGCAGCTTATCCCACTTCAGGTGCATAAACCACCAAATCACAGCAAGAAACTTCACCGTCGAGAGGGCAACCAATGAGCTGTAGATGATGTAACTGTTGATCGGAATGTAGATAAGGACCAACTCAACCCCCGTAATGATAACGAGGAAGATCGAGAGATTGAAGAAAGTGAAATACTTCTCCGTCTCCTCGATGAGATGTTGATCGTGAGTAGCCGTGTCAGTCGCGCTCATATCGATTGTCGTCCTAGTAGAATTTAATGTATTCGACGAGATAGACCGCCGTAAAAATGATGATCCAGACGATATCAACAAAGTGCCAATAAAGCCCGGCTACTTCAATATCGAGGGCATTCACCGCCGTATATTTTTTCGAAAAACTTCGGATAAACCAGCCCAACAACCAGATCACTCCGAGCAAAACGTGCACCCCGTGTGTTCCCGTCATAAGGAAGAAGGTCGAACCAAATACACTGCTTCCAAGGGTAAGCCCTTCGACGAAATCTACCTGCTTGAAGGATTCAATCTCCCAACCGTGGTGTTTATGCTCAAGGACATGCTTAGCATGCGCGGTATCCGCACCACTATGGAATGCCGTATCATTCGCCACAAGGCCGGTAATGGCTTCTCCTGCCTCGTTGATGGCCTGAAACTCATAGGTTCCCTTGCCATGGACGAAGTGAAAGAACTCGTAGACTTGGCCACTGAGGAAAAAACATCCGAAGAGGATGGTTCCAGCCAAGAAGCCCCGCATTGCCTTAACGTTATTCTTGTGCGCCGCGGAAACCGTCAGCGCCATCAAGAACGAACTCATCAAGAGGATGAATGAACTTAATCCAGTGAGCTCAATATCGAACAACCGCGTCGTATCAACGACATCGGGATACAGCTTCCGATAAATCAAGTGAGTGGAAATGAGTGTACCGAAGAACATACAGTCGGAACCGAGAAAAGCCCACATAACGAGCTTCTTGTGTTCGATTCCGGTCGAAGTCTTCGTCAACTCCTCGAGGGCTCCGTGCCCGTCTACAGCGTGATCTGCCATCTATGCGTCGTCCTTAAATTTGATTACTTGGAAGAAGATTTAGCCTCTTCATCGAGTTCGGCCTGATCTTCAGCGTCAGGAAAGATATGATAGCCGCCTGGGCCTTCGAGCGACCAAGCGATAATACCAAAGATAGTGAGTAGGATTCCTGGGAGCATCACCTGCCACCAAGCAAACTGGTCCGTAGCATGAATGACAACTCCGATACCGAGGACAAAGAGACCAATCGAAACAACGAGGGGCCACCATGACTGATCCGGCATGTGAATCCCATGATGATCGGGAGCAAGCTTCACCATGCGCTTTTCTTCAGGGCCATGTTTATCTTCCCAAGCCTGGTCACGAGCGTGAACAACAGGGGTGTATGCGAAGTTGTATTCCTTTGGCGGGTTAGACGTTTTCCATTCGAGCGTCCGAGCATCCCAAGGATCCTTCGAGGCCTTTTCGCCTTTGATGACCGAGTAGATCAAATTGATAATAAAGATTGCGACGCCAAGCCCGAGAATGAGTGCTCCAATGGTCGACCAATAGTTCGCTCCATCCCAGCCCATTTCAGATTTATAAGTGTGTGTCCGGCGCGGCATCCCTGTCATGCCCAACATGTGCATCGGGAAGAAGGCTAAGTTGAAGCCCATGAACATCGTATAAAATACAATACGACCGATCATTTCGCTCATCATCTTTCCCGTGATCTTCGGAAACCAGTAATAGATTCCAGAGAAGAGGGCAAAGATCGAACCTCCGATGAGGACGTAGTGGAAGTGTGCGATGACGAAATAGCTGTCTTGGTGCTGTGAATCGACCGGGACTGAGCTGTGCATGATTCCGGTGAACCCACCGAGCATAAACATCCAGACAAAGCCGACCGCAAAGAGCATCGGAACAGTGAAGCGGATTTTACCTCCCCACATCGTTCCAATCCAATTGAAGATTTTCACCCCCGTTGGAATTGAAATAAGCATCGTCAAAAAGGAGAAGGCCGTCGTCGCGACAAGCCCAAGGCCCGTCGTGAACATGTGGTGACTCCACACTGCAAATCCGAGGAAACCAATGACAGCCCCTGAGAAAATAATCAGTGGGTAACCAAATAGAGGTTTACGCGCAAAGGTCGGAAGCACCTCGGAGATGATGCCCATCGCAGGAAGGATGAGGATATACACTTCAGGGTGACCAAAGATCCAGAAAAGGTGCTGCCAAAGAATCGGGCGCCCTCCCCCTGCAACATTGAAAAAGTGCGTCCCAAAGTGGCGATCAAACATCAGCTCGGCCAATGCAACCGCGATCGGCGGCAGAGCGAGAATGAGGAGGAACGACGTGATCAACGTCATCCAGGTAAAGACCGGAAGACGCATCATGCTAAGCCCAGGCGCCCGCATATTGATAATTGTTGTAATAAAGTTCAATGACCCGACCAGCGATGCAATCCCGAGCAGCTGAAGCGACATGATCCAAAATTCAGTCCCCAAATCCGGACTGTATTGATTCGAAGTAATCGGCGCATAACCAAACCACCCGATCGCCGGCGCACCTTCAGAAAAGAACCAACTGAGGTTCAGTAGGATTCCGCCTGCAATAAAGGTCCAAAGACCGAGCGAATTCATCCTCGGAAACGCGACATCACGCGCTCCGATCTGGAGCGGCATGATAAAGTTAAAGAAGGCCGCACTCATTGGCATGACAGCGAGGAAAATCATCGTCGTGCCATGCATCGTGAAGAGCTGGTTGTAGGTCCGAGCGTCGATAAAATCGCTCTCCGGTCCCATCAACTGGATACGAATAAGTAATGCTTCGACGCCTCCTACGAGCAAGAAGAAGAGTGCCGCGATGCCATACATTACCCCGATCTTCTTGTGGTCGACGGTTGTAAGCCATCCGACTAGGCCGGTCTTTTTATAGGGGCGGGTGATGACACCGTCAAAGGTCGGCTCATCATGTCCGTCATGCGAATTTTGTTCAGGTGAAGCGGTAGTGGCCATGACTAATTAGAAAGTGTCCGCACTGAATTGAACGGCATCAGGGTGTTTTAAATTACGAAGATAAGCGACAAGGGCATCCACATCCGAATCGGATAGATCAGCTTGATTCAGACCGGACATCATGACGTCCTTCGGGTCATTAGGGTCGTGTTTTCCTGCCTTCATGAAGCCTCGCCACATGTTGTTACCTGGCTTCACAGAATCGGGGTCTTTAATCCACAGATGTAGATCTGCGTTAGAGCCATCCTCTGACCAGGTGTTTTCGAGCCAACCAGCGCCAATCGAAGAACGTGATCCAAAGTGGGCCAAATTCGGTGCGCCCATCGCACCCTGCTGTGCTGGATCAAGACTATGGCAAGTCAAGCAGTTGCCTTGAAAGAGTTCTGCCCCCAGGGCAACCAATCCGGCGTCATCGTCCTCTGACAGGAAGAGCGGCGTAGTTGATTTCTCAACTACAGTTTTTGTTTGTTGCTGTGCGACCCACTCATTGTAGGCGTCTTCCTCCAGCGCCACAGCGCGGAAAAGCATGTAGGCGTGGGAATCACCGCAATACTCAGCGCACTGTCCCCAGAAGTAGCCCGGCTCGTCGGCGAGAATCCACATCTGATTGATTTGCCCCGCCATGAGGTCGAGCTTACCCGAGAGCTTCGGTAGCCAGAAACTGTGGATGACGTCTTTTGTAATCAGATTTAAGCGCACCGGTCGGCCCGCTGGAATGACCAGTTCGTTTGCTGAGACAAACCCGTCTTCGACATACTCAAAGTTAAACCACCACTGGTAGCCAATAACGTTCACGTCGACGATGTCCTCTTCGCTGTACTGCTCTGGTATTTCATGCATCAATACAATACCAGAAAAGGTCGGAATTGCGATGATGATGAGGAGCGCAGATGACGCTACCACGAGGCCTACTTCGATCAGCGGATGGCCATGGGCTTGCTCAGGGATTTCATTCGGGTCATCCCCCTTCTTGACGCGAAACTTGATGATCGCGACGAGGTACGTTCCGCCCACCGCAAGAAAGAGGAAAGACGTTACCCAGAGAGTAATGTAGAAGGTATCTATCTGCTGTTCAGCCAGAGGACCCTTGGGATCAAAGGTCGACTGCTTAGCCGTCAGGTTCAAGAAACCGCCATCATCAGCACTCGACGATAGGCAGGCAGGTATCGACGCGATCATTACGACCAGAAGGATACCTATCCAAATGCGGGGGAGCCACTTATTCATTACAAAGAAAAATCAAATTACAAAACGATCAACAACGAGGACCATAAGGTAGGCAGGAAGGTAAGCGATCGTCGCAAAAAAGAGACGACGCCCCGCAACGTGACGATCTTGCCCGACGAGAAACTCCCAAGCAGATTTCAACATATACAGAGCAAGTAAAGACGTAGCGATTATGAAGAGGTATCCGAACCCACCATAATAGAGCGGCATGAAACTGATTCCAATCATCAGAACCGTCCAGATAAGAGACTTTCGGGCGACCCGAAGACCGGTCTTATCAATTGTGCTCAAGGTCGCAAAGCCGCCGCGTGCATAGTCGTCTTTCGACATCCATGAGATCGCCATGAAATGCGGGATCTGCCACGCGAAGAGGAAGGCAAACAAGACCCAGCCTAGACCGCTGAATCCCGCACCTGCTGCAACCCAACCAATCAGCGGGGGTAAGGCACCAGGGACCGAGCCGAGCTCCGTCGCCCAAGGGGTGACCCGCTTCAAAGGGGTGTAGGCCAAAATGTAGAGGAGAACCGTCGTCGCAGTCAGAACTGAGGCAATGAGGTTAACGCCGAAGGCGAGCAATCCTACCCCACCGAAGCTCAAAGCCAGTCCAAAAACAAGGGCCGCGCCCGGCGTGACTCGGCCGGAAGGGATCGGGCGGCCCGCAGTGCGTTCCATTTTCGCATCCGCATCGCGCTCCCACCACATATTCAAAGCACCGGCGCCAAAGGCCGCCATTGCAGTGCCACCAAGGAGGGCGCCGAAGACTGAGAGTGATACTTCAGGGCCCGCCGCAAAATAACCGAGCGCTGCCGTCACAACATTCATCAGGCTGAGACGCGGCTTCGTAAGCTCCCAATAATCAGAGAGCCTCGTCGCGGCGATAGCACCCGAAGGATTCAAAGTTGTCGCAGTAGTTGAAGACATAACAAAAGCAGTAAAAGACTAAGCCCCTTGGGCGACGCTGGAATTGTCGTTAACACCGTCCTTATTCGGGACACGCGCCGCCGACCGTTCGGATCCTTCTAAGAGCGGTCGGAAATAAGCGAACACCACCGACCACACAGAGCAAAGAAAAAGAACCCCATTAAGCACATGCATCGTCGTTTCAAACGGCTGACGGATGGACCAGATGATATTTGCCCCCAATAAAATTTGAAGAATCAGGAAAAAAGTGGCGAGAAAGGTCATCCGCTTCATCGCAGTCGTGGCGGTCTTCGAGGTCCAGACTCTCCAAGACCAGAACACAAAGGCTCCTGTGATCAGGAGCGCCCCGACGCGGTGCAAAAAGTGAACTATAACGCCCCAGTTCCATGCTGCCGGCAACCATGCGCCCGACGAAGTACTGTGAGGGAAATAGGGAATCGCCATTCCAGCGCCCTGATGCCGCATGATCGAGCCGACCACCAGTTGAGCGACAATAAGAAGCGTCAGCGCGACTCCCAAGCGGCGTTCAAACGTCCAAGAGGCACCCTCCTTCGCAGGCAGATCAACCGGCAATTCACGCCACCAACCCGATGTGCCGACGACGACCGCCGCCAGCGAACAAACGTAGAGCTGGGCGAACACACCGTGGATATTTGCCAGTGGCGTGCTGTCGAGGAGCACCCGCATCCCGCCTAAAAGGCCCTGAGCTACGACGAGCCCAAGGCAAATATAACTCAAGCGTCGGAGCCAAGCGCGGCTCTCGAAAAGATACATCCCGATAACGAGACCAATTGTAAGAAGTCCAGTAACCATACCGGTCAGGCGGTGGCTGTGCTCAGCAAGCATACCTTCGTCGGATACCCAGCCCGGCGGATTGAGTGAGCCATTTGACAAAGGCCAGTCGAGGAAGACCATGCCGGCACCAATCGTCGTCGTAAAACCACCCGCGTAGACGACAACGAGTGAAGCCGCAAAAACGAGGAATGCATAACTCGCCATTATAGACTGGTGAGTAGAGTCTCTTTTACAAAACCGAACGAACATGAGCAAAATAGCTCCGCGAGGACTTGACGCGGAATAAATACGGTTCGGAATGGCCTCTTATATGACAACTTTCTAGAGGGCAGAAGCACCCATTAGCAGGCCAGATTATGACATTAGATAAACCAATAAGAACAGCTTATACGAATAAGCTAAGTCGCTCGCTTTCAATGCGCTTAGGCATTCCGCTCTGTGGAATTCTAGCGCTCTTCGTCCCACTTTTTCTCAGCGGCAAACCGATCGAGGCCACGATCAAAGGGGTCGATTCGGAACAATTTCAGCTCGAAATTGAGCTCAAAGGCAACGGCCCCCTCAAAACCGTTTCAGCAGGACCCGGCGACATCGCGATCGCGCAGCCTGGCCGCGAAGTCCGCGGAGAGCTCGTTCGCCAAGGTGAGAGCTATCGGCTCGAAAAGATTTTCCCCAACAACCCCATTGCGCTCGCGAAGCTCGACGTTCTCGGCCGCCAGCTCATCAGCGAAAATCATCGCCTCGGGCGGAAGGTCTTCCGCTCGGTCGGCGACCGCGTGCCCCGCTTTGCCCTCTGGAAAGAAAATGGAGAGCTCTTCGAAAGCGAATCCCTCCGTGGCCAATACTACGTTTTGAACTTTGTTTTCACCCGCTGCACGATGCCAAATATGTGCCCTGCCTCGACGCAGCGCATGCTTCAACTCAGCGAGACGATCAAAACACGCGGCTGGGACGACGTTAAACTGGTCTCCGTCACCCTCGACCCAGCCTACGATACGCCCGGGATTTGGACGAGTTATGCTGAGTCGCGTGGCATCGACACCTCGATCCACTCCCTCCTCGGGGGCCCTAAGGAAGTCGTTCAAGCCTTGAAGAAGCAAATGGGCATCCTCGCCGAAGAAGATGAGAAGCTCATCGTCAAACACACCATGTCGACCGCCCTCGTCGACCCGACCGGCAAAATCATCTACCGCCTCCCCGGTTCAATGTGGAGCCCGACCGTTTTCGTCCGCCAAATCGAGCGAGCGAAGGAAAAGTAGTCCCCACAATCCGCGGAAGCGGGTCCCTCACACCCTTCGTTGCGGAGACTGAACTTGCTAATACCGCGTTTTGGAGGGATGGGCTCCCGCCCGTTCGCCTGTGACTCAGGGTAACCGCCTTGCGGTCCGACAGGAGCCGGACCCTCCACCCGCCCTGTTCGACTCGTAATCTTCGTTCAACCAAACCGTTGGCAACGATACGTAATCTTAAACATTACGAAGGAAGGAAAGGGAGAAGGAAAGGGGTCAAACGTTTAAAATAAATATCGATAGTTTGAAAATACCCTTCAGGATTCTCCGTCTCTCAAAATTGCTTCAAAACGTCCTAGACTCCCCGCGCTTCTTTCCACTGCGCATCCCATTTTTCCCAGCTGGCTAACTTCTCTTGGATGAAGCTGACAATGGCGTCGTTCTGCTCTTTGCCGTTGCCGGTTACGGGCATCGGCTCGCCGAGGGCGAGGTGAACTGGGCGGTCATTATAGAACGGACCAAATTCTTTCAGGCGTTTACCGTTGCTCCAAGCATCGGTCTTGAGCGCGAGCGGAAGAACGGGGACGCCGGCGCGATTGGCTAGTTTGACACCGATGGAGTTGAATTCTTCAGGGATAAACTCCGATGCGCGTGTCTTCTGGGGAAAGATGATCACGGAGGTGCCCTTTTTTAGGTGCTCCATGCCCTCGCCCATCACTGTTCTGAGATCCTGGCGTGGATCTTTCCGCCCGACGACAATCGGATTACAGGCCCGCATAATGTGCTTAAAAACCGGATACTCGACCAACCCCTGCTTTACGACATAGGTGACAGGGCGATACCGAAGTAACCAACGGGTCAAAATAAACGTCTCCGCCGTGCTCATGTGGTTACCGATAATCACGCAAGGCTCATCAAATCGCCCGAGCACATCTAGGTTTTCAAAGCAGATCGGCACACCTCCGAGCTCAAATGCCCGTGAAACCGCATGGGCCGCATCCCGCCATGCCGGATGTCCAAAATGGCCTCCCCTCGCCCGCTCCGACTCTCGAAGGACAACACCCCATACCCGTGCATAAAATGCCATCGTCGGGAAGATCCTTGAGCCGATCGTGCGACATAGAGCAGGCGTCTTATAGTCAGCCTCAAATGTATCCAAAAGTTCGCGACGTGTCGTCATCCTAAAAGATCAAGCGTTCTTCTCTTTGCGTAAACTGAGAATTCAAGGCGGGGTCGAAATATTTTCTAAACTGGAAGCAGTCTTTGAAATCAAAGTGATTGTTTAGAATACCCTAACCAAGGGCAGCTCTTAGAGTCGATCACAAGCCAAATTGAATCATCCTCCCACAATACCCCATTCCCAGCCGCTTGATTGGAAGTAGAGAACGGCCCATCACGAGGGGTCTAACCCTGGAAAGCAGGGAGCCCTAGAAAGAACCACCAGAATTGTCTTTAACGCTATCTCTTCGATCACCTCTATATCATATGCATTCTTAAGATCACTTGGAAACAGACTCAAGACAGTGCCTTCACCCCTACTTCCACTGCTATTAGCTACCACATCAACATCATCGCGCGGACAAACGGAGTGGGTCTCGATCAGGACGTCGACATTCTCCGGGATGTGCTGTCATGCGCTGGGCATGACGTGACGGTGAGCCATTGCCGTGAAATCAATCCCTTTGACCGATGGCTGATCTCTAAGCCCCGCTTTGATGCCAATATCTTTCTAGAACGCATCTTTCCCCGCTGGTTCGGCTCCGCCAGAATCAACATGCTGATTCCCAATCAAGAACGCTACCCAAAGCGCCACATTGCTCGGCTGAAAAAAATCGAGCATGTCCTCTGCAAAAGCCGACACGCTGAATCGATCTTCAATGCGTTTCAGAAATCAAATTATATCGGATTCACCTCCACTGACAGATCCCTTCCCGATATCGCGGCAAACTACGAAAAATTCTTCCACCTTGCAGGCCGCAGCACACTGAAGGGCACCGACGCCCTCCTCTCAGTCTGGAAGAGGCATCCAGAATGGCCAACCCTCACTCTCTTGCAATGCAGGGAGAACGCTCCGAAAAACATACCGAAAAACGTAAACCACATCGCCGACTACGTATCGAATGAACAACTACAACAGCTGCTCAACGAACACGGCGTCCATCTCTGCCCTTCCCTCTCGGAGGGATGGGGGCACTATATCGTCGAAGCAATGAGCTGCAGCGCTCTGACCCTCACGACAGACGCGCCACCGATGAACGAACTGGTTATCCACGGGCGAGGATACACCGTTCCTTATGACTCCAGCGAAGCGCGACACCTCGGCACAAACTTTCACGTCAGCGAAGATCAGCTCGAAGCGAGCATCGAAGAAATCATCGGGCTTCCAACCGAAGCAAAACAAACAATTGGAAAAGCTTCTCGAGCGTGGTTTGAGTCCAACAATTCCACGTTCAGAACTCACTTGCCTGAAGTGATCGATCAACTGATGAACCATGCGTCACCGCGCTCAAATGAAATTTAAGCTCTCTGCATGTAGCGTGACCTTCAACGATGAGAAAAAACTTCGCGATGTCCTAAGTCTCCCATGAATTCAAAAATCAGGATATTACATGCATCCACGCCGCTCAGCTGGCGAGGGGGAGAGCAACAGATCGCCTACTTAGCGAGCGCTCTACTAGCCAAGGGGCATCCACAAAAGATCCTCTGCCCTATAAGCTCCAAGATGGAGCATCACTGCCAGGAACTTGAAATACCGTACGCCACCGCTCAAAAGGCATCTGGCCTACGCTTATCCTATGCACGCAGCCTAAAATCAGTGGCCCAAGAACTGTCCGCCGACATCATACACCTACATGATTCACATGCACACTCTGCAGCACTACTTGCCTGCAAGTTTCTGAGATTAAGGATTCCATTAGTCCTTAGTCGACGGGTTGATTTTCCAATCAAAGATAACTTCATTTCTCGTTCTAAATACAACAGCCCCTACATAAATAAGATTATATGTGTATCTAATGCGATACGTGACGTACTAGCGCCCTCGATACAAGACCTCCAAAAACTATCCGTCATCCACGATGGAGTGGATACGAATCGATTCTCCGGCAAACAAGCCACCGGAAAACTCCATCAGGAACTGGGGATCCCGGCACCTATACGAATCATCGGAAATACATCCGCCATCTCCGACGAAAAAGACTACGACACCTTTCTCGATATCGCAGCGCATCTGACTAAATCCCGATCAGACATCGTATTCGTAATTATCGGCGAAGGAGAAAAACGCGCCCACATAGAGGAGCGTATACAAACCGAAAACCTGGCTCAGAGTGTTTTCCTGACGGGTTACCGAACCGACATTCCGGACATTCTACCGGAACTGGATATATTTCTTATGCCCTCCAAAACAGAAGGGCTGGGATCAAGCCTTATCGATGCCATGGCCTGCCGCGTCCCAATTGTATCAACCTATGCAGGCGGCATCCCTGAATTAATCACCCATAAGAGCACTGGAATGCTTGCTCCGATCGGCGATGCAAAAGCGCTTTCGGAGCACATCACACAAATCTTGGATGACCCAGGCTTGGACCAACGACTGACCGAAAACGCCTACGCGCAACTTGATCGATTCAACACCGAAACAATGGCCCATAAGACAGAGGCTGTTTATCGATCTATCCTAGATCTCGGTTCCTCTTCGGAGCGCGTCTGATAGAACCTGGGGAAATCCCTAGGCACCCTGAGATGCGATAGGCCCAACAAAAGCGAAGATTGGGAGAAAGCATTTGCTAACGACCACTCCTTTCACACGGTGAGACACCAGTTTGAGAGCGCAACACACGTCCGATACTCAGGTTATCATCCCCAATATGAACCGCCGGTTTTCTGGCATCACCTCGACGGTGGTCCAGGTCATCCCCCGGCAGGCTGAGAAATTGGGCATCGCCACCTGCGGGCATCCATTGCCCGGCGATCTACCCCACCTTTCCTGGGGGCAGGTCATTCGCCTGTGCCAAAACGCCCTCCCAAATGGGAAGGATCGGATATTTCATGCCCGACGAAATAACGAAATGCTGGCCGGATTGATCCTGAAGTGGGTTTTTCGCTGCCGCCTGCACTTGATCTTCACTTCAACCGCGCAACGAAAACACAGCCGCTGGACCCGATTCCTTTACCGAAAGATGGATTCACTTCTATCCACCTCCCCAAGAGCAGCCTCATTCCTGCTTCGCAAGCCGGATGCGATTATTCCGCATGGGATTGATACGGAGGCCTACCAGCCAGCGCCCGATCGAGCCAGCGAATGGAAGGAAGGCGGCTTGCCCGGAAAATACGGCATCGGAATCTTCGGCCGAGTGCGCCCGCAAAAGGGCTTGCGCGAATTCGTCGAGGCTTTGATCCAGGTATTGCCAGATTACCCGGACCACACGGCCGTCATCATCGGCCATACCACGCCCAAGTATCGATCATTCGTGGCAGAGCTTAAGGAACTGGTCCGGCTCCGTGGGCTGGAGTCGCGCTTTTGCTGGCTAGGCAAGTTACCATTCGAGGAAATCCCCACCTGGTTCAGCCGCATGTCGCTCGCCGTATGCGCCTCCCACAACGAGGGCTTTGGTCTTACCTGCCTGGAAGCGATGTCCAGCGGCGTTCCCGTCGTGGCAACACGAGCAGGTGCTTGGGAAATGATCATCGAGGAAGGGGTGGACGGATTCCTCATTCCTTGTGAGGACTCATCCACCATGGCTACTGCCATCCGGACTGCCCTCGACAAAGGACCTGAGGCTCTTGCGCAAATAGGATCTAATGCACACACAAAGGTGATGGCCGAATACACCGCCGCACGCGAAGCCAGCGCCTTGAATGCCGTCTATCGAGGAATTCTGGAAGAGTGAGTGACTTCGCAAGAGGTCTATATTTGACTGCCAAGTGATCTCGAAGAATCCTCTCTCGATCAAGCCGCCACCCAGACGAAGGCTCTCTCCAACAAGATTGCTCTTGAGCGTCCCACTGGCGCAGAGGCATAAGTGACCTAATCCATGCTCAACCCTACCACACTGCGTCGATGGCTCATCACCTTGGGCTTGCTCCTGAGCCTCAGTCTTTTTGCCCAGCCTCAACCTCAGCTCAGCTCCAACGACCCGATCAGCGCCGATCTGGGAACGGGCGAACTCATCGCGGCCGGCAATGCGCGCTTTGAGCATGAAGATGTCGTGATCGAGGCCGAAGAAATTCGCTTCAACCGGAAATCGTCGGAAATCACCGGCACCGGCAATGTGCGGGTTACGCGGCACGGCCTGCGTGTCGTTTCGGAGTTCATTACTTACAATATCAAAAGTGAGCAGTTCAGCTCGAAGGCCTTTCGGGCAGGCGTCCCTCCACTGTTTATCGAAGGCCTTTCATTCGGCGGAACCCTCGACGAGCTCTCCCTAGAGCAAATCCGTCTCTACTATCTAGAACCCTCTAAAGGGGCTCCATCTCTCGTCATTGACAACGCCACCGTCGTCCCAGAGGAAAGCATTTCGGGCAAAGGGGTTGGGCTTAAAATCCCGTTCCTCCCAAAGATTCCACTGCCGAGCTTCGAGCGCCCCCTCGCTGCAAGAGCGCACAACGCTGGCGGGACAGCCGGCTACCGTTCAAGTCTTGGCGCATACATCGAAGGTGATGTCCTCCTCCCAAGTGACACCCTTCGTTTGGGCGCAAATCTCGGGCTCTACACCCGTCGCGGCGTCCTCATTGGCCCTAAGATCGAACTCGATCGCACCTCCGGTGGAGCTACGACAGAGCTTTCAATCTCGGCTGGCTGGATTGCCGACCAAGGCGAGAGCGCTACCTTTGATTCAAGCGGTAATCTACTGGATACCGGCGTCCGAGGGCTCGACCTTCTAGGAGACGCCATTCCTCAGCACCGCTACTACGCTGAAGTCGATTTCGTGCATAAGATTGATGACCTCGAAATCGTCCTGCGCACGAGCAAGCTCAGCGACTCTGAAGTCGAACGAGATTTCCGCAGCGACCGTTATTACGAGCGGCCGCACTCCGACTCCTTCCTCGAAGTCAATCAGCTCATCGGTGACGATCTCTTTCTCTCCTTAATTGTTGAGAACAATCCGAACGATTTCTTCCGCAATGTGGAACGCCAGCCAGAGATCATCTTCCAGATGCCGCTCAACCCGATCGGGAAAACAGACCTCCTTCACGCCTTCAAAGCGCGTTTTCTTCGACTGCGTGTAAATGGCAGCTCGCCAGTTACACAACCCCTCATCCCCTTCTGGCCCAAAGCGATCGACCTCCGCACCAGTGGCCCGACGAGTTGGAGTACTCTTGTCGAAGTGGACTACTCCCTGCGCTACCCGATCAAGTTCGGAACGGGTTTTCAAATAACTCCCCTCGCAGAGGTCACCGGCCACGGCTATGCCTTCGAGACAGAAGGCCCATCGAGTAAAAATGTTGATACATCGGGGACGCGCCTTGCGATCGGCTTCGATGCCCGTGCCTTGCTCAGCGCAGACTTCGCTCTCTCGAGCAAAGCTTGGAACATGACTGGACTGCGTCACATCTTGGAGCCCGTTATCCAAGGGCGCTATATCCGAGCCACAGGAGACTCAGCCCTGAGCGAGATCTTCCCCACCTTCACCGCCACACGCACGGACTTCGACCTCATCACTCGTCGCGACCGTCCAAACCTAGATAACCACACCTATGCTCTGCGTAGTGGATTTCATAATACATTTATCGCGCGGAAGGACGACGGCACCCGTCGCACACTCGGCAACGTCGGTATTTTTTATGATACATCCTACGATGCTGATCAAAAACGGACCTTCTCTAGCGCCTACTTTGAACTGACAGCCAAACCCGCCTCGTGGCTCGAACTCAGCGTAGATCGTCGATTCGACTTCACGGATAACGACGACAACGAAATGCGTCTACGCATGCAGATCACGAGCGGCGAAAAGTGGGAACTCGGCTTTGCTGTTGATTTCCTTGACGACCGCTACGACCAGTATCAATCGCAAGTTGTCTATCATCTCGATACGCGCCGCAGCCTCATCGCAGCGATCCGGTTTGACGCCCTCACTAGTGAGCTGACCGAGCAGACTTACGGAGTACGCTACCGCCTAGGCCGCACTTGGGAATTCGAATCCTATGTCACTTTCCGAGAAGGAGCAGAGCGCGAAGATGATGTCGCCTTTGGACTTAGAATGCGCCTTCTCGATTTTTAAGCACCCTTCCAACTGAATTCATGGCCGCAACCGAAGAACTCTTTCTCCGCCAAAAAGAACACGCTGTTAAGCTGCCTTCCTTCGAAGGGCCGCTAGACCTTTTGCTCTTTCTCATTCGAAGAAATGAGATCGATATTTACGACATTCCGATCGAAAAAGTGCTTATCCAGTATCTCGATGCTTTGCACAGCATGGACGATCTAAAACCCGAGGTCGCAGGTGAATTCTTTGTTATGGCGGCGACCCTAATGCAGATCAAAAGCCGTCTACTCCTCCCGAAGGAACGACGCCCAATCGAGGCGGTTGAAGATGGAGCCGAAGAGGAAATGATCGATCCGCGCTGGGAGCTCGTCCAACAGCTCCTCACCTACCGCAAGTTTAAGGATGCCGCCCTTGAGCTCGACGAACTGATCGAAGCCGCCAGTCATGCTTTGCCGCGACTCGTCGCTGAAGACCCTAGCCTCAAGCGCCCCCGACCACTCAAAAGCAGCGATCGTCTCGAAATCTGGAATGCCTTCAACGCCGTTCTCCGTCGTCTCTCAGAGCGCATCAGCGTCGGCGAAATCGATGACGAAATCATCACCGTTGCCGAGTGCATGGAATTGATTTTGAAGCGTTTAAATACAGAGGAGCGCTTCACTTTCACCCAACTCTACGCCGACGAAGCGCCACGAAGTCAGTCTCACCTCATCTCAAACTTCCTCGCGATTCTCGAGCTCACTCGCCTCAGCCACCTCCGCATAGAGCAGAATGAAAACTTTACCGACATCGTCTGCACTCGGGTCGAGGAAGATGAGCGCCTCGCCCTCGCGAAGGCCGAGCAAGCAGAAGACCTTGCTCAGGACTAACTCCAGCCGGCGCATACCCGTGCACACCTTTAAATCTCGAAAAACCCGCCCTTCGGAATAAACCGCTTGAAAATCCCTCCAACCAGACAACCTTAGAAACGATGGAACACCCAGAACAACAGCCACGAGCACACTTGCTCGGAGTTGGCTTAGACAACGAGGATGGACACAAACGGCTGACACAAGCTGAGTCCTTCACCGTCGTCGGTGGTTCCGAAGAAACGCACGATCGGGCGACTGAAACCCTCATTAAAACGGTTGAGGACCTCAAAGGCAGAGGTAAACACCTCGAGGAAGTTGATCCCAAGCAGCTTTCCGATATAATTCACAAACACTCAGAATAGACTTCAAAATTATGGCAGAGAACATCGTAAACCTCGATTCAACATCCTTTGAAACCACCATCGCTGGTGACAAGCCCGTCCTCGTCGACTTTTGGGCCCCCTGGTGCGGCCCCTGCAAAGCGATTGCTCCGATCCTCGAGGAGCTCGCCGGCGAAATCGGTGACAGCGCCACGATTGCGAAAGTGAATGTAGACGACAACCAAGAGCTCGCCGCGAAATACGGCGTCCGTGCAATTCCAACGATTCTCTTCTTCAAGTCCGGTGAGATGAAAGAACAAGTCGTCGGCCTGACACAGAAAGAAGATCTCAAGGCCAAACTGACAGCGCTCGCATAAGAAGGCTGTCACCATAGCATAGCTCACTTTTCATGCGGCTTCCTTCTCACGAAGGGAGCCGCATTTTCATGTACTGCTCACGGTGAGTGCGCCCAAAATGGACGCACGCGAAGTCGATCAATTTTGGCCGCGAATCATCATCCAAAGCTCATCGAAGTTTGACCCACTGGGGTCTCGAAACATCTCCATTACGACATGCTCCTCCGGCGAAACTGTATCCACACGAATGCCCCACAGTGGTTTCGTTGAATGAGGCAAGAGAGCGTAACGAAGGTCGCCGATAATCGCGGGATCTGTTGGCGATTGGAATAGGTAGCCCTGCGAGAAAATGCGAAAGCGTTTGATGTCATCCGCTTGCGTTGTTCCCTCCGGAACCAATGCGAGCGCATCTAGCTCAGAAAATGCCGCTACGGCGCTTCCGGAATAGAGCTGGGGCTCACGCCCGGGAAAGACCCACACTGCGTCGACATGGTAAGTGTCACCATCTCGATAGACAAGGCGCCACAGGACGACATTGGCAAACGACGGACGGACCGCGAGCGTTGCGAGGAGAACAATCGAGTAGCCCAAGGTAATGTGATGTCCGATTTTCATGAAAAATGTGGATAGGATATGTGTATATCCCCCCATCAAAAAACATCGGTCTAAACCGGCTTTTTTTTACTCAATTGCATGAAGAGATCTCCCTAATCTCATGCAGTCGTCGAGAACACTTCCGAGCAAACTAGATACTCACTGATTGAAGAGTCGTTTAAGGGACTCCAAGTCACTGCTCGACGGGCGCTTCTTTGGGGCAGCTTTGGGCGCCCTGCTCTCTTTATGGCTCACTTGAGAGGTAGGTATCGCCGAGATCGCCGAATTGCCCTTTTTCGATCCTAGCGCTGACTCCAACTCCAACCACTGCTCATCCAAGATACGCTCTGAAATCTTCCTCGGACTACCCAATTGTTGAGCAAATAAGGCGACGCGAAAGTCCTCAAGGGCCCATCGAAAAGAGGTCAGTGATGGGCTCTCAGTATTTGCAGCGCCCAACTTCGATTCATAGCCGGCAACAACCTTAGATCGCTGAGCATCCTTGGCAGGGTCTAACTGCGCCTTCTTCAAGCGAAGCAGCGTACCCTGTAAATAGCGCCGGAGATCCCAATAGCGCTCGGAAGGTGTCGTCTTGAGAAAATCGACCGGAAGGAGACGCGTTATTGTCGTCTCACAGATGCCATTAACATCATCCGCCAATCGCAGTTCACGGCGGAGTTCAAGGAGTTGTTCCAGCTCATCAACAAAGCGAGGAGTCCAGCGCCGAAGAACGGCTGTTTTATCATTCACAGACTGCTCAAAGACCGCGTTGCTCAGGTCAGACGGCACACCGCCCTCCTTAAGCAGGGAATGCATCTGTTCATCCGCACCTCTCTCAACCGCTGTTATGGGAAGAAAGCCAACGAGAGATAGCTTTAAGCGCTGCAGTTCTTTGCGCACCGCTTTTGAGGTCCACGATAATTCCTTCCCTAGGACCCTCTCAAGAAGAGCTGGGTATCCAGTGGCTGTCGCTCGCAGCGCCTGCTGAGGCGTCCTAAATATCCTTAGGCTCACGCCCCCTTCGGCTTCAACTTTCAGCCCCGGGTATGCCATAACCGGCACCCCAGCAACCTCGCCAACTGAGAACGAAGGTTTCAGATCACCGAACGTCCAGTCCACAATATCTGGGCGATCAAAGCCCTGCGTCGCACGCTCCCAAAGTTTCGCCCGACGCCTCTCAGTTTCTTCGTCCGGAGCATCAACGCGCACCGCAAGAACCTTCTCAGCGACCGATTCCCAGTCGCGCCCGTGCGCTACTACCTTCTCTTCATCATCGATCACTTCGATACGCGGGCGAAGGTGCGCGGGAACAGATTCTCCACGCCACTCATCCGGCCAAATCCGGAGGCCAAAAAGCTCCCCGATCAAACCCGAAAGTTGTTTCTCAAGAGTTCCCTTGCCCACCTCAACTCTGGAGGAGAGCAGATCGGTTTTTTCACCGAGCGGATGCAGTTTCACACGGGTCTCTTTCGGCAGTCCCTTGAGAAGAAATTCGATCCGCTCATTGATGTAACCGGGCACCGCCCAATCCAAGTGCTCTGGCTGCAATCCTGAAAAGGCCCCAAAGGGCACCCGAAGGGTCGCGCCATCCTTTTCCTCCCCCGGCTTGTAGGTATAATTCAATGACAACTTAACCCCGTCGATTTCCAGTTTCTCGGGAAATGATTCAATGTCGTCCGTGCTCGATTTGAGTAAATCATCAGGGGTCAATTCAAGCCTCGCACGCTCTTCCGCCGAGGCCTGCCGCCACCACTTCTTCAAATCGATGACTGAACCGACATCAGGCAATCGATCGACGTAGAACTGCTCTACGCGTTCATCAAGGCGCCAGAGGCCTGCTTGCCGCAGCCGAGTTTGCTGTTCTTCAACGTCTGCGCGAACGGCTTGATTCTCTTCATACCATTCAAGGGATGACTGCAGCGTCCCTGAAACAAGACCTGCCTGAATAAAGAGCAAACGTGACGCTTCAGGGTCGATTCGGTGGAAATTAACCCGCCTCGTTGAGACCTCCAAACCATAGAGAAAACGTCGTTCACGAACGACCGCACGCTCCTCCTTCTCACTGTAGGTCGGCTCGGCATAGCTCACTGTGACAATGTGTCCACCAAGCTGCTCTAGCCATTCACCCTCGATGCGGGCCGCCAACCTAGCGAAGAGACGCGTCGTCTCCATCCACTCGGCACAAACAACCCAAGCGGGGGTTCGCTTACCACTGCTCGTCGCTGGGCGTTGCTTACCTTTGAACTGCTTACGCTCTTGCTTCGCAGCGGCCTTATCAAAGAGTGCTGAGCCAGGGTGTAGCATGACAGCTCGCTGATGCGTCGCGCGATAGTGATTCCCCGCCTCGCGATGGGCAACATTTGCCAACAGTCCGGAAAGGATCGCTCGATGAATCTGATCATACTCAGAGGGCCCTTTGCTCAGTTTATAATCAGGCAAATCCGACATCACCTGCCTTAGCTGCGTATGCACATCCCTCCACTCGCGCATCCGCAGGTAAGAGAGAAAGTGTTCGCGGCAAAACTTCCGTAGTTTGCTCTGCGTCATCACTTCCATCTTCTCGTGGAAGCTTTCCCAAATCTTCAGCAAACTCAGAAAGTCAGACTCAGGATCCTTGAAACGCGCATGCATCTGGTCTGCCGCTTCCTGAGCGTCAGCAGGCCGTTCCCTCGGATCCTGAATACTCAAGCCCGCCGCAATGATCAGAACCTCTCGCAGACAACCCTCATGCCGCGCTTGTAGCAGCATGCGCCCAACCGTTGGATCGCACGGAAGCTTCGCCAGCTCTCGTCCGAGGGAAGTCAGCTCGTGCGTCTGATCAAGCGCGCCGAGGTCCTCCAGCAATTCGTAGCCAGAGCGAATCGCCGCTGGACGCGGAGGATCTATAAACGGGAATTCCTCCACCTCGCCTAAACGAAAGGCCTTCATCCTCAGAATCACTTCAGCGAGATTTGAGCGCAGAAGCTCCGGCTTCGAATACTCAGGACGCGATGCGTAGTCCTTTTCCGAATACAAACGGAAACAAATTCCAGCCTCCATCCGTCCTGCTCGCCCTGCCCGTTGATTCGCACTACTCTGCGCCACAGGCTCAATTGGCAAGCGGCGTGTGTGCGTGCGTGAGTGATAATGACTGATTCGAGCCAAGCCCGCATCGATGACGTAACGTATGCCCGGAATCGTCAACGAGGTCTCCGCAATATTAGTCGAAAGGATGATCTTGCGCTTCTGCGTCGGCGCAAAGATCCGCTGCTGCTCTTCATTCGACAAGCGACCAAAGAGCGGGAGCACTTCACATCGCCCGAGAGTTCGCCCACTGAGCACTTTCGTCAGCTCGCGGATATCGCGTTCACCGGGAAGAAAAACAAGCACATCCCCAGGACCATTTTCCGCCAACACTTCGTCGAGCGTTTCCAGGGCGCCATCGATGTAGTTATAGTCTCGATACGTTCCAGATAAATCCTCTAGTGGCCGATACTGCACATCAACCGGATACGTACGCCCACTCACCTCAATAATGGGCGCGTCTGAAAAAGCTTTTGAAAACGATTCCGTATCAATCGTCGCCGAAGTGATGATAATTCGTAAATCAGGACGCCGCGCTCGCAGACGATGCAAATATCCGAGCAGAAAATCGATATTCAGCGAGCGCTCATGCGCTTCATCGATCAGAACGACCTCATAGTCCGAGAGCTCCGGATCCGCCTGCACCTCAGCAAGCAGCATCCCATCAGTCATCATCTTGATCAACGTATCTGGGCCAGAGCGGTCAGTGAATCGAATTTTCGCACCCACCTGCTCGCCCCACACCACATTCAACTCCTCAGCAATGCGGCGAGAAACCGAAAGCGCCGCTACCCGGCGTGGCTGAGTACAGGCAATGCTCCCGTCGACCCCAAAGCCGGCGGCCAAACACATCTTCGGCAATTGCGTCGTTTTTCCCGAACCCGTTTCACCTGCCACGATAACGACTGGATGCTCCTTTATCGCAGTAATGATATCGTCAGCCCGCGCTGAGATCGGGAGCTCCGGAGGAAAGGTCCACTTCGGACAACTCGCGAGCCGCTTGGCCTTACGTTCTGCAGAGGCTTCCAAGCGTTTAACCCAACGGGCCATGGCATCCACAGTGGGCTTCCGGCCACGCTTCTGTCGCTTCAACCAGCGCTCAGCCGCGAGACGATCACGCAGCAAAGCCTCAGGCAATAGCGCCTTAAACTTCTGCTGATGATTCGTCTCATTCACACTACCGAAACATCCAGCCATTGCCGTAAGAGGCAAGTCCTCTGTTAGCCTTCAATAAAGACAAATCACAGTAATGCAGTCGATCTACACCCTCTTAGAGAGACTTCAGTGCTATCCAATGACGCCTTTGCTCAGGCCAAAAAATCACGCCTCAAAGAACATATGCGCGCCTTCATCGATAAACACATCATCGCAGTTGATGATGTGATACCCTCCATTCTCTTCCTCAATTCGTAGACTGCGTGGCATGATTGAGGAGCCCGTTTGAACAGTGGCTTATATCAATTGCAAACATAACGACATGACCCCTTTTTTGCATCGACCGTTCCTGGGGTGCGAAAAGTTGAACTCGAAGTCTTCACAGCTCAGAGTCCGAGCTACCCAACGCGTATCGAGATCCGCGAGGTCGACTTCGGTATCGGCGTCATTCCAGAGCCTTCCTCGGCCTTTTTGCTTGGTGCTGGATGCCTGATGCTCGCCGTGATGAGACGAAAAGCTTAGGTGCATTACGGTGGATTCCCTACTACACGTCTTCGGGGTCTTCTGCGTCACCAACTTTAATTCCATTGTCTTTAAAGCGCTTACGCAAATCGACTGGGTTCTGACTTTTCTCGACCACTTCTTCCTCGACCATGAGCTCAAGGAGGTCGTTCATCTCATAGGGACAGCTATTTGTCTCCGTCGGCGGGGAAATTGTCATGGCGATACTCGATATTGGGTTCTGGGCAAGGTGCAACATCGCACGAGGCGCGCGAAACTGCATAAACAATACATCGACCATGAGCGAATGCAGTTCAGCCAGAGCGACCGCTTTGGGGGATATCCCGGCGCAATTTCGGGCATTTTTGACTAACCTACACCTAGATGCCGCAATTCAGTGCGTCTTAAGACCGCTGACTCCACGGTCCGTCAATCGCTAGGGTCAGCCCAGTCTCCTGAATATTAAGAAACATTGTCGCGCCATCCGGAGAAAAACAAACACCAGCGAGCTCAGAGCTATTGTAAGGGTTACTAGCGAACGTAAAGCACTGCCCATCAGGGGTTACGCCGATCAAACGAGAGGGATCATCAAGCGCATCTTCGGCGATAAACAGGTCACCTGTGGGTGCAACGGTGAGGTTATCACAGTTTTGCAAGATATCCTTATCGTCGCTTTCTACAAATAGCTCTAACCGAGCCGGTTCATCTGATTCCAGAAGCGTTCCTTCATTCGGAGACGGGATGTAGCGGAAGACCTGCCCAGTGCGCTTGGCGCCGCCATTGGTGCAAGCAAAGTAGAGTTCGCCGTTTTCATACCACATCCCTTCGCCTCGAGCGAAGACAGCCGCCCCTCGGTCTTTACCACGGTAGCGGAGGTCATCTTTAGGCGATTCTACTTCATCGAGATCGACCCACTCCACTTCCACGCTCTTAGAACGAGGGAAGTTCGGCGCCCCAGCCTCACCCCAGTTTCGGGTATCGACCGAGCTAGATGAGCCCCTAATGACGAGTGCTTGGAGGGTTCCCCCTTTAGCCAGCTCGCCCTTTACGTCAGGTATGTAACGGTAGATGAGCCCGTCCCACATGTCCTCGGTCTGATAGACGACACCAGAGTTCGGCTCAACCGCGACGGCCTCGTGGCGGAAACGCCCCATCGCTATAAGTGGAATCGGTTCAACGAGTCCCTGCTCTGATGTCGCAGGCACCTCGAAATTATAACCGTGGTCTTTCTGGAAAAACTCACTTTTGACTATGTTTGACTCCTCACAGGTCACCCAAGAGCCCCAAGGGGTCGTTCCCCCAGCACAGTTTCGCTCAGTCCCGATGAGACTAAGAAACTGTTTTTCGACCTCACCGGTCGCTGGGTTGTAAACGAGATTTGTCGTGCCCCCGAGTGAAGACAAGGTGCCATCGCGAGTATCGTAGATTTTTGTCCGGTCGACCTTATCAAGGCGCTCGTTCATCGGCCCAAAAGGACTGATACCGATGTGCTGTGGTGAAAGCTCGTGATTCATGACAATCACTATGCGCCCATCAGGCTGAGGAAAGGCAGCCATCCCGTCAGGCAGTCCTGGCACGAGGAGGCCATCACTCATCTCGTCGCCTACTTTTGACAAGATGCGGTAGGAAAAGCCTTTCGGCAGATCAAAAACGCCCTTGGGATCAGGAATCAAGGGACCATAACCCGGAACAGATTTGAGTGATGGATTCGCTAGAGCAAATCGAGACAAGCCCGCGAATCCTACCGACAGAACACCGGCTTGCTTAAGAAAAGATCGGCGTGAGCTATGCATACATTGAAAGGTGAATAGAGATCATGCCAATTCAAACCCAAGCCTTGATCGACACAAGTACTTCTCATCTGAATAGAGCACTTCTAACTGGGGAGTCGATGACCCGAAACACTTAGGTCGGATCAAAATCTTGCCTCCCGAACAAGCGTCCCCTCTCCTTCCATCCGAAATGAATCTACGCGCTCAAATGAAGGACGATGCTTGGGTCGGCGACGCTGTCCTCGGCCTCTTTGCCCGTGAATGGCTCCTCGAGCATTCTGAACTGGAAAAACAACTTCCACGCCAAGAGCTCTTTGCCCGCCTCACCTCCAATCAATTTCTCGCCAGCTTTGGAGAACCCACCGCAGTTGAAGCGAAAATCGGGCTGCGCTACAAAGAGATGGGTCTGAAAACCTGTTTCGACGAACTCGAACAAACCCTCATCCCGGTCTTCAAAAAACAGCTCCTTAGAAAAGTTCCCGGCGGACGACGAAGCGGCCGTTTAGGCTAGGCCACTTACTCCACAAAAACCGACTCTTCGAATGTCCAAGCGGGGACACAAGTGACATACATTTTGAGCGGTTTGTCGGTCTTGTTGGCGATGGTGTGGCGCTCATTCGGGAGGATGACGACAGCCTCACCCGCGCTCATCGTGCGTTTTTCGTCCCCGAGCTCCATCTCGCCCTCGCCCTCTAGGATGAAGTAGGTTTCCTCAATCACTTGGTGATAATGCGGGGGTACTTTTACCCCTGGAGGGATGGTGATCTCAGCCATACTCATCTTCTTAGCGCGGGAATTCCCCGGCGCGACCCATTCACGGATGATCGATTTATCGGGGGCAACCACCTCAGTGATCTCATTTAAGGCTTTAATCTCCATCCTATTGAGGGAACACTTAAACGCTCTGATCTCAATCTAATCCGAATCGTATACCCATGGAACGAGAAGTCCCCGCCGCCTTTCAAGAACTGCACAGCGAAGAATCCGTGCAACAGCACGTCGCAGACCTTGCGCTCGTAATCGAAGAGTATGCCGCCCAAGTCCTCAAAGACACTGGCACTCCCCTCCTTGCACTCTGTATTCTACGTGGCGGTTTCCTCTTCTTCAGTGACCTTCTGAAAACCTGCAAAATCTCGATCGAGCCTGCCTTTGTACGCTGCGAAAGCTACTCTTCAGAAGTCAACGCAGCTCAACTCGACACGATCAAAACCAATTACGTCGGAACTGACTTTCACAACCGAACGATCCTTCTCGTTGATGATATTTGCGACACAGGGAAGACGCTCCGTCACCTCGCTGAAGATATTTTGACCAACCGCGGGGCGCGCTCGGTCAAAAGCGTCACTATGGTCTACCGCAATCGAGCTGACTCGGTCTTCAAACCGGATTGGCACGCGTTCGCCTACGGCGGCGAAGAATGGCTCGTCGGTTATGGGATGGAAGATCGCAACTGCTACATGAACTACCCTGCGCTCTACAAATTTAGCTAGGTCCACAGCAGTCATCAAAGCAGCTTAGAACCATCCATGCAGCTTTCCTTAAGAACCCCATTTGCACTGCTCTTTGTTACGGTCCTCACCGCTACCTTAGCAGCTGAATACGGCCCTCGAGACTTCGACGAAACCGAACAAATGACCGCGATTGTCGCGGCCTATGGGCCGGAAATCAAAGCGATCGATGCCGCCCTAGAGGCGCACCCCGATGCCGAAGTCACAGAGAGTATTTTTTTTTCGAGGCGTCGAATATCAACTCGGTCATTTCAAGGGTGAGCCAGTCGTCATCTTTTCAACCGGTGTCAGTGTTCCAAATGCAGCCATGACGGTCCAGATGGCGCTCGATTACTTTCCGATCGAACGCCTTATCATGATGGGTATCGCTGGGGCAGTGAACCCAATCTACGAGCCCGGCGATATCACTGTCTGCGAGCGCTGGTATTTCCACGATGAGTCTGCCTACTTGAATCCAGACCCTGAGAATGAAGGTGAGTTTATTCTGCCGGATTATTACGAGAGCACCCTCCAAAGTTTATTAGAACGCGCCGAAAGTGATCCGCATTCTCCAAAGCATGAGAACTTTGGATACATCCACCCGGACGAGCTCATCGTGATCAAAGAAGGCTGGGACAAGCCTCGTCAAACACCCTATTTCACCGCGACGCCTAGTCTGATCGAAGCCGCCCGAAAGGCCATCGAGTCGATCGGCGAGATCACGATGCCCTCCGGTAGAGTTATCCGCACCACGGTCGGCGGAAATGGGATTACTGGTTCAGTCTTTCTCGACAATGCCGAATATCGGAAGTGGGCCCGAGACGTCTATAAGGCTGAAGCGACTGAAATGGAATCTGCCGCTGTCGGCCAGGTCTGTTTCGTGAACAATGTCGATTGGGTCATCATCCGCTCGATCAGCGATCTTGCAGGCGGCCAACATGGCAAGAACGACGAAAACATCTTTAACGACATTGCATCAGAGACAGGCGCCAAGCTCCTTCTCAGTCTACTCGATGAAGTCATCGAAGGCGAAAATTAGCTTCCTAAAAGACTGATTAAGTCCGCTCAGGATCCTTCTACCGGAGCAAACCCTACCCAACCAAGAACCGGGCGATTCGCTTCTTTAGACGCACTGATATCGACGCGAAAGCTGAGCTCCCAGTCATTCAGTTCTTCGACATCCACAAGCATTTGGGCATAGCGTAGCTCGCCTGAATCCTTGTCTTCATCGAAGTGGCTGTGCTTCAAGTTCCGACCTTCAGGATCGAGACGAAATTCACCACGTGTTTCAAAATAGGCGTCGAACTGGGTCTTCAATTCCTCAGGCGAAGGTGCATCGCGATCAATCATATCCACAGCATCTCCCCACTCGCCCGAGCGCACAGCCAAGAGGAAGGCAAAAAGGCGCGAACGCAGAAGACGCTGAAAGGCCTTGCGATCGCGGGTGATGTCTTCGGCTCGTAAAGGAGCAGCATTTCTCTCATCCGACACGACAAATTCTGGATCACGCAACCGCTCCCACTCATCGAGTAGGCTTGAGTCCGTTTGTTCAATCAAGGTGCGCAAGTAGTCCTCCAGCTCAAAAACCGCCTCGGTTTTGAAAACGTCGGGCACAGTCTGCGCGAGCACCTTGTAGGTTTGAGCGAGGTGGCGCAGGAGAAGGCCTTCTGAGCGCTGCAGCCCATACCACTTCGTATAGTCCGCGAAGCTCATGAAGCGCTCGAACATTTCTCGGGCAATCGACTTTGGTTTTACGTTCTCATCGTCCACCCATGGGTGCTCAGACTTAAAAGTATTAAAACTGTCGTAGAGAAAATCTCGCATCGGCTTTGGATACTCGAGTGTATCCAGCTTCTCCATACGTTCTTCGTATGGAATGCCTTCCGCCTTCATCTGCCCCACTTCGTCATTCTTCAGCTTGTCGAGCTGCTTGCGCAGAATCATCGCAGGGTCTTCTACGATCGCCTCACAAAGCGTCAGCATTTCAAGCGGATAATCATCCGAAGCCTCATCGAGAAGCGGCAAGGTATCGAGCAGATAGAGCGAGAGCGCCTGGTGGAGCGAAAAGTCCTCCTGGAGCTCAATATTCACGAGCAACTTTCGACCGGTCGGCGTAGGCTCAACAAATTCAATAATTCCTCGCTCGATGAGCGCTCGAAAGAGTTGCCAGCTGCGGCGACGAAGGAGTCTCTTACGGTGAGGGGTCGTATGGGAGTCAGCAATGAGTGACTTCATCACACGGCATCCATCTTCATCGCGACTCAACACTTGGAGCAAAAGACCTGTCCCGACTTGGAACACCGGGGGGAGATTCTCAGTCGGTGCGGTTTGCAGTTTCGTAAAGGTCTGCTCGTCCCAGTTCACCTGCCCGGTCGGCGCACTCTTCTTCACCAGTTTCTTTTTCTTCTTCGGATCGTTCGCTGCCTTAGCGGCTGCACGGCGGTTTTCGATCACATGCTCGGGAGCCATCGCGATGACGTATCCACGATCATCAAATCCACGGCGCCCTGCTCGTCCAGAAATCTGTCTAAAGTCCCGCACACTCAAGACGGCTGACTTACGTCCATCGTATTTCCAAAGCTGGGTAAAGACAACTGAACGAATCGGTACATTGATGCCTACTCCGAGCGTGTCTGTTCCGCAGATCACCTTGAGAAAGCCTTTTTGCGCGAGGGATTCGACAAGTAAACGGTATTTCGGAAGCAACCCAGCGTGGTGGATGCCAATGCCATGCCGCAGACAACGCTTGAGCTCTTTTCCGTAGGGACTGTTGAACTTCACGTCGGCGATCTCCTCTCCAATGCGGTTGCGTTCCTCCCGCGTCGTAGCGTTCAGACTGACAAGACTTTGAGCTGCCTCTGAGGCCGAACGCTGAGTGAAGTAAACGAGGTAGATCGGCGCCTTGCCCTCAGAGGCCATCGTATCGAGTTGCTCGGCTAGCGGATCTTCACAGTAGAAAAATTCGAGTGGCACCGGTCGCTCGTCGCTCTTCACCGTGACGGCCTTACGCTCACTCAGCTTCTCAAGCTCGCGCTCAAAGAACTCCGTATCAGGCAACGTCGCCGACATGAGGAGAAACTGGGTATCTCGCATCAAGAGAAGCGGCAACTGCCATGCGGTGCCTCGCGAAGCATCACCGTAGTAGTGAAACTCATCCATCACGACCGCCGCGATCTCTGCTCGAGGTCCTCCGACGAGTGCAATGTTGGCTAAGATCTCTGCCGTGCAACAAAGGATCGGTGCGTCAGTATTAACCGCAGCATCCCCCGTCATCAAACCTACGTTGTCAGGTCCATGATCTCGGCAAAGGGAAAGGAACTTCTCGTTTACGAGCGCCTTGATCGGGCAGGTGTAAACTGAACGCTCACCTTCACTAAGAGTTTTAAAGATCAGCGCGGCAGCAACGAGCGACTTTCCTGAACCTGTCGGAGTATTCAGAATTACATGACGCCCATCGAAGAGCTCCAGCATCGCCTCTTCCTGCTCTGAATAGAGCTCGATGCCGCGCTCGGACATCGCCTCAATGAAGCGATCCAGCACCTCTTCGGTCGAGGCGCCTTCTGACAAAGGGGCTAGCGGCGGAGATACGGGGGCTTCACTCATATCCTAGCTGACTCAGGGCTTTGGATTCAGCTTCTTCTCTGCCTTGCGACGCTCGTTTGCATCGAGGATACGCTTGCGCATGCGAAGGGTTTTTGGCGTCGCTTCGACATATTCATCCGGCTCAATGTATTCGATCGAACGCTCAAGGCTGAACTTGATCGGAGGGGAAAGCATAATGCCCTTACCATCACCATTAGAGCGGATGTTATCGAGCTGCTTCGCCTTACACGGATTCACTGGCATGTCGTGTTTGCGCGGGTTCTCTCCAATGATTTGACCGCCATAGACTTCGTCTCCGGGGCCGACAAAGAGCTTACCACGGTCTTGAAGTGTATCGAGGGCGTAGGCCATGACCTTACCCAATTCCATCGAAACAAGTGTACCTGCCTGACGGGCAACAATGTCGCCGCAATAAGGACGGTAATCGAGGAAGAGGTGGCTCATGACACCGTGTCCACTGGTTGCAGTCATAAGATCACTTTCGAAGCCGATAAGGCCACGCGTAGGAATCTCTGCTTCAAGCGTAACACCACCCTTATGGTGTATTAAGTTCGTCACGACGCCCTTACGCTTGGAGAGGTTCTCCATGATATTACCAAGAAGATCTTCCGGCAGCTCAACCCAGAGTTTTTCGAACGGCTCGTGCTGCTTGCCGTCGACTTCTTTGTAAATAACCGTCGGGCGGGATACGAGTACCTCGTAGCCTTCACGGCGCATCGTTTCAACAAGAACAGCGATCTGCATCGCGCCACGCGCGCTCACATTGAAGGACGTGCCCTTTCCTGTCTCCTCTACCTGGATTGAGATATTTGTCTTCATCTCGCGAAAGAGACGTTCTCGAACCTGACGGGATGTAACCAGCTTGCCATCACGACCCGCGAGCGGACCGTCATTAACAGCGAACTCCATCTGGATCGTCGGCGGGTCGATATCGACGAAAGGCAGCAATTCAGTTTCCGGAGTGGATCCAAGCGTGTTGCCGATATCCACCTCATTGAACCCAGAAATTCCAATAATGTCGCCCGCTACACCCTCAACGCTGTTTTCGGTCCCTAGACCTGAATAGCTGAAGAGCTTCGTCACTTTCACCCGCTCTGGGGCTTCGTCTGGGGCGAGCTTGTAAATCGTGTCACTGCCCTTGACGCTACCACTTAAAATCCGACCGATCGCGATACGACCGACAAAGTCATTGTAGTCGATATTGGATACGAGCATACGGAAGCCACCTTCCTCTACAACCGGTGCCGGCACGTGCTCGAGAACCGTTTCAAAAAGTGCGGACATGTCTTTACGTGGACCGTCGAGATCATAGTCCGCCCAGCCGTTCTTCGCACTCGCATAGATGAATGGGCAGTTGAACTGCTCATCGGTCGCTTCGAGTTCGAGAAAGAGCTCAAGGACCTTATCCTGCACAGCCTTCGGCTCACAGTGATCACGGTCGACCTTGTTGATCACGACGACCGGTGCCAGACCGTGTTGAAGCGCCTTGCGCAAAACGAAGCGCGTTTGGGCTTGAGGGCCATCATAGGCATCGACGACGAGAAGAACGCCATCGACCATCTTCATCACACGTTCAACTTCAGCGCCGAAATCAGCGTGCCCTGGGGTATCAACGATGTTCATCGTCTTACCTCGCCACATCACAGCGGTGTTCTTCGCCTTGATCGTGATACCCTTCTCTTTTTCGAGATCCATCGAGTCCATCGCGCGTTCGACGACAACTTGGTTTTCGCGGTAAACACCACTGCCCTGTAGGAGCTTGTCCACGAGAGTTGTTTTCCCGTGATCAACGTGAGCGATAATGGCGATATTTCGGATGTCCGATGGTTGCATGGCAGGCCTTAAAAGATGTAAGAAACGCGGCAGCATGCCCTCAACGGGGGCACTGGCGAGCCTGCAATGAACTAGAATGAAGATAAATCTAGTTCGACCATCCGCCCTCAGGGGCTGGCCTGACCTTCCCGGCCTACGAAACGATACCGCCCGCGGAGAGGAAAATCCCCTTCAGGTTCATCTCCAACGCCTTAGGATTCGGAGAAAAGTCGAGTGCGACCTTCTTTGAGACGAGTCCTGCCTTCACAAGTCGGTAGAGATCCTGATTAAAGGATTTAGAGCCGGTATCCATGCTGGCTTCGATAATCGACGGAATTTTCTCAAAAGTGCCTTCTCCGATCGCGGTGCGGCCAATCCCATCGACAACAAAGATTTCAAGAACAGGGAGACGACCCTGTCCCTCAAGCGCAGGAACCAAGCGCTGCGTGATCGCGGCCCGCAAGGAGCTTGCGACCTGCCGGCGAAGGCCTGGGTGCTGCTCTACCGGATAGAATTCAAAGAGCCGTTGAACCGCTTGCTGCGCGTTCGAGGAGTGAAGGGTGCCAAGGACATAGTGACCGGTCTCAGCAGCTGAGAGCGCGGTGCTAAAAGTCTCTGAGTCGCGCATTTCACCCACGAGCATGATGTCTGGGTCTTGGCGTAAAACGGCTCGCATCCCAAGCGTGAAGTCTGGCACATCGATCCCAACTTCACGTTGATTAATCACGGCCTTGATGTCCTTGTAAGTAAACTCAATCGGGTCTTCCAGGGTCACGATGTGCTTCTCGTAGTTGTGGTTGATCCAATTCAGCATCGCGGGGAGGGTAGAACTCTTACCCGAGCCTGTCGCACCGCAAATGAGGGCGATTCCGTCTTTTTGACGGCAAAGTTTGTTCAACACCGCTGGCTCATGATTGAGCTGCTCAAATGTCGGTGGCTGATCTTTTACGTGGCGAAAGACGATACTGGGCGTGCCGCGCTGGTAAAAAGCTGAGACACGAAAACGCCCGACATCCTCGAGCCGATAACTGTAATCGACTTGGTTGTCGGCCCGCCAACGCTCGAAAAACTGCCCAGGGCACGTCTTCTCGATGAAGTCGTTGATCTGCGGGTTCGTGAGTTTGTCCATATCCACAGGCTCGAGCGCGCCCTGAAGCCTAAGATAGGCAGGGCGATCCGTCTTGATGTGGATATCACTTGCACCGTTCTCAACTGCGAGGAGGAGAAGGTTTTCAAAAATTTCGAGATTCTCGGCCATTTGGTGGCTGGCGTTGTATTTGTTTATTCAATTGAAATGGAAATGCAGACCCCTAGGTTTCTACATTTCCGCCTATTTACTTATCGGCATGACAACCCTAAATCTTGAAGGAACTTTCACCGCGCTCGTGACGCCGTTTACGAATGACGAAGTCGACTACCCAGTCCTCGGGCATTTCGTTGAACGGCAAATAGCAGGCGGCATCAGTGGTCTTGTACCTGTCGGCACGACAGGTGAATCCCCTACCCTCAGCCACAAAGAGCACCTCGAGGTGATGCGCTTTGTCGTCGAAACGGTTAACGGCCGCGTTCCAGTGATCGCTGGAACAGGGTCGAATTCGACCTCCGAAGCGCGCGGATACACAAAAACTGCGACTGACCTCGGAGTCGACGGGTGCCTCCAAGTCGCTCCCTACTATAACAAGCCGAGCCAGGAAGGCCTCTACCGCCACTTTGCCACCCTCGCTGAGACGACCGAAAAGGTTCAGGTCCTCTACTCCGTTCCGAGCCGCTGTGGCGTCGAAATAGAGGTAGAGACGGTGCGACGTCTGCTCAAGGACTACCCGCACGTTTGCGCGATCAAGGAGGCCGGCGGCGACATCGAAAAGGTAAAGCGCCTTCGCGACGCCTGCGGCAGCGACCTAAAGATCATCAGCGGTGACGACGGCTTGATCGTTCCATTTATCGAGGAAGGAGGCTGCGGCGTCATCAGTGTTGCTTCGAATCTCGCGCCACGCCTCGTCCAACGCATCACTCAAACAGCGCTCTCGGGCGATTTTGAGGCTGCCCGTGCCTTGGCCAAGACGCATGAAGCCCTTCTCGGAGAGCTCGTATTCATCGAGGGCAACCCCGTCACAATCAAGACCGTGCTCGATGAAACAGGCGTTCTATCCCCTTACTCTGTTCGCCTCCCGCTCTGCGAAATGTCGGCTGGAAATCTAGCCCGCGTCCGTACCCTGCTTGCTAACCTCGATCTTGGCGAAGATGCCTCTTAAAGTAATTCTATTCGGCGGCAAAGGCCGCATGGGCCAGACCTTGGCTCAACTCGCTTCCCAGTGTGAAGCAGAAATCGTCGGCACGATCGACGAAGGCGACACCCTCACCGATGATGTTTGGGAGTCTGCTCAGGTCGTGATCGATTTCAGTTTTCACACCGTCACGAAAGCTGTTCTCGAGAAGGCCAGCCAACACCACGTGCCTGTCGTCATCGGGACAACAGGCCACACCGAAAGCGAGTTAGCGGTCATCAACAAGACCTCTCAAGGCCTCGCTTTGACCCTCGCCGGGAACTATTCGATCGGCGTCAATTTGCTCTTTCACCTCACACGTGAGGCCGCCCGTATCTTGCCCACAAGCTACGCCCCGGAGATCACCGAAATCCACCATCGGCACAAACAAGATGCTCCGAGCGGCACAGCTAAAAACCTAGCCGAAATGGTCGAAGGCGAACGCGATCTGCCCGACGACGCACGCATCTATGGCCGCAGTGGTGATACGGGAGCACGTCCGACAAACGAGCTCGCTGTCCACGCCCTCCGCGGTGGTGAAGTCGTTGGTGAGCATACTGTATTCTTTTTTGGTGACAGTGACCGTATCGAGCTGACCCACCGTGCTTCCGACCGCGGCATTTTTGCCCGGGGGGCCTTCCAAGCTGCGCACTGGCTGGTTGGCCAGAAGGCAGGGCTCTACTCGATGCAAGACGTCCTTGGCCTGCGATGATCGTTCAGCTCGAAGGCAAACTCATCGAGGCCACGCCGCTCTCGGCCGTCGTCGATGTCCAAGGAATTGGATACGAAGTCCACATCCCAGTGACGACCGCAGAACGGTTACCCGGAAACGGCAATGCCTTAAAGCTCTACATCTACGCCGTTTATCGCGAAGACAGCCAAGCACTCTACGGATTTATTGATCGCGCGGAACGTGACTTCTTCCGACTGCTCACCGAGAAGGTCTCCGGCATCGGACCCAAGATCGCACTCAGCATGATGAGTAAGCTGTCTCTCCCAATGCTTCAATCTGCGATCGCAAACGGCGATGCTTCACTCCTCGCTCAGTGCCCCGGCATCGGCAAGAAGACAGCAGAGCGCGTCATCGTTGAACTGCGCGACAAAGTGGCTGCCTTCAAAAGCGAACCTACTGCTATCGCTGGATCGGCTTCAATGAGTGGCTCTAACCAAATCCCTATGAGCCATCACGAAGAGGCGGTCATGGCTATGCTTGCGCTCGGCTACAAGGCAGACGTTGCCGATCGCGCCGTGCGTAAGGCTCGAGAACAACTCGGCGACAATGCGACAACTGAAACGCTTGTTCGCGCCGCACTGCGCTAGAACGCGCCGTTACATCCTTTCTCTACGCGAGGCTTTCCAGCAGTGCTCTGAGTTTCGTCGTATCGACTGGCTTGCAGAGTAAGCTCTCTACTTGAGCCGCTCCTAGGTTCACTTCCGTGCTCTTCATGTCTGGCCGTGCCAAACCAACAAAAGTAGTCCGTGACTCGTCAGCAAGCTGAAGGCGAAGCCCTTGAATCATCGCCGCGGTATCCATACCAAGGTAGTTCGCTTCAAAGAAGATGACATCGTAGCTTTTCGCATTTACGAACTGCTTTGCTGTGTGCTCGGATTCGCACAGATCAACCTCCACGCCCCAGCTCACAAGATCACTCACCATTGCCCTCAGTTCAGTTGAACGGTCGTCGATCAAGAGGACTGAAAGCTCTGAAACTGGCCGCGCCTGAGGAGTCGTCGTTTTTGGTTCGACCACACTCCCGACAGATCCCGCGACAAAGTCCTTAATGCAACGACGCACCTGACTTCCGCGAATGAGAGATGGAACGACTCGGTCGCTACCAAACGCCTCTGCGAAAGCCGCTGCTTTCTCTGAACCTTCCGCGAGCACCAATGCCTTTCCAGAGTGTATAAGCTGCGTTACTGAAACCGCGAGCGGGGCCTCTTTCGGCAAAATGCAGATTCCAATACGCTGACTCGAAGTCGTTTCGAGTTCGCGGCTGAAATCATCTGTAGAAGTCGTCACAATCGTTTCGGATCCCCATACCGTAAGCATTCTAGAGAGCGCTTCTCCTTGCGCCTTTTCCTTCGCGATAATGACGACCGAGAGTCCTCTCGGGCATGCTTGCTCATCACCCAACGTCGACGCGCTACTCACCTTGAGCGATAACTGAAGTGAGAATATGGAGCCTTCACCCAGTGAGCTTTGTAATTCGATGCGGCTACCCATCACCTGCGCAATGCGGTCGCTCACCGTCAGACCGAGACCCGTCCCCTCATACGACCGCGTCTCAGAGGAGTCAGCTTGTTGAAAGGCTTCAAAGATCAGCTTCTGCTTTTCAGGAGAGATGCCAATACCGGTGTCAAATACACTGAGTTGGATGACCGCTTGCTCGTCGACCAAGTCGATCAAATCAGCCTGTATACCGACCTCACCCTCGGGCGTAAATTTGAGTGCGTTTTTGACGAGGTTTTCCATCAACTGCCGTAGCTTCGGAGCATCCGCCTCTATGCCTGAAGGAATCTGCGGGTCCACCTCAATATTGAGGAGCAATCCGCGCTCAGTCGCCATTTCAGAATAGGCGCCGCCGAGGTCCTCTAAAAACGTTTCGATGTTCATGACGTCGGCCTTCACGGTGTTTTCACTGCCGTTCAGCGCCGCTAATTCCAGCATCAGATCAACCGTATTCGACAAGGCTTCACCACTTGCTCGGACGGTCTCTAGCATCTCCTTCTGCTCTGCCTGCAAAGATGTATCAGCAAGCAAAGAAGTGAATCCAAGAATCGCATTCATCGGGGTGCGAATCTCGTGCCCTACGTTGAGCAACGATTCCGTATTCAGCCCGAGCATCCCACCATCGACCGCGGTCATTTCCTCAACCTCCCGCACAATGCCGACGACACGATTCACGCGACCGCTACTGTCTGTCATCGGCAGATAACTGGTTTCCTTCCGCTCATCATCGAGTGTTAGCGGATCGCTCGAATTCAATTCCCCTGTTTCAGAATCTACGTTCAGACTCGATAGAATCTTAGCGACATCGTTTTCCGCGAAGAGATCGTCATCCTCCAAGCCTCGCAACGGAGCACCCTGATTCATTAATCGGTTTGCACTTGTATTAGAAAGTTGATACTTCCCGTTTTCAATTCCGCGTGTAAAGACCCCAAATGGTAGATGATCGATCACCTCGTGCAAGTGGCGACAAGCGTAGTTGTGGCTCGTTACATCTTTGAAAGTCAGGACAACATTATCTTCGTCTTCGAGCGAAGGCAGGACATCGATAAGCATTTCGCGCGCATGCCCCTCGCGACTCCTCAACACGGCTGGGTAACTCTTCAGCTCAGTATGATGCACGATCTTTTCCAGAAGCATCGTCGAGTAGGCGTCCTCCATGAGGGAGAGCGCTTTCCATTCTTGGCCGATCGCTTCGTCATCATCGAGGTGGTTGGCTTCTTCGAAGGACAGGCTGCAATTCACAACCATTCCAGAAGAGCGAACAATCTCAACTACCTCAGCCGTCGACGAGGCGAGCATCTCTGATTGGCTGTATGACGCAGCTTCAGTTACGCTCTGGGCACTCGCTTCGTTTCGACTCAGAACGATTGCAAAGAGATGTTCTTCCGTTTCAAAAGGCGGATAGAACATCCGCATCGAAGCCAGCTGATACGAACCATCGTCTGGGGAAAGAATGCGAACGTTTGGAAAAGTATTTACTGACGGATCCGCCAAGCCGAGAGCTACCGCTCCTTGGTCATCCGGATGGAAATAGGACAGCCACTCGTCATCTCCCGGGTTGAACAAGCGTCCGTCTGTGCTTGTTCGCCAAAGTTCGCCTCCCAAGCCAAGACACTGCCAGCGGGCAAAAACCATAAAAGCATCCCCTAGTTGCCCCGTGATCGAACACACCCACTGGATAGAGCGTTCAGTCTGCTCTTCTTCTCCAAAATGGTCGATGGTGTTCTGTGGGCTACGTAGATTCTCTTGTAGGCTGCTCATAGGAGGTTGTGTCCGGCCCTTCTGGGCGATTTGAGATGACCTTCTGCTCATTCTGAGCTTCAGCCATTCAGACGTTACCTCCTAGTTCGGAGCGACTTATCGCACCTTCAATCAGCCGTTCGTACAGACCTTTATATCACACGTTTTTATAAACTCAGCCCGTAGGGCGTAAAAACAGTTACACACCGAAAGGCTCTAGCCTTCAGGCCAACACTTCGAAGCATTGTGCGGTCTGCATAGCTCCGCTTAAGCAGCGTCAGCGCGATACTTAATCTTCGGCTTCGCCCCTGAGGACACAACGGGGCGTCCAATCGTAACCTCTTCGACGTTGTCGAGGTCAGGCAATTCATACATAATCTCGAGCATCAACTTCTCCATGATCGAGCGGAGAGCACGTGCGCCCGTCTTAAGTTCGATCGCCTTCTCAGCAATCGAGGAAATAGCCTCTCGCGTGAAGCTCAGCTTAACGCCTTCGAGGGCAAAGAGCTTCTCATACTGCTTCGTGATCGCATTGCGTGTCTTGGTCAGAACGAACTCGAGTTGCTCGACATTCAACTCCTCTAAAACCGAAAGGATTGGAAGACGACCGATGAACTCTGGGATGAGTCCATAGCGCACGAGATCCTCAGGCGCTACTTCACTCAAGGCCGTTGTTTCATCAATCTGCTTGCGCTCTTTTGAATCCCAACCGATCGAACCAGCGCCAAGGCGACGTAGAACGATATTGTCCATTCCGACGAAAGCCCCGCCACAGATGAAGAGGATATTCGTCGTGTCGACTTTGACGTATTCCTGATTCGGATGCTTGCGTCCACCCTGGGGCGGTACATTGCAAACGGTTCCTTCAAGAATCTTCAGTAGCGCCTGCTGAACGCCTTCACCCGAGACATCACGAGTGATCGAAACATTTTCTGTGCGACGGCCAATCTTGTCGATTTCGTCGACATAGATAATACCACATTCGGCGCGTCCAACATCGAACTCTGCTGATTGGAGGAGGCGAAGAACGATGTTTTCAACGTCTTCTCCGACATAACCAGCTTCGGTCAAAGTCGTCGCATCAGCGATCGCAAAGGGCACATCAAGCAATTGCGCTAGGGTCCGAGCGAGAAAAGTTTTACCACTACCCGTGGGGCCGAGAAGGAGGACATTACTCTTTTCGATTTCAACATCGACGAGATCCTCGCTCAGCGTGTGCGCTTCCTCATTTGTAAGCGAAAGCCGCTTGAAGTGGTTATAAACCGCAACTGAAAGCACTTTTTTAGCGTGCTCTTGACCCACCACATACTCGTCAAGGCGGCCTTTGATTTCGGCTGGGCGGAGGAGTTTGAAGCCCGTGCCTTGCGCTTCGGGCACCTCCGGTTCGTCCTTCAGCTTACGGTCAATGATCGTCTTGCAGACGTTTACGCACGAGTCGCAAATATAAACGCCAGCGGGACCAGCGATCATCTTGCGAACTTCGTTCTGAGACTTTCCGCAGAAACTGCAGAAGGTCATCTTGCTTGATTTAGCCATACAATTCTAGGCAGTTGTCTCAGACTTACCGAATTCGATCACGTGATCGACAAGGCCATACTCTTTCGCCTCAACGGCGGTCATGTAGAAATCACGGTCAGAGTCCTTCGCAACGCGCTCAACCTCTTGACCAGAGTGCTCAGAAAGAACCTCGTTCAGTGTCTTGCGCCAACGCAGGATCTCACGGGCGGCGATCGTAATGTCCGAAGTCTGCCCTGTCGCTCCACCACTTGGCTGGTGGATCATGAGACGGCTGTGTGGGAGTGCGTAGCGTTTGCCGGGAGTGCCCGCCGCTACGATGACCGTAGCCATGCTAGCAGCCTGCCCCATGCAGTAGGTCTTAATGTCGCAGCTCAAAAAGCGCATCGTATCGTAAATCGCCATGCCGTCTGTGATACTGCCACCGGGGCTGTTGATATAGAGCTGGATGTCCTTCTTCGGATCTTCCATCTGAAGCAGGAGAAGCTGAGCGATAACACCGTTCGCGACATAATCGTCGATCGGAGTGCCGATAAAGATGATCCGGTCCTTCAGGAGGCGGCTGTAGATATCCCAGCTTTTTTCAGTCCGGCCGTCACTTTCGACGACGTGTGGGAGTGGTAAGTAGTAACTCATGTTTTTCAGGGCTAGGCGGTCAGTAGTGACTAAGCGTTAGCTGCTTCTTCTGCTGCAACTGTCTCAACCTTAGCCTCTTTAACGAGGAAATCAAGTGTCTTGCTCATCAGGACCTGCCCTTGGAGCTGTCGAACCTTGTTTTGGTCTTCGCGGAGTTCCTTGACGAATTCGTCAGGACTGCGGCGCTGTTGTGTCGCGATGTTCATAATCGCGCGCTGTAAATCTTCATTGGAAACTTCGATCGACTCTGTTTCAGCGACCTTGGAGAGAACGAAGCGAGCTTTCACATCGCGTTGAGCGATGCCAGTGGCTTGAGCGTGAAGCGCAGCCTTGTTTTCTTCGAAGTCATTTTCGGCCACCCCACGCTGCATGTTTTCCATCATGATGCGCGCCATGACTTGCTGGGTTTCGCTCTCAAGCGCAGATTCCGGCAGGGCGGTGTCCACCTTCTCGAGCAAGTGGTCGATAATTTGGTTCCGTTGAGCTTCAGCAGACTGCTGCTTCTTTTGAGCCTCTAGATTGTCCAGAAGCTGCCCCTTGAGTTCTTCGACAGACTCAACTTGGATACTCTTAAGAAATTCCTCATTCAGCTCGGGAAGCTTGCGTTCACGCACTTCATGAACCGTCACCTCATAGCTGCCAGACTTACCTTGAAGAGCCTCGATTTTGAAATCTGCGGCATAATCAGTCGTGATCGTCTTTGCCTCGCCAGCGCTCAAGCCAACGATGCCATCAATGATTGCGGGCACACCATAGGTCTTCGCTTCTTCTGTCCCGGCTTCTTCCCAGCCGTTCTCAACTGAAGCCCATGAACGGTTGGCAGCATCTTCACCAATCAATTCAGAAATAGCCGTGCCATCAACCGTGCCGACGTAGGACAGTTTGACGTAATCGCCTTCACCAGCGGCACGCTCAACTTCACTGAAGTCTGCCCGCTCGCGACGCATCCGTTCGATCGCTTGATCGACTTCGTCATCTGACACCTCTGTTGCCGGGGCCTTCGTTGCGATACCCTTGTAATCAGGGAGATTAATCTCAGGAACGAGATCGACGGTAAAGTCGACTGCGATGTCCTGGCTGGCGTCGACCTCTTCAAGCTTCGCCGCATCGACGATCTGATGGACCTTCAAGTCCTTGTCTTCGACCGCAAACTGAAACGCTTTTTGCGAGACCTTGCGGGCAAGCTCTTCGCTGATGCCTTTCTTAAAGCGCTGACGGAGAACATTCTCCGGCACTTTTCCTTGGCGGAAACCAGGCACTTTGGCCTGTTTTCGAAAGTCTATCAAAAGGGATGTTTCTTCTTCTACCAATTCACTGGCAGTGAAGGATACAATCAATTCTTTGCGGAGTTCGCTGACGTCGGTTACGGTTACGTTCACGGCTATATAGGTTGCTGATGGAGAAAAACCTCGCAGCCAAAAGCTCCGCCCTAGCGTGGTCAATCGTCTTTTTAGGGCTTTCGTCATTCGTTCTACGAATGAAGCACCCTTACGCTTGCTCGAACCTGAGCTCTGTTTCTGTGCGCCCAAAGGTGATTTTTAAAGATCGCCAAAATCGAATATTAGGGCTATAGATATATCTACCCGTAATATAAATACTATTTAACGGACTGATACCCCTACCCAGCCATGAAATCAATCCAGACGCTCCCGCCCGACGTTCTCGTCGTTGGCGCAGGGCCGGTCGGTCTGACCAGCGCACTCTCACTGCTCAAAGAAGACATCCCCCTTCGCGTCATCGACGCTGCAAGCGGCCCTAGCCGGGACTCGTATGCCTCTCTCCTTCACCCTGACACCCTAGCACTGCTCGACAAGTTAGGTGTTTACCAACGCCTTCTCCCACATGGAAACCTGATCGAAAGCATCGGCGTTTATGTGGATGCGCAAAAGGTCAAGACCGTCGACCTACGCACTCAAGATAGCGCCTATCCGCACATCCTCGCACTCCCTCAATCCGCCCTCGAAGCGACGCTGATCGAAGAGCTTGCACTCGGAGGGGTTGAAATTGAGTGGGATCACAGCCTGACAGATCTCAACCACCAAGAATCTGAGGTGAGTGGTAAAACCAAAGAACCACCTCCTCCAAACAGGCGACAAGCAGATGCAAGCGCTACCGAACGGGTCGAGCGTGAGTTCCACGTTCCTTTTCTCTTCGGCGCCGACGGTTACCGCTCTCAGACACGCGAGTTCATTCGAACCGGCTTCTGTGATGCAAAGCCTTCCCGCTCATATGAGTTCTTCGAATTCGACGTCGATGGACCACTTGAAAAGGAAATGAAGCTCGTTTTCCACCACGGGAAAGTCAGTGCCTTTATTCCCCTTTCTTCAACCCGCGGGCGCTGGACATTCGAACTCGATCAAGCTTCAGATTTCAAAATCAACCGGCATCGCCCCTCCAGTTCAACTGGAGTCATGCAAAGCGACACCCATCTAAATAGTGAGCACTTCCACGCCCTTCTAGCTGAGCGCGCACCTTTCTTTGACCACGAGCTTAGAAAACTCCACTGGCAGATCGAAATCCATTTCGCGGAGCGACTTGCGAGCAGCTTTTCCGAAGGCAGGGTATGTCTACTGGGTGACGCCGCGCATACGACGTCGCCGCTCGGTGTCCACAGTCTAAATTGCGGCATCCGCGAAGGCTACGACCTGTCCCAAACTATCAGCACAATTCAACACGGCAACTGCCCCATCTCGCTTCTTCAGTCGTGGAGTCAACGCTCGCACGACCAATGGCGGTGGCTCCTTGGGCTCAGCACGAAACTGACACCGCTCCCGAATCACGAGTCAAGGTTCCTCCCCTACAGTGATCAAATCCTGAGCGCTCTACCTGGAGCACCCGAAAGACTTCCCGAACTGTGCGCACAACTCGGCTTCGAAATCGCCGCCCGTGAAGCAGCTCCTTTCTGTGTCGTGAGCTAAAAAGACATATCCGTATCCAGTAATGCATACATTCATCAACACACCGGGCACTCGTTGATCTTCTTGAAGAAGTCGTTCCCCTTGTCATCAACCAGAATGAAGGCAGGAAAGTCGACAACTTGGATCTTCCAAATCGCTTCCATTCCAAGCTCTGGAAATTCAACGATCTCAACCTTCTTGATATTATTCTGCGCAAGCAGGGCTGCAGGGCCGCCAATTGAGCCAAGGTAAAAACCTCCGTGCTTCTGACAGGCGTCGGTCACCTTCTGGCTTCGATTACCCTTCGCGAGCATGATCATGGATCCGCCATGCTCTTGAAAGAGGTCAACGTAGCCATCCATCCGTCCCGCCGTTGTCGGCCCAAAGGAACCTGAAGGCATGCCTTTGGGTGTCTTGGCAGGACCAGCGTAGTAAATCGGGTGGTTCTTCACGTAGTCAGGTAAACCTTTACCCGCCTCGATCCTCTCCTTCAATTCCGCGTGGGCGATATCGCGAGCAACGATGATCGTGCCCGTGAGCTGCACCTGGGTCGTGATCGGATATTTACCCAGCTCAGCGAGGATGTCTGGCATAGGCCGATTGAGATCGATCTTCACCGCGCCAACCGTCGCCTTCTTCCGCATCTCATCAGGGATAAAACGGCCTGGGTTTGGCTCGAGCTTTTCGAGCCAAATGCCGTCCTTATTGATCCTTGCCTTGGCATTGCGATCCGCCGAACAAGACACCCCGATACCGACCGGGCACGATGCCCCATGACGCGGGAGACGGATCACTCGCATATCGAGAGCAAAGTATTTCCCGCCGAATTGAGCACCGATACCAATCTGCTGCGCGAGTTCGAGAAAGCGTCCCTCCCAAGCTCGATCGCGAAATGCACGCCCATGCTCATTACCCGACGTTGGCAGTTCGTCGTAGTAACGCGTCGAGGCGAGCTTGACCGCCTTGAGGTTTGCTTCCGCGGAAGTCCCGCCGATCACAATCGAAAGGTGATACGGCGGACAAGCCGCCGTCCCGAGCGAGCGCATCTTCTCGATCATAAACTTTTCGATACTCGCAGGATTCAAAAGCGCCTTCGTCTCTTGATAGAGGAAAGTCTTATTTGCTGAACCACCACCCTTCGCGATGAAGAGAAAGTCATAGGCGTCGCCCTCCGTCGCATAGAGATCGATCTGGGCGGGTAGATTGGTGCCCGAGTTCACCTCCTGAAACATGTCCAATGGGACCGTCTGCGAATAGCGCAAGTTCTCCTCGGTGTAAGTCTTGTAGATGCCCTTGCTCAGCGCCTCATCATCACCACCACCGGTCCAGACCTTCTGTCCCTTTTTCCCCATCACAATCGCCGTGCCCGTATCTTGGCAGAACGGCAGGATACCCTTCGCCGCCACCTCCGCATTGCGCAAGAGCGTCAAAGCGACGTAGTGATCGTTTTCACTCGCTTCTGGGTCGTCGAGGATCGCGGCTACCTGTTTGAGGTGCGAGGTGCGCAGCATGAATGCGATGTCTTTCGTCGCCTCATTCGCAAGGAGCTCCAAAGCTTCAGGCTCAATCACGAGAATTTCCTCTCCCTTAAAAGTCTCAACGCTTACGTGGTCCTTTGAGACCAACCGGTATTCAGTGTCATCTGCCGCGAGAGGAAACGGCTTTTGGTAATGGAATGCTTTCGTCGCCATGGTGATTAAATCGTTCTAATCAACTATCCGTCGTCAAAAACAACACTGCAACCCCCCAAAGAGGAAAATCCTCCCTTTAAAGCCGCACAAACAATCAAAAGCCGAAAATTCTCATCTTCATGCTTGATTCACCTGTCCCGATCTACACCTTGAGCCTCTTTCCCTGTTGCAGGATGGAGCAGTCCGGTAGCTCGTCAGGCTCATAACCTGAAGGTCGTAGGTTCAAATCCTACTCCTGCACCCAATGAAGGCCCGATTTCGAAAGAAATCGGGCCTTCGCCATTTTTGGGTCTGAAACTCTATCGCGTCTACTTGCTAGAGAATGAAGAGAGCCGCCGATATATCGGGATCTCGGAGGACGCGCATGAACGTTTCAAGCAACACAATGCGGGGTTTCCAAGTGGACTGCAAAACACCGGCCTTAGTAACTCGCTTGGACAAGCGCAGAACTTTCCTTGAGCGATACCGTTGCCATAGAGCACAGTGACGAGACTGCCGTTGGCGTTGTAGCTGTAGTCAGGGAAGATTAAGGAGGCAATTCAGCACAACATTTACTTTAAACATTTGACCCCTTTTTTGCTCCTGAGCACGGAGCGCCTCGTTTAGAAGAGACATAGCTCTGGTGTATTCCATGATTCATCTCAATAACTCATCGATTCGATCAGCTAACTACAAAAATACCTAATAATAAAAGTGTTGCGCAATCCAATCTCCCTGACCTTAGGATTCATTTTCTCCATCCTGCAGCCCGCTATCGTTATTGCCGGTGAGGTATCGCCCTCCGAGCCTTATCTCTGGGCAAATGCCGTCCGCGTCGACGATGAGTGGCGACATTCCGACTGGTATGGCTTCCTGTCGGATTCGGGCTTCCCATGGATCTGGCACGCCGAGCACGGTTGGCAATGGTGTGAGGGCGAAGCCGAATCGAGCATTTTCCTTTTGGATATGGAACTTGATTCATGGATCTGGACCGGTAATGCGGTCTATCCGTGGATCTACAAGTTCGGGGCAAACGACGGCTGGATATTCTATTTCGAGGGAGGCGCAGTTGGAGACCGGTGGTTTTACCATGTGCCCAAGGACGATTTCTACAGGGATGTCGAGTTGCGCACCCAAATCGAGGATCCCCCGATTCCCGGTTTGCCCAAGCCAGCTTTTTCGGTGCCGGGTGGCACCTTCACCGGAGAGTTGTCCGTGACGCTGGAAACTGCGGTGCCCGATGCCAGCATTCATTTCACTATGGACGGTTCCGTCCCGACGGGACAGTCGCCTTTATATGGTCCCCCCCTGGTCCTGACCGGGATCACCCAGCTGCGTGCTCGAGTGGTGGTACCAGGGATGGATCCCGGACCGGTTAGCAGTGAAACATACCTCGCCCTCGATCCGGAACTGGAAAACTTCGAATCGGGTTTGCCCATCGTTGTGTTGGATTCTTTCGGTCACGATATCGACGCCGAAGTCTACCCACGTGGCGAGGAAAACCCCTGGCCACAAAGGCCGGTATCGGCTGTAGTCCTCGATACGGATAAGGTCACCGGCCGCGCCAGGATTACTGCTCAGCCCGATTTTGCCGGCCGGGCGAGCATGCGTGTGAGAGGGAATTCAGCACAGGATGATTTCCCGAAAAAGTCCTACAAATTCGAGGTTTGGGACGACGATGATGAAGACAGGGACGTCTCGCTCCTGGGATTTCCGGCGGAATCCGACTGGATTCTCCACGCCCCGTACACGGACAAGACCTTGATGCGCAATTTCATCACCTACTCGTGGAGTAGAAAAATGGGCAACTACGTGACCCAGACTCGATACCTCGAAGTATTTGCCAACATGGATGGTGACGATGTGGTGTCCTATGAGGATTACATCGGGGTGTATGTGCTGATGGAAAAAGTTAAACGGCACAAGGATCGCATCGACATTGCGAGGCTCAGACCAACCGATCTGGCTGAGCCGGATATTTCGGGCGGCTATATTCTTAAGGCGGATTGGGGCGATGATTTTCAGTTGGATAGAACACAGCTGTTCATGGAATACGTCGATCCGGATCTGGATGAACTGGCTGTTGAACAGCGGGCTTGGATAGAAGGGTACATCAACGACGTGGAGTCCGCTGTATTTGCTCCCGATTACCTCCATCCAGAAACGGGCGAACATTATACGGATCTTGTCGATGCCCGTTCCTGTATCGAACGGCAGGTCATTCAGGAACTGACCAAAAACATGGATGCACGGAGCACGTTTCTCTACAAAGACCGCAATCAACCCCTGAGGTTTGGGCCTGTGTGGGACTACAATTACGCCTTGGGCAACGCAGATTATGATTGGAAGTGGTGCAGGGATTGCTTCGGGGCCTGTCCTTGTTACGCACCGGAAGGATGGGCAACCTTTTACTACACGCCAGTCAATGACCGGACGATGAGATGGTGGTCGAGATTCAAGGAAGACCCGGATTACTGGCAATACTGGGTGGATCGGTGGGCGGAGTTACGTCGGGATATCCTTTCGACCGGTGCCATCCTTGCTGAAATGGACTCTCTTTTCGAATTGCTTGAGGAACCG